>Ga0181534_10000030_pt1 | contig 108896 bp, 97 predicted proteins | sample PEATcosm2014_Bin_37_FD_119758 | JGI IMG/M metagenome (GOLD analysis project Ga0181534, IMG submission 119758) | Peatland microbial communities from MTU Mesocosm Facility, Houghton, MI, USA - PEATcosm2014_Bin17_10_metaG | ecosystem: Environmental > Terrestrial > Soil > Wetlands > Peat | place... | reverse complement strand
GGAGTGGCTCTGCGATCGCTGCGACACGCGCGACGCAACGGCGGAGAAGACCGACAAAACCACCTGGAGGATAACGACCTCCGGTAATCATCCGTGCGTGACGTTCAGCTATGACATCACGACAAGCGACCCAGGACCTTTCGGCGCCATTCTCGATTCGCAACACGGATTTTTCAACTGGGCTGAGGTTCTCGTCTATCGCCCTGAGACGCGCAACGCGCCGGTTTCAGTTCGGCTGCTGGATGTACCCACAGGCTGGAAGCTAAGGGATGGAGGCGTCTTTGGCGCGCGCAACGCGGAGCAGCTCGCGGATGCGTCCGCAAGCGCGCCAAGCTATGACCGCCTGGTTGACTCGCCCGCGCTCTTAGGCAAGCTCTACGAGAGCACCTTTGAGCAGGATGGCGGAAGCTATCACGTCGTGGTGGATTCACCGGATGTGGACTTGCAGGCGCTTCAGTACATGGCGCGAAGAATCACCTCGGCCGCCGTGGACTGGATGCAGGACCGTCCCTTCGATGAGTACACGTTCCTCTACCTGGCGGCGCACGGAGATGGCAGCGGAGGCATGGAGCACGCTTATTCGACCGCAATCGACGTTGGCGCGCAGCGGTTGAAACAGGATGTGCTCAACGCGGCGGGAGTGACCGCCCATGAGTTTTTTCACCTGTGGAACGTCAAGCGCATTCGTCCGCAATCGCTGGAGCCAATTGATTACACGCGCGAACAGTACACGCGCGCGCTCTGGTTCAGTGAGGGCATGACCAGCACGGCCTCCGACATCATTCAGAACCGCGCCGGACTCTCGGACGAAAAGCACTCGCTGGCCCACCTGGCCTCGGTGATTGCTGGATTGCAGTCGCGCGGAGCAAGGCACACGCAGTCGGTGGAGGAGTCCAGCCTCGACACATGGTTTGACGGATACCCCTCATATCGCCGGGCGGAGCGCAGTATCTCGTATTACTCCAAGGGCGAGATTCTGGGATTTCTTATCGATCTTGAAATGCGGCGACTGACGAATGGCCGCCGTTGCTTGCGCGACCTCTTCCAATACATGAATCTTCGTTACGCCAAACAGGGTGAGTACTTTGATGATTCCGAGGGTGTGCGGCTGGCCCTGGAAGTCTTGACAGGAAGCGACTTCCGCTACTTTTTTTCGCGGTACATTTCTGGAACGGACGAAATTCCTTACGATCAGTTCTTCGGCTATGTAGGACTTACGCTCGTCCATCTCCAGAGCGAACAGGCGTACGCAGGTTTCGCAACGTCCAAGGTATCCGGGCGACCGGCAACCATTATTCACGTCGACGAAAACTCCGCGGCGGCACGCCTGCATCTCCAGCAGGGCGACGTGATTATGGAAGCCGATGGCAAGCCGCTCCCGGTGGACTTCGGCCTGTACCTGCAGAAGCACGATCCGCGAGTCAGCGTGCGCCTCAAGGTGTATTCAACAAATGGGGAGACGCGCAATTTGGAACTGCCCCTGACTTCGCGCAAGATCGACGAATATGAATTTAGGGACTTGCCCGGCGTGAGCCCCGCGCTGCGGCACAGGCGCGCGGCCTTCCTCCGCGGAGAGGCGGAGGTTGACGCGCAATGATCCGCCTCCTCGTCTGCGTCTTCTTTTGGATAGTGTGCAACATCCCGGCGGCGGTGCTCGGATTTCCAGCGCTGTACATCACCGGGCGGGTGGACCTGCTCTGGAAGCTCTCGGTGTGGGGCGCACGGGCCGGATACCGCATCGCGGGGATACGCGTGCGCTCGATTGGCTATGAGCAGCTTCAGGACGGGATGGCGTATCTGTTTATGTCCAATCACGCCTCGAATCTCGACCCGCCGATCATCACGCCTTTACTGGGCCGCCGCATTTCCATCATTGCCAAGCAGGAGTTGTTCAGGATTCCGCTCTTCGGACGGGCCATGCGCGCTGGCGGCTTCGTCGCCGTCAATCGGTCAAACAGGCGATCCGCCATTGACGGAGTCCGCGCCGCGGTTCGCGTTCTGCAATCAGGGCTGGGAATGCTGCTGTTTCCCGAGGGAACGCGCTCGCTTGACGGCAAACTGCTGCCCTTCAAGAAAGGCGCGTTCCATCTTGCAATGGAGGCGGGCATTCCGGTTGTTCCAATCACAATTGTTGGCAGCCACGAAGCCTGGCCCAAAGGGGAGATGGCGCTCCATGCCGGAGAAGTCGTGGTGCACTTCCACGCTCCCATTGATCCGCTCCAGTTCAAGAGCAAGGAAGAACTTCTGGCGGCGGTGCGCGCTGCGATTCACAGCGCATTGCCCGAGCAATACCGCGATTTCCCTAACGGCGAAGCTCCCGCTCGCTGACGCTCATCCCGTCGCCAACATCGAAGACAATCTCCGCGGGGCATTTTGCGCCGAGGTTGTAATCAGCCGCGTACTTCTTTCCTGTCTGATCTTCAAATGCAATGCCGAATTTGCATGGAGCGCCGAGCGGTGTCATCCGGCGGTGGGTCTGTCCGTCTCTCAACTCGGGAAGGCCGAAGCTTCCGGTAGGGTGCTTGATTTCTAGATTTCGCATGGGATGCCCGGAGTGGTTGGCGATATTGATGTACATGATGGGTTTGACATAGTTGCATGCCGTGGCGAACAGCATGGCAGGCGCCAAGCAGGCGGAAAGTACACGGGCAGCACTCTTCATGCTGCCATTCTACTCTGGAAACTTCGGTGGTCCGCAATTGCTCGCGAGCTACTTTCGTTCAATGAGGCGCGCGCTTAACACCGCTCCATCGCGCCCATCATGCAGCTTGATAGGGAAGACAAGCACGTTCCACTGCCAGTGCTGCGACTCTGCCGGAAGATGCGACATGGCCCGGTGATTGCGGCGGTCGATGTAGGTCTCGCGGGTGTCAGCAACGGTGCGGATAATCTCGCTCCATTCCTCGCGCATTTCAGGAAAGTGATCGAAGATGTTGCGCCCTCCATACCACCCTCTGCGCTGCTGGCTGAGGGCCGCGAAATAGTCGTTCACGTATTGCCAGTTGCCGTCGCGGTCAAGGATCTCAATCACCATGTCGTCACCCATGGCCATGATGATGCGCGAGTAGTAGAAGTCACGCGAGTCCACAACCACGGGCCGCCCGCGCCGTTTCGCCTCAAAACTGCGCAGCGCCTGCACCAGGTCGTCCACCGAACTGCTGCCCTTGAGCAAATGCATATCCGCGATGCCGCCGAACTTGCGCTCGAGCGTTGCGGAGAGAATGATGATGGGCACTTCAGGACGCTTGGCCCGCAGCGTATGCGCTACCTCCGTCCCGAACATCCCCGCGCCCAGGTGGTAATCCAGCACTGCAATGTCGATGTCGGTCAGTTTGGTTTCGGCTTCCTGAATCGAGGCTGCGGTGACGATGTTGTATCCCTTCTGGCGAAGGATGGTAGAGCGGACCAGCAGATTTTCCTCACGATCATCCAGTAGAAGCACGCAGATCGGGCGCTGGTCTTCGAACTTTCCGCCATCCACCACCTCGAAATGCTTACTTTCATCCATCCCTGTCTCCGCCACTCCTAATATGGATGCAAAATGCGAGGCACACGGGTTCCGCGTTATTCCGGGTCGCGGGTCAGCTTGCGCAACGCCTTGGCCAATTCCGGCAATTTGTGGAAGACCGCTACCGCGCGCAACCACTGGCGATTGTCAATCGCCGGAGAGCCGCTAACGGTTGCTCCGGCTCCCACATCGGAAGGAATGCCAGTCTGTGCGGTGGCAACCGCACGGTCTCCAATGGTCAGGTGGCCAGCAACACCGACCTGCCCGGCGAGGATCACGTTGCTACCTACATGAGAAGAACCGCCGAGGCCCACCTGTGCGCACAGCATGGTGTGGTCGCCAACGCTGCAACCATGCCCAACCTGCGTCAGGTTGTCGATCTTTGTGTCCTCGCCAATCGTCGTCTGGCCAATGCTGGCGCGATCTACACAGGAATTTGCCTGCACTTCCACGCGGTCGCCGAGCTTCGTAATTCCGGATTGAACGATCTTGTGCCAGCCCTTCGCCCCATCACGGGCAAAGCCGAATCCGTCCGCGCCGATGACCACGCCGTTCTGGAGAACGACGTCATCGCCAAGTTCGCAATACTCGCGCACCTGCGCGTGCGAATGAGCGAAGAACCGGTTTCCGATTCTCGCTCCCCGGTAGATCACAACGTGTGCCAGCAGCACGGCATCGCGGCCGATGATGGCGCCAGCGTCTACGACCACGTAGGGTCCAATGTGCGCGCTCTCGCCAACCCTGGCAGTCGGGTCTATGACCGCAGTTGGATGGATGCCGGGCGAGTACTTCGGCGCCTGGTAGAAGAGTTCCAGGGCGCGCGCAAAAGCCAGGTAAGGATTGGCGTGGCGCAGCACGGGACGCCCATCGGCAGGGAAGTCTGGCGTCACCAGGATGGCCGCAGCTTGCGTCGTCCTCGCCATGGAGGCGTACTTCGGATTCGAGATGAAGGTAACCTGTTGCGGGCCGGCTTCTTCTATGCCCGCTACGCCGCTGATCTCCGTCTCCGGCGAAGCGTTCTCCAACGAAGCGCCCAGGGTCTGGGCAATCTCAAAAAGATTCATCTTGGGCATAGCCTACAGGAGCAACACCTTAGACGCCAGATGAAGCGAAGGAAGATTTTCTAAAACGCAAACTCAGCCATTCGATAGGAACTGAAGCTACTCGGTCGGCAGCTCGGTAAACAGAAGAGGCGTCTCTTGGGTCGGGCCCGGTTGTCGGCGGCGCTTTGCCGCCGAACCAATCACCGCCAGCACCGTCAACTCCGACACCCCGGAGCGTGGCGCAAAAACTCGCTGGACGTTGCCCCGCGTGTCCGGGGGAATCAGAAAGTAACCCTCCGCGCGGACCTGCGTAAGATCGTTGGGCATCAGCCCCTCCACGGTCTCGCCGTCGCGGAAACGCAATCGGACCCACAGGCCTTCCACTCGCGGACGTGTGGTGAAAGTCTTCCGAAGCAGCGAGTTGGAGTCCGCAAAGTCTCTCACGAAGTAAACGCCCTTAATCTCCGCCAGATCCACCAGGACAACATTGCCAGCAGTATTCAGCAATTCCACCTTGGTACCGACAAGGAAGTCCTCAGCCGCAACATAGCCCTGAACGCTGTCGCGATCCATCTTGCGGACGATCACCTTCTTGTGCGTGGATGCCATATCCCTATCCCATTAGGCGTGTTCGGAAGCGCTGCCTACAACCCACAGCGTTTATTGATTGTCGCACCCCGCTGGTTTGGCGTCGCAGCAAAATCTTCCAAGGGTGATGAGTCGGTTAACTTCAGCGACTTTTCCAACGCGGTAACCCTAAGAATCCAACAGCTTCCCGGTTTGAGAGTAGCCAAGTGCGTCTCCTCTGTGTTATTGTCTGGAGTTTGTAGCGGGATTGTGGCAGATCTCTGTAAGTAGCTATTGTCAAACGAGTTATTCACAGCACGTCCCGGCACTGGAATCCTGTACCTGCTTGAACCGAATTCTGGGTATGAATCGGTAAGTGATTGATTCCCGTGCCATTAAAAACATGGCCGATTACATTTACACAATGGAAAGCCGGTTATCGCCCGAGCAGATGCGGACGGTAAACACGGTGCAGGAACTATCCCGGGCCCACGGCCTGAACGTCTATCTGACCGGGGGAGCGATCCGTGACATTCTGACCGGATTCCCCATCCGGGACCTGGACTTCACGGTTCAGGGCAATCCTCTCAAACTCCAGCACGATATTGAGAAATCTGGCGGAATCGTGGACGTGGTCGATCAGACCTTCTTCGTGATTCACGCCATTTTTCACGGCATCAGGGCTGAGATCAGCATGGCTCGCGCCGAAGTTTTCGATAAGCCTGGCAAGCCGCCGCTGGTCACTCCAGCCACCATCAACGAAGATCTGCGCCGCCGCGACTTTACGTTCAATGCGATGGCGCTCTCGCTGAACGAGGGCTCGCGGGGATTACTCCTCGACCCGTTCAACGGCGCCGCCGACATTGAAGCCCGCTTGATTCGGGTGCTGCACAGTTACGCATTTCTCGAGGATCCATCCCGGCTCATTCGCGCAAGCCGTTTTGTCACGCGCTTCGGGTGGGAGCTCGAAGAGCGCACGCGCGCCCGCTACAACTCCGCGATCGAGGGCGAATACATCCAGTTCATGGGGAACCGCGCGATTGGATACGAAGCGGAGCAGATCGCCTATGAAGAGAATCCAATCGCGGTGATGTCGGCGCTGGAAGCTGAGGGCTGGCTGAAGGTACTTTGTCCCAAGTGGACGGTGGCCAAGGCAGACATTCCTGAGCTGGCGCAGTTGCTGAAGACCCGCGCTACCATGGCGGAGTTCAACATCGCCGTTGATGCTGCTCCCGCGGTCATGCACTTCCTCACCCTCAAACTGGGTGACGCCGACATTGCGGCAATCCAGAAGCTGATTCCGCATCGCGAGTTTGTGGCCGCATGGAAGCGGCTGGAGAATGACGCGAAGGAACTTTCGAAGAAGCTTCTCTCGAAGGAAGCCGCACTGAACTCCGGTGCGTGGAAGATTCTTTCCTCGGCCAAGCCGGAGGCGCTGCTCTATCTGGACGTCACGGGGCGCAATAAAACGGTTGACGAGAAGATCAAGGACTTTTTCGGAAAGTGGCGGCAGGTTCAGGAAAAAATTCCGGTAGCCCAAATGGCCGAATTGAGGATTACCCCTCAGCTCCCCGAATATTCGCAGATCTGCCAGGAAGCTTTCCTTTTGTTGCTGGATGGAAAGCTTCGCAACGAGGCCGAGATCGCGAAGTTCCTGGCTCCCTTTGAGCCGCCTCCGCCTCCGCCTCCACCTGTTCCCGTGCGCCGGGGACGCGCGGCTGCCAAGAAGGTTCCAACGCCAGCCGCCAAACCGCAAAGCCTGGAAGTGGTAGTCGCAGCCGCAGAAGAGATTTCGCAGCCTGCAGCGGTGGAGGCCCCAGTTGTGGCTCCAAAGCCCGCTGCCGCCAGGAAGCCTGCCGAGAAAATTCAGGTTACTGCAGCGCACATCGCGAAGTCAGCTCCCGAGGTGAAGAAGACGCCCGTGCCAGCCAAGCCCGTGGCACCGAAGAAAACTGTCAAGGTTCAGGGGGCGAAGAAGGCGGCGCCAAAGGCTGCGAAGCCCGCGGCAAAGTCGGCCTCAAAGGTCGCCGGAAAGACGGCCTCCAAGAAGACTTCGAAGACCGCGAAGCCTCCCAAACCCGTCGCTGGAAAAGCGAAGCCCGCAGCGAAAAAAGCTGCTGGGAAAAAGCCTGTTCACAAAGCCGCGGAGAAGAACCATGGAAAGAAGGGCGACAAGCGCGACAAGAAACATTCGAAGCGCCGCTAGCCTTAGAACCCACTCACCGCATAAAAAGAAAAGGCCCACTCGTTGGGCCTTCATCTTTGGCGGAAACAAACCTACTACTTGGAAGAATCTTTGTGCTGATCCTCTGTCTTGACCGTGGAAGCCGCCGCCACGTCTTTCTTGTGGCACTCGCACTTGGAGATGATGGCGGAATGGATGCGGGTTCGAAGTTCATCCGGAAGTTCGTACAGTCTTGAGTCGCGATAGATTTCAATAGTGCTTTTGGTGGTATTGCAGACGACGTAGCAGTTATGGCACCACTGCAAGTGTTCCTCAAGCTCCGCCTTGGTGTGCGAGTCCATGGTGTTGTCGAGGTAATCGGTAAGCTCTTTTAAGAAGTCAGAGCACTTCACGGTTTAGTGTCTCCATCGCGTCGTTTGAAATACTTGTTAAGCCGTTCGCGTAATTGCAAACGTGCCCGCAGCAGCCTCGACTTCACGGCAGGAACGCTCAACTCCAGCGCCGACGCGGTCTCTTCAGTGGAAAGCCCCTCGACGTCACGCAACACGAACACGGTTCGAAAGCTTGGAGGCAGGCCTTGAATGGTCTTGCCAAGAATGTCTTTCAACTCCGCTTGCGTGTATTGCTGTTCCGGATTCGGAGACCAGTCCGCGATCTCGCGCGGCATGGAATCGTCTTCCGTCCTGACGTCTTCATCGATCGATACCATGCGTTCCGGCCGTCTCCGGCGGAGCCGCATGAGGGCTTCATTCACTGCGATCCGAACCAGCCAGGTGTAAAACTTCGACTGCCCCTGGAACTGCCCGAGATTCTGGTACGCCTTGAGGAAAGCGTCCTGAACCACATCCTCAGCATCCTCGCGATTCTGAGTGATGTGCTGCGCGATGCGGAAGACGTTCCTGTCGTACCGCCGCACGAGCGACTCAAAGGCCCGAATGTCGCCGGCTCGCGCCGCGTCAACCAGGATGCTCTCTTCGCTCGGTGGCTCTACTACTTTGTTTTCGATGGCTTCCATTCGTCCGTCGATTCAGAAATAACGCGATTAATTGTCCAGTGCCACATTGTAGCGGGTGAAACGGCGGATGACAAAAGGCGAATCGGCGGGGAGTTGGAGGAAGTTCGCGCAACCTTGCCTATCTTGAGTCAGCGGGCGTTGACACAGTGGGAAGCGCCCACCATAATCCGAGCATCCTCCAAGATGCGTTGACCCCGCCGGGAGCAACGCCGGACCGAGCCCATGACGAACGACGAACTAATCCGGGAGATTGCCACCAAAGCCTTCTGCGAGACGCTGCAAGCAAAGTCGCAGGAACTCGCAGAAGATGTTGCGCGGAGGATGAAAGCCGCGCTGGAGCCACAGTCCGCGCCGCGCGAGCGGACAAAGGCGCTGCGTGACGGCACGGTGTTGATCGCCGGTTCCAGAACGCAGACGGAAACTCTGGAGACGCTGCTGGCGGCCAGTTCCGCGCTGACGCCCGGATGCGGACTGTTGATTCTGCATGGCGCGCAGGCAGGGGGCTGGAGTTGCCACGGCCTCACCTCGCTGGATAACTTCAAGCGAGCGACCATGGACTGCTCGCGCGGCATCCCAGCTACCGTGATCAAGTCCTGCACACCGGCGGAGACACGAGTTTCCGAACTTGATCCAATTTTTGTAGCCAGGCTCGGCCTGGACAAACTGGCAAGAGTGGTTTTGATTCCCGTGTTGCTGAAGGAACGGGTTGCTGCTTTGCTGCTTGCGCTCGCAGCGGAAGGCGACGAACTGGAGGGACTGGAAGTGCTAGTGCAGGTGGCACAGCTTGCACTGGATACGCAAGCCTACCGCAAAGCAGCCACAAAGCCCGCTGGAGACGTTCCCGCGCAGTCCGCGCCGCCACCGCCCGCCGCAGAGCAACCGCAGCCCGCAGCGCCCTCGCCTGCTCCAGTATCAACGCCCACAGATGCGCCCGCCGTGAGTGTTCCGGTTGAGCCGAAGGTTGAGACAGCGGTTGAGCCAGAGAAAGTTGCACCGGAGGTTGTTCCGGTTCCACAGCCTGCGCCAGAGCCTGAGCCGGTCTACGCGGCGGCCACGCCGGCAGCAGTTGCCGTCGAGGCACCAGAGCCAGAGCCCGTGTACGCTGCGGCCTCTGTAAGCGTTGTGCCGCTTCCGCCGCCAGCCCCGGAGGTGCATGTTGCTGTTCCCGCGGTGGCGATGATCGCGGCTCCCGTTTCTCACGAAAGCGTTCCCCCGGCTCAGACGGTCGCCCGCGTTCCGGACGAGGCGCACGAGAAGGCGCGCCGTTTTGCAAAACTCCTGGTGGAGGAGATCAAGCTCTACAACCAGACCAAGGTTGCGGAGGGACGGGCGCGCGGCGACCTGTACAGCCGTCTGCGCGACGACATCGAAAAGAGCCGCGCGGCGTACCAGAAGCGCTACGGCGAAAGCGTGAGAGACGTGGATTACTTCAGCCAGGAGCTGATGCGAATCCTCGCAGATAACAACCGGAGCGTGATGGGAACAGGATTTCCGGGTTAAACTGCAAACAGGTATCATGCCCACAAAGTTTCGAATTCTTGCGATTCTCCTGTTGACGTTTACCACCCTTGCCGCTGCCCGCCAAGACGCGGAGCAGGCCAAACCCTCCGCGCGCAAAACCACAGTTCACAAGGCGAAGCCCGCCGACTCAAAGAGTATTCCGAAGAAGACGGCGAAGCGCACGACGGCCGCGGCGTCGCGCGCTTCTGCGAAGAAGAAAGCGACTCCGACGCAGGTTCGCCGGATGACGCGCGCCTTCGTGGCTTCGGCGGATCTGAAGGTGATGGCGCGGCAACTGGTGGAGAACCGAACGCCCGCCGCTTACAACGGAGTGGAAGACTACGCGCGCCGCCACGCGGGCAGTGACGCGGGAGCGCTGGCGTGGCTTGCCGTAGGTGACGCGCGCGTACTGGATCAGCAGTATCCGCAGGCGATCCTTGCGCTGGAGAAGGCGAAACCGCGGGCCGGCGAACTCTATGACTACGTGCGCTACCTGGAGGCGATCTCTTACGGCGCAGAAGGAAACAGCGCCAAGGTTGTGGAGTTGCTGCACGGCTTCGATGCGGAGTCGCCCGAATCGATCTTCCATAACGATGTGGTGAATGTTTATGGAAATGCGCTCTCGGCGCTGGGAAGAACGCAGGAGGCGATTGCGTATCTTGAGGCGCACCGGCTCCCGGTAAGGGCTTCGGTAGAGTTGGCGCTGGGCAAGTGTTATCTGCATTCGGATCATCCCGAGAAAGGGATGGAGATACTGAAGCATCTCTACTTCACGATGCCGCAAAGCTCCGAAGCCGAAGAAGCGGCGACCACGTTGACGGCGAACGGCTCCGCGCTGGAGGGAAGCTACAACGACGAGAAGACGCGGGCCGATCTGCTGGCGAAAGCGGGACACTGGGCGGATGCGGCGCACGCGTACAGAGCGTTGCAGAACAAGGCTCCGGCAGCGGAGTTGGGCGCTGTCCAAGTGGCGCTGGCATCGGCGCTTCGGCATACGAACGGCGGGGATAGCAGGAATCTGCTGACCGAGTTGCAGACGACGGGTGAAGCTGATGCACAGCGGCTCTACCTGCTGGGGGAGATCGCGCGCAACGACAACAACGAAAACGCGGTGGTGCAGAACCTGGAACGGATGAGGCAGACTGCGACCGCGAGCCAATGGTTTGAGCAGGCGCTTCTTTCAGCGGCAAACATGTATCTGCTGGAGAAGAACTACGACCGCGCGATCGATATGTTTCGTGAGTCGCAGCAGCGCTTCCCGGGAAGTCCGCGCGCGAGCTACGCACACTGGAAGGCGGCCTGGCTGACCTACCGGCAGGCGCGCAGAGAAGACGCAAAGCGCGATTTTGAAAACCAGGTGGCGTGGTATCCGGATCGGCCGGAGGTTCCGGCGGCGCTGTACTGGCGCGCACGCATTGCTGAGGACGAGCATGATTACGCGTTGGCGCGGACATGGTACGCAAAGCTCGGCAGCCGCTTCCACAACTACTACTATGGCTACCTTGGACGTGAGCGGCTGGCGGGGTTGCCCGCCGGGGCAGCGAACGTTTCGCTCAGGCAGGATGCGGTGCTGGCGCAGATTCCGGAGTTGAAGGCCGCCGGGCCGGAGGCGCTCGAACTGGAGGCTCCGCCGAACCAGTTGCGCGCCGAGAAGAGCCGGTTGCTGATGAACGCCGGACTCAATGAATACGCGATCCGCGAGTTGCAAGCCGAGCAGGGCGGACAAGGCGCGCGATGGGCCACTTTGCAGATCGCGCGAATCTACGAGGACAGCGGACAGAGCCACCGCGCGATACAGTTCTTGAAGAAGGCGCTGCCGGGATATTACTCCGTGGACCTGGACGGATTGCCGCGCGCCTACTGGGAGATTCTGTTTCCGCGCATGTACTGGGCAGATGTGCAGAGACAAGCACAGGCGAACGCGCTGGACCCGTATTTAGTGGCTTCGCTGATCAGGCAGGAGAGCGAGTTCAACCCTGGAGCGCTCTCGCACGCGAACGCATACGGCCTGATGCAACTTCTGCCGAAGGTTGGAAAGAGCGAAGCGAAGGCGGCGCACCTGAAAGGGTTTTCGACAGCGTCGCTGCTGACGCCGAGCGTCAACATTCAGCTTGGAACGCACTATTTCAAGGAGATGGTGACGCAGTTCAACGGGCAGGTGGAGTACGCGCTGGCCGCTTATAATGCGGGTTCCAACCGTGTTGACGACTGGCTGCAACGCGGACCTTACCGCGACGTGCCGGAGTTTGTCGAGTCGATTCCGTTTACGGAAACCAGGGAATACGTGCAGGCAATCATGCGGAATGCGAAGGTCTATCAAAGGCTGTATCCGAGACCGTAAGAGAGGCCATTTTGCACCGAAAATGGTGCAAAATTGCGATATGGATTGGCGAGAGGGTTAATCGTTGAGAAGGGTGTAGTAACTTTTCTGCCAATGGTTGAGTGAGGAGTGGAACGATTGCCTGGATAGTAGCGGATTTGGGCGAGCGCTGGTTACTGGTTGAGCAATGGCGGTGGGTAGGTTTGGCGGGCAGTTCTCGAAGTAAATCCTAAAGACAAGAGCAAGGTCAACCACCCCACTCAACGAAAAGAGCGTTGAGTGGGTCACCCGTGCGTAACCTGTTCCCCACATTCGCCAAAGGAAGGCGGATTTTGGGCCACCCGGTCTGCTTTGCCACCCGGTTGGTTCTGTCTACTCGTAGCGCAGGGATTCGGTGGGCTGGAGTTTGGAGGCGCTGCGGGCAGGGAGGTAGCCGAAGAGAACTCCGGTGGCGCAGGAGACGAAGAAGGACAGGAATACCGAGGGGATGGAGATTGGGATTCTGAGACCGACCTCGGGAGGGATGAGAGGCTCGACGATGACCTTGATTCCGACGGCGATGAGAATTCCGATGATGGCTCCGAGTCCGCTGATGACGAGAGCTTCGATAAGGAACTGGTAGAGGATTTCCTCGCGGCGCGCGCCGACGGCTTTGCGGAGTCCGATCTCGCGGGTGCGCTCGGTGACGGTGACGAGCATGATGTTCATGATTCCGACGCCGCTGATGATGAGGGCGATCATGCCGACGAGCATGAGGACGGCGGTGAGAGCCATGGAGATTTTGCGGGCCGCTTCAAGAATGGACGCGAGGTTCTGCACAAGGTAGACCGAACCCGCACTGTGGTGGCTCTTGAGAAGGGACTGAACGGCGAGGGTGGTTTCAGGAACGCTCTCGGCGGTATCGGCCTGGGCGTAGAGGGTTCGGATGTAGTCGTTGCCAGAATAGTACTTGATGAGTCCGAAGGGGACGAGGACCGACTGAGCGGCGATTTCGGACTGGCCGAAGGTGGCGACGCGCTCACGGAAGACGGCGATGACGGTGAAGGTCTGCTCGCCGACGCGAAGCTGGCGGCCGATCATGGGTCCGGGAGGAAGCTGTCGGGCGAGTTCCTGTGTGATGAGGCAGGCCTTAGCCCCGGTGGACTGATCGAGATCGTCGAAGAAGCGGCCCTCGAGGATGAGGAGGTTGCGAATCCGCTGGAAGCCTTCGGTAACGCCGACGAGGGCAACGGGCTTGACCTGGCCGTTGACGACGATGCTGGTGGAGAGATCGTAGGTTCCGGCGACCTCGATGACGTGGGGGAGGTGGCGTATGGCATCCATGTCGCCGAGGTTGATCTCGTCGGCATGGGAGCGGCTGTTGGCGGTTCCGCCTGAGTAGGTAGCGTAGACGATATTGGAGCCGACGCCTTCGATCTGCGCCAGCACGTAGGTCTTGCCGATGAGCGCGATGGTGACGACGAGGACAATGCAGGCGGAGCCGATCACCACGCCGAGCATTGTGAGGGCTGCCTTTACCTTGTTGGCGCGCAGAGCGTCGAACGCTACCTGCCATGTCTCACGGCTGATCTTCGCCATGGATTCCCTTCGATTGGTCTCTGTGTTTAGTTTAGGGAAGAGGTGTGGGGAAGAGCAAGGTCAACCACCCCACCCTAGCCAAAAGATGGCTAGAATGGGGCACCCTGAAGAGTCAAGGTCAACTACCGCACCCTGAACCTGTATCAGAAGCGGGCGCGCTCGTACTGCTTGGGCCAGTTGATGGTCTGCTTGAGGACGTGGGCGGCGCGGAGAGGCCAATAGGGATCGCGGAGGAGTTCGCGCGCGAGGAGGACGAGGTCGGCCTGTCCGGTGGCGAGGATGTGCTGGGCCTGCTCGGGAGCGGTGATCATGCCGACGGCTCCGGTGAGAATTCCAGCTTCCTTGCGAATTCGCTCGGCGAAGGGCGTCTGGTATCCGGGGCCGAGAGGGATTTTGGCCGAGGGGACGATGCCGCCGGAAGAAGAGTCGATGAGATCGACGCCGAGAGGCTTGACCTGTTTTGCGAGGGCGACGGAGTCCTCGATGGTCCAGCCGCCCTCGGTCCAGTCGGAGGCGGAGATGCGGAGCCAGAGAGGAAGGCGCTCGGGCCAGACCTTGCGGACCGCCTCGACGATTTCACGCACGATGCGGGTGCGGTTCTCAAAAGTGCCGCCGTACTGGTCAGTACGGGTGTTGACGAGCGGCGAGAGGAACTGGTGGACGAGGTATCCGTGGGCGGCGTGAATTTCGACGAGCTCGAAGCCAGCCTCCAGGCTGCGGCGTGCGCCCTCGGTGAAGGCTCGGGCGACGCGGGAGATGGCTCCGGCGGTGAGAGCTTCGGGCTGGATGGATTCCGGAGTGAAGCTATGGGCCGTGGAGGAGTAGATGGGCCGCCAGCCGCCTTCGTCCATGGGCACAGGCTTGCCGGCGTGGGCGCTCCAGGGGGCTCCAGTGGAGGCTTTGAAGCCGGCGTGAGCAAGCTGGGTTCCGGCAACGGCTCCGTGCTGGCGCAGGAAACGAACGATGCGGGCGAGGTTCTCGATGTGCGCGTCTTTCCAGATGCCGAGATCGGCGGGGCTGATGCGGCCCTCGGGAACGACGGCGATGGCTTCGGTGAGGACCGTACCGGCTCCGCCGACGGCGCGGGCTCCGAGGTGGACCAGATGCCAGTCATTGGTGAAGCCGTCTTCGGCAGAGTATTCACACATGGGAGAGACGGCGATGCGGTTGCGGAAGGTAATATCACGAATTTGAAGAGGGTCGAATAGGTTCATAACGGTTTGGATGATAGCAGAGCGGCTGTTGGTGCAAGGGAAGTGGCGGGAAGGGTCAAAGACAACGGCAAAGACAACGGCAATGACAAAGACGACAAAGACAACGTCAACAAACCCACATCTGCCAAGAGAAGGCAGATATGGGGCACCGGAAGCCGCACCGGCACCAGCACGGGAGGGGGCTGGGCGCTAGGAGGGGTGGCGGGTGAGGAAGTCGCCGACGAGGGAGGCGGCGCGCTCGCAGAGGTGTCTATCCTCGGGGCCGAAGGCGGCGGGGAAGTGGCTGTCGATGTCCAACTCGCCAACAACCTTGCCGGAGGCGTAGACGGGGACGACGATTTCGGACTTTGTCTCCAGCGAGCAGGCGAGGTAGCGGGGATCGTTGTTGACGTCATCGACAATCACGGTCTTGCCGGTGGAGGCGGCGGCACCGCAGATTCCCTGGTTGAGCTCAATGCGGGTATGCGGCGTCATAGAGCCGCGAAAGGGGCCGAGGATGAGAACGGGGGCCGCGCCGGGAAGTTCCTCGATCATGTAGAAGCCGACCCAGTTGTAGCGCAACATGTTTTCGTGAAGCAGCTGGACGACGCCTTCGAGAAGGTCACTGGCGGAGTGGGCAGAAGAGGCGAGAGCACCGAGCTGCTCGACGCACTGCGCGTGGGTGAGGGAAGTCCGCATGGATGGAATTTGCTCCCGTGAGTTGGCGGTAAGCAATGATTATGCATGAGGGGGAGGCGAAATCAAAAGCGCTTGATGGGTGATGGGTTACTCTCGCACCGTATCGCCGCAAAGGGCGCGGCGTGAAGGTGGGGCAGGCGCGCGAGGGCAACGAAAACGGCAAAAGCAAGGTCAACAGACCCACATCTGCCAAAGGAAGGCAGATATGGGGCACCAGAGACCCGGCATTTGTCAGGGCTTGTTGGGGTGAGGCGCGTCAGCAGCGGTCTTGAGTTTTGCTTCGTCTTCCAAGAGTTCCTTGCGAGGAGCGAGGAACAGACTGTTCGAAACGGCGATGTCTTCGGCTTTGGTTTCAGCCTTTAATTCGGGATCGCAAGCGGACGCTTTGGATTCGTCTTTTGTGGTTGGATTCATCTGATTTCTCCGGCTCGATTTGAACTACACCCAAGATGTATCAGCGAGTGAGTTCGGTCGTCTGAGCAGAATTGATCACAAGGAATCAGCCGCTATGGGGCGGGTTCGACTTCGAGATCGAGCTGATGGATGGCGGTGACGCGGACGGGGGAGCCTGAGGGCAGAGGCTGAGCCGCGCGGGCGTTCCAGAGTTCTCCGTGGACGAAGACCTTGCCGGTCGGGGCGAGATCGGTGCGGGCGACGCCGAGTTCGCCGATGATGCCCTGCGATCCGGTGATGATCTTGTTGCGGCGAGCGCGCCAGGCGATGGACATGAGGAAGGCGGTGATGAGTCCGAAGGGCAGGCTGACGGCGAGCGAGACGATGAGCTTGACGCGCATTTCGGGGATGGGGCCATCGACGAGGAGCAGGCCGCCGATGGTGAGGGCAACGATGCCTCCGACGGTGAGGATGCCGTGGGAGACAAATTTGGCCTCCAGGGCGAAGAGGACGAAGGCCAGGGCGATGAGCCAGAGCGAAGCGTAACGGGTGGGCAGGAGATTGAGCGCGAAGAGTGTGAGGAGGACGAAAATGACTCCGACGACGCCGGGGATGATGGCTCCGGGGTGGTTGAACTCGGCGTAGAGAGAGAGGCCTCCGATGGCGAGAACGAGGAAGGCGATGTTGGGGTCCATGAGCCAGCCGAGGACGCGCTGGCGGAGGGTGGCGGGAAGTTCCTCGACGGGCTGTCCGGCGAGGTGAAGCGTGAGGGAGGAGCCGTCAAAGCGGTGGATGGTGCGGCCATCGAGCTGGCGGAGAAGATCGGCTTCGTCGCGGGCAGTGAGGTCGATGAGATGGAGATCGAGCGCTTCTTTTTCGGTCCACGAGATGGACTGGCGGACGGCTTTTTCGGCTTCTTCGACGTTGTGTCCGCGGCGGGAGACGTAGGAGCGGAGGAAGGCGGCAGTATCGTTCTCGATTTTGGCCTTCATGATGTCATCGGGAGTGCTGCCGATGGTGACGGGGTGAGCGGCTCCGGTGTTGGTGCCGTTAGCCATGGCGGAGACGTCGGCGGACTCGAGGATGAAGAATCCGGCGGATGCGGCGCGGGCTCCGCTGGGACCGACAAAGATGATGACGGGAACGGAAGAGGCTTCGATGCGGGTGACGATGTCACGGGTGGAGTCGAGCAGACCGCCGGGAGTGTCAATTTCGATGAGGAGCGCGGCGGCGCGACGGGCTTCAGCGGCATCGATAGCGCGGGAGACACGCTCGGCGGCGATGGGCTGGATGGTTCCGTCGATGTGAAGGCGGAGGACCTGCGCGGCGGACGGAAGAGCCGAGACGAGCAGGAGAAACGCGGCAAGGAGATGGATCGAGCGTTTCATGAAGAGCCTCCGAGAGAGCAAGAGCAAGGTCAACAGACCCACATCTGCCAAGAACACGCAGATATGGGGCACCAAGGCACTCGTCCTTGTTGAGCAAATCTAACGCCGCCGGTGGCTGGGATGCAATGGCTAGCGGGGGCGGGGAATGTCGAAGCTTCGGTTTTGTATCTCCTGGGCGACGGCTGGGGCGTCTTCGGCGGAGGGATCGAGGAGAAGAGCCTGCTGGAGATTGCGCTGGGCGGCGGGGACATCGTTGTCATGGAGATCGGCGTGGGCGAGGACGAGGTAGGCCTCGGCGCTGGGATTGAGTCCAAGGGCGGCGTTGGCGGCGTGGCGGGCCTCGGGGAAGCGGTTCTGGAGAAGCAGGGCGCGGGCGAGTCCTGAGAGGGCGGCGGGATTGGAAGGCTCATGGATGAGAGCCTCGCGGAACTGGCTCTCGGCTTCGCGGGTGGCTCCGGCGGCGAGGAACTGGCGGGCGCGCTCGATGTGGAGGGCGGCGCGGTCAGCCGGTTGAGCCTTGTCCACGGACGCCTCGATGGCATTCTGCAGTTCGACAGCGAGCTGGCGGTAGGAGCTTTCATCGTAATTCTGCTTGATGCGCGGGAGTGGAACGGCGATGACAGCGGTGCGGGGCGGAGTGGCAAGACTGGCGGCGAGAGATTCCTGAAACTGGCGGGCCTCGACATCATTGGGACGGCGGCTGAGAGTCTCGCGAAGCTGGCGCTGGGCGGGGGCGATGTCTCCGCGGTGGTAGAGGGCGACGGCAAGATTGAAGTGATAGTCGGCGTCAGAAGGGTCGGCCTCGACGGCCTTCTGGAAGTAGGAGACCGCCTCATGATGGCCGCGGCGGCTCTCGGCGACGCCGATATTGTTGAGCACCTCGATGAGGGGAACGCGCTCGGCGGCGGCCTTGAAGGCAGCCGAAGACTTCTCGAAGCGTGCAAGGCGGTAGTCGCAGAGGCCGAGAAAGAAGCTGGCTTCGGCAGAGGCCGGGTCATCGGGCGGAAGCTTGGCAAACCAGACGGAACCCTGCTCGTAGTCGTGCGCGGCATAGTAGGTCTTGGCCAGAAGGAGGATTGCCTGGGCGTATTGGGGGTCGATGGCGATGGCGGCCTTGAGGTAGCGAATCTTCTCCGGAGTGGGGCCGGCGACGACGGCGCGGATGAAGCTCTCGAAGGCGTCAAGACGAATGGCCGGGGAGCGCTTAAGGAACGAGTCGCGGGACTCTTCAAAATTGGGGCGCATCTGCTGGAGGAGGTCCCAGGCGAGCGCCGTCTGGATGCCGATGAGGTTGGCAAGCGGGCCGCTCTCAACCTGGTCGGGCGAGAGGCGCAAGGCCTTCATGTCCAGGACCTGGGCGCGGGCGGTGAAGGTCTGTCCGTCGTAAGAGTAGCTGCCGAGAAGGATGTAGTCGGCGTCAAGCTGGGCGGCGATGCGGTAGAGCGTGGCACGGGAGGCATGGAGGTTGACGGGGATTCCCATGCGGTCAAAGGCGTACTGGCGATCGTCGCGGCTGATGAGATAAAGCGAATCGGAGTTGAGACGCTGGCCGAGAACCTCGGGAAAGGCTTCGCTGATCCATCCCAGGCCGGGGCGGTGGGTGGAATCGTCAAAGGGAAGGACGAGGACGGTCTGCGTGCCCGCCGCGTTCTGTCCGAAGGCGGCAGCAGTGAGCAAAAGAAAGAGCGCGGAGAGGATGAAGTGCCGGTAAGAGTTCAAAGCCTCACCATTATAACGAGTGCGCGGGGAGAGAAAATCCGAATCCGGTGAAAGAGGGCAGATAGGCGGGTAAGGGGCGGAGAGAATGAAAAGTCAAGGTCAACAGACCCACTTCTGCCAAAGGAGGGCAGAAATGGGGCACCAGAACCAAGTACATAAGGACGGCATGAATTGGCCCGCGTGGAATTGAAGGCTACCGTTTGGCGAGGAACAGGCTCTAAACAAGTAACGGAATGAATCTGGAAGTTGGGATTGGCTACGGCTCCGAATGAGTTTCGGAAGGCGTTCCTCGGCAGAGTTCAGTGATCCGCGAAGACAACCTGAAAAGGGGAATGATGATGAAAAGGCTTGTGTTTCTGGTAACGGTTGCACTGATGGCAAGCGCCATGGCGCTGGCACAGACGAACAGCGGGCAGAGCGGGAGCGCGGCCACGGCGACACCGCAGAGCGGCGGGCATACCGATGCGCAAGGCGATCTGCCGGGAGTGAAAGAAGGCGAGTCGCAGAGCGGTAAGGGATCAGCGGCAAATCCGGGCGAAGACCGGCCAGGCGCGATGGGGACTCCGTCGACACCAGACCAGGGAATGAGCCCGAAGGGAGAGAATCCAGGGACGGGCAGCGCCGCTCCACAACGCGGCACCACCGACGATAACGGTTCATTACCAGCCGCGGACCCACAGACGACACCTGAGAGTGGGACGACGAAGCCGAAATAACGGATGGAAAGGCAAGAGCAACAACAAGAGCAAGGTCAAAACAAGAACAAGGTCAACGGACCCACATCTGCCAAAAGAGGGCAGATATGGGGCACCAAGACGGCCTCCCACATCTGCCAAAAGAGGGCAGATATGGGGCACCAAGACGGCCTCCCACATCTGCCAAAAGAGGGCAGATATGGGGCACCAAGACGGCCTCCCACATCTGCAAAAAAAAGGGCAGAGATGGGGCATCGGAGGAGGAGGTTAGAGGGCGAGCTGGATCTGTGAGGTGAGGGCGAGGGCGGCGGCCTGGGGATTGTCCGAGGCGGTAATGGGGCGGCCAACGACGAGGTGGTTGGCTCCTGCGCGGATGGCATCCGCCGGGGTGACAACCCGTACCTGGTCTCCGGCGACGCCACCGGCGGGGCGAATTCCGGGGGTAACCAGGGTGAAGCCGTCGCCAAGGTTGCGGCGAAGCTGCGAGGCTTCCATGGCGCTGGCGACGATGCCGCCGCATCCGGCGTTGAGAGCCAGGCTGGCAAGGCGCAGGACCTGATACTCCATGTTGTCCGTGACGCCGATCTCGATCAGATCAGCGGAGGCAAACGAGGTGAGGACGGTAACGGCCAGCACGGTTGGGCGTGCGGAGGACTGGGAGGCTGCCTCGGCCGCGGCCTTGAGCATTTTGGAGCCGCCGGAGGCGTGGACCGTGAGCATGGAGACGCCGAGCGAGGCGGCGGTGCGGACGGCTCCGGCGACGGTGTTTGGGATGTCGTGGAACTTGAGGTCGAGGAAGACCTTTTTGCCGCTGGCAACGAGATGGCGGACGATGGAGGGGCCGGCGGCGGTGAAAAGCTCCTTGCCAACCTTGTAATAGCCGACGGTATCGCCAAGGAGCTGCACGAGCTCGCGCGCCTTGTCCTCATGGGCGAAATCCAGCGCAACAATGAGATGGTCCCGGGCATCGGTCATGGGTATAGGATACCGCAGTTGCCGGGGAGTTGCGGGCGGGATGGACGGACAAAACCAAAGTCAACGGACCCACATCTGCTAACTGCGGTAGATATGGGGCAGTTGCAAAGTCACTACCCCACCCTAGCGAACGGAAGGCTAGGATGGGGCACCCGCCTTCAGATCTGGGGCACTGGAAGAAAAGAGCAAAGGCCCGACGGCGGGGGTGTGCCGTGGGGCCGGGTTGGTTGAGGAATGAAGGTGGTATCAGCGCAGGGCGGGCTGTTTGGCCATCGCCATTTCCGCGGTACGGGCTTCGACGACGTCGATCCGAACCTTTTGCAGCCCGTACTTGTGCATTTCGAGGCTGCGGGCCGCGCTGTACGATAAATCGATGATACGTCCTGGAGTGACCGGGCCACGATCGTTGATGCGAACAATGACCGACTTCAAGTTCTTCAGGTTTGTGACTTTCACAAACGTACCCAGGGGCAGTTCGCGATGGGCAGCGGTGAAGTTGAACATATCGTAGTCTTCGCCGCTTGCCGTGGCTTTACCCTGGAAGATTCCGCCGTACCAGGAGGCCTTGCCAACCTGATAGGGCTTGGCGGAAGGCTCGAGTTCGGGCGGCTTCTGCGCTGGAATCGGCAGAAAGGCCGGTGCGCTCAGGGCAGCCGATGTCGTATGGCCGGGTGCCGCTCCCATAGTGCCGCCTAGCAAAAGCATTGCAAACGCGGAATGGGTCAGTACTCGTCGCAATCAAACACCTCACTTAAAATTGACGTTCCCCCTACACTGCAACGCCCGGGCCGAAACCCTGGGCGATGGCTTAATTGTATGAATCGCAGGAGACAAGGTCAACAGGGGAACAAATATAGTTACTTTTCAACTTGCCAAAGCGGACGAAGTGTGAGTCGAAGAGACTCGGCCGTCGAGGTCGGCGCTTACTCCTCGGCGGCGCGGTCGAGGCCCATGGGACCCTTGCCGCGGCCGAGCGCGGGGGCGCGCTCAATGGCCCGGCGGACGAAAGCCTTGGCCGAGGTGACGGCTGTGGGGATGCTGCGTCCCTGGGCGAGGGCGCAGGCGATGGCCGTGGAGAAGGCGCATCCTGTACCGTGGGTGGCGTTGGAGGCGATGCGGGGGGCGGATAGGGTCTCGACGAACTCCATGCCCTGGAGAGAGTAGGCGAGGACGTCGGAGGAGTCCGCGGCTGAGCCGTCAGCACCTGTGTCGTCGCCTCCGGTGGCGTCCCCTCCTGTGACCACGGCGGCCTGTGCTCCGAGGTGGCGGAGGGCCTGAGCAAGATCTTCAGGAGGTGCGGCGTGGCGGGCGGTGAGGGTTGCAGCCTCGGCGCGATTGGGGGTGACGACGGTGGCAAGCGGGAGCAGGCGCGAGCGGAGAAGGGCAATGCCATCGGGGTCGAGGAGCTGCGCTCCGGAGGATGAGTGCATGATGGGATCGAGGACGATGGGGCAGCGGGGCTGAGAAAGCGCTTCCAGAAAGTCGGCCACTACGGAGACGATCTCAACGGTAGCAAGCATTCCTATTTTTATGGCGTTCGGCTGAAAGTCATCAAGTAAAGCATGAAGTGTCTCCCGAACCGTCTGCGGGGAGATGGGAGAGATGCGGCGGACGCCTAGGGTGTTCTGGACGGTGAGCGCGGTGATGCAGGAGACGCCGTAGCATCCGAGGGCGGAGATGGTCTTGATGTCGGCGGTGACGCCGGCGCCGGAGGAGGGATCAAAGCCGGCGATGGTCCAGACGATGGGTGGGGGGGTAGGCATGGGGAAAGTGTAACAAAAGCAGGTTTCGCAGGTTGCACAGGTTTCAAGGTTAAAGGCAAAGGCAAAGGCAGAAACAGAGGCGACGGCCTCCCACATCTGCCAAAGGCGGGCAGATATGGGGCACCAAGACGGCTTTCCACATCTGCCAGAGGCGGGCAGACATGGGGCACCAAGACGGTCTCCCACATCTGCCAAAAGAGGGCAGATATGGGGCACCGGAGGGACTCATGGGCGGAGGAGTTGTTAGAATGGAGGAGGCGATGGAGTTCGCCTTAACCGTTGCGCTTGGCCTGAGGCGAGTGCGGCTGATAACTCCTACCAGCCAAACTCCAGGAGAACTCCGACGGTGCTTGCCTATCTCTGGATATCCCTCGGCGCGATTGCAGGCGCCAGCGCGCGATACTTTGTAAGCCGCTTTGTGGCCAGGACGGTGACAGCCTCATTCCCATACGGCACATTGCTGATCAACATTACGGGGAGCTTCATCCTCGGGCTGTTCCTGGTATGGAGCACGGAGCGGGCGCTGCCCGACCCGAGATGGCGGCTGCTGGTGGCCATCGGATTCTGCGGCTCCTACACGACATTTTCAAGTTATGCGTTTGAAAGCTTCTCTCTGTTTGAGCAGGGGCACTACGTTTTGTTCGCCTCGAATGTGCTGGCGAACAACGTGTTGTGCCTGGTGGGAGTGTTGGCGGGCGCGGCGATTGCGCGGAGCATATAATGTCGGGCGGAACGGAGTTGCCGAAACGTCCGCTGGGAGGAATTGCGATGGCCGTACAGGTCACGATGTATCTGCACGAGGAAGATCAGTGGCAGCACCGCGCGTTGCATCTGGAGGTATTGAAGTATCTGCGCGAGGAGAACGTGTTTGGCGCGGTTGCGTATCACTCGGTGGCGGGATTCACAGGGCGAATGAGAGTGAAGACGGCGACACTGGTGGACGCGGGAGGGAAGCTCCCGGTGGTGCTGACATTCGTGGATACGGACGAGCACATCCAGCGGGTGATGCCCCGGTTGAAGGAGATGGCCTCGCATCGGCTGATTGTGCGTGAGAACGTGGTGGTGGAGCAGGGCGATTTGGACTGATGGATTCCCGTAGTCGGCGGCAAAATCGATTACCGGTTGAAGGGCCTCTGAATCCGCATGGGAGATTTGATCTGGGCAGGGGTTCCTCGCGTTGCTCGGAATGACACTTTCATCAGTTCTGCAGCGCGCATCTGGCCTGCCGCGCGGCGCGGTTAGAGTTTGAGACCGAGGGCGGCGAAGGCGGCGCAGGTGGAGTCGTAGCCGGTGTGGTGGATGCCCTGAATGCCGAGGCCCTGGGCGATTTGAACGAACATGAGGCGGTCATCGAGGTAGGCGACCTGTTCGGGCGCGACGTGAGCAATGTCGAGGGCGATGCGGTAGATGTCCTCGTCAGGCTTGCGGACGTGGACGAAGCAGGAAGAGATGAAGAAGTCCACGAAGGTTTTGAGCTGGAAGTTGTGGATGCGGCGCTCGTTGAGCTCGCGGCCTTCGTTGTTGACCACGGCTACCTTGAGACTGTACTTGGTCTTGAGAGCGCAGATGAGTTCGATCATCTGGGGAAAGCTCTTGGACTGGGCGAACATGAATTCGCGGAAGTCCTCGCGGGTAAAGCTCCGCTCCTGATAGAAGACAACGCGGCTGAGGTACTGCTCAAGGGTGAGCTTGCCTACTTCGTAGGTATCGAAGGTGAGGTGATGGCGCTCGTCCATCTCCTTGCGGTCGAGGTCGAAGGTTTTAGCGGCGAGTTCGCGGGAGTAGCGATCCCAGCCATTGGTTAGCAGAACTCCGCCGAGATCAAGAAAAAGCGTTGTAACCGGCATGGCAGGAACCTCCAGAGAAATTGACAGCGGGGCAACAAAGGCGGAAGGGCAGACCTTGCGCCAAACTCCTATGATAGCGCAGAAAAATTGCAGGGTTGCCGCAGGGTGGCAATCGGCGGTCTAAAGTGGCGGAGCGGGAGCTGATGAGCTCCAGGATTTTGGACGGATGTAAACGTGGACGTAGCCGAGGTGTCCATAGGGCATGAACCTGGCGGCCTCGCGATATTGCGCGGCTAGGGATTTAACGGCGGCGACGATGGCGCGCTGGCCGCTGGGCTGACCGTTACGCCACAGCATCTCCTGGCCGATCTGAAAGCGATTCGACTCTTCGCCGTAAACGAGTACGGCGGGAGGATGGAGCAGGAGGCGCGCGGCCTCCTGGCGGGCGAATGCGTCGGGAACAACATCGATATTATGCGAGCCGGAGAAGGTGGCAGGCATGCGGTGAGCGGCTGCGTAGAGGAAGCCGAACTCCGGATAGATGAAGATGGTGTCAGTGGGCAAGGAGTTCTGCTGGATGATGTGGACGGTGGTATCTACGAATTCGACGGTGGATTGAGGCAGAAGCATGCCCTTCAGCTCAGGCAAGGACGAGGTCTGGTTGGCAGAGGCCACGGGAGGCTCCGCCCATCCGGCGAAGTGGAAGGGAGTGTCCAGCTTCGTCTGAATCTCAAAGACCAGAAGAGCGGTGCAGGCTGCATAGATGCCCCACTTCCGCCATCCGGGAGTTTCTTCGAGGAGCGCAGCAAGGAAGATCGCGAGGCCGGGGATGATCATGGCTTCAAAGGCCGGGTAGGAGAGCGAGAGCATGAAGGCGATGGAGAACGAGACGGCGGCGAAGAGGAGAAACTGAGACTGGCGGCGGGAGAGTCCGCCCTTCATGCAGAAGCGCACGAAATAAAAGACTCCGAGAAGCGCACTGCCGAAAAACGCAAGGCAGATGAGCGAGCGCACCATGCGGCCTGCGTCGAGGAGACTCCCAATGGGCGACTGGAGGAGGTATTCGTCCAGCATATTGCGTGGGAGTTTGAGGGCGAGAGCAATGGCAGCGGCACCCAGCAATAAAGCCAGAAGCACTTCAAACCAGGAAGCGCGATCCTCATCCTGGGGCGGAACTTCACGCCGGCCAACGCGGCGGACGGCTCCGAAGCAGATGAGGAATGCGATGAGGCCGAAGGCGGTCTCCCAGGGCATGAGCCGATAGACGAAGAAGAAACGAGTGAGGAAATCTCCTGCGTGCGAGGCCTTGGCGGCAGGTCCGGTGATGAATATCTGGCGCAGGAAGGTTTGCAGGACTCCCATGTGAATGAACCATGAGAGGAATACCAAGAGGCAGGCGAACCACGCGGCAAAGAAGCCAGCGAGATAAGCAAGCGACTTTCGCAGGCCTTCCAATTGAAGCAGACAGGCTCCGACAATGATGGGCAGGGCAACGGTGATGGCAAGGCCGATGGTCTGCTTGGTAGCGATGCTGAGGAAGGCGAAGGCTCCGGCGATGAGGCCAAGGGTCAGCAGGGTACGCGGCGGGCGATTTTCATCGAGAGCATAGCTGGAGGCAAGAGCCGCGGCCAGGCTCATCAGGATTGTGAAGTGATTATAGGAACTGATGGGGTCCGAGAGATCAAGGGTGGAAGCGACCATGGTGACAATGGCGGCCAAAGCTGCGTTCCCGGCCTTGAAGAAACGGGCCAGCCAGACGTAGAGGAGCACGGAGAGCAGGAGACGCTCGGCGACTCCAGCAGCCCGGAGGGCGACCAAAGTCTTGCCGAAAAGAGAGAGGATGGCAGCGCAACGCAGCAGGAACAGAGGCGGTCCGGGGGAGTAGAAATCCCGGTAGGGAACGAAGCCGTTGAGGAAAAACATGCCGCCACTGAATCCTCCGTCACCAGAGCGCAGGCCGACGAAACGGTTCCAGAAGAGCAGCAGAAACAGCAGCGTGACGAGGACGGTTACGCCGGCGCCGGCGATGCAGACTGGTAGACGGCTCGGTCTTATGTCGGATGCTTTCATGCCGCTCCAGGGGGAATTTGAAAAGACGAAGACAGCTTTAGGATAGCGTGGGCAGGATGGGGGCGCCAGCCCGTGCGAACTGGACGAGATGGCGCCGCGGAGAGGGTTGAGAGCGCTTCTCCGCGGCGCGAAGCCATGCGTTAAAAGGGAATGTCGTCGTCGGTGATTTCGGTGGCGCGAGCGGGTGCGGAGTCGAACTCGGCGGGAGCGCTCTGATCGAAGTCGCTGCCGCGCGAGGGGCCGCGGCTGGAGCCGCCTTCATCGCTGCGTCCGCCGCCGAGGAGAACGAGGTCGCTGGCGACGATTTCGGTGGTGTAGCGCTTCTGTCCGGTCTTGTCTTCCCAGGAGCGGGTCTGGAGGCGGCCTTCGACGTAGACGGAGCGGCCCTTCTTGAGGTACTCGCTGGCAATTTCAGCAAGGCGCTGCCAGAGGACGACGTTGTGCCACTCGGTGCGATCCTGCCACTCGCCGCTCTTGTCCTTGAAGCGCTCATTGGTTGCAATGGTCATGGTGGCGACAGCGGTGCCGCCGCTGGTGTGCTTCAGCTCCGGATCTTTGCCCAGATTTCCAATCAGGATGACCTTGTTTACGCTCTTTGCCATGTTCTTGCCTCGGTTGTCCGCTGCCAATTTTCCGTGTCGCGCGGCAAAAGCCTTGTGCAGAGTTCCGCTAGAACTTCGCGGCAGGCCTAGACTTGCTGCCATGCATGACTATGTCTTTCTACGACAGTAGCTTGCGAAAAAATGGCGAGGGACTATCCCTTTCCTTAGATTTCATGCAGACCCAGCCAAGTATAAGCGCAGAGCGCCGCACGGGGGCAAGAAATCTGCCGACTGCGGGTTCCGTCGGCCTTAGAAAAGACAGTCCAACCTCTTCCGATTTTTCAGCCTCTGAACCCTTCAGGGAGCCTGCCAGCCGAATGAAGCGCGGAGTGCTGTTCTGACCTTTAATGCGCGCTGCCGGCCAGGGGAGCAGGCGACACAGCACTCCCACGGCAGAAGCCCCGCGCTTGAGCCATTTTGACCATCTTCCAACGGGTAGGACGCAGATAGTTAGGAGGAGGAAGAGCAGGTTCCGCAAGCTCCACAGCCAAAACCAACGAGAACTGGAAGCGATGGCACATTGCCAGGAAGAAGGAGAAACAGTGACCAAGAAGCCGAATGAAGGAAACAGGACCCAGACCCTCAACGCACAACCGCGTCTTCATCAATATGCAGGAGAACTCCAGCACTATGGAACGGTGAGCCACCAGTTGCCGCTTGAACTGGAGGAGCCGGTTCGGTTGGAGATGACGGAACAGCTCAACACTCTGCTTGCCGACACCATGACGCTGCGCGACCTGTACAAGAAGTCCCATTGGCAGGTGGCTGGACCTACGTTTTATCAACTCCATTTGCTTTATGACAAGCACCATGGCGAACAGGCGGAACTGGTGGACGCGATCGCCGAGCGGATTCAGTTGCTGGGAGGCGTAAGCATCGCGATGGCGGCCGATGTGGCGGAGACAACGCAGATCGAGCGCCCTCCGCGCGGCCGGGAAGAGGTTCCGGTGCAACTGTCGCGACTGCTGGATGCGCACAAGATCGTGATTGGCGAGTGCCGGACACTGGCGCGGCGCGCATCGGCGCTGGGCGATGACGGCACCAATGACCTTGTCGTCAGCCAGGTGCTGCGCACCAGCGAGCTGCAGGCATGGTTCCTGAGCGAACATCTGGTCAACGCTCCCCTGGTGCGGGCAAAGGAGCCTTCGGCAACGGCTGACGCAGCGTAAGGAGAGAGGTAAGGCGGGGGAGATGAGTTGCATGCAGTGTGCTCTCCCACCTTAGCCGCGCAAAAAGACGCGCGCCGAAGGTGGGGCATCCGCGAGTCCGGAACCTGTTCCCCACATTCGCCAAAGGAAGGCGGATGTGGGCCACCCGCGGAAGTTCAAAAGCAAGGTCAAATACCCCACCCTAGCCAGAGGCCAGAGGACGGCCAGGATGGGGCACCTGTCAAATGGTTGCTAGTGCGGTGCTTTCTCGTTGCGGTAGGACTCGGCGAGGAGCGAGACGTAGTGCCGGACCTGCTGCGGTTTTCCGAAGCGGTTGATGTTGTCCATCAACTGCATCATGCAGGCAGGGCAGCCGGTGGTTACGGTGCCTGCTCCGGTGCGGGCGGCATCGTTGACTTTGCGCTGGGCGATGCCGGTTGAGGTTCCGAAGTGAGTGAGGACGTAGGAGCCGCCGCTGCCGCAACAGGCGTCGGGCTGTGACATTTCCTTGAAGGTGACGCCGGGGATGCCGTTGAGAATCTCACGCGGCTCGCGGGCGACTTTCATTGTTTTCTTGAGATGGCAGGAGTCGTGGTAGGTCACCACGGCATCGACGCGGCCGGTGGGCGGACGAAACTTGATGACATCGACGAGGAAGGTCGAAACGTCATAGGTTCGCTGCGCCCATTTTGCGGCCTTGGGGCCGTAGATGGGATCGTTGGCGAAGATCTCCTTGTACTCATGCTGCCAGGCGCCGCCGCAGGAGCCGCATCCGGTGATGAGGTACTCGGCACCGGTGGCGTCGAAGGCGTCCAAGTTGCGGCGGGCGAGCTGGCGGATGGTGTCTACATCTCCGTGGACGAAGACGGGAACGCCGCAGCAGGCCTGGCCCCTGGGGATGGAAACCTCTACCTTGTTCTCCTGGAGGACAGAGATCAAGTCCATGCCGGTCTCAGGATAAAAGTAGTTGAGAGAGCAGCCGGTGAAGAAGGCGACCTTCGCCTTCGGATTCTCAATCTGAATGAGTTCGGGAAGGCGGTCACGCAGGGGCTTGGCGGCGAGAGCCGGGAGCAGGCGATTTTCATCGAAGCCCACATGCTTGCCGACCATGGCAAAGGGCGAGCGGGGAGCGATGGCCTGCTGTCCGGCATCGCGAAATGCAATGCCACTGAGCTGCGCGCCGATCTTCATGCCGGCGTCAAAGAGAGCGGGATGCTTGAGGGTGCTGAAGATGGCCTTCTTGAGCCAGGGAAGGCCGTTCTTGCGCACGATGGCCGCGCGGAGGGCCAACATGATGCGAGCGAAGTCTACCTTGGTTGGGCAGCTCTGCATGCAAGACTTGCAGACCAGGCAGTTGAAGAGCATGGAGACGACTTCTGCATCGTCGAGCGCGAGATTGCCCTGCATGACGGCTTCGGCGACGCCGATTTTGCCACGCGCGACACCGGCTTCGATCTTGTCCGTGGCGTAGACGGGGCAGACGGCCATGCAGCCGCCGCAGTGCATACACTTGTCGAGCTCCTGCTGGATGGCGGCCAGCTCGTCAAAGGCCAAAGGGCTGGCGGCTGGGCGCTCACCGGGAGGCATGGGCAACCTCTTTCTGCGGGAAGGGAACCAGCTTGCCGGGATTGAGCATGTGAGTTGGATCGAGAGCGTTCTTCATGGTGCGCATGAGGTCGAGGCCTGCTTCGCCGATCTCGTTGCCGAGATACTTCATCTTGGCGATTCCGATGCCGTGCTCGCCGGAAAGCGTGCCGCCGAAGTCGAGCGCGGTGTGAAAGATTTCATCGACGGCGAGGTGGACGCGGGCCATCTCGTCGGCGTTGTTCTTGTCGGCGAGGATGGTGGGATGGAGATTGCCGTCGCCGGCGTGGCCGAAGGTTCCGAGGACGAGGTTGTGTTTGCGGCCAATGGCGGAGAGGGCGAGCAGCATATCCGTAATGCGGCTGCGCGGAACGGTTGCATCTTCAAGGACCACGGTGTTGTTCAGCGAAGCCAGCGCGGGCAGAGCGGCACGGCGCGCGGCCCAGAGCTTGTCACGCTCCGCGTCAGAGTTGGCGACGCGAAGATGGCCGTTATTTTCGGCAACGACCTTGACGACGGCTTCGGCCTCACGGGCGACGACCTCTTCGGCCATGCCATCGACTTCGATGAGAAGCAGCGCCTCGGCATCCGTGGGCAGGCCGACATGGGCGAAGTCCTCGACGGTGCGGATGGTCATGTTGTCCATGATTTCTAGGGTGGCAGGGATGACCTGGGCCTTGATGATTCCGGCGACGGTGTTGCCGGCGTCGGCAACGGTGCTGTAAGTAGCGAGCATGGCGCGGCGGAACTTGGGCGCGGGAAGCAGCTTGCAGGTGATCTCGACGATGATGCCGAGGGTTCCCTCAGAGCCGACGAAGAGATTGGAGAAGTCGTAGGCGGTGACGTTCTTCACGGTCTTTCCGCCGAAGCGGACGCGGTCGCCGTTGGCGAGGACGACTTCCATGCCCATGACGTAGTGCTTGGTGACGCCGTACTTGAGTCCGCGAAGGCCGCCGGAGTTCTCGGCAACGGAGCCTCCCATGGTGGCCGTGGTCACGGTGCCGGGGTCGGGCGGATACATGAGTCCGTGAGGCGCAGCAGCGTTGTTGAGTTCCTGGATGACGACGCCGGGCTGGACGACGGCGGTGAGATTTTCCGCATCGACCTCAAGAATCTTGTCCATCTTCTGAAGCGAGAGCACGATGCCGCGCTCGACGGGGATGGTGCCGCCACTGAGGTTGGTTCCCGCGCCGCGAGGATAGATTGCGATGCCGCTGCGGCGGGCGAGATTGACGATGCTCTGCACCTGTTCGGCGCTGGTAGGCATGACGATGACATCAGGATTGCCGCGTGGAACGTCGGCCGTGGCATCGTAGCCATACGTAGCGAGGTTGACCTTGCTGGTTAGGACGTGGTCTTTGCCGACGATGGAACCGAGCTTCTCGATGATTGCGTTGTCTAGCATAGGAAGTACACCTCTCAGCGACCGTTGCGCCACAGACATCGCGCACCTAGTGGTGGCCGGAGAAAAGTTACTACATATCAGCTCGTCAGACAAGTCAAAAAGATGACTTAGATCAGGAAGTTTTCGCACGGAGATTCGGGGGGAGGATGGGAGAGCAGGAAGGGAGGTTCTTCCTGCTCTCCCGCCACGCAACGGCGGCTATGATGCCGTGCGGACTACGGGCAAAGCGATGCATGATCTGTGCTTCGGCGACAGGGAGCGCGGAAGCTCAGAGCACGCCTTCAATCTGCCCGTAGATCTGTTCGTCCGTGTAGTGACGGACTTTGATGGCTCCGGCTGGGCATCCAGCGGCGCAGCAGCCGCAGGCTTTGCAGACGGCGCTGATGATGTGGCTGAGGTGCTTTTCAGAGTTGTACTCGATGGCTCCGTAGGGGCAGAGAGAGTTGCAGGTGCGGCAGCCGCTGCACAGCTTGTCCTGAACTTCAGAATAGACGGCATCGACGGCGATTTTGCCCTGAGCAACCTTGGCGAGGATGCGAGCAACGGCAGCGCGTCCCTGGACGACGGATTCGGGAATGTCACGGGGGAATTGGCAGGCTCCGGCGATGTAGACGCCATCGGTTGTGGTGGCGACGGGATCGAGCTTGGGATGGCTCTCGATGAACCATCCGTCCTTATCGCAACTGATGTTGACGAGGCGGGCGATGGCGGAGGCATCTTCGCGGGGCTCCATGCTGACCATGAGCACGACGAGATCGGCAGGCATCTCGATCTCTTCGCCGGAAAGCTGCTCCTTAACGGTGATGAGCATGTTGCAGCCGTCGATAGGTGCGGCCTTGCGGATGGATGGCAACTGGTCCTTGGCGAACATCATGAAAGAGGTTCGGGCCTCGGAGGCCTTGCGGTAGAAGTCCTCGCAATTCTTGCCGAAGGACTCCATGTCCGTGTAGAGGTTGGAGACATGCGCGGCGGGGAGCGCGGACTTGACTTCAAAGGCGTACTTGAGGCCGGCGGTGCAGCAGACGCGCGAGCAGTAAGGATGGAACTCTTTGCTGCGCGAGCCGACGCAATGGATGATGGAGACATAACGGGGCTGCTTGCCGGCCTTGGTTTGCAATTGGCCGCGCTGCAACATGGCTTCCAGCTCGAAGGAAGTGATGACGTCGGGCAGGCGTCCGTAACCGTATTGCTGAATGCGGGAGGCGTCGAACTCCTTGTACCCGGTGCAGACGAGGATTGATCCGGCGTCAAGCTGGAGGGATTCGCCATCTTCAGTACGGATGCGAGGCTTGAAGTTCCCGTTGAATCCGGTGAGCTCGGTGAGTTCGCTGTTGAGGAAGACGCGGATGTTGGGGTGGCTCCAGACGCGCGAGATCCAGCTATGGAGAATGTCCTGGGCGGAATCAAGATAGGGCGCGGTGAGGTCGAGACGGGCGACGTTTCCGCCGAGATGATCCTGCTTTTCGACGAGGAAAACCTGCTGCCCGGCGTCGGCGAGTTCGAGGGCGGCGGTGAGCCCGGTGACGCCCGCGCCGAGGACGAGCGTTGAGGGGCACATGGGCGCGGTGCGGCTCTCCAGCGGCTCATTGAACTTTACGCGCTGGACGGCGGCGTGGACGAGGGCCTTGGCCTTTTCGGTTGCGGCGGCTGCGTCGTCGTGAATCCAACTGCACTGCTCGCGGATGTTTGCCATCTCGAGGAGGTAGGGATTGAGACCGGCGCGCTTGATGGCTCCGCGGAAAGTTCCCTCATGCATGCGGGGACTGCAGGAGGCGACGACGATGCGGGTGAGCTTGTTGTCCAGAATGTCCTGGGCGATCATCTCCTGGCCGGGATTGGAGCACATGTACTTGTAGGAGTGGGCAAGGGCTACGCCTGGGATCTCCAGGGCGGATTGCGCCACGGCGGCGACATCGACGACTTTGCCGATGTTGGTTCCGCAGTTGCAAACGTAAACGCCGATTCGTTCTTCTGCCATGGTGGGCTCCTTTTTTCCTATGCGACCGGCTGCGGTTTTGCCGGCCTGCCAAGAGGAAGCGCCCCTTCGGCCTGGGCTGCCTGTTGCAATTGCGCGAAGTAGATGGCAAGGGGCCGGTATGCCAGATGCGACCACTTGCTGAAGGGCACCTCAAGGGCGAGCATGGGAACGACGCCCATGAGATGCACGATGTAGGTGATGTTTGCAGCCATCGGGAGGCCGACGCGATGCAGGATGTGCTGAATGATTCCGGTGACGGAGACGAAGAGCAGCAAGCCGAGGAACATCCAGTCAGACTCGTGAGAATGGCGGTGGTAGGCTGCATCCTTCTTGAGGCGGCCGCGCACGGCATAAATGGTGGTGGCGACGAGTCCGATGGCGGAGAGGTATCCGAAGGCGTGGGCGTACCAGTTGATGGCCGGACCCGACTGCATATCTTTGAGGAAAACCATAATGAGGGTGAGCATGGTGAGATAGCTGAGCATGAGGACGAGGTGATTGGCCCAGGGCGTTTTGTTCTCGCAATGGCGGAAGCGCTTCTGGGTGAAGAAGTGCAGGGGCAGCAGCAGCAGGTTGCGCACGTATAAAGACAGGGAGACCGGGAGAGCGTTCTGATTGCGCATGGTGAACTTCCACATGCGAAGACAGTTTATGAAGAGCAGAAGGCCGAGAATGATGCCCATCGTCCAATCAAAGGTATGGATGGCGTGAACGGGAAGAAAAGCGCCGGGGCCGTCGTAGACGGAGATGTTGCCGCCGCCGCGCAAGAAGCCGTAGCTGAGAAACCCGAGGCCGGTGAGGAGGGCCACGGTGAGAACGGCGGCGAGTTCGGAACGGAAGGAGCGGTAGAGGAGCCGGGAGAGCCCGGTGAAGTCATACTCGGCGGTGAGCCAGCGGCGGACGCCCATCATGGTCTCACCAGGTTCTGCGCCGCGCGGGCACTGCTCGGAACACTTGCCGCAGTAGTAGCAGAGCCAGGGATCAAGCGCGGAACGAAGCGGCTTTTCCAATCCCATTTGCAGGTAGCGCATGGACTTGCGGGGAAAGACGTAGGGGTCGTCAGAGTGCGAGCAGGCTGCGCTGCAATTGCCGCACTGGTAGCACTTGACGGCATCCTTCGCCCCGAATTGTTGCAACTCATCGATCAGATCCGGATTTGCACGAACTGCCATGTTCTTTCCTCTTCGCCCTCGGCGGGTCAGGAGCGGGCGGGTGAGCCTGCGATTTCTGTGATTGGCGTGGGCGGTACGTTTTCAACGTGCTGCCGTGCAGAGGCTCCGACGATGGAGCGCAATGCGTGGGCCGCCGCGGCAGAAGCCTGAGCCACGGTGTCAGGAATATCCTTGGGGCCCTGGCAGACTCCGGCGACGTAGATTCCCTGGCGGCCGGTGGAGTTTGGCTCGGAGTTGTAATCCAACTCGCGGAACCAGCCGTCGCCATCGGTCGGAATGCCGAGTTGCGAGGCGAGTTCGGCGGAGCCGTGCGAGGGCTGCAAACCGACGGAGAGCAGCACCATGTCGACGGGCAAGGTAATGAGGTGCTCGGCGATGGTGTCTTCCCCGTGGATGTAGAGCTGCCCATCACGCTCGATGACGCTGGCGGAGCGTCCGCGGACGAGGAATACACCCTCTTCGCGAATGCGCTCGTGGAACTCCTCGTAGCCTTTGCCGAAGGCGCGCATGTCGATGTAATACTCGTAGCACTTGGCTTCGGGTAGCTTTTCACGCACGAGATGAGCGAACTTGAGGGAATACATGCAGCAGACGCGCGAGCAATAGGAGTTGAAGTTGCGGTCACGCGAGCCAACGCAATGGACGATAGCCACGGATTTCGGCTTGGGACCGTCAGGCTCAAAAACCCACTCCTCGGTCTTGGTCTTCTTGTTGAGCTTCTTGGTCTTCATCACGATCTTGCCGCCGGTGGGGCCGGAGGCGTTGGTGAGGCGCTCGAATTCCAGCGAATTGAGGACGTTGGGGTAAGCGCCGTATCCGTAGCGCTCGACGCGCCGGGCGTCCAGAACATCGTAGCCGGTGGCGACGATGATGTTTCCCACCTCGAGTTCGACGGACTCGTCCTTCGCATCCAGATGGACCGCGCCTTTGGAACACTTCTTGGCGCAAGCGCCGCACTTCTTTCCGCCGCTGAGCACCCAGGTGCAGTAGGCGGGATCGATCATGTAGGTATTGGGCACGGCCTGCGGGAAGGGAATGAAAATTCCCTTGCGGCTGGCGATGCCGACGTCAAACTCGCTGGAGGCGGTAACCGGGCAGAAGTGGGCACAGTCGCCACAGGCAACGCAGGCGCTGGCATCAACGCGCGTGGCGTGCTTGAGAACCTTGACCTTGAACTGGCCGAAGCTGCCGGTTACTGCTTCGACTTCCGAGAGCACGAGCAGTTCGATGTTGGGGTTCTGGCTGACGGCGACCATCTTGGGAGTAAGAATGCAGGCGGCGCAATCGAGCGTGGGGAAGGTTTTGTCGAACATCGCCATGCGTCCGCCGATGGTTCCGGTGCGCTCGACGAGATAGACCTTGTGGCCGGATTCAGCGATCTCCAGCGCGGCCTGGATTCCGGCGACGCCGCCGCCGATGACGAGCGTGGCCGTGTTGAACGAAGCGGGCGCAGGCTCGGCGATTGCGGTGAAAGGAACTCCCTGGACGGCGCTGGCAAGGATGGCACGGTCGGCGGTCGCACGGTCACCGCGCTGAGCAAAGGATGCGAGGCGAAGCTGCTCTCCATTGCTGCCGGCAAGCGCAAGAGCGCGGGAAAAGGCAGGCTTGTAGAAGCCGGGGCGCTCGGCGGCGAGGACGACGGTGTTGACGCCCGCCTGGCGAAGCTCGATGGCAAGCGCGGCGGGATCGAGGGCGGAGGAGACTGCGATGGTACGCACCACGACCACGCCCGGCAGATGGGAGGCGTATGCGGCCAGTTCGCTGAGTTCACCGGAAGCCGGGGACTCGGCCCCGTCATGGAGAAAGAAAACTCCAATGCGCGGGGCTGCGTTGCCTGTGTTTGCGCCGCCGATGTGGACAACGGCTGATTGCGATGTGCTCTTCACTGAACTCTCCCGAAGCTGATTCACGCCCGGCTGCATTTAGAACTCCTGCGGCAGGTTCCGCATCTGAGCGGCGGTAAAGACAGGGCCGTCCTTGCAGACATACGTGGGACCAATGTTGCAGCGGCCGCACTTTCCGAGGCCGCATTTCATCCTGTTTTCCAGCGTGGTGTAGATGCGCTCGCCGGGAAAGCCCAGCTTGGTGAGCACGGGCAAGGTGAACTTGATCATGATGGGCGGCCCGCAGATGACGGCGAAGGTGTCCTCGGCGGAGGAGACGGTCTGCTCGACGGCGGTTGGAATACGGGCGACCATGCCCTTCCACTCAGGTGTTTCGCCGCCGGGATCGACGGCGAGACAGAGCTTGACGTCGGAGCGCTGTGCCCACTCCTCCAACTCGCGCTTGTAGACGAGATCGCCGACCGTGCGCGCGCCATAGATGATGGTGACGTCCTTGAACTGGTCGCGGAGGTCGAGGACATTCCAGATGACGCAGCGGACGGGAGCGAGACCGATGCCTCCGGCGATGAAGACGATGGAGTGGTCCTTCATTGTTTCGAGCGGGAAATGATTGCCATACGGACCGCGGAAGCCGACGGTGTCACCAACGCCGAGGCGGCGCAGCGCCTGGGTAACTTTTCCGGTGGCCTTGAAGCTGCACTCGATGTATCCGGCGCGGGTGGGCGGCGAGGCGATGCAGAAAGTGCTCTCGCCTTCGCCGAAGACGGAGTACTCGCCGAATTGTCCGGCGGAGAACTGGAAGTGCTCGGCGATGGCCGAGTCCTGGAACTCGAGCTTGAGGGTGCGAGTGTCAACGGTCTCGTCGATAATCTCGCGAATACGCATCAGGTGGGGCTGGTAGATGTTCATTGGCCGCTTACCTCAGGCTTGGCTTGCGAAAGGGTAACAAGCTCGAGGAGGAGCTTGGGAAGATCCATGCCTCCGGGACAGCTCCGGGAGCAACGCCCGCAGCCGGTGCAGAGAATCTCCGCGAAGCGGCTGGGGTAGATGGAAAACTTGTGCTGGATGCGCTGGCGGAAGCGCTCACTCTGGCTCTGGCGCGGATTGTGTCCAGAGGCGTGAAGGGTGAACAGCCCAGTCTGGCAGGAATCCCAGTTTCGGCGGCGCACGCCGGAGTCGGCAGTGTCATGCTCATCCACGATGTCAAAGCAGTGGCAGGTTGGGCAGACCGCGGCACAGGCTCCGCAGCCGTGGCAGCGCAGCGCGATGGTCTTCCAGAGCGGATTGTCAAAGTTGCTGGCGAGCCAGCCGCCGAAATCAGCAGGGAGGGCCTCCAGATTGGAATCCACCTTTTGGCGAGCTGCGCGGCTGGAGGATTCAGCGGCGGCGATGGCAGCGTCGGTGGCTTCCGACGCGAAGCCGTGGAGCAAAGCTTCTCCGCGGGAGGTAACGACGTTTGCCAGATAGCCACCGTCAACGGGAACCAGCAGCAGATCCGATCCGCGGAAGGACTCCGGCCCGAGGCCTACGGCGGTGCAGAAGCAGGTGGAGTCCGCAAGGCTGCAGAGGAAGCTGACGATGGTGGTGGCCTCGCGACGGCCAAACCAGAGTTCGTCGCGATAATCCCAGCCCATTACCTTGTCCACGACCTCCAGGCTGGCAACATCGCAGGGAGTTGCGCCAAGAATGACCTGCGGCGGCGCGGCGGTGGAAACTTCGCGTATTTCGACGCCCTCTTTGGTCTGGCTGTAATGGAGCAGAACCTCGGTGGGTGGCAGGAAATATTCTTTCAGGGAGCGGCGGGGCAGACGAACGCCAATGGCTGCCTCCTCGAAGCTATGGATGGGCTGATAGTCGATCTGCTGAGGGTCGTCCTTGGCGCGGACCGGAGCGATTACCCGCGTATTTGCAGCGAGCAACTGCGCGACCAGCGAGGCCAACCCCTGATGAGAAAGGAATCTGTGGGTCACCGGATGAACTCCTCTTCGTCGCCGGGGCGGTAAGCGCCGAAGGGCGCTGCCACGGACGGATCGTCGCTGGCTGCGTAATCAAAGCGCCGCTCGACCGCATCGGCGACATAACGGGCGAGCAACCCGAGGGGAATATGCTCGGGACAGGCGCGCTCGCATTCTAGGCAGTCAACACAGCGGCCTGCCTGGTGGAGGACTCGCATGGTCTGCCAGGCACGGTTGGCGCGCGGGGTGGAAGAGGGATCGATCCACTGAGGCTGGGTCTTCTCCGCCGTACACTTGACGCAGAAGCACATGGGACAGGCTTCGCGGCAGGCATGGCAGCGCACACAACGCGAAAGCTGCGCGGTCCAGAAATTCCAGCGCTCGGCGGAGGTCATACGCTCGAGGGCGGCAATCTGCTCGACGCGGTGGGTGTTTACAGGCGGCTCCGGCGGCAGTTCGCCAAGCACATAGTCGAAGAGCTTGGGATCGCGTACGGTGCAGCCAGCGCACCGGACGGATGTCGTCTCCGCGGTAAGCTCCGAAGCAGTCCCGGGATTCTGCAGGACTCCGCCGCAGCGAAGAGCGATGATGACGACGTTGGCGCGTTCGACCTGCTGCTCACGAATCATGCCGGCGACGGCGCGCGCATCGCATCCCTTGACGACGATGGCTGCCTTGCCTAACTGGGCAACCTGCTTGCGGCGGGGATTGAGGTAGGCGGCGAGGTTCTGAACGCAGTGGATGTTGAAGACCAGGCTGGAGGCCTGCTCGGGGGCGGTGATGAAGGCCGGGCGAACGCCACGGGGACCTTCTTCATAGCCGATGACGACATTGACGGTTTTCTCGGTAAGGAGCTGGCGTGCGAGTTCCTGTAGCTCGGTCATTGTGGCGCCCCCGCGCTCTGGCGGCCCTGGAACTCGCTGAATGGGCCGAGTTCAGCGACGCGGGCGGTGGTCTCATTGACGACCTGCTGCCACTTGTTGCCTTCGGAGGCGGAGACCCAGGCAAAGGTCACACGGTTTTCATCGACGCCCATGAAATGAAGAAGGTCATGCAGGATGGCGAAACGGCGGCGCGCATGGTAGTTGCCCGTGCTGTAGTGACAATCGCCGGTATGACAGCCGCTGACGATGACGCCGTCAGCGCCACGCTCAAATGCCTTGATTATGAAAAGGGGATTGACCCGGCTGCTACAGGGAAGTTTTATGACTCGTACATTGGGGTCCATTTTGAGGCGGCTTGTGCCCGCCAGATCGGCTCCCGTGTAGGTACACCAGTTACAGACAAAAGCTACAACCTTGGGAGACCAGGTTTGGTCGGTCTCACTTTCTACCTCAATAGACATGACAAGCCTCGGGATAAAGGCGAAAAATAGAGCGTCAAAACTATACCACGTATCAGCTTATCAGACAAGTTAATCCTGGATCCCATGCAGGAGAGAAGCGGAAAGGGAGCTGGATTGCGGAGGGCAAAGGCCGTTACAGGCAGCTCAGAGCCGACAATCCGCGCTGGAAGGTCATTAGAGACCGGAGTAGTGCAGTGGCTCTTCGCCGGGGCGGGAACAGTTCACATGATAGCAACTGGGAAGCGGGGATGCAGCGACTAGAGAATAATTCTGAATGAAAAAAGGCCCGCACTGGAATGTGCGGGCCATGGCGAATGTTCCGCCCAGCGCATTGGCATGGTTACATAGCAAGCTCGGGAACCTTGTTTTGCTCACTCCTTGCCGAATTCAAGACTGCCTGGGACTCCGGTCCCCCAACCAGAGTCCCAGCTTTATTGCTATTCGAGGCAATCCGCGAGGCGCTGAACGGTGTGCTGCACCTGGATCTTGGAGCCGCGCTTGTCGAGTCCGCCGCCGATCTGCATGACGCAGCCGGGGCAATCGATGAGCAGGAGAGGCGCGCCGGTCTTTTCGACGTTCATCAGCTTGCGCTCAAGGATTGGCGCCGAGATTTCCGGCATTTTGATGGTGTAGGAGCCGCCCATTCCGCAGCACATATCGCACTCATCCATTTCGACCAGTTCGTGCCCGGCCTGCTTCATCAGCTTGCGCGGCGTCTGATCGGCGTGCAGCGTGCGTTTGAAGTGGCAGGAGTCGTGATAGGTGAACTTGGTGGGCTCGATGCCGGCCTTGAACTTGAGGCGGCCCTGCTCCAGCAACTGGCTGGCGAGGGTTGAGAAGTCCACGACCTTCTCGGAGAGCTGGCGCGCGGCAGGCAATTCGCCGGTGCGGCCAACGGACTCGAGATTGGCGATAAAGTCGTGCTTGAGCGCGACGGTGCAGGTGGGGCAGGCGGAGACGACGTACTTCACATCTTCCGAGAGAAGAGCCTTGATGTTGTCGGCGCCGTTCTGCGCGGCGACTTCATACGCGCCGCTGTAACGGGCGGGAGCTCCGCAACAGGTCTGGCCCTCGGGGAAGATGACCTCGATTCCGGCCTTGTTGAGTACCTTGACGACGGCCTCGCCCATCTCCGGATAGGCGAAGTCGATGAGGCATCCACCGTAGAAGGCAGCCTTCTCCTTGCACTTCGGCTGCTTGATTTTCAGAATGCGGTCGCGGAAGGGCACGGCGGCAATCGCGGGCAGCGAGCGCTTCTCGGTCATGTTGCTGAGGAACATTGGCAGGTGACGGATGAAGCCCTCTTTGGCAAAGGGAATCTGCCCGATGGAGGCAGCGCGCATCATGGTGTGGAAGAGGCGGCGGTTGTTGACCACGGAGAAGATTGCCTTCTGAATCATGGGCTGGCCCTGCTCGACGGCGAGGCGGCGGCGCAGTTCCAGGATGAGATCGGGAATATCAATCTTGCCGGGACAGACGTCCTTGCAGTTTCCGCACTGGATGCAGAGGCTCTGAATCTCGTCCGATTGCTTGAGCGCGTCAAACCAGGCGGTGAGAATGGTTCCGATTCCGCCGGTGTAGACCTTGCCGAAGACGTGCCCGCCGACGAGGCGGAAGACCGGACAGACGTTGAGGCACGAAGCGCAACGGATGCACTGGAGAGCCTGCTTGAAGCGGGGATCCTTCGCCATCTCATTGCGGCGGTTGTCCATCAGGATGATGTGCAGTTCCTTCGGCGTGCCATCCGTATTTGGTGTGGGGCCGCTGATGATGGAGACGTAGCTGGTGAGCAGTTGCGCGGTGGCGCTCTTGGGGAGCGCGGTGAGGATGGGCGCGATGTCGGCGAACTTCTCGATCAGTTTCTCGTATCCGACGATGGCGACGTGAATATTCGGCAGGGTGGAGACGAGGCGGGCATTGCCTTCATTGGTGACGATGGCGATGCTGCCGGTTTCAGCGACGGCGATGTTTGCGCCGCTGATGCCCATGTCAGCCTTGAGGAACATGGGGCGCAGCTTGCCGCGCGCGAACTTGACGAGCTTCGGAATATCGGGCTTCTGGCCGTCCTCGACCTTGTCGCTGAATACTCCGGCGACTTCTTCCTTGGTCATGTGGATGGCGGGCATGACCATGTGCGAGGGGGTTTGTCCGGCGAGCTGGATGATCCATTCGCCGAGATCGGTTTCCTGAACATCAATGCCGGCCTTCTCGAGAAACTTGTTGAGATGAATCTCCTCGGTGGCCATGGACTTGGACTTGACGATGCTCTTTACGCCGCGAGCCTGAGCCAGCTTGAGGATGTAGTCCTTGACGGCATTGGGATCACTGGTGCGGAAGACCTTGGTGCCGCGGGCTTCGGCCACGCGAGCAAACTGCTCTGCCAGCTCGTCGAAGTGGGAAGAGGCAGAAGACTTAATGTCGGCAATCTGGGTGCGGAGCGCTTCGAAGTCGATCCCTTCGTATGCCTTTGCGCGTCCAGCACGGTAAGCGACGGAGAAGTTTCCGAGCGCTCCGGTCAGATTCGGATTTGAGAGGGCATCGAGAATGGATTGTTTGAATTCCTGATTCATGCCGCTACCTCCAGGTCGTCTACGAAGACAATGATGAGCCGCTCAGGGCCATGTACGCCGATGGTGAGCACGCGCTCGATGTCGGCGGTGCGGCTGGGTCCGGTGATAAAGGAGAGATAGGCGGACTTGCGCGGATCGACGCGGGTGAGGACGGCGGGAAGATCGGGCAGCAGCGCGGCGGTGGAGATCAGCGCGATGTGCAGCAAAGGCAGCGTGGAAACCAGCCGCTTATCGATCTCGACAGCCGACTGCACGAGGGTTCCAGTGTTGGCGAGCGCCCAGTCGAGCTGGCTGATGCCAACCTTGGCGTCGGCTGCGAGTTCGCGAGTGACGTCGAACTTGAGGCCTGGAACCGCGCCTTCGAGTTTCTTCTTTTCGTTATCGCCGATCATTGGGCAGGCGGCCCAGACGGCGTAGCAATGAGGCTTGTCTTCGACGCCTTCCTGATGAAGGAGGCGCACGATCAACTCGATTGCCAGTTCCTTTGTTTCAACTCGCTGCACCTGCGCACTGACAGCCTCGGCGCGTGCCTTAAAAGATTCGAGAATTGCAGAAGACTCCAGTATTGCGCTCATGAGACCCCTTCTATCGGCGGACGGCTCTGGCCGTCCGCCGTACCACTTATCAACTGCATCGCAGTCTCCCCAATGTGGAGAGACTGCGATGTTCCTGCGTTAGTGAACGACGATCTGAGTAAACGGATACACGTAGGCCATCATGAAGATGAAAGCGCCTACCAGTGCAGCCAGGGCCAGTGAGTGGAGGAAGACGTAGCGCAGAATATCGCCTTCGTGGCCATACCACTGCGTTGCCGTGGATGCGACGACGATGCTCTGGGCGTCGATCATCTTGCCCATGACTCCGCCGGTGGTGTTGGCCGCGGCCATCAGCACGGGAGAGACGCCGACCTGTTGCGCGGTAATCTTCTGCAGGCTGCCGAAGAGGACGTTGGAGGAAGTGTCAGAGCCGGTAACCGCAACTCCCATCCAGCCGAGAAGCGTGCCGAAGAAGGGATAGAGGTGGCCGGTGCGGGCAAATGCCAGACCCAAGGTAGCGTCCAAGCCGGAGTAACGTGTAAGCATTCCTATTCCGAGCATGGCCGCGATGGTCAACAAGGAGAAGCGTACCTTCACGATTGTCTTGAGGAAGATTGAGAATATTTTTCCTAAACCCTGGCCCATGATGAGGCCGGAGAGGATGGCAGCGAGCAGAATTCCAGTGCCTGTGCCGCTGAGCCAGTTGAGGCCGAAGACCGCGGGCTCCTTGGTGGGCTTAGGCACCACGGGCTGGACGCGCTCCACCATGTTGTGAAGCGCCGTGACCTTGAATTGCGGGTTGGTGATCTCACTGGGCTTGGTGGACCAGCTTGCGGTGGAGGGGAATACCTTCTCCGGCGCGTTCATCCACATTTTGCCGGTCTGCGTGCCCCAGACAAAGACGATTACGCTGAGGATGACCCAGGGAATCCAAGCCTGCGTGATCTCCTTGCGCGTGTAAGTCTGCTTGACATCGCCACGATCAAGGGAAGCCTGCTCTTCTTCTTCCTGGCCCTCGAACTTCCAAATCTTCTTCGGTTTCCAGATAAGCAGGAATCCGATCAGGCAGATCATGGAGACTACGGATGCGACCACGTTGACGACCCAGGGGCCGTGGAAGTTGGAGACAAGCAACTGAGGAATTGCAAAGGTGACACCAGCGACAAGAATCGCGGGCCAGACTTCAACCATTCCCTTGAAACCTGCAAAGGCCCAAACCAGCCAGAACGGAACCAGAATGCAGAAGGGGGTGAGAATGCGGCCAGCCATGGCGGAGAGCAGAACTTCGCTGAATCCAGTGACTTTGGCGAGAGCGATGAGCGGCGTGCCGAGGGCGCCGAAAGCAACCGGCGCGGTGTTGGCGATCAGCGACAGGCCAGAGGCCTGGAGAGGCTTGAAACCGAGTCCGATGAGCAAGGCGGCAGTGACGGCAACGGGAGTGCCGAAGCCGGCTGCGCCTTCAAAGAACGCTCCAAAGCAGAATGCGATGAGGAGCAACTGGAGACGGCGGTCCTGGGTGATTCCGGTGAGGCTGTGCTGGAGCACGGTGAAGCGACCTGACTCAACCGTCAACTGGTACATGAAGATGACGTTGAGAACGATCCAGCCGATGGGGAAGAGGCCGTAGCCCGCGCCGTACACGGCAGTGGCTCCGGCGAGGCTGGCGGGCATGTGGAATCCGAAGATTGCCACCAGCAGAGCAGAGGTAAGGCCGGCAAGAGCGGCATAGTGCGCCTTGATGTGCCCAAGAGCGAGCGTCCCGAGAAGGACGACGATGGGAATCGCGGCTACGGCCGTGGACAGGAACCAGCGTCCCGTGGGGTCGTAGTTCTGCTGCCATGGAGAGGCGAGCGGAGGCATTTTCAGAATGAGCACCGAGACAATGACGCCTACGGCAACGACCAGGGCGGAGACCAAATAGTTAGGTTTAGGCTGAGAAGGCGTGGGGGCTTTCTTCACTGATGACGGGGAGACAGTCGAGGAACTCAAGTAGAACCTCCATAGCGGGTCATGGGGAGAATGCCGGGTGTTTCTAGCTTATCCCCATGCCGTAATTTAGGCGTGCATTTGTAGTGACCGGGGAGACAGTACTACACGTCAGCTTGTCAGACAAGATGAAAATGCGATTGACCGAATGATTTTTTTTACCTATTCTCTTTTTTACTGGTGCCCTAGTGTCTAAGTTACTGAATGGCCTTGATCCTTTGCCCCGTGCCACCTTGAGCGAACAGGTGGCGAAACAGCTTGCTGCCCGGATTACGGCTGGCGACTGGCAGCCCGGCGAGAAGCTTCCGTCGGAAGCTGAGCTGTGCAAGGCGTTCCATGTTGGGCGCTCCAGCCTGCGGGAGGCGCTGACCTCGCTGGCCTTCATTGGGCTGATCCGGGTACGCGCGGGCGGCGGCAGTTATGTTGCAGACCAGCCTTCGGCGTACTTCACCAGCGCGTGGCTGAACAGCGGAACATTGAACAACGAGAAGGCTTTCGCGGAGTTCATTGAAGCTCGCCTGGTTCTGGAGACCGAGCTTGCAGCCCTGTGCGCCGAGCGCATTACACAAGAGGAACTGGACGAGCTGGCGCTGGTGGTGGAGAAAATGAGGGAAGCGTCGGACAATGCCAATGAGTTCTGGAAGCTTGATTTGTCTTTCCACCTAGCACTGGGAATGGCGGCAAAGAACGAAGTTCTGAACAACATTCTGAAGGGCGTGCGGGAACAGATGAAGGATCTGATTTCCAAGAGCCTGCTGGTGCGGGAAGGAATGGAACAGGCAGTAGCGCAGCACAGCAGACTCCTCGATGCATTACGCCAGCACAATCCCTTGAAAGCCCGCGAGGCGATGAGAAATCACCTGCAATCGTTCCAGCGCGGGTACAAGGTTCTATTCGAAGAGTCGATCCTACAGAGCAAGACATAAGTCCATTCCAGCGATTGACTGGAAACAACCTGAAAATCAGTGCTGCTTTTGCCGCGCTTCGAGTATCCAATCAGCATGAAGACTGAAGCGGCTGATGTAATCGTCATTGGCGCCGGCGCGGCAGGGCTTGCGGCGGCGCGGGTGCTTGCCGAAGGCGGGTTGCACGTTCTTGTGCTGGAGGCGCGGGACCGGATCGGCGGACGCATCTGGACGGTCCACACGCGCGGCGGGGATGCGGTGGAACTGGGCGCCGAGTTCGTTCATGGACGGCCGCCAGAGATTTTCGATCAGGTGGGCGCGGGAAAGCTGGAGGTTCGCGAGGCCAGCGGCGTGCAGTGGATTCAGACCGAAGGACGCCTTGCACGCAGCGAGAATTTCTTTGCAGAGACCAAGAGCCTGCTGGAAAAGATGGACAGCCGCGGCCCGGATCGCTCCTTTGCCTACCATCTGGAGGAACGCTGCAAGGACGCGGACGCGGCCAAGCTGTGGGGCTTGGAGTACGTTGAAGGATTCCACGGGGCGCTGGCGGAGCGGATCAGCGTCCACTCGCTGGTTCGGAGCGGAAAAGCCGAGGCGGAGATCGAAGGACACCGGAGATTCCGCTTTGCCGGCGGGTACGAATCATTGCTGAAAGTATTGATGGATGAGCTGCCCGCGAAGCTGGTTACCATTCGGTTGAACACGGTTGTGAGCGCGGTCCGCTGGTCGGCGGAAAATGTAACGGTTGAGGCGAAGAGCGGGACGGAGAGCGTCCAGTTCAGCGCGGGCAGTGCGGTTATCACGCTGCCACTCGGGGTATTGCAGGCTCCGCCCGGGGCCAAGGGCGCGGTGCGTTTTGATCCGGAGCTGGAGGAGAAAGCCTCGCCATTGGCTCTGCTGTACATGGGACAGACGATTCGCGTCTCGATGATCTTCCATGAGAAGTGGTGGGAGCAACTGGAGGCTTGCGAGTACGAGGCGGGCGCTTTGCGCGACCTGGAGTCGGTTCATTCGCATGAAGAGTGGTTCCCAACCTGGTGGACGCCAGGCGAGTCGGCTCCAGTGCTGACGGGATGGGCGGCCTCGCGGCGGGGTGAGCGGCTGAGCGGCAGGAGCGACACATTTATCAAGGACAAGGCACTGGAGTCGCTGAGCTCGATCTTCGATGTATCGCGGAAGATGCTGGAGTCGGCGCTATTGAGCTGGCACGTCCATGACTGGCAGTCAGATCCATTTTCCCGCGGCTCCTACAGCTACGTGGGCGTGGGAGGCGAAGGCGCGCAGACAGCGCTCGCATCGCCGGTGGCAGAGACGCTCTTCTTTGCGGGCGAGGCGACGGATACGGAAGGGCACCATGCGTCGGTGCAGGGAGCCCTGAGCACGGGGAAGCGCGCGGCGCGCGAGGTGCTGGCCGCACTGGACGCGCGCATTCGTTAAGCGGGAAGGGACCGACGCGCGCGGAGTGCGATCAGAACGAATACTTCAGCGACAAGTTCGTCAGATTCGCATGGAAGTACCGCGGAGCGGTAGGACCGATGAAAGAGTTTTCGTTGTATTGGTAGTAATTCCATCCTGCACGAAATTCAATCTGCTTTGTAAGCTGTACTCCGATGTTGGCGAGCGGCTGGTGATAGCGGTATGAGAGCGGCCCCAGCGGCTGAAGCACGTTCAGGATGAGTTCGCTGCCATCCACGTTAATGATGCTGTAACCGAGTGCGGCGGAGACCCGGTGAACGGGTTTGAACATCACGCTGGCGCTGCCATAGTGGGTGTGATTGGAGTAGAAGCCGAGGACCTCATTGATCGTGTTGTCATTCACGCAGGGAGTGCTTCCGGGAGCCACAAAGGTCCCGGCGTAGCAGAGGTTGTTGCTCTGCGCTGTGTTGGTGTAGTTGTAAGCCGCATCCACGGTGAGGCGGCGGTTTGGCGAGGCGATGGCGCTGAATCCGATGTTGCGGACATGGGCGTTGTAGTTGAAGTCCTGAGTCAGATTACGCTGCTCGCGAAGGTTGAGATTAGCGGCCAGGGTGAGCCACGGCTTGGGCGTGAAGGACGCATTGGCGCGGTACTGGCGCTCACTTCGGGGATCGATGCGGGTGAGGTAATTGTCAGCCGACATGAGGCGGAGTTCGCCATCCACGCGGAATTTTTCCGACATGCGATACCAGGCTCCAGCGATGGCCCAGTGCTGCTGGATGGTGATTGGCTCGTTCTCATTGTCAAAGGGGCCGACGACGGTGCAAGTGCCATCCGGGTTGACGGCGCCACCCGCGGCGAGGCAGGTAGTGGTGGAGGTTCCCTTGGGGTCGGGATAGTAGGTGTCAGGGTTCGAGGTGCTGAGCCATTGATGCGCGTCAAAGATGTTGCGGTAGAGATATCCGAGGCGCACACCGAAGTGGCGCGATACGTCGTAATGCAAAGAGAGCTCGTTGGTCTTGGTGGATTGCTGCACGAAGCGATTGTAAACATCGTTCTGCACGTCGGGCGGAGAGCTGGAGGAGTGCAGTGGAGGGACGGGATAGATGGCGACGGGGCCGAGAATACTGGGCGACGTGGCAGTGCTGAGGTTGAAGAAATTGTTTTGCAACAGGTTCATGGTTCCGGGGATGCGGTAAGCGTAAAAGCGGAAGGTCTCGACGAGGCGCAGGTGAGAGCCCAGATGCACGGTGACTCCCGCGTCGGCATCCTCTGAGACCCAGGAGGCGTGCGCGGTGGTGCCGTTGGTGTTTGACTGGCGGACGCCGCTGCGCGAGATGAGGCCGTCAAAATTTTCCGCAAGAGGCGTGTTGGCGTCGGCATTGCTGTACATGAAGCGGCCGGTGAAGTCGACGTGAGGAATGGAACTGGAGGCGAGATTCAACTGCTCGGAGGGCAGATAGTTGCGGTAACGCATGGTTCGCGTGTAGGAGAGATAGCCGTTGCAGGAGGGATTGGCAAAGCCACCGACGAGCGGCGAGGCGCAGGGCGAACCACCGAGCCAGGGCAAGCCGAACTCCACCGGAGTACCATTCGCGGCGAGCACGGTATTGAAGGTGGCGAGAGTGTCATCGGTGTCATTCTTGAGAAATTGCAGCGACTCGGTGAAGGTCAGGGTGGTGCGATGCAGGACGCGCCATGCGGCTCCGAAGCGGAGTGTGTTCTGCGTTGTGCTGAACTGCTGGTTGAGCAACGCCTCCGTGCCCTGGTGAACGCTGCTGAAGGATGGTCCTTCATTGCGGTTGCGGCTGAAGTCAATGCGGAAGCTGAAAGTGTGCTGCGGCAGCAAGGTGAGATTGAGGTCGTACATTCTTCGCCGCAGGTACATGCGGTGCGGCGAATTGTTGACGTAGATTGTGGGCAGGGCAGTCGTGCTGGCGAGGTTCAGAGGGTTTGCCAGCAGATCGTAGTCAAAGTAATTCTGATCGCGGCGGAAGTTGACGCCGAGATTATAGAGACCGCGCTTGGTGATGCGCAGGCGCGCGGCGTTGCTCGGGTCTCCACCCCATCCGAAGCTCTCGAAGTAGAGATTGTCAAAGGGCGCGCGGGTGTTTGCCATGGGCTGGATGATGAGCGACTGCTGAAACAACCTGGGCCCGCTCTGCTCATTGAGCAAGGTGTCATACATCGCGCTGCTGCCGTTGAGGCTGGTGATGCGGCCGCCGAATTCGACGGACTGCCGGATGACATAATTATTGATCACCTTGCCGTTATCCATTTCAGCGGCTTCCACGTCGGCAGGTCTGCCGGTGGGGCCTTGTCCCGCGCCCTGGGCGTGAAGCGGAATGGAGCAGAGGAGAACGAGAATGAGGCACGGGATAGCCTCAGGCATTGCCTCAACAAGGGATGGCAGGAAGCCGCCCGGCTTCTGGCCATGGGTGCTGCAGCAACGGTATGCAGATTCTGCGCGCATCGTCCCTCCTTGCGATCTAGCGGAAAAAGAACTCGTCAAAGTTCGAGCCGTGAATCTGCGTATGACACAACGTGCACGCCTGATACTTGGCCGACTGGTTGTGGAAGGAAGGCGCCTCGGGCGTGTCGCGGTTGGCGATTGGCGAATGGCACTGGAGGCAGAGCATGTTCACCTGGCTGACGCGGAGCTGGCGCGGATTGGTGGAGCCGTGCGGCGTGTGGCAGCCGCCGCATCCTTCCTGCTTTACGGGCATGTGCTCAAAGCTGAAGGGGCCGACTTTTTCTGAGTGGCACTTGGTACAGACCTCCATGCCGCCATCCGCGGAGCGGAGTTGACGGTCATGGAAGCTGCCGTGCGGGTTGTGACAGTCGCTGCACTTTATGAGTCCGACATCGACGCGATGGCGGTACGGACGCGCAAATTCGGCCTTCTGTTGCGCATGGCAGCCGTAGCAGAGCTGCGTCTGGCTCTTGATGAGCAGGGCTTCCGGTGCCGCGGCATGGTGGGGCGAATGACAGCTGAGGCAACCGACACCCTGGGAGAGATGAACCGACTGGCTGAACGCGCTGTTCTCAAGGTTTGACTGGTGGCACACCATACAGCGGCGGCTGGCTTCCGCCGGGGAGAGGCTGGAGAAGACGATGATTTTGGTCTTGTCTCCGCCGCCGTCGACGTGTGCGCTGCCCGCGCCATGGCAATCTTCGCAGCCGTGCTTTCCATCCTTGAGCAGCGCAGCGTGCGGCGTGTTGGCAAAATTCTTCTCGTAAATGTCAGAGTGGCAGCCTTTGCATGTGTCCGCGCCAACAAATTTGGAGCCCGCAGTGGGGTCGGCGAGATGCTGGTCGTCCGGTTGCTTCGGAGGAGGAGTCGTCGCTGGGAGCGCGGCGGCAGAACACAAGAAGAACGCCGACGCAAGGGCGAAGCATCGGAACCATTTCCGTGCCGGGGGGCGAAAGTATGTTGCTGAATCAGGATTCGCTTTTGATTCTCGCCTGCAATCTTCCACGGAGCCCTCCCTATACGAGAGTTACCCATTATTGAATGAGTCCTTGTGTTGATTCGATCAAGTGACGGATGGATGCCAAGCAAGTCGGAATATGAAACGGATGTCATCAGGCTACGGGAGAGCCGCGAATATTGCCTTGCTGAGAGTGGGACTAGGTGAGAATTACGTCAAGCGGGGTTGTGAAATTGCGTGCTGTTGACGGTGGAAGGCAAGGCTCTGCTCATCACAGAGATGCTTGCATAAAGATAGATAGATATAAATATTAATTAGCATGGAGAGTGCCGAGTTGAAAGCCTTAGTAAGGTCAGGCGCGCCAGAGATGATAGAGCAAATAGTAGATGACCACTCCGGTTACGGAAACGTAGAGCCATAACCAGAAGGTAATCGGCGCGATCTTCACATGCATGACGTACTGGCGTCTGAGTCCGCGACGGAGGCTGACGAGAATGAGGGGGACGATGACAACCGCGAGCAGGGTGTGGCTGGTAAGCAGCGTGAAGTAAACGGGGCGCCGCCAGCCGTGCCCTGCAAAATGGAGAACGCCGGCGTGGGCGTGGTAGTAGAGGTAGCAGCACAGGAAGACGACGGAGGTGGAAAACGCGGCGATCATCGTCCGCTTATGAGCTTCGATATTGCGGTTGCCAATGAAGCGCTTTGCGGTGACCAGAAGAACGGCCGCGGCAGCATTGAGCGTGGCGTTGATAGCAGGGAAGTAGGAGAGCGCTTGCGCTTGCATGGGTGAATCCTTATGCGGCCGGTTTGGTGCTGCGGCGATTCGCCACCACAAAGGCCAGGCTGAAGAGCACAAGCGTGAAGACTACCAGCACGGCAAGACACTTGGCGAGCGAAAACTCCGGCGAGGCGGTGGCCGGGAAGAGTAAGCCGCGCAAGGCCTCCGTGCCGTAGGTGAGCGGATTGAGGCGCATCACGAAAGCCATCCACGGCGCGGCGGAAGCAACCGGAAAGAGCGAACCGGAGAGCAGCCAGAGCGGAATCAGAAAGAGGTTGATGATGGCGTGGAAGCCCGATGTGGAATCCATAGGCCAGGCAATGATGAAGCCGAGAGCAGTCAGCGAAAAGGAGACTAGAAAAATATCCAGCGTCACCAGGAGAAGTTGCACGAAGCCAAAGTGAATTCCGAGCAGCGGCGCAATAACGAGGAAGAGTAATCCCTGCAAGGTTGCCAGGGTGGTGCCGCCGAGCACTTTGCCCAGGACAATGACGGAGCGATGCACCGGGGCCACGAGCACGGAGAGCAAAAAACCTTCGTTGCGATCTTCGATGAGCGACATCATGGCGAAGATCGAGGTGAAGAGCACGATCATCATGAGGGCGCCGGGGAAGAAAAAGTCGAGATAGCTCTGGCCGTTTCCGGTAGCGGGATTGCGGAATGAGTTGCCGAAGCCCGCTCCGATGACAATCCAGAAAATCAGTGGTGAAGCGATGACGCCGACGACGCGGCTGATGTTCCGGTAAAAGCGCACGACCTCGCGCCGCCAGAGTGAGAGCGCGGGCATCAGGCCGAACGTGGTTCCAGCAGCGGTTGCGGGAGGCGCGGTTGTTTGCGTTGACAAAATCAACTCCAATTCTCAGTGCTTCTTTTTCGTGGTTTGCGCGGAGCGCTGTTCAAGACCCTGGGCATCTTCGTTCCAGAAGCGATGCCCGGTGCGGCGGATAAAGACATCCTCCAGAGTCGGCTTGCTCACGCTTACGGAGTCGATCTCGCCGGGGAAAGCTTCGACGACGTCGGTGATGAAGCGGTGTCCGGCCTCACGTTCGATGCGGACACGGCCATCGTCAAGTACGGCGGCCGCCACGCGGAAACGCGCGGTGATAGCGGTGGCGAGCTTCTGCGGGTCGCGTGCGTCGAGCAGGATGACGTCACCGCCGATCTCGCTCTTGAGTTGCGCGGGGGTGCCAAGGCCGACAAGGTTGCCGTGACTCAGGATGGCGAGGCGGTCGCACTTCTCGGCCTCTTCCATCAGGTGCGTGGTAACGATGATGCTTACGCCTTCCTGGTCGCGCAGAAGCTGCAAGTACTGCCAGAGGTCGCGGCGGGCGCCGGGATCGAGGCCGGTGGTGGGCTCGTCGAGCAATAAGACCTGGGGATGATGGAGCAAGCCCTTGGCGAGTTCGAGGCGGCGCTGCATTCCGCCGGAAAAGGTTTCGGCGCGATCCCCGGCACGGTCGGCAAGGGAGACGCGCTCGAGCATCTCAGCCACGCGAGTCTTGAGCGTGGAACCGGTGATTCCGTAGAGATGGCCGACGTGGATCAGGTTCTCTTCAGCGGAGAGCTTGAGGTCAATGCTGCGTGACTGGAAGACGACGCCGATCTGCCGGCGGACTCCGCTGGGATCGAGCGCAACGTCACGGCCAAGAATGAGGGCGCGTCCCGAGGCGGGCAGCATCAGGGTGGACAGAATGCGGAAGATTGTTGTTTTGCCGCTGCCGTTGGGGCCGAGCAGGCCGAAGATTTCGGCGCGCTTCACCGTGAAGGAGACGCCGTTGAGCGCGACACGATCGCCGTACTGGTGGTGGAGGTCAGCGATCTGAATGACCGTTTCAGGTCCGGTCGTGCTGGCTTCGGCAATCGCAGGTTCTTGCGTTTTGGTGGTCAATGCGGTCAGTCCTCAGGTGGTGCGAGCGCGAATCAAGCAGCGCTGTTGAGCATCATCAGCGCGAAGAGCAAAGGCAGGTAGGTGACGGTCGCCTTGAGCAACTCGCGCGCAAGAATCTTTGAGCGCGGTGTGGAGGGCGGCAAGCACTCCCTCCAGATGCGGGCGCAGAAGTAGAAGAGACCAAGTCCCAGGGCGGATGCGCCGACAAAATAGGGCAGGCCCGCCATGCCGAGCATGGTTGGCGCAAGCGTGGTTGGCAGCAGGGCCGCGCCATACATCAGAATCTGACGCGCGGTGGAGCGTCCGTCGGCTTCGACAACGGGCAACATGCGGATTCCCGCTTTCGCGTAATCGTCGCGATAGAGGAGCGCTATGGAGTGGAAGTGCGGGAACTGCCAGAAAAATACAATCGCGAAGAGCACGAACGCTTCGTACTCAAGATGTCCGCGCGCGGCGGTCCATCCGAGCACGCCGGGCATGGCTCCGGGAAATGCCCCAACGAACGTACACAGCGGGCTGACTTTTTTTAAGGGAGTGTAGATGAGCAGGTAGCAGGCCGCCGTCAGGAGGGTGAGCAGGGCGGTCAGCGGATTCAGATTCACTGCAAGCAAGGTAGCGCCGGTGATGGTGAGGACAGCCCAGATAGCGATGGCGTGGCCGAGTCCCATGGAGTGCGTCACGAGCGGGCGAAGCGCGGTGCGGCGCATCAGGGCGTCGCTCTTGCGCTCGATGATTTCATTCATACAGGCCGTGCCGGCCGAGACCATGCCGATTCCGGCGAGCGCCCAGAAAAGCTTGATGGTGAGCACGGGGAGGCCGGATTTGTGCTGGCCGAAAAAGAAGCCGCACCATGCCGTGACCACGACAAGAGTTGTGACGCGAATCTTTGTGAGCTGGGCGTAGTCGCGCAGCACGTCGAGAGGCCCGCGCGAAGCGGGCGTGGAGGCCGCCAGTGGCGGAGCGGGAGCGGTCGTCATGCACGCACCGAAGCGCTGGGAGCGGAGTTGCGTGCGGCGTTAAGAGTTGTGCCCGGTGCGATTCCAAAGGGCACGGCGACGGGCGCGAGATGGCGATGGATCTGAATTGTGAGAATCACGGAGGTCGCCAGCAGAAGAGCGCCGCAGGCGACGTGGGCGACAGTCGCGGCGACCATGCTTGAGAGCGGGGCTGAAACTCCCCGGCTCCAGAGGACGCGGGTGACGTAGCTGGCGAGTCCCAGCGTGATCTGAATGGCTAGTAGTGTAAGCAGCACGGCCGCGGGGCGCGCCAGTTGAGGAGTTGCGCGGTGGCGCCTGAGCGTGGTGACGGCCAGCCAGTTGACCATGCCGAAGACCACGGCGGCTCCGATGAGGTGCGGGAGCAGACGAATACCGGAGTGCCGGAAAGCCGCTCCGACAATCAACTGCAGCCACACGGCGGTTACGGTGAGGAGCGCAATGGTGGTGAGGCGCGGATGCGCGGCGGGTTCAACTACCGGGGTGGGCGTCTGCACCCAGCTTTTGCTGGTGAAGAAAGCCATGCTCACCATGATGCAGAAGAACGTCTGCGCCAGTGTTGCGTGCGCGCTGGAGATGGCCGGTGGAAGATAGAACAGCACAGTGAGCCCACCGAGAATGCCCTGCGCGATCACGGTGCCAAGAGCGCTCCATCCAAGGACGCGCATCCAGCGCCGCTGATCGACCTTTTGCGTCCAGACCGCGACGCCGATCGTCAGCAGGCCGATGAACTCGGCCAACATGCGGTGGCCGTGCTCAAACTTGACTCCGCCGACGAGCGGCGGTATCCGGTAAAGTGAGCCAAACGATGTGGGCCAGTCTGGCACGGAGAGCCCGGCGTCGTTGCTGGTCACCAGGGCTCCGGCGACGATCAGCAGAAAGACGCAGGCCGCCGCCAGCACGGTGAATCGGTGGTGCGCGCGATGATAGGGAGTGCCAGGTGCGGTCGAAGATTGTGTCATGAAGTTCAGAGAACTCGATTGCCGAAAGAGCAGGGTTAAGATTTCGAAAGCCCGCAGAGGCCGCGCCTCGGCGAAGTGATCATTCTATCAACCCCGTACGGATTAAGATGAGAATCCACAGGCTGGCGATGCAGCGGAATTGCTGGCCGGCATAACTTTGCGGGAACGCTCAGAATTGCGCGAGCCGCCAGCTCCGGCGGAGCCGCAGGTTCAGCGGCTCAGAGTACCAGCGCGCCACCATGGCTCCCAGGCCACCAGCCAGCGCCAGCATCGCCAGATAGGCGAGCGGGGCCCAGCCGAGGGAAAGCCCCCTGGCGACAAATAGCTGGATCCCCCAGGTGACCACGAACATATGGGTCAGGTAGACCTCGTAACTGTTGCGTCCAAACCAGCGGAGGGGAGCACTCAACCAGCGCCCAGGGCGTTTCTGCAGGGAGAGCACGATAAGAATAAGGCTTGTTCCCAGTGCCAATAACGTATTGTCGATCCGGTAGTGGTACAGGCAGGGCATGCTCCATGTCCTCATGCCAATGGTGACCAGCAGCATCAGCAGCGCCCCGATGGAGGCCATCGAGCGCAGCATTACCTTGCTCTGGGGGATGCGCGGTGTGACCATCGCTGCCAGGCAGCCGAGGGCGATTGCGTCCATGCAGGAGAAGTACCCGTAATCCGCCCATAAAGTCTCTCCGTAGGCCGCCCGGACAAATGGCCCCGCCGCTACCAGCGCCAGGAGCGCCGCCGCCAGATACTTTTGGCTTCTTGTGACCCAACACAGCAGCGGGAAGAACAGGTAGAACATCTCTTCCACGGAGAGCGACCAGAGCACATCCCAGTTCGCGGGAAGATAGCCCTTTGCGGACTCCAGCCAGTTGATGTGAAACGTACCAGCGGCCAGCAGAGCGCGCCCCAATGTCCCATGCTGCGGCTCGATGACAAACTCACGCGCCTGTGCGAGGTGCAGCGCGCTCAGAATCGTTAGCAGCGCCAGCAGAAGGGGTGCAATTCTCGCGAAGCGGAGCCGGTAGAAACTAAGGATTGGGAGTTCTGCCAGCACACCCCAACGCCGCAGCGCGTTGCCGGTGATCAGAAATCCCGATATGGCGAAAAACACAACCACCCCGTTCGCGCCATTCCAGAAGAGGATTCTGCTCAACGCACGGGGCAGCATCCTGGCAAAGGAAAGATGGTTGAAGGCCATGTGAAGATTCGTGTGATGGAGCACCACGAGCGCGATGGACAGCCCGCGCAGCACATCAATGCCATCAAAGCGTGGAGCGGGCGCGTGATGGTCTTTTCCGGCGAAGCTGGCTTGCAACGTCAGTGCCTCTCCTCGTTCACCACAAATAAGGCGTACACAATAATGCCGGAGTTTGCGTTGAGACGGTCTCCACGCAGCCTCCGGCAGTCTTTGTCCTAGTGAATTAGACCGGATTGGTTTCCGTAGCAGCCTGTTCACGCCATGCGGTGCTGTCCATGGCCGCAATCACGGCGTCGGCGAACTCGTTGGTAGAGGCGGTGCCACCCATGTCGCGGGTGATGTGCTTGCCCTCGCGGAATACGGAATGAACGGCATACTTCACCTGGTCCGCGGCATCCTGTTCACCGAGATGGCGCAGCATGAGTATGCCGGAGCGCGTAATGGCCGTCGGATTGGCGATGCCTCGCCCAGCGATGTCGGGGGCGGAGCCGTGGACGGCTTCAAAGATGGCGCACTCATGGCCGAAGTTTGCGCCGGGCACCAGTCCCAGGCCGCCGACGAAGGCGGCGCAAAGATCGCTGATGATGTCTCCGTAGAGGTTTTCCAGCAGGAGCATGTCGTACTGGTAGGGATTGGTCACAAGCTGCATGCAGGTATTGTCTACAATGTGCTCGCCGTAGAAGATCTCCGGGTATTCCTTGGAAACATTTCGCGAGCAGCGAATGAAGAGGCCGTCGGAGAGCTTCATGATGTTCGCCTTGTGAATGGCGTGAATCTTCTTGCGTCCGAACTTGCGCGCGTACTCGAAGGCCCAGCGCGAGATGCGCGTAGATGCCTTTTCGGTGATGATCTTGATGCTTTCGACGACGCCGGGAACGACCTCATGCTCAATGCCCGAGTACAGGCCCTCGGTGTTTTCGCGGATGATGATCAGATCGACGCCGGGATAGCGGGTGGCGACGCCGGGAAGATTGCGAATGGGACGGAAGTTGCAGAAGAGCTCGAACTGGCGGCGCAACTGCACATTGATGCTGCTGAACCCGCCGCCGATGGGAGTGGTGACCGGGCCTTTGAGCGCTACACGGGTGCGCTCAATGGACTCGGTGAGTTCCTTTGGGATGTACTCGTGGTACTTGGCGAAGGCGTCCGCACCCGCGGCGTAGCTCTCCCACTCAAACTTCACGCCTGTGGCTTCAAGGATGCGGGTTGCCGCCGCGGTAACTTCAGGACCGATTCCGTCACCCGGAATCAAAGTAACTTTGTGTGCCATTCGATCTCCACCTAAATTTTCCAAAGCCAGGTTCAGCTACTGTTGTTTTTCCGTGCGTTTACCGCGTTCGGCGGCAACCAGGGCCGCCTTGGCCTCGCGCATATCCTTTGAGCGAAGCAGATCCTGAAGCTCCGACATAAATTCCTGAACGTCCTTGAAGTCGAGGTAGACGCTGGCAAAGCGGACGTAGGCAACTTTGTCAAGGTGGCGCAGACGGTTCATGATGAGTTCGCCGACTTCGCCGGTCTTTCGTTCGCGCTCGGGGCTGTCAATGACGAAGGTCTCGGCCTCGTTGACGATCTGCTCGAGTTGACCGATGGGGACGGGGCGCTTTTCGCAGGCGCGCAGCAGGCCGCTGAGAACCTTCTGGCGCTCGAATTTCTCGCGCCGTCCGTCCTTCTTCACAACCATGTAAGGAATTTCGTCGATGCGCTCATAGGTGGTGAAGCGCTTTTCGCAGCGCAGGCACTCGCGACGGCGGCGAATCGATTCGCCTTCCTTACTCTCGCGCGAATCGACCACCTTATCCTGATCAAAACCGCAAAAGGGACATTTCATGGTGCTGTTGCCGCCATGGTTCCGCGGCGCACTCCTGTCATACTCAGCAAACTGCCGGTTGAACCATCCATTGTATCAGCGCGACTGGGGAAGCAGGCATTGGCTCATGGAGCAGTGGCCGCGCCCGCCTCCGCGACCTCTTCTTCCTGGGCGCTCTCCTCGGAGAGGCGCAGGAAGGAAATCTTTTCAAAGCGCGCCAACAACACCCCGGCCGGAATCACCGACATGAAGGTCACCAGCCAGAGCATGATGCCGCAGCTTACGGCCAGTTCGCGGGTGATGTTGTACGGTTCGCGACTGAAGAGGTTGGACTGAAGGACTCCGATCACGGCCAACTGCGAGCCGCCCACTCCTCCGGGCAACTGCACCACCGAACCAAGCATGCTGGAGCCCATGACTAGCAGGACATCCTCCAACTTCATGGTATTCATGCGCGCTACCCGCTGCACTCCCGGCGCGTCGCCGGCAACTACAACGGGAATCTGAGGATAGGAGTGGAGCACCTGGATGTAAGCTCCGGCGATCATCAGCCACATCACCAGGGAAACTACCACCAATTGCGCGAAGGACTTGGCGTCGTGAATGGTGTTGAAGCCTTCCTTGAAAGACTGGAGGCGCGCCCGCAGGGCCGCCGCCGCGCGCCCCGAGGCCCGACGGAGAAGGACGAAGAGAAGCGCCAACACGGCCAGCGCCGCAAAGACCAACGGAAGTTTATGGCCGGCGTTGCGCGCCGCAACGTGCAGGCCTCCGCGCAGCGCCTGCATCAGCACCTGCGCGAGCGCTCCGCCCTTGAGGGCGAGAAAGCCCGCCATCAGCACAAGGACGGCGCCGAGATCGAAGAAGCGCTCCACGGTCCACACCGCGAGTTGGGAGGTGAAGGTCAGCTTTTCCTTGCGGGCAATGAGGTAGGGACGAGCGAACTCGCCCGCGCGGCCAAACAAGCCGAGAGCGGCAAAGCCGATCACCTGCGGCGCAATGAGGCGTCGGTAGCTGGTTGGGGCCGTGGGCTTCAGGAAAATGGCCCAGCGAATGGCCCTCATCACGTAGCCGATATAAATCAACGCAACTCCGGCGCCGATGTGCCAGAGGCTGACGCCGCCGGTGTACTGGCGAAACTTGGCCCAATCAAATGTCCGCCAGGAGCGGAACTGGAAGTACACGAGAGCTCCGAGGATTGCGGCAACAACAATGAGGGAGATGATCTGCTTCTTCTTCATAACAGGGAGAGCGAGCCGGGCCGGAGTTCGCGGAAGCCTTTCGGACAACACTGCATTCATTTGATTGCGGTAGGCCAACCGAGCGCCTTTCGGAGCTGGATTCTGACGTGGAGCCTGATTCCGCGGATGCTGTTCTCAATTCTACTAAATTGCAGGGGGAACCGGGCGGGAAGGATGGATGAGAGCCTGGCGCGAGAGAGCTAGCGGGCGGCGCGCTCCACCGTGGAGGCGCTGTCGGCAGGGACTGGAGCGACCGGGGAGATCTTCGCTTTTTCCGCTGACTTCTCTTTGGGCTTTTCCGTCTTCTGCTTGCTCTTGTTGTAGTCGCGCACCACCCGATTCACGTACTGCCGGGTCTCGCGGTAGGGAGGCACGCCCTTGTAGCGGTCGACCGCCGCCGGGCCTGCATTGTAAGCGGCCAGCGCCTTTACCGCGTCGCCGTTGTAACGCTCGAGTAGTTCCTTGAGGTATTGCGTGCCGCCATGGACATTCTGCTCGGGGCTGAAGCTGTCCTTCACTCCAAGCTGGGAGGCGGTTCCCGGCATCAACTGCATCAGGCCGCGCGCGCCGGTGCGTGAGACGGCGCTGGCGTTTCCGGCGCTCTCCTGCTTGATCACGCTATGGATAAAGTCCGAGTCAACGCCGTGCTGCTCCGAGGCTTCGTTCACGATCTGGCCCGTGGACTTGGCGGGCTTTGCCACTTCTGGCGGCGGCAGCAGGGGCGGCACAACGGGGTCAGGCTCGCTGGAGTAGCTTTCGACATCCTCGGGGAGGACGTCGACAAAACTCTTCTTCTGGTCGTCAAGGTAGAGCCGCACAAGGCCGTTGCGGGTCTCGCGGGTGCGGTGAGGGATGGTGAAGCCGTTACGCAACTCCGCGATCTCAAGCGCAAAGACAGAGCCTGTCATCAGCAGCAGGATCGTGGTGAGGCGCAGGCATCGCATCGGCTTACTCCAACCCTTCCAGAGCCGCCTCGATAGCATTGGCGACGCCGTTTTCGTTGTTGCTGAGCGTTTCATTCCAGCCGCGATCGCGCAGCTCCTCGGTGGCATTGCCCATGATGTATGCACAACCGGCAAATTCCAACATCTCGATGTCGTTATAGTTATCGCCGATTGCCATTACTTCCTCAGGCTTGTAGCCTTTGGCGTCGGCCCAGCGCTTGAGCGCCGCACCCTTGGTACAACCGCGGTTCAGGATGTCAAGCATACACAGGTCGCGCTCATCGTACTGCGTCTTAAGGGCGGTGATGCGGGAGAGCAAGCCTTTATTTTTCTTGAGCTGCTTTTGCGCGGCCATCATCCGCTCCACCGTGCCGCAGAACATCGCCTGGATGGGATCGGTCGATAATCCACTCTCAATGGGATGCACGAAACGCAGGTACTGTGCATTTTTTTCGAGCCACTTCTTGATCGAAACGTTGAGCTCGTCCAGGGTCTCGAGGAGGAGCGAACCCTCCTCCTGGCCGTCGAAGGTGATAACCAGGTTCCGCCGGAAGTCCGTCATGTGCGCGACCAGTTCGAGTGCCGACGCGAGGGGCAGGGGGTCGCGGTGAAACAACTCTCCATCACTGGTTCTGGTAACGGCGCCGTTGGAACTGATCAGCGTAAGGTCGAAGCCCAGCGCCCTCGCTACCGGGAGGGCGAAGGTGTGCCTGCGCCCCGTGGCCAGCGCGATCTCAATTCCCAGGGAGTTGGCGCGGCGCAAAGTTGCGAGGTTGCGCGCGCTCACCTGGAAGTTGGAATCCAGCAGAGTTCCGTCAATATCAAGGGCGATCAGACGAACGGAGGACATTACCATCCATTTTACAACTTCTGTCCCGGCAACTCAGGATGCTAGGATTCTGGAGATGATTTCTCACTTTTTTTCCTGGGGCGTATTCGGCGTTGTACTGATGGCGATGGCCCTGGTTCACTTCGTCCGCCGCCAGCCCAGTTTTTACTGGCTCTACCTCATCATCTTTCTTGGGCCCCTGGGCGCGCTGATCTACCTGGCAATTGAATTCCTTCCGGAACTCTTCGATCCGGGGGCTTTCCGCTTTGTGGAGCGCGGGCGGCGGGTGCGCGAGGTGGAAGCCAATATACGGCAGAATCCCTCGGCGGGAAACTATGAGGAACTGGGCCTGCTGCGCCTGGACAAGGGCGACTGGGCGGGAGCGCGCGCGTGTTTCGACAAGGCACTGGCGCAGCGTAGCGACTCGCTGGACCCATTCTACCGGCGCGGCCTCGCCGAGGTGGAACTGGGAGACTTCGCTGCGGCCCGCGCGGACCTGGAGCACGTTGTTACCGCCGACGCAGGATACGACTTCCAACGCGCCGCCGGCTTACTGGCCTACGCTGACTGGAAGACGGGAGACCTCGACCGCGCGCAACGCCTCTTCGATCAGGTGCTGCGAACCTCGACGCTCACGGAAACACAACTGCACTACGCGGAGTTCCTGGCCGAAACCGGGCGGCGCGATGAGGCGAAGCAGCAGGCTCTGCGTATCCGGGACAAGCGCGCCGGGATGCCGGGCTTCCAGCGGCGCCGCGAGCGGAAGTACTTCTGGAAAAACAGCGCGCTGCTGCGGAAGTTGTAGCCGCTCGTCTTTCTAGGACGCCTGCCCCACGGCTGTCCTCCGCAATCATGTTTTTGCCCTCTGCCGTAATGGCGGTATCATTCCTCCTTAGCCTATGACCGAGCGCCTTTACTACCAGAACTCATTTCTTTACGACTTTACCGCCGCGGTGGAGGCGACACGCGAGCTAGCCGACGGGCGGCGCGCGCTGGTGCTGGATCGCAGCGCGTTCTATCCCACCAGCGGCGGCCAGGTTTTTGATACAGGATGGGTCGAGTTCGTCTCCGCGGATGGCGAAGCGCCGCTGGCGTTGCCGAAGGTGCGCGTGGCCGAGGTTCTGGAGGACGATGCCGACGGCGCGGTTCTCCATATTGTGGAGAATGCGGAGGGGCCGCTTGCGTTACCGTTACGCGTCCGTGGATTCATTGACGTGGATCGCCGGCAGGACCATATGCAGCAGCACTCGGGACAGCATGTGCTTTCGGCTGCGTTTCTCAAGCTCTTTGAAGCTCCCACGGTGAGCTTCCACATGGGCGACGAAAGCTGCACCATCGATCTTGATACGCCGGGCCTGGGAGCTGCGCAACTGGAGCAGGCGGAGCGCCAGGCGAACCAGTTTGTATGGGACGACCGGCAGGTGCTGATCCACGAGGTGACGCCGGAGCAGGCGCGCCAGCTTGGTGTGCGCAAGCTGCCCGAGGCGTCGCACAAAACGCTGCGCCTGATAGAAATTCGCGGAGTGGACCTGTGCGCCTGCGGCGGCACTCACGTGAAGACCACCGGCCAGATCGGAAACATTCAGCTTCGCAAGGCGGAGAAGGTCAAGCAGGGAGTTCGCGTGGAGTTTGTATGCGGTGCACGGGCGCTGCGGGTTGCGCGCAAGGATTTCCAGGTGCTTACAGAGGCCGCGGCAGTGTACTCCGGGCACCTGTGGGAGGTCCCGGCGCAGAGCTTGAAGCTGATCGAGAGCGGCAAAGCCGCGCAAAAGCATCAACAGAAGCTGCTGGCGGAGATCGCCGAGTTGAGCGCACAACAGGCGCTGGCGCGGACTCCTGTGGAAGGTGGGCGCAAGATTGTGGCCGAATATTTTACCGAGCGCGACCTTGCTTTTGTGAAGCTCTACGCGCAGAAGCTGGTGGCCGCTGAGGCGAACGTGGTGGCGCTGGTTGGCGCGGGACAGGGAACTCCGGCGCTGATCTTTGCCCAGTCACCTGGCGGATCCTTTGACGCTGGAGCGCAGTTGAAAGCCCTCGTCGGCGCCGCCGGGGGACGCGGAGGTGGAACGCGCGACCTAGCGCAGGGCGGAGTGCCGGATGCGAGTCTCATTCCGGAGCTGATTGCACGCGCGGCAGTGCTCGCACGCACGCAAACGGGCGGAGAGGGATAAGCGCCCGATGATCGATCAGCCACTCATCCTCATTACGCTGCTGATACAACTCGGCGTCTCTGCCGCGGTCAGCAGCGTGCTGGCGCGCTCGCGACGCTTCCGAGTGCTGCTCTTCCACGAGGATCGCGACATCTGGGAAAAGCTGGAGATGGTTCTCTTCATTGGAGGCCCCTTCATGCTGGGCGTGCTGGTGCGCGGCACGGTCAAGAACTTTCTCGCCGCTGATGTTTCCTTTGAGGCTGCGATTCTGCTGGGCGTGATTGCCGGACGAACCGCGGGAGTCTGCGGCGGAATTCTCGTCTCGCTGCCCTATCTGCTCATGCATCAGTACATGAATCTTCCGCTGAACGTGGTGGCCGGGCTCAGCGCGGGATTTCTACGTGAGCTTGCCAAGGACCGCGAGGCCATCTGGTCGTTCAGCCCACTCTTCGATCTCAGCATCTACCGCTGGATTCGCCGCACAATCGCGAAGAGCTTCATCGACTGGCAGACCTCATTTTTCTTCATGATTCTTGGCCTTCAGTTTGTGCGGCTGGAGGTGAGGGAGTTTTTTCCGCGCCACACGTGGGCGCTGGATTCCACGAACTGGCTGGTGCGCTGCGCCATCTACATCACAACGGTGATGACCGTGGCGATTGCGCTGAAGGTGCTGAACAACACGCGCATTGAGATGAAGCTGGAGGAGCAGGAGCGGCTCCTGTTGCAGGCGCGCATGGAGGCCCTTCAGAGCCAGATCAATCCGCACTTTTTGTTCAACACTTTGAACTCGGTGGCCTCGCTGGTGCGCTTCGACCCGGACACGGCGCGCGAGATGATTCTGAAGCTCTCGAAGATTCTGCGCCGCCTGCTGAAGAAGGGTGACTCTTTTGTTGAGCTGCGCGAGGAGTTCGAGTTCATCGATGATTACCTGGATATCGAGGTGATTCGATTCGGGCGCGACAAGCTGAGGGTCGTGAAGGAGCTAGATCCCGCGAGCCTGGAGATCGTGGTGCCGACGATGCTCATCCAGCCGATTGTGGAGAACTCGATCAAGCATGGCCTCTCGCCGAAGATCAGCGGCGGTACGATTTATCTCCGCAGCCGGGTCGTGGAAGGCACACTGGTGATCGAGGTGGAAGACGACGGCGTCGGCATCGTCGAACCGGGTTCCGACGTGAGCGAGTGGAACACGCCGCAGCACGGGACGGGCATTGGAATGGCCAACGTCCGCGAGCGGCTGAATGTGCTGTACAGCGACGCGGCGCGCGTCGAAGTGGAGAGCCGCACCGGAGCGGGAACCATCGTCCGCATTCTGCTGCCGGTTCCGCATAGCGGCGAAATGGACGGCGTCAATTACGACTTGCGCTCCAACAGTCCCCTGTAAAGCTCTTCGTATTGCGGAATGATCTTCGTGGTACAGAAGCGCGCTTGCGCGGTTGCCCGTGCTGCTTTGCTCATGGTGGCCAACAGTTGGTGGTCGGTCAGCACCTCAAGCGCGCACGCAGCCATTGCGTCCACGTCGCCGGCGGGCGCGAGAAAACCGTCCACGTGATCCGTGATCACCTCCGGCACACCGCCCACGCGGGAAGCTACGGGGACAACCTCGCACGCCATTGCCTCCAGGGCCGCCAGGCCAAAGGACTCCATCTCACTTGGCAGCAGCATTACGTCGGCCAGCGCCAGCTTTTCGTGAATGCGGTCCTGCTTGCCCATGAAGTGGATCTTGCCGTGGATGCCACGCTCGCATGCAAGGCGCTCGGCAGCGCGGCGGTCTGGTCCGTCACCCATCATCATCAGACGCGAGGGGATCACCTTCTGCACGCGATCAAAGATCTCCACCACGTCCGTGACGCGCTTGACGGGCCGGAAGTTCGACAGATGCACGAGCAGGCGTTCGTCAGGACGCGCAAATTCCGCCCGTCGGTTGAGCGCGTCGGAACCGCGCCGATACAGATCGCAGTTCACAAAGTTGTGGATGACGTGGATCGGCTTGGTGATCTCGAAACTCTCGATGGTGGACTTCTTCAGGTCGTTGGAGATCGCGGTGACGCCGTCGCTTTGCTCAATGGAGAAGCGCGTAATCGGAAGATAGGAGCGGTCGAGCCCGACGAGCGTGATGTCGGTCCCATGCAGAGTGGTGACGTACGGCAGGCGGCGCGGTTGGCGCACATGGTCGCAGCTCAACATCTGACGCGCCAGCATTGCCGAGACCGAGTGCGGAATCGCATAGTGGACATGCAACAGGTCGAGGTCGTACAACTCGGCGACCTCGGCCATGCGAGTGGCAAGCGCGAGGTCGTAGGGCGGATATTCAAAGAGCGGATACTGCGATACTTCCACTTCGTGGAAGTGGATGCGGGGATGTGGCTCAGTCAGCCGGATCGGCTGCGAGTATGAGATGAAGTGGATGTCATGACCGCGATTGGCAAGCTCGATGCCGAGCTCGGTCGCGACGACTCCGCTGCCGCCGTAAGTTGGATAACAGGTGATACCGATCCGCATGGCTCTCCGTAGGATTCAAATCGCGAGTGCTTGCTTCTTTAGATGTTGGGCACAGCCGCAGGTTGCGGCGAGTCGCAACGGAATGGAATCAACTCAATTCCGAAATCGTCGCGCATCTGAATGCCGGTAAGAGAGAGCAGCGCCGCCATCTCCACCTCGCGCGACTCGCGCAGCTTGGTTCGCACCGCGGCGAGATCACGGTCGTTGTATCCGGGATGACAGACCAGTTCCCATGTTCCGTCAGGCACGCGCATGAGCATCGAGCGCAGGCGCACGGCATCGAGCGTGCCGGTGGCTGCCACGCCGAGGCTGCCGTCAGTAGTTTGGAATCCAGCCGAGCGCACCGCCCGCAGCCAGCGCCGGCGCAGCAGTGCGCGCAGCGCCGTGGTTTCGGCCTTGCGCAGCAAGAGCGTGGTGTTGCCGAAGGCTTCGCTCAAGCCGACTGCTCCCGGGGCCTCGAAGGGATTGCGCGCCGTCCTCACGCCGTGGGCGGCGGCGGCTCGGAGCAGGGGCTTGAGAATCGAAGGAAACATGTGGGTATGCTTGTGGGCATCGAAGTGCGACAGCTCGACTCCGGCGCCAATCAGGCGCGAGAACTGGGCTGAGGCTTCCGCTTCCACCTCGGCGGAATTGAAGCGACCGCGCATGACGGCTTGCAGAATCTCTCCGATGGAGTGATAGAAGCGGTTTGTGCCCGGAGCCAGCAGGGAACGAACCTCATTGGCGGGCAACAGCGGTTCACCATCCACCAGGACAATGTGGCAGCCTATGCTCAGTCGCGGCAAGGAGGCCGCCAGCGCCACGGCCTCATCGAAGCTGGCTCCGGTTGCCATCAGCGTGGCCGAAGAGACGATGCCGCGCTCGTGGCAGGCCACGATGGCGCGGTTCACTCCGCGGGTCAATCCGAAGTCGTCGGCGTTTACGATCAGGCGCTTCATGGAAAAAGTGTAGCAGGCTGGAGATGCGTGATGCGTGGCGACCTTGGGCCGCCGGAAGCGCTGAATATCCGATCACCTCAAGCAGTCTTCAAAGTCTCCAGCGGGTCGTTCTCGCCGAGGAGCAGTTTGATTTTGTCGAGCAGGGCGGGGAAGAGGTCTTGTTTTTCAAGCCACGCGCTGACGTCGCCGCAATTTTCCTCGGGAGCATATCCGGTGACGACGATGACGGGAACCTCGGGAGCTTTTTGCCGGATCAGTTTGGCCAGTTCCAGACCGGTCATTCCTTCCATGCGGTAGTCGGTGACGAGCATATCGAACTTCTCACGCTCGAACTTTGCCAGCGCATCATTGCCGTTGTAGGCATATTCGGCGCGGTAGCCCTGCATCTGCAGAATTTCGCAACTCAAGCGGGCCAGCACTTCATGGTCGTCCACAAAAAGAATTGCTTTCATCGTTCACCTGCGAAACGGAGATAGGACGTAGGAAAGCTTATAAATCCTGCTCAGTGGTTTGATTGCCAGGACGGTGCTTCGGGATGCCCACGGTTGACTGCGAATGCTTGAGCGGCGGTGAATTTCCACAGCAGGGTTTGACCGATGCACCAAGTCTTCCATATACTCGATTTGCGAGTTGGTTCCGTAAAGGCCGCCCCCACAGCCGTGTGACACTCGGCGAAGGGAGCACCGTAAGGGCGGTTAGCTCAGTTGGTTAGAGCGCCTGCCTTACAAGCAGGATGTCGGGGGTTCGAGTCCCTCACTGCCCACCACTTCCTGAAGCCTTGCGGAATTGTTCGACGGCCCAACCGGGTCGAGATGGTATCCGCGTAGTTCACGCGGGGTCGTAGTTCAGTTGGTTAGAACGCCGCCCTGTCACGGCGGAGGCCGCGAGTTCGAGTCTCGTCGACCCCGCCATTGAATCCGAAGTGGATTCGATGGTTTAAGAAGCCTCCACGCGGAGGCTTTTTAGTTTGGTCTGCATTTGCTATTTCTGCCGCATCGCCATCCCAGGGCGACAAAGTTCATAATGACGCGATGAAGCGACTCTGTGTGTCAGTCTTCGTGCTGCTGAGTCTTCCGGTAATCGCGCAGAACAAAATCACGGTTGAGCCTGTGAATGGGGATTTTGCCGCGCCGCTGATTTCGGCGCTCGCATCGTCTTGTTCCATGGGTTGCGAGATTCACCTGGCGGATACAAGCGGGCGGCGCTTGCTGAATTCGGTGGTGCCCATCACGGCGGCGAATGTGCATCTGGTATGCGACGGCAGCACGCCGATTCAAACCAACATCTCTCACACGCCGCTCGGTCCAAACGGCTACTACTACAGCCCCTTTGACATTACCGGCGAGAACGTCGAGATGAATAGCTGCCATATCGATGCGACTTCGCTGGGCACGACCGCGGTGGCGATCATCCACCTGTGGGGTGCGAAGAACGCGAGGGTGCATGACAACAGCATCTACTCCGCGGAGAAGCCGGGTTTTCCGGCGGCGCTGGGAGTGCGGGTGGAAGGCAATGCAACGCATATTTCAACGGGCGTGGAGGTGTACGCAAATTTCTTCCACGTGCCGAGCATTGGATTCTCGGTGGGAGACTACGGGCAGCTTGTCAGCTTCCACGACAACACGGTGCAGGAGAGCTACCAGTGCTTCGACTTCAACGGCAGTGGATCCGCGGTTCCAGACGCTTCGCAGATCATCACTCACAACGACACCTGCATTTCGAGCGTAGCCGCGAGCTATGTGGAATCGGCGACGGACGTGAGTATTGACTCCGACCACTTCCAGTTTGAGGGGGCGACGCAGCCGAGCCTGCGGATTCACTCGATTACCGCGACGAGTCCGCTGCGGGTGAGGGTGAACAACTGCGACTTCACGGGGAATGCGATCACTTCAACGGCGATTGAGATTTTTCAGAATGCCGGAGACTGGCAGATTACCAACAACCGCATCCGCAACATGGGGACGGATGGCATCACAATCGACTCGACGAGCGGCACGCCGATGAACGGCACGATTGCCGACAATGAGATTGTGAACAGCGGCCAGAGGCGCGCAAATGGCGGCTACTGCGGCATTCGCCTGCGCCAGAGCAAGGGGAATAACGTGGGGTTTCTCACGATTATGGGCAACAAGACGTGGGATGAGCAGAGCACGCCAACGCAAGTCAATGGGATCTGCTCCGACGGTGGACAAGCTCCTTTCAATATCCAGATGAGCCGCAACACATGGAATGGCAAGGGGACGCGCACTCCGATCAATTTCCCGGAAGGATGCAGCGTGTGCGAAAGAGACAAAAAAGAGTGACAAATCGCCGGGTCGGGCGACGGCGCGGCGAGGGGTAGGGATTTACTGTTCTGATAATCGTTGCGGAGGCGAAGTTGACGGAAGAGTCAATCGTTGAGCAGGCTTCGGAAGGATTGCCTGATCCGTTAACAGTTTCCGCCTCCGATGGGTAAGCAACCCAGCAATGCTTTGCGGACGGTTCGCAGGAGAGCCCTCCGAGTTAATTTCCGGTGGAGGCGAGACCGCGATACCAGAGCAGGGTGCGGCGGAGGCCTTCGTGAAAATTTACCGTGGGCTGGTAGCCGAGAGCGGCGCGCGCGAGCGATATGTCGGCGAGGGAGTGGGCGATGTCTCCAGCACGGGCAGGTTCGTAGTTGACGGGGCCGGAGTATCCGGTGAGTTCGCGGAGGCTGCGGACAGCGTCGTTGAGAGTGATGCGCTGTTCGGTGGCAACGTTGAAGACTCCGCCGGAGACTTTTTCGGCGGGGGCGGCGATGGCGAGGAGATTGGCGTTGACTACATTTTCGATGAAGGTGAAGTCGCGGCTCTGGGAGCCGTCGCCATAAATGACGGGAGTGCGGCCCTCCAGCATGGCGAGAGAAAACTTGGCGAGGACTCCGGAGTATTGCGAGGAGGGGTCCTGGTGGGGACCGAAGACGTTGAAGTAGCGGATGACGACGGTTTCGAGTCCGTAGCAGCGGGTGAAGCTGCGCATGTAGTGCTCGCCGGTGAGTTTGCTGACGGCGTAGGGAGAGATGGGATCGGGGATCATGTCCTCACGTTTGGGGAGCGTGGGCTGATCGCCGTAGGCGGAGGATGAGCCGGCGTAGACGACGCGGCGGACTCCGGCGCCGCGGGCGGCGACGAGAACGTTGAGGGTTCCGGTGACGTTGTTGGAATTGGTGGAGACGGGATCTTCGACGGAGCGAGGGACGCTGGCGAGGGCGGCTTCGTGAAAGACGAAGTCCACGCCGTGGCAGGCGCGGGCACAGGTTTCCGGGTCTTCGATGGTGCCTTCGATGAAGTCGAGGCCGCGAAGGTCTTCAAGGTTGGCGCGCTTGCCGGTGATGAAGTTGTCGATGCCGCGGACGGAGGCTCCCTGGGCGAGGAGAGCGCGGGCGATGTTGGAGCCGATGAAACCTGCAATTCCGGTGATGAGATAAGTTGACATAATTCTCTTAGTTTCCTATGTAGAGCGGGTTCAATCGTAGTCGGTGGCCGAAGTGCCTATGGGGCGGCTCAGGCTATTTCAGGCGCGCGGGGATTCCTCGCTGCGCTCGGAATGACAGCTCACGGGCAAAGGCAAGTACAGGAACAAGGTCAACAGCAAAGGCAAGGTCAACAGCAAAGGCAAGGTCAACAGCAAAGGCAAGGTCAACAGCAAGGGCAAAGTCAACAGACCCACTTCTGCCAAAGGAAGGCAGAAATGGGGCACCAAAGCAAGAACCAGACCCACTTCTGCCAAAGGAAGGCAGAAATGGGGCACCAGAGCGAGAGCAAACGTAAGTGTGAGACTGGTCAACATGGCACGGGCTAGCAGTGGACGATGTTAGGGGCGGCGATGCCCTTGGTGGCGTTGCGCGTGTCCACGACGATTTGTGATTCGGCGACGATGCGGCGGTAGTCGTAGCTCGTGTGGTCGGTGACGATCAGGACGGCGTCATAGCTGCCGAGATTCTCAAGCGGCGTGCAGGTCATGTTGAGATCGTAGTGGCGTCCGCGTCCGACGGAGGGGAAGAACGGGTCGTTGTAGCTGACCTCGGCGCCGGACTTGCGGAGGAGTTCGATGATGGTGAGCGAAGGCGACTCGCGGAGGTCGTCAATGTCGCGCTTGTAGGCGAGGCCGAGGACGAGGATGCGCGATCCGTTGAGGCACTTCTTGTGGCGGTTGAGAGCGAGCGCCGTCTTCTCGATAACGTAGTAGGGCATGCCGGTGTTGACCTCCCCGGCAAGTTCGATGAAGCGGGTGCGGAAGTCGAACTGCTTTGCCTTCCAGGAGAGATAGAAGGGGTCGATGGGGATGCAATGGCCGCCGAGTCCGGGGCCGGGATAGAAGGCCTGGTAGCCGAAGGGCTTGGTCTTGGCGGCGTCGATGACCTCGAAGATATCGATGCCCATGCGGTCGCATAGCTGCTTGAGTTCGTTGACGAGGGCGATGTTGACGCAGCGGTAGATGTTCTCCAGCAGCTTGGTCATCTCAGCCGTGGCGGGCGAGGAGACAGGGACGGTGCGATTGAAGATGCTGCCGTAGAGGGCCGAGGCGAGAGCGGTGGCCGTGGGTTCGAGGCCTCCGATGACCTTGGGAATGTCGCGGCGGGCAACCGTGTCATTGCCGGGATCCTCGCGCTCGGGAGAGAAGGCTACGTGAAAGCCCTTTTCTCCGGCGGCGCGAATGGCGCGCAGTCCCGAGGGGTTGCCGGATTCGAGGATGGGAATGAGGATTTCCTCGGTGGTGCCGGGGTAGGTTGTGCTCTCAAGAATGATGAGCTGGCCCTGGTGGAGATGGGGAGCGATGGCGCGGGCGGTCTGCTCAATGTAGCTGAGGTCGGGCTGGTGATACTCGTCGAGGGGCGTGGGGACGCAGATGATGACGGCGTCCATCCCGGCGATCTCGGTGTAAGCGCTGGTTGCGCGGAAACCGGAGGCGCGGGCCTTGACGATCTCCGGGGCAGGAATGCGAACGATGTAGGAGCCGCCGGAGTTCAGCGCCGAGACCTTGGTGGTGTCCACGTCAAAGCCGGTGACGCGGAACTTCTGTTCGCTGAAGAGGAGGGTGAGCGGAAGGCCGACGTATCCCATGCCGATGATTCCGATGCGGGCCTGGCGGGAGGCGATGAGAGCTTCAAGCGATGAGGGAATAGTAACGGGACTCGGCATGAGATTGAGACTCCAGTGGATTACAGACGCAAGTTGTAATGGTAGCAAAAAGGGTTGGAAGTTTCAGGGGCTCGAAGGTTCAGGGACGAAGGGGGAGAACAAAGGCAAAGGACTCACATCTGCCAAAGGAAGGCAGATATGGGGCAGCTGCACAAGAGCAACTACCCCGCCCAAGCCAAAGGAAGGCTTGAACGGGGCACCCTGTAGATTCATTCAGGGTTGTAAGAAAGCGAGCCTACTGGACGCCGCAGCCGCAGCCGGGGGAGGGGACGCGGACGCGGAGGAAGTCGGCGACGCGCTGGTAGGCGTCGATCTGGTTCTCCACGCGGGAGAAGCCGTGGCCCTCGTTTTCGTAAATCTTGAGGATGGCGGTGCCGCCGCGCTTTTTGATGGCGTCGGCGACCTGCTGGGCTTCGGTCCTGGGGCAGCGGGGATCGTTGGCTCCGGCGAGGATGAGGAGCGGGGCCTTGACCTTGTCAATAAAGTTGATGGGGGAGCGGTCGAGCCAGAGCGCCTTGTCCTTGACAGGGTCTCCCATGAAGAGGCGGTCAGACTCCTGGAGCTGCGGGTCCTCGTTCTCAAATTCGGTAAACCAGTTGACGAAGGGAACGATGGGGACTCCGGCGGCCCAGAGTTCGGGATGGCGGGTGACGGCCATCATGGTGAGGTATCCGCCGTAGCTGCCGCCCATGACGATGAGCTTGGAAGGATCGACAAAGCCAGTGCGCTGGATGAAATCGGCGGCTCCGAGAACGTCGTTGAGTTCCTCGCCTCCGGCATCGTGGCGGTTGGCCTCCTGGAAGTCGCGACCGTATCCGGTGCCTCCGCGATAGTTGGGGGCGATCACAAGATAGCCCTGGTTGGTCATGTACTGGACGAAGCGGTTGAAGTTATCGAGAGACTGGGAGGCGGGGCCTCCGTGGATATAAACGATGGCGGGGTATCTCTGATTGCGGACGATGTTGTTGGGGATGTAGGCCCAGGCAGAGATGGTGAATTTGCCGTCCTTGCTGGGGTAGTGGACGAGGGTGGGCTCGACCATGCTGGCGGGGCTGAGTCCGCCGGCGAAAGAGCTTGTGAGCTGGATGGATTGCTTCGACTTGAGATCGTAGACGTGGATGTCATTGGGAGCGGAGGCTCCGCTGTGGTAGTAGAGCAGGCGCTGGCCGTCGCGCGAGAAGGGAGAGACGTCGCCTCCGAAGAAGTTGACGCCCTCGGGGATTTCGAGGCGGCGGATGGCGACTCCGGAGAGAAAGCGGGTATAGAGCGCCTCGCGTCCATCGACGTTGGCGGACCAGATGATGCTGAGGCCATCGGGGGAGAAGCCGCGGGCGTGGATCTCCCAGCGGTCGGAGGTGATCCAGGTGATGCGCCGGGAGGCTACGTCGAGGAGAGCGACGTTGTCGTATCCGTTGGCGGCGTTGCTGGTGATGAGGAGCGAGTGTCCGTCCGGGGAAAAGGCGGCGGGGGAATAGGTCTGGTCACCGGCGTGCGGAGTGAGGTTGGCGACGGTTTTTGAGGCGAGGTCGTAGAGATAGATGTTGGAGTCTTTGCCGCTGGCGTTGTCCTGCGTGTAGACGATGGACGCTCCGTCGGGCGACCAGATGGGCGCGAAGTTGCCGAGATGAGGCGGCGAGTTGCGGGTGACGTGGGTGGTGCGGCGGGAGGCGACGTCAATGATCTCGATCTCAAAGCTGGGCGAGGTGCGGGACTTGGTCTGGTAGGCGACGAGGTGCGAGTCGGGCGACCAGGCTGGAGCTTCGTCGGCAGCCTCCGGCGAGGCGGTGAGGTTGGTGACTTCACCGGATTGCGGGCTGACGAGGAAGATGTCCCAGAGCTCGTTGCCATCCTTATCACTGATGTAGGCGATCCACTTGCCATCGGGCGACCAGGCGGGAGTAGCCTGGCGCTGGTCACTGATGGTGAGCTGGGTGGGCCAGCCTCCGTTGAAAGGAACCGTCCAGAGATTGCTGCGCCCGCTGATGTTGGAGATGAAGGCGACCTGCGCGCCATCGGGCGACCAGGCGGAGCCAACCGTTTGGCGGGTGCTGTACAGCATGGGGATGGAAAACTTCTGGAGGCTCTCGACGGTGGCGGACTGGAGGAGAGCGGGATCAGTGACAGCCTGAGGAACGGCAAGAGTCTGCGCTGCGGCAAAAGAGCTCATGCAGATGACGATAACAAAAGCGAGGCGCGGAAGCATGGGGGAAGTTTAGCAAATGCAGGTTTCACAGGTTTCAAGGTTTCGCAGGTTTCACAGGTTAAGGGCAAGAGCAAAGGCAGGGTCAAAGGCAAGGTCAAAGGACCCACATCTGCCAAAGGAAGGCAGATATGGGGCACCAAGACGGCCTCCCACATCTGCCAAAGGAAGGCAGATATGGGGCACCAAGACAGCCTCCCACATCTGCCAAGGGATGGCAGATATGGGGCACAAGAATTTCAGGAGTGGAGATTGGGGGCGCCGGAATTGCGGAGTTTCGCGTAGGATGTGGGGCATGAACTTACAACGGTGGATTGACGCCAATGGGTGGGTGCTGGGGATTCTGGCCCCGGCGTTTGTGCTCGCAGTGCTGTGCGCCGTCTTTTTCCTGGTGAGCGAGCTGGGGGGCTGGGCGCTGATGGCGAGGCGCTTCCGGGCGGCGGGTGAGTTTGCGGGAGAGAGCTGGAATTGGCAGAGTGCGCAACTGCGGGGGTGGTGCAACTACAACAACTGCCTGACGGTGGGAGCAAACCCGGAGAGCCTGTATCTCTCGGTGATTATTCCTTTCCGGCTCTTTCATCCTGCGCTGCTGATTCCGTGGACGGAGATTGAGGTGGAGACGGGGAAGGTTCTGTTTGGCTTTATCGACACGGCGGTATTTCGCATTGGGACGGAAGAAAGGGTGCGGATGCGCGTCTTTGGGAAGCTGGTGGGGCGGGTGCGGCAGGCGGCGGGGCCGGGGTGGCCGCTGCACCAGACCGAAGAGATGGAAAGGCAGACGAGGCAGTGACGGAGGCGGGGAGGGCGAAGGCGGCGAGGTTCAATCCGGTGGCGGCGAAGCGCGTTGAGGCGATTCTGGAGACGCTGGAGCGGGCCTACCCGGAGGTGCGCTGCGCGCTGCATCATGAGAGCGCGTGGCAGTTGCTGGTGGCGACGATTCTCTCGGCACAGTGTACGGACGTGCGGGTGAATATGGTGACTCCGGCGCTGTTCAAGCGGTATCCGACGGCGGCGAAGCTGGCGAAGGCCGAAGCGGAGGAGGTGGAGGCGCTGATTCGCTCGACGGGATTCTTCCGCAACAAGGCGAAAAATATTGTTGGAGCGGCGCGGCGGGTGATGGAAGGGTTCGGCGGGGCGGTTCCCGAGAAGATGGATGAACTGCTGACGCTGCCGGGAGTGGCGCGGAAGACGGCGAACGTGGTGCTGGGATCGTGGTTCGGGCGGAGTGAGGGGATTGTGGTGGATACGCACGTACACCGCATCTCGCGGCGGCTGGAACTGACGAAGTCGGACGATCCGAAGCGCATTGAAATGGACTTGATGAAGGTGATTCCGGCGGGGAAGTGGATCGACTTTTCGCACCAGATTATTCATCACGGAAGGGCGCTGTGCGTGGCAAGGGGGCCGAAGTGCGCGGAGTGCCCTCTGGAGACGCAGTGCTTTGCGGCGGACAAGGCTTGGAGCACGGTGGAACAACACAGAGGAGCGAAGCAGAAGAAGGGGTAAGGAAGAACAAAAACGAGGTCAACAGACCCACATCTGCCAAAAACGGGCAGATATGGGGCACCAAGCAGGACTGGGTAGATGAAAAGCGGTTGAGCATTTATACTGTCCGGTACGGTGTGGGGGCACATGCGACTCTTTCAGAATATTGCGGCAATCGCGAAGGGCATGAGCATCACCTTTATGGAGATGTTCCAGCCAACCACGGTGGAGAACTATCCGGACGGAAAAGGTCCGATGCGAGGAGCCGTGTTCCAGGAGCGCTTCCGCGGGCTGCATGTTTTGCAGCGCGATACGGACGGTCTGGAGAAGTGCGTGGCGTGCTTCCTGTGCGCGGCGGCGTGCCCGTCGAACTGCATTTACATTGAGGCAGCGGAGAATACGGCGGAGCAGCGGATTTCCAGCGCGGAGCGCTTCGCGAAGGTTTACAACATCGACTACAACCGGTGCATCTTCTGCGGCTACTGCGTGGAAGCCTGCCCGACGGACGCCATTACGCATGGTCATGGCTTTGAGCTGGCGACGTATAACGCAACGAATCTGATATACCGCAAGGAACAGCTGCTGGCGATTACTCCGGCGCATGAGGGAGACAATGCGCGATTCAACGCGAGCGACGCGGATAAGATGAAGATGATCGAGCGGTAGGGCGCGCGCGAGTGGGATTGGAGACCGGATCGCTTAAGGGCGATCCGGTTTTGTTTTGGGGGCGAAGAAGAGATCGAGGAAGAGAAGGGTGGCTCCGCAGACGATGGCGCTGTCGGCGAGGTTGAAGTCAGGCCACTGGTGGAATCCTACGTAGAAGTGGAGGAAGTCGGTGACGCGGCCGTAGAGGATGCGGTCGTAGAGGTTGCCGATGGCTCCGCCAAGGATGAGAGAGAGAGCGAGTCCGGTGAGGGTGAAGCGTTTGGCGGAGTTCCAGAGCAGGTAGCAGACGACGACCATGGCGAGGGTGGAGAAGCCGATGAGGAGCGGGACGCGCACACGGGGCGACCAGTCGGCAAAGAGGCTGAAGGCGGCTCCGGTGTTTTCGACGTGGGTGATGGTGAAGAAATTGGGGATGACCGTGACGGAGCCGAAGTTGAGCTCAACGCGGCGGGCGACGATGATTTTGCTGAGGCGGTCGCAAAGGATAACGACCGCCGACAGCATGAAATAGAAAGCGCGAAGAGCTGGACACGACATTATGCGCTGGCGCTCCCGGAGTCTGCCGCGGCGCGCTCGGCGAGCACAAGAGGAACGTTGACGCTGCAACGCTCGCAGACCGTGGGGTAAGTTGCGTCCTCTCCGACGTGGGTGGAGAAGTTCCAGCAGCGCTCGCACTTGACGCCTTCGGCCTTGAAGACCTCAAAGGCAATAGGCGCATCGGGCGACGCAGGGGCCGAAGCCCGAACCTCGACCTGCGAGACGACGAAGAAAGCGGCCAGCTTATTGGCGTACAGCGCGAGGCGCTTGTAATCCTCACCTGAGGCGTGGATGAGGACGCGGGCTTCGAGATTGGCCTTGATGGTTTTGTTGTTGCGCAGCTCTTCGAGCTGGCGCAGGGCCAGTTCGCGGACGGTGAAGAGGTAGTCCCAGTCGGCGCGAACCTGAAGGGCCTGCTCGCGGTCGCGGATTTCTCCGGTGATATCGACAGCAGAGGGGAAGAGCGAAAGGTGGACGCTCTCCGGGCGGGAGAGAAGCTGCGGCATGAACTGCCAGGCCTCATCGGCGGAGAAGCTGAGGATGGGAGCGACGAGACGGAGGAGAGCCTCTCCGATGCGCCAGAGCGCGGTTTGCGCGGACTTACGCTCACGCGAGGAGCGCGGGAAGGTGTAGAGGCGGTCCTTGAGAATGTCAAAGTACTGGGCGCTGAGATCGACGGCGAAGAATTCGTTGAGGCGCTGGTAGATGCGGTGGAAGAGCATCTGGTCATACCAGGCGCGGCACTCGGCGGCGACATCGGCGGTGCGGAGGAGCATGTACTGATCGAGCGGCTCCAGCAACTCAAAGGGGACTGCGTCCTGCGCGGGGGCGAAGAGGTGCAGGTTGCCGAGGATGTAACGGAAGGTGTTGCGGATTTTGCGGTAGTTCTCAGCGACGCGGGCCATGAGATTTTCGCTGGCGCGCACGTCTTCGCGGAAATCGACGGAGGCGACCCAGAAGCGGACGATGTCTCCGCCCATGCGCTTGGCGATATCAACGGGATCGACGGTGTTGCCGAGCGACTTGGACATGGCGCGGCCGTTCTCATCGAGGGTCCAGCCATTGGTGGCGACGGCCTTGTAGGGCGAGACTCCGTTGAGTCCGATGGAACAGAGCAGGGAAGAGTGGAACCAGCCGCGGTACTGATCTCCGCCTTCGAGATACATGTCAGCGGGCTGCCACCGACCGAAGATGTTGGGCAGCACGGATGCCTGCGACGAGCCGGACTCAAACCATACGTCGATGATGTCCATCTCCTTGCGGAAAGTGGTTGCGCCGCAATGGGCGCATGCGGTTCCGGCGGGGATGATTTCAGCGGCGGGACGGGCGTACCAGGCATCGGCACCCTCGCGGGCGAAGAGCGCGGTGACGGCGCGATTGGTGGCCGGTGACTCGTGGAGCTTGCCGCAAATTTCGCAGAAGAAGACGGCGATGGGAACTCCCCAGATGCGCTGGCGGGAGATGCACCAGTCGGGACGGGTGGCGACCATGTTGGCGATGCGCTCCTCACCCCAGGCGGGATCCCATTTGACTCCGGCAATGGCCTTGAGGGCTTCGGTGCGGAGAGTGCCTTCGCCGATGGCGCCTTCCATGGCGATGAACCACTGCTCGGTGGCGCGGAAGATGACGGGCTTGTGGCAGCGCCAACAATGGGGATACGAGTGCTCGATGTCTTCGCGCCCGAGGAGAACGCCGCGGGACTTGAGAAGTTCGACGATAGGCTCGTTGGCCTTGAATACAGTGATGCCGTCGTACTCGGGAAGACCGTCGCGGATGTGGCCTCCGGCATCGACGTGGGTGGTGGGATCGAGGCCGTACCTGACTCCGGTGTAGAAGTCATCGGCGCCGTGGGCGGGTGCGGTGTGAACGGCTCCGGTGCCCTGATCCATGGTGACGTATTCGGCGAGGACTCCGAGGACATCGCGATCCAGGAAAGGATGGGCGAAGATGACGCGCTCCAACTGCGAGCCGGGGAAGGTAGCGAGAACGGTGTGATCGCCGATGCCGAGCTTGGGCAGGACGGTGGGGGCGAGTTCGGCGGCGAGGAGATAGACCTGACCGGTAGCGTTGTCGAGGATGGCCTGGTACTCGGCGCGGGGATGGAAGGCGACGGCGAGCGAGGCAGGCAGAGTCCAGGGAGTGGTGGTCCAGATGACGGTGCTGACGCGGCCGGCATAGGCGGCCAGGGCCGGGGAGATGGCAGAGGCATCGCTCTTGAGCGCGTACTTTACGTAGACGCTGGGGCTGGTGTGATTGGCGTACTCGACTTCGGCCTCGGCAAGTGCGGTGCGGTCATGGATGCACCAGTAAACCGGCTTGAGCCCCTTGTAGACGAGTCCCTTCTCGAAGAAGGCATAGAAGTTCTCGATGACCTTGGCTTCGTAGTCGCGGTTCATGGTGGAGTAGGGGTGGTCGAAGTCGCCGAAGACGCCGATGCGCTGGAACTGGTCGCTCTGGATCTGGAGGTACTTCTGGGCGGACTGGCGGCAGGTGTTGCGGACCTCCAGGGTGTCCATGGTCTCAAGCTTTTTGGCGCCGATATCTTTTTGAACCTTGAGCTCGATGGGCAGGCCGTGACAGTCCCAGCCGGGGACGTAGGGCGAGTCAAAGCCGGACATAGTGCGGGACTTGACGATGAAATCCTTGAGGCACTTATTGAGGGCGTGGCCGAGGTGGATGGCTCCGTTGGCATAGGGCGGGCCGTCATGCAATACCCATGTGGGCGATCCCTGACGGGAGGCGCGAACGAGATCGTAGATGCGAATCTTCTGCCAGTGCTCGAGCATTTTGGGCTCGTTCTGGGGCAGGTTCGCTTTCATGGGGAAATCAGTTGTGGGCAGATTTACGGTTGCCTTGAGGTCCACTCGGGTCTAAGTCTCCGATCGATATTCTTGAATCTCTGATTATAAGCCGAGAGAGGGACGGAGACAGGGAGCGAGGCAAGCAAAGTGGGGAAGCGGCGACTTATTTGGATTACCGCAATCCGCGGCGCGGGGGTGCGCGCTGGCATCTGAGGGAGGAATACGCTTGAGCACCCCGCGTAAGACAACTTTGAGGCTGAAGCGCATATCTCAACAGGCAATGAGGCACGGCGCGACCCGAGGATGGCCGGAAGCGCCGCGGTTTGCAGGATGCAGAACGAAGAGCAAAATCAAGAAATACGGGGTTCGGCGGATGAGCCGGAGTTGCATCTGCTGCTGCGGGAGGAGCTGAATCCTCCGCTGTGGCGCTCGCTGGTGGAGAGTGTCAGGGAGAAGCTGTTTCCGAAGAAACTTCCGCCGCTGGAGCTGACTTCGCAGCCGGTGAAGGTGGAGGAGCTCTGGGGCGCGTACAACTACAAGAGGCAGAGCGCGGGCGTATCCCTGGCGGTTCATGCGCTGGCACTGGGCGGACTGATTGCGCTGTCGATTGCTGGCGCGCGGGTGGTGAACGCCCCGACGCAGCAGATCAGCCTGGTGGGGCCGGAGATCAGCGACTACGTGCCGCTCTCCTCGAAGGCGCACGACACGACAGGCGGTGGCGGAGGCGGCGGAGATCACGACAAGCTGGTGGCTCCGAAGGGCAAGCTGCCGAAGTTTGCGATGCAGCAGATTACGCCCCCGGCCATGGTGATCCGCAACGAGCATCCGAAGCTGGCGGTGGAGCCGACGGTGGTGGTGCCGCCGGAGATCAAACTGACACCGATGGCGACGCTGAACCTGGGCGATCCGAAGTCGGCGCTGGCTTCGGGAGCTCCCTCGAACGGCACCGGGGTTGGCGGCGGAATTGGCTCAGGAAGCGGCGGCGGGATCGGCAGCGGGAATGGGCCGGGGGTTGGACCGGGCCACGGCGGAGGGATTGGCGGAGGCGCGTTCCGCGTGGGTGGAGGAGTTTCCGCACCGCGCGTGCTGGAGAAACTGGATCCGGATTACAGCGAAGAGGCGCGCAAGGCCAAGTACCAGGGAACGGTGGTGCTGTGGCTGATTGTGGACTCGAACGGAAAGCCACGCAACGTGAAGGTGGCGCGCAGCCTGGGGATGGGACTGGACGAGAAGGCCATCGAGGCGGTGAGCCTGTGGAAGTTCGTGCCGGCGATGAAGGACGGGACTCCGGTTGCGGTACAGATCAACGTGGAAGTGAATTTTCATCTGTACTGAGGGTGAAGGGCGGTACGGCAAGGAGAGAGAGGCGACGCGCCTCTCTCTTTTTCTTTTGGGGAACGATTCAAGGTGGCGCTTGCGTGGTATGAAGTAAGTAGAAGAGCTGACGTTGAATACGGGTAGGAACAAGAGCAAAGGCAAGGGCAAGGTCAACAGACCCACTTCTGCCAAAGGAAGGTAGAAATGGGGCACCAGGCAAGGGCAACAGCCCCACTCAACGAATAGAGCGTTGAGTGGGCCACCCGGCCACCAGGGAATGGGAATGAGCGAAGAGACGGCCAATTGCACGATATGCAGGCAGCCCCTGGGGGCGAATGGCCGTTGCCAGCACTGCGACGAAGACAGCCATGTCTGGACCATCGAGGATTGGCGTCCGCTGCTGACGCTGGCGCTGATGATCGCGCTGGGGTTCTCATTTACGCGGCTGGTGGTGAGCAGCTTCGACCGGAGGCAGAGCGCGCTCTCGTGGGAGTTCTACGCGGCAGGGAACCGCGCGATGGACGAAGGGCGCTATGGGCAAGCGGCCGAGGACTATGAGAGCGCGGTGATTTCATCGCACGGCAATGCGGAATTCAGGATGAAGCTGACGGATGCGCTGGCGGACTCTGGAGCGACGAGCGAGGCACTGGCTCAACTTCACGACTTCCGGGAGCAGAGGCCGGAGGACGCGCAGGTGAACCTGAAGCTGGCAAGGCTGAAGGCAAAGCAACAAGATGTGGACTCCGCTCTGCGCTACTACAAAGATGCCATCGAGGGAGTGTGGCCGGATCACTCCGACCCGGCGCCGCAGAAGACGGCGGCGCGCATGGAAGCGGCGCAATATCTGAGCAGCCTAGGGCGGAAGGATGAAGCCGAAGGGGTGCTGCTGGACGTGGCGGCGGCGTTGCCAGCGAACTCTCCCGAGCAGGGAAGGCTGGCAGCGCTGTTCCTGGCGAATGGCGACGGGATGCGGGCGCTGAGCATTTACCAGGCGCAACTGGAACGGAACAAGAACGACGCGGCGGCGCTGATGGGCGCGGCCAATGCGAGTTTTGCGGCGGGAAGCTACGCGACGGCACGGCGCTACCTGGAGGAAATAAAGCCGGAGAGTGTGGAGTCAGCGGCCCTGCGAGCGAAGCTGGAGCGGATGGAGGCGCTGGATCCCTTTGCGAAGGGCGCGATGGGAGGGGTGCGCACGGGGCGCACGATCCGGGCGTTCCACCTGGCGATGGACAGGCTGGCGGGATGCGGTGTGCCGTTCGCACAGAAGATGACCGGCAAGGGGAAATCCGTGGCGGCGGGCGATGCGGCACAGTGGGGCGGCTTTGCGAGGTGGGCGGAGCAACTGGCTCCGCTGATGAGCGAGGCGAAGCTGCGGGGCAAGGACGACGTGATTGAAAGCACGATGCGATTCGCCTTCCAGGCGGAGATGGCGGCGCAGAAGGATTGCGGCAAGCCGACACTGGACGACGAGGCGCTGCTGATGCTGGCTCGCGAGCGGCTGGGGGCAGGGCAATGAAGCTGCACAGCGAGCGCAGCCGCGAACTGCTGGCGAAGGTGATGGCTACTCCGGTGCGGCGGAAGTACTTTGAGACGCTGCGGAGGATGCTGGGGCCGGAAGGATTGATCTCGATCCGGGAAGAGCAGTTCTTCCTGGTGCTGGCGATTGCAATTGGAATTCTGGCGGGCTTCTGCGTGGTGCTGTTCCGGGTGGCAATCGGGGCGGCGCGAATCTGGCTGCTGGGCAGCTCGATGCATCCGGCGTGGCCGAGGGTGGTGCTGGTTCCGGCGGTGACGGGGCTTCTGATCGCGGTGGTGGCGGTGCGGTACTTCCCGCGGGTGAGAGGCAGCGGGGTGAACCAGACGAAGGGCGCGCTGTATATCTACGACGGCTACATCGGCGGCGGGACGGCGGTGGGAAAGTTCGTGCTGAGCGCCCTGGCGATCGGCAGCGGACAGTCGCTGGGGCCGGAGGATCCGGCGCTGCAGATTGGCGCGGGCGTGGCGTCGGCGCTGGGACGGTGGCTGAGACTCTCTAAGGAGCGGCTGCGGATGCTGGCCCCGGTGGGGGCAGCGGCAGGAGTGGCGGCTGCATTCAACGCTCCGATTACGGCAGTGCTGTTTGTGATTGAAGAGGTGATTGGACGCTGGACGGCGGGAATCCTGGGCGCGGTGGTGCTGTCGGCGGTATCAAGCGTGGTGGTGGAGCGCTGGTTCCTGGGAGACGAGCCGCTGTTCCGGGTTCCGCTGTACAGGCTGGACCACGCGGGCGAGCTGCTGGCCTACGCGGTGCTTGGAGTGGTGGGCGGCGCGGCGTCGGTGGTCTTTGTGAAGATCATCAAGTACCTGCGGCCGTGGTTGCGACGGCAGCCGCAATGGTCGCAATATCTGCAACCGGCCGTGGCCGGAATGCTGATCGGATTCATCGCGATCTGGTATCCGCAGGTGATGGGGGCGGGATACGAGTGGATGAACCTGGCGATGCACAACCGCTTTCCGTGGGAGGTGCTGGGCATTCTAGCGGGACTGAAGCTGCTGGCGACGGCCTTGAGCTTCGCCACGGGCACGCCGGGAGGACTGTTCGCTCCGGTACTGTTCATGGGAGCGATGCTCGGCGGTTTTGTAGCCACGGTGGAGCAACAACTGTTTCCGGCAATTGCGGTTCCGGTGGGGGCCTATGCGCTGGTGGGGATGGGAGCACTATTTGCGGGAATCCTGAGGGCGCCAATGACCTCGGTCTTCATGATTCTGGAGGTGAGCGGGAATTACTCGATCATCCTTCCGGTGATGATCTGCAACTCGATCTCCTACCTGATCTCCAGGGGATTCCAGGAGGTGCCGCTCTTCGATCTGCTCTCAAGGCAGGATGGGCTGGATCTGCCATCGCTTGAAGAAGAGAACGAACAGGCGATTTTGCGGGTGGAGGATGCCATGCATCCGACGATGGGACGGGCTCTGCTGGGAGACGAGGCGATCGGCGCGGCGCGGGGAATCGCCGCCAGCACGCAGGAGACGAACTTCCTGGTGTCACTGGGCGAGGGGCGCTGGAGCGTGCTGAGCCGGGAGACGCTGCTGGATCCGGGACACGACGACGGAGAACAGGTGCGCTCGCTGATCCGGGCCAGGGTGCCGCGGCTGTACCAGGACCAGTCTCTGGATGTGGCGCTGCGGTTTATGAAGGACCGGCCACTGCTGCCGGTGGTGCATCGCGGCAACCTGGACCTGCTGATGGGAGTGGTGAGCGTGGAGGATATTCTGCGGACCTACCGGAAGGCGGGACTGGCAGAGCCGGAGACGGCGGAAGTTTCGTAAGTTCGTAAGATCGGCGGCGAACCCCCGAGAGCGCAAGAGCCTCCAAGGAGTCAGAGTTGCAGAATCCTGACCGTGGGGAAGCGCCGTGCTGAAAGTGGAGTGCCTGCGAAGCGCACATGAACTGGACCGGCTGAAGGCTCGGTGGGAGTGGCTGGCGAGCCAGGGAGAGTACACGCTCTTCCAGGGCTACGAGCTGAACCGGCGGGCGGCCGAGTGGTTTGGGCGGAGCGAAAGTCCTCATGTGATTGTGGCGGAGAACGGCAACGGGATGGCGATCATTCCGGCGGTGCGGCGCGAGAGGGAACTGGGACTGATCGGCGAGGCGCTGTTTGACTACCGGGACGTTTTGAGCGCGGGTGCGCCGCAGGCTCTGGAGGCGGCGTGGCGCGAGTTGGCAAGGCTAGGACTTGGCCTGGAGGTGACGGCGCTGCGCGGCAAAGACGCCTGCAGGCGCTGGCAAGGCCTGGTGCCGACGGAGTTCTGCAATGCGCCAACGACGCGCCGGTGCGATATCTCCGCAGAGGAGTTTGTGAAGGCGCACAGGAAGGCCGCCAAGGCGAGCCGAAGGCTGGCGCGGGAGGGGCTGCGGCTGGTGCGGCGGGTGAAAGAGCTGGGACAGCTGGCAGAGTGGGTCTACCGGCGCAAGGCGGAGTGGAGCGGAGAGAGCGTGAACCTGTTTACGGAGGAGAGCCGGCAGGACTTCATGTTGCACATCGTCAATGGTTATTTAGTACATTGTACGGTATGGAGTTATGAGACACGAGATGCGGAGATGGCTGCGGCGCTGGTGACCTTTGATCACGGGAAGAAACGGCACTTCTATACGATTCATCACGACGTGAGGTGGGGGAAGTTTTCTCCGGGGCAGGTAATGATCTTTGACGTAACGCGGGAGACGCTGATGGAGGGGTTGGACGTGGATTTTATGACCGGGGAGTATCCTTACAAGAATCGGCTGGCTACGGCGATGGTTCCGCTCTTCCGGGTGGCGGCGACGGCGGGAGAGCTGGCGATGTGGTCGGCGAAGGCCGATACGATCACGCCTGCCGCCTGAGGTGGAAAGGATACACGATGGCTGATCCCGCAAGGCAACTGCAAGCCATTTATTTAGCTGGCTTTGAGATAGAAACCTTCGAGTTGTTCCCGAACACCGTGGGGGTGAAGAAGGGGAGCTGCATTGCGCTGCTGCAACCGACGGTGGACGGATTGAAGTTGGTTGGGCAACCGGGGTGGCAGATGGGAAAAGTGCTGGGGGTTCTGGTGGAGCGGAGCGGCAAGAAGGTCTTCCAGGCGAAGAGCGAGCTGGTGGAGGCTACGGCGGAGCGATTGGCGGAGTTGGAGAACTTCCGGGAGGAGTTGGAGGCGCTGATGTCTCCGCGGGCGTGATGCGGCGGGGTTCAGAGCGGGAGGGACTCGTTGTTGCCATAGAGGACGACTTTGGACTGGAAGAGAGTCCCGGCCACACGCTGCATGACGGCGATGAGGAGTTGCTGGTTGGCAAAGACCTTGACCAAGGGGGCGTCGGAGAAGTCCGGCAGATTGACGGAGCGGCCGTTGCGAATGGCAGCGACGATCTCCGGGGTAGCGGTGACGGTGGGGAACCGGGAGAGGATCTGGCGGGGATGCAGGTAGGGGGTTGCTGGAGATAGTGGCGGGGTGGCCCGGTTTTCGGAGTTGTCAGAATACGCATTATCGGACGTTGTGGCAGCCGATAAATTAGGGGCTTTGGGGGATTTTGCGGCCCGGGTGTAGTGAAAACTCTCCAGTTCTTCCAAGGTTACAGCGCCGGCGAGGGTGAATTCCCCGGCGCGGGTGCGGCGCAATTCCGAGAGATGTGCTCCGCAGCCGAGAGATTGGCCGAGATCATGCGCGAGCGAGCGGACGTATGTTCCGGCGGAAACTTCTGCGATGAAACGGGCGCGATCCCCGAAGACGCTTTGGATTTCAAAGCGAAGAACTTCGACTTCGACGGCCTTGAGTTCGATAGCTTTGTCCTGGCGAGCCAGTTTGTAAGACGCGACGCCATTGACCTTCTTGGCCGAGTAGGCGGGCGGAGTTTGGAGGATGCGCCCGGTGAGGGGCGGCAGGAGGCGCTGGATGTCGGCGAGGGTTGGCTGGGCGGCGGAGATAGGGCCAAGGGGCTCTCCTTCGGCGTCGTAAGTGTCTGTCGCGAATCCGAAACGTATTTCTCCTTCATAGACTTTAGAGGAATCGTTAAAGAATTGGGCGAGCCTTGTGAAGCGTCCGAGGACGAGCGGCAGGACTCCGGTGGCCATGGGGTCGAGGGTTCCGAGATGGCCGACGCTGCGCTCGCCGGTGATGCGGCGGACGCGATTGACGACATCGTGGGAGGTGAAGGCAGCAGGCTTATCGAGGACGAGGACGGCGTTAATCATTCCCTTCCATGGTCAAGGAAAGGCGGCTGGCGGTCAACCCATGTTTTCAGGAAGTTGCAGTGCGGCGAGGGAAATGCCGTATGATGTGAACACAAAGACAGGCTCCGAGAACCATGATTCCGCTGAAAGACGACACGCCACGCTACTCCACGCCACTGATCAATTATTTTCTGATTGCCGCGAACGTGGCAGTGTTTCTGTTTGAGACTTCGCTGGACCGGAGAGCACAGGCGGGGTTTGTGGAGGCGTTCGGGATGGTTCCGGCACGACTGGCGCTGAGCCTGAACCTGGCATTGCCGCACGCGCACGTCCACAGCCAAGCGGCATCTCCAATACTGGCCTTCGTTCCTATCATCACCAGCATGTTTCTGCATGGCGGATGGTGGCACCTGATCATGAACATGTGGTTTTTGTGGATCTTCGGGAGAAATCTTGAGGATGCGCTGGGACACTTCCCGTACCTGGTTTTTTATTTCACTTGCGGCATTGCCGCCGCGCTGGTACAGGCGTTTTCGGACCTCGGGTCGCTGGTGCCGACGGTGGGGGCAAGCGGGGCGATTGCGGGGGTGATGGGCGGATATTTCGTCTTGTACCCGCGGGCGAAGGTGCTGATGCTGGTTCCCTTCCTGTTCGTGTTCTTCCTGTGGCTGCCGGCGTGGGTGGTGCTGGGATATTGGTTTGTGCTGCAGATCCTGAGCGGAGTGGGCACGGCGCTGGTGACGGTTGAGAGAGGCTCCGGCGGTGTGGCGTTCTGGGCACATGTTGGAGGCTTTGTGGCGGGGTTGCTGCTGGTGCGGCTCTTCCCTTCCCGGACAAGGCGCTACCGCTACGGGTACTGATGGGTTGCTTTTCTGGTTTGTTCCTGCTGAAAAGCAAGAACAAGAGCGAGGACGTGCTGAGGGGCAGGTCGTTGCTTCCCAGGTCAACGCCGAGAAAAGCTTCGGCGCGAAGCTGGGGCACCCGGCGCATGGCATCGGCGCGAAGCAAAGGCACCCGGCAGAGCTGAAGTAAATCCGCAAATCGCGAAGAAACAGGCATCGCTTGAGGCCAGGTTGGGAGTCCTAACAGAAGACAGAAAATCCTGAGAGGTGCCAGGCCATGCATGAAGCGAACGAGCTGTCCCCTGTGTACGCCCGAGCCGAGCCGGACGATGAGTATGACCGCGAACGAGAGAAGTTTGATCCGTACCTGATCGACGGCGACGACGAGAGCTTTTTGACCGAGGAAGACGAAGAAGAGGAAGAATAATAGCCGGGCCGAGATTGAGCAGAAGGCTCCGCATCCTGAAGGATGCGGAGCCTTTTTGTTGCGCGGGCTAGAGCGAGCCGGCAGAGGGGGTGACGATGAGTTCGTCGATGTTGGCGGCGGGCGGTAGGGTGACGGCGGCGGCGACCAGCTCTCCGATGGTGGCGGGGGCGATCATGCGGCGGCGCGGGGCGGCGGGCCAGAACTGCTTCCAGATGTCGGTGTCTGCGGCTCCGGGAAGGAGGGCGACGACACGGATGGAGCGTGGGCGGAGTTCGTCGCGGAGGGTTTCGGTGAAGGCGAGGAGTCCGCGCTTGGAAGCGCTGTACGCAGCCATACCGGGAAACGTGACGCGGGCGGCGACGCTGAGATTGTTGACGATGGTTCCGCCCTTGACGAGAAACGGCAGCATGGCCTGGGTGACGAGAAAGGTTCCGTGGAGGTTGGTGTCAATGACCTCGCGCCAGTCATCGAAGGAAAGCGAGGCGATGGGCGCGGAGGGTCCGGCGATGCCAGCGTTGTTGATGAGCACGTCAAGGTGTCGGCGCTTGCGGACAAGGGCTGCGAGCCGGGCGACGGATTGCGGATCACGAATGTCACAGGCCAGGGCGGTGGAGTTGGGCAGGCGCGCGGCAATGCGGTCGAGCGCGGACTGGCTTCGGGCGGTGAGGATGAGATGAAATCCGCGCCCGGAGAGCGCCTGGGCAATGGCAAGACCGAGACCGCGTGAGGCTCCGGTGACGAGAGCGAGTTTGGGGCGGGCTGACATGGGGAGAGAGTAGCAGAAGGTTGCGCGGGTTGCGAAGGGTGAAGGCAGGAGAGAAAGGTTGCGCAGGTTGCGAAGGTTACACAGGTTGCCAAGGTTAAAGGCAAGAGCAACGGCAGAGCAAAGGCAAAGACAAGAGCAAAGACAACAGACCCACATCTGCCAAAGGAAGGCAGATATGGGGCACCAGCACTGAAACCACATCTGCCAAAAGAGCTTCGCAGCCGGGTACGCGGCAAATGCCGCCGCTCCGGCCGCGGGCGCCCGGCAGATATGGGGCACCAGAACAAGTGCTGCTACAGGTTGAAGTAGAAGACGGGGGCGAGCGCGGCCAGGGCGGCGCTAATTTGCAGAGCCAGCACCGGCGACGCTTGACGGGGATTCCTGGGCAGCCACTTGATGGCGAAGAATGCCACGGCGATGGTTTGCGCGATCATGAGAATTTGGAAGAGATGGGCAGTGGTTCCCTCGTCGGCCTCGCGGGCGGTTCCGAAGATGGCGAGGTGAGCGAGAACGAGGGTGAGAGCCGCGAGCGACAGTGCGATCGGAAGCCAGGCGCTGGGCTGCTTCAAGATGGATGTGGGCATCGGGTTCTCCTGCGGGTTGCTCTCATGGCGTGGGATGCGTGGGAGCGGGGATTCAGTTGCGCGGGTAGGACGGTAGAACAAGAGCAGGAACAAAGACAACAGCAAGGTCAACAGACCCACATCTGCCAAAGGAGGGCAGATATGGGGCACCAGAGCGCATACCCACATCTGCCAAAGGATGGCAGACATGGGGCACCAAAACCAGAACCAAGAACAAGGTCGAGAACAAGGACAAGAGCAAGGACAAGAGCAAGATCAAGAGCAAGATCAACTTCCCCACCCTAGCCAAAGGAAGGCTAGGATGGGGCACCCGGCACCCGGAAAGTTACGTGTGGAACAAAAGTTAGAAGCCGTTGGGCGGTTTCTGGCGCAGCAGGGAGAGGAACTCGTGGCGGGTTTCCTGCTGGCGGAAGACACCGAGCATGGCCGAGGTGATGGCGGCAGAGTGCTGTTTCTCGACGCCGCGCATCATCATGCAGAGGTGGCGGGCTTCGATGACGACGCCGACGCCCTGGGGCTGGATGATCTCCTGAATGGCCTCGGCGAGCTGGGTGGTGAGGCGCTCCTGCACCTGGAGGCGGCGGGCAAAGACCTCGACGAGGCGGGGGAGTTTGCTGAGTCCAATGACCTTGCCGTTGGGGATGTAGGCGATGTGAACCTTGCCGAAGAAGGGCAGCATGTGGTGCTCGCACATGCTGAACATCTCGATGTCCTTGACGATGACCATCTCGTCGTAATCGACGGTGAAAAGAGCGCCGTTGAGAACGTCGGAAGGCTGCTGCGTGTATCCGTGGGTGAGGTACTCCATGGATTTGACGACGCGCTGCGGGGTATCGACGAGGCCCTCGCGCGAGGGGTCTTCGCCGATGCGGGCGATGATCTCGCGGACGAGGTCTTCAAAGCTGGCGTTGCCGAGGTCGGCGGCGGTGTGCGGTTGTAAATGGCTCATGCGTTTGTTGATGGCTACCGCTTTCATTATCTCTCTCTTCCGGCGCAGCGTCTTGTACTAGCGGCGAAGGGGCTGTGCTCCCGCAAACTCGAAGGAGTTGTTGGCGGTCTCCTCGATGCGGATACTTTCAAGATGAGCGGGGAGGGCGACACGGCTCAAGATCTGCTGGCACTGGATGGCAAGATTTTCCGTGGTGGGGACGGTTGCGCTGAATTCTTGAAGCTGGTTCAAATTCTGATGATCGAAGCGGTCGAGGATTTCGCGGGCGACGACGGCGTCAAGATGGGCGAGATCGCAGAGCATTCCGGTGGCGGGGGCGATGGGGCCGCTGACGGTGACCTCAAGAAAATAATTGTGTCCGTGGCCGTGGGGATTGTTGCACTTGCCGTAGGTTTCGCGGTTGGCGTCGGCGGTGAGCAAGGGATTATGCAGGCGATGGGAAGAGGAGAAGAGGTAGCGGCGGGTGAGATATACCTTCACGGCTATTCTCCGTAGTAATCCACAAAAAGGTCGGGCTGCTCGTAGAGGCGGACGCGATGCAACTGGACGGGCGCAAGGCTGGTGGCGAGGCGCTTCCAGATGGCGACGGCGATGTTCTCGGTGGTGGGAACCTGGGCGGTGAACTCGGAGACTTCCTTGTTGAGATTGCGGTGGTCGAAGTCATCGAGGACTTGTCGGGTGAGGACGTCCTTGAGCAATTTGAGGTCGATGACGAATCCGGTGACGGCGTCGACTTCTCCGGCGACGGTGACCTCGAGGGTGTAATTGTGTCCGTGGCCGTTGAGGTTGGCGCACTTGCCGAAGACGCGCAGATTCTCCTCGGGATTCCACTGCGGGTTGTGATAGTAGTGCGAGGCGGAGAACTCAGCCTTGCGGGTTAGGTAGATCATGACAGGCGCTCCGGGCGACTGGGAAAGAGTGATTCAGGCTACTTGGGATTGGATGCGGCAACGGCCGTTTCGGCTCCAGCGGTGCGATAGGCACGGCCCCGCCAGGTGACAGTTCCCTCTTCGTGGGCGGTTGCCGACTCACGCAGGAGCTTGGCGAAGAGCGGCAGCCCAAAGACGGAGAGCAGTGTGCGCCAGAAGCCGAAGTGAGCGCGGCCAACACGAAGATAGAAGCCGGCGAATCCGATGACGGTGAAGAACCAGTACAGCCCGATCATGAAAGGCCAGAAGAAATCTCCGCGAATGCCTGCGTGCGAGGAGTAGAAGAGCGTCCACACAGGGGCGATGACAAGGGAGATGAGCAGGCGGCGGAACTCCTGCGTACGCCGTTTGGCGAGGGCGCGGGCCTCGGGAAAGAGCAGCGCGAGATTCTTAGTCCAGCCGGCGCGGAGGTCTTCCCATGAGCCGTACATGCGGGTGCGGACGAGTCCGCGGCCAAGGCGGAAGAGGATGGTGCGGTGCTGCTCCTTGTAGAGACGGGCGAGGGCGACGTCTTCGAGCAGTTCGGTGGCGACGGAGGCGAAGCCGCCTAGATTGCGGTGAACCTTGGCGCGGACGAGGATGTATTGGCCGTTGGCGGCGGCATCCGGGAGCGCGGGATCACTGACGCGGCGAGGGCTGTACTGCAATGCCAGTTCGCCGAAGATGACGGGCATGAGAAGCTGCTGGCGGACGCCGGTGAGAAGCTGCTCAGGAGAATAAGAGAGCAGATCGGCCTTGGCGGCTTCCGCCTCGGCGACGGCGGCGGCAAGCGAACCTTCGAGATGCTCGGTATCGGCGTCGGTGAAGAGGAGCCACTCGGCTCGGGCAGATTTTTCCCCGCTGGCCTTCTCACCGCAGACCAGGGCGTTGACTTTGCCAGTCCACCGGGCGGGCATAGGGTCCGGGGCGTCAAGGACATGCACATCGAGGAGATCCTGGTTGAGCGCGATGAACGGGCACTGCCGGACGCGGGTGAAGCTCTCGGCAATGGCGCGGGTGCGGTCGGTTGAGCCGTCGTTGATGACGAAAATGTCGAAGGGAACGCCCTTCTGGACAACGAGCGAACGGAGGCAGCGCTCAAGATTGGCCCCTTCATTGCGGGCCGGGATGATGACGGAGACCTTGGGTGCAGAATTAGCGGGAATAGCTGAGTCCATAATTGGTTGCTTCAGGTTTATTATAAGGGACGTGAACTTCCACAAACGATACGTGATGCTTCTATTATTGGCGGGCCTGGTGTTTGGGCTCGGCTCCTGCCGGAACTCCGAGCCGGCGAAGATTGGTACAACGGCACCGGACTTTACGGTGAATGACGGCACCAAGACGGTGCAACTAAGCCAGTTGCGCGGCAAACCCGTGCTGCTGAACTTCTGGGCGACGTGGTGCCCCCCGTGCGTGCAGGAGGTTCCCGCGCTGGTGGGGCTGCAACAGCAGATGGGCGACAAGGTGACGATTCTCGCGGTGAGCATGGACGAGGACGCGGACGCCTACAAGAACTTTACGACGAAGCGGATGCCTGGGATTCTGACGGTGCGCGACGGAGATCACAAGTCGAGCTCGATGTATGGAACTTTCGCGTACCCGGAGAGCTTCCTGATCGACAAGGATGGGAAGATTCAGCGCAAGTTCATTGGCGCGGTGGAATGGACCTCGCCGGAGATGGTGGAGTACTTCAAGAAGCTGTAAGGAGCGCGACGGTGAAGGAAGCTGAGAAGGCTGCGGTTCTGTTTGACAAGTTCAACTGCGCGCAATCGGTGTTTGCGGCGTGCGCTCCGCGCGAGGGGCTGAGCGAGGAGATGTGCCTGGCGGTGGCTGGTCCGTTTGGCGCGGGAATGGGCCGCATGGGAGAAGTTTGCGGCGCGGTAACCGGTGCGCTGATGGCGATGGGCGTTCGCGAAGGACAGGGGATGGTGACCAATCCTGCCGACGCGCGAGGGCCGCTTTATGCACGGGTCAATGCGTTCTCGGCAGCCTTCCATGAGCGCAATGGAAGCCTGCTGTGCCGCGAACTGACGGGGTGCGATCTAAGGACTCCCGAGGGGCAGGCGGAGTTCAAGGCACGCGACCTGCACCACACGCTCTGCAAGGGATTCGTGATTTCGGCAGTGGAGCTGCTGGGAGAGAAATAGGGCTGAGAGTTTGAGAAGAAGTGAGAGAGGCACGGAGAAGATCCGTGCCTTTTGCTTGCGCCGAATAAGGTAATGACAAGGACAGGGTCAACTACCCCACTCAAGCCAATGGAGGGCTTGAATGGGGCGCCCTCCGCTATTTCGTGATGTTTACAATTTTGCGTTTCGAAGACGCAGCGCGTTGGTGATGACGGAGACGGAGCTGAGGCTCATGGCGGCGGCGGCGAAGACGGGGTGGAGCATCCATCCGGTGAAGGGATAGAGGACACCGGCGGCGAGGGGGACTCCGACGGCGTTGTAGATGAAGGCGAAGAAAAGATTCTGGCGGATGTTGCGCATGGTGGCCTGGCTGAGGCGGCGGGCGCGCAGGATGCCGCGAAGATCGCCGCGCAGCAGGGTGATGCCGGAGGTGTGCATGGCAATGTCGGTTCCGGTGCTCATGGCAATGCCGACGTTGGCCTGGGCGAGGGCGGGCGCGTCGTTGACGCCGTCTCCGGCCATGGCGACAACTCTTCCCTGCTGTTGCAGGCGTTCGATGACCTGGGACTTGCGCTCGGGGCGGACCCCGGCCTCAAAGTCGCGGATACCGAGTTTGCGGGCGATGGCCTCGGCGGTGGTTTGACTGTCTCCGGTGAGCATGATGACGTGGAGTCCTTCGCGGGCGAGGTCTTCCAGCGCCATGGCACTGGTGGGCTTGACGGGATCGGTGATGCCGAAGATTCCGATGAGGACGCGGTCGGAGGCGATGTAGAGGACGGTCTGTCCGCTGGCGCGCATGGCTTCGGCGCGGGTGGCTGCGTCGGCGGGGATGGCGGCGTTTACCTCCTGCATGAGCGCGGCGTTGCCGACGGCGACGTAGCGGGCATCGACATCTCCGAGGACGCCGCGTCCGGGACGGGACTCAAAGCGCTCGACACGGTGTGGGCGGAGCTGCGCGGATTCGGCGGCGCGGACGATGGCCGCGCCCAGGGGATGCTCGCTGAGCCCCTCGATGCTGGACGCCCACTGCACGAGATCCTCTTCACTGTGATTGGCGAGCGGGACGACGGACTCGAGGGTGGGGCGGCCCTCGGTGAGGGTTCCGGTTTTGTCGATGACGACGGTATCGACGTGCTCCATCTGTTCGAGGGCGTCGGCGTTCTTGATGAGGACTCCAGCGCGCGCGCCGCGCCCGGTGCCAACCATGATGGCCATGGGGGTAGCCAGTCCGAGAGCGCAGGGGCAGGCGATGATAAGCACGGCCACGGCGTTGACCAGCGCGTGCGGCAAGGCGGGCGCGGGGCCGAAGGCGAGCCAGGCAATAAAGGTAATGAGCGAGGCGGCGACGACGGCGGGAACAAAGATGGCGGAGACCTTATCGGCAAGGCGCTGGATGGGGGCGCGGCTGCGCTGGGCTTCTCCGACGAGGCGGACGATCTGCGCGAGCACGGTCTCACTGCCGACGCGCTCGGCGCGCATGAGGATTGCGCCGTTTCCGTTGACGCTGGCGCCGATGACGCGGTCGCCGGGATTCTTTTCGACGGGGAGAGATTCGCCGGTGACGAGCGATTCATCGACAACGGTGTGGCCTTCGATGACCAGTCCATCGACAGGAACCTTTTCGCCGGGGCGGACACGGAGCGACTGTCCGGCGGTGACCTGGTCTAGAGGAACGTCATGCTCGCGGCCATCGGGTTCGACGAGGCGAGCCATTTTGGGCGAGAGATCGAGCAGGGCCCGGATGGCGCTGGAGGTTTGGCTGCGGGCGCGAAGCTCCATGACCTGGCCGACGAGAACAAGAATGATGATGGCGGCGGCGGATTCGAAATAGACCGCAGGCTGGCCGTGCATGCCGCGCAGAGAGTCGGGAAAAAGGCCGGGCCAGAAGGTGGCAACGGCGCTATAGAGGTAGCTGACGCCGACTCCCAGGCCGATGAGGGTGAACATGTTGGGACTGCGGAACTTGATGGAGGCAACAGCGCGCTGGAAGAACGGAAATCCGCTCCAGAGCACCACGGGAGAAGCGAGGAGAAGCTGCAACCACGCGACTTTGTGCGCGTTGAGCGCGTGCTCGAAGGGCGCAGCCATGTGCAGCATGGCGAGCACAAGCAAGGGAAGACCGAAGGCGAGGCTGACGCGCAGGCGGCGCGACATGTCGGCTAGCTCAGGATTGGGGGCGTCGGCGGTGGAGATGGTCTCCGGTTCAAGGGCCATGCCGCACTTGGGACACGAGCCGGGGTGATCCTGGCGGACTTCGGGATGCATGGGGCAGACATATTCGGTGCGCGTGACGAGTTGGACGGTCTCCGGTTCAAGGGCCATGCCGCAGGAGGGACAGGCGGCAGGCTTGGAAGAGCGAACCTCCGGGCACATGGGGCAGATATAGGCAGTTGCGGCCGCCGGAGGAGCGGGCGCCGCTGGTGCGGCGGCCAACGGCGCAGGGACCGGGCGGATTGCGCCGAGCTGAATGATTGGCGATGCAGGGGGCATTCCGCCGGGTTTATAGGCAGGCGAGAGATACTTCAAGGGCTCGGCCTGGAAGCGCTCATTACACTTTGGATTGCAGAAGAAATAAGCTGTGCCCTGGTACTGGTAGGAGCCTCCGCGGGGCGCCGCGGGATCGACAATCATCCCACAGACAGGGTCTTTCGCTTTCATTTCCGGCAAGGATGAATTCCCTTTCAGCGCACGTGTAAAATCCGGGATTGAATCAGAACACGATGTGCGCAGGTGACTGCTATAGTAAAACGTATAAACGCCGAATGCATTTGCAGCGCGGCAAGGATGGCAGAGGACTCCGATGACGAATGTCGAAATCAGCTATAGCTATGGGATGTCTCCGGACGAAGCAGTGATGCGGGGAATCGACAATATCCGCGAGGTGTACGGGATTCGCCGGTTGAAGTTCAACGAAGAGCTGCGCTCGGTAGCGGTTGAGTATGACGCGACGCGGCTGAATCCGGCGACGGTGGCAAGCCTGCTGCGCCGCTCAGGACTGGACCTGAAGTAGCTTCGCATCGGGGAGCGCCGCGGCAGGAGATGTAGGTTCCGACGAAGCGTTTCTGCACGAGAAATTAGAAGGGGCTCCGCCGATGTACCGCCCGGCTGGAGCCCCTTCCTGCGCCACTTCGTATTGCCCTCCATAGGAGCACGTGAGCCGCCAAAGCATGGCTATGCAGAATGAACAGCTTACAGACGGCGATGAAAGCGCGGCGGGAAAAGATTGCTCGATTGCGTAAGAATGAACCGGTTAGAGCGGGCGGCTGGCAATCGCGCTTGGCCGCTTGCGGCACGGAACATCCACAGGCTCGGGGTTGCAGAGCAGGTAAAGGTATGTGTTATATTGGGTTTGGTCGTTGGCCACAACGGCAAGGCAGGATGAAGCGCGACGCTTCGGAACGCGCCCTTAGCTCAGCTGGATAGAGCGTCTGACTACGAATCAGAAGGCCGGGAGTTCGAATCTCTCAGGGCGCACCATAACTTCAAGTTCTTCTTCGATTTACAATCCCAAAGCGAGTTCGCTGTTAGAAGCAGGACGTGGGGAAATCCCTGCTGATTTTCTGGGTGCGCCGCCGACCGACGCACCCAGAAGTTCATGTGCAGTGAAACTTCCCGAGCTACTTGTGGACCTTCTTGTTGGGCTTTCCGCGAGGTTTCCTGGCCTTTAGGGCAACGCGCGGCACCGCCTTCACTTTTGTCTCGTCCACCACGGCGCTTCCCTTGGCGGTAAAGACGGAGCCTGGGGGCAGTAGCCAGAGTTCGACTTTCTGTCCGTTGCCGCTGCCGGTACGAGGCTGGATGCGCTTGGCGTCCACGCCCTTTTCCTTCGATAAGTAGTCCTTGGTGTTGACCGCTCGCTGGCCGGCGATGGCCCGTCGTTTGGCCCGGTCCCTGGCATCCGTGGGTGCGGCGAATCCAACGAGGGCGCCTTTGACGTCGGGAGTGGCGGCGAGGGCGTCGGCGTAGCGGTCAAGTTCTCCCTTGGCCTCGTTGTCCACGCGAGTGGGGCGCTTTGTATCACGCTTGAACTCGATGGCGCCGAACCTGGAGGGTTGCACAGCCGCTGCCGCTGGGGCGGCGGCCTGGGCCGGAGGCGGCGGGGCAACCGCGGGTATTGCGATCTCGACCGAAGTGCTGGCCGATGCCACGAGCCGGCGGTCATCCGTGACCTTGCAAGTGACGGTTACTTTTCCCTCAGGAACTCCTGAGGCGTCCAGCGTGTAAGTTGGACCACTTCCAGAAAGCTGGCCGCCGTCCGCGGCGCAGGAGTAACTCAAAGGACGGTTGTCCTGGCTGCGTCCCCGGGCGGTAATGGTGGAGGAGTCGCCGGGCTTGATGGAAGCGGGGTCAGCAGAGACGGAAAGGGTGGGAGGATGAACCGCGTTGACGATGAAGGACGCCTTGCAGCTTGCAGTCTGCTGATGCTTGCGCTTGCCGTTGTCCACAACCTTGGCAGTTACCGCGTATGTGCCCGGCTTCACTCCGGTAGTGTCCACGGATGCCGCTGCTTCGTTTCCGGCGACCGTGCCCGCGGTGGTGGCGTACGAGTAACTGAGAATGCGCTTGGGCTGGAATCCCTTCGGGGTTACGGCGATTTTGACCACTCCGCCGGAATCGACGGTGGTGGGCTCGGCGCTGCACGCCGCGATCACATCGCCTTCCAGCGAGACCAGTGCGATGTTGTACAGCAGACCGGCCTGCACGCGAACGCCCTTGAAGGTGTCGCTCTGCCCGGTGGCGCTGGAGGCGGCCGTGTAGTTGGTGCCTACGTAGGAAAGCTGGAATGGGCGGACGGAAAACCTGGAATTGACCTTCACATCAAGGCCGGCGCCAAGGTTGTAGGCTGGCGAGTTCTGGCCGGGAGAGCCCTTGGGAGTGAGACGCTGAACTCCGAGGAGCGCCTCCCCGAAGGGAACGACGCGCCACAAAGGCCGCTGGAAACGCACGCCAAGAGCAAAATTATGGGCGCTGGCAGCGCTGTTGTAGTGCCCGTTGAAGTCTGCTACGAATCCTACCCAATGGTTGGTGTTGATAATAAACTGACTGGCCCAACCGTTGGTAAAGTCCGGCAGAGTGACACCGTTGAGCTTGCCTCCGGCACGATAAGCGGAGTATCCGCCAAAGACCTGAACTTCCGGATCTTCAGGGCGCAGCGACCACGAGCTTTGTGCGGAGAGGAGCGGCGGGGCAAAACAGATGGGGGCCAAAGCGAGCAGAACGGACAAGAATCGACGCAAAGACAACGGCTCCTCCAGAAGGCTTGGGCAGCAACTCACTAACATGTCACAGCTTGCCTGGGGAATGTACAGCCATCCCATGATCTGCTGTGTCCCTCCTCTCGATGAGGTAGAGACCATAAGCGTCCTGCGCTCTTACCTGTTAGGTAGCACGATCATACGGCGGCGCAGGGTATCTCCAAAAGGAAAATCTCGCGCCGGGCATTTACTTTTGCAACCTTCCTGGTGAAGGCGGCGCCGGTCCGCTTCCCTGCGTGGCGGAAGTTCAATAAAGTAGGACGATGCGAATTCTGATAGCGACATCGAACAGGGGCAAGGTGCGCGATTTTGCAGGGGCCGCGGCGGTCTATGGCATTGGGGTGGAGGAGTTGCCGGACTTTGCGAAGCTGCCGGAGGTGGTGGAAGACGGGGCGACCTTTGAGGAGAATGCACGCAAAAAGGCCGAGTTTTACAGCCGCTTCGCCGCCGGAGAACTCGTGCTGGCCGATGACTCCGGGCTGGAGGTGGATGCGCTGGGCGGAGCTCCCGGGGTGCACTCGGCGCGCTATGCCGCGACGGGGGATGCCAGCGGGAACAGCAGCGACGCTGCCAACAACAGGAAGCTGCTGCACGAGCTGGAGGCCGTTACGGAGGCGCAGCGGACGGGACGCTTTGTGTGCGTGATCGCCGCCGCGAGAGACGCGCGGGAGGTGGCGCAGTTTCGCGGGGAGGCCGAAGGAGTGATTCTTCGCGAAGCCCGCGGGGGCATGGGATTCGGATACGATCCGCTGTTTTGCGTCAGCTCACTGGCGAAGAGTTTTGCCGAGCTCACGCCGGACGAGAAGGCTTTGGTGAGCCATCGGGGCGCGGCGCTGCGGAAGTTCCTGGAGTGGGCGCGGAGTAAGTAACGCACGAGGCGCAGAGGACTAGGTGGCCTTGCGCCGCTCATTTTCAATCTCGCGGGCAAACATTTTTTCGGCGTTGATGGCGAGGAATTTTCCGCGGCTGCGGGCGAGCACTTCTCCTTTTGCGTTGCGCAGTTCGCCGCGATTATAGAGCGCGCGGCCACGGGTCCGCACGATGTGGCCTTCTACCACGAGAGGCTGGCCGAGAGGGACGGGGCGGAGATACTCGACTTCCATGCGGCGGGTAAGAGCGACCGTGCTCTTGAGCTTGTTGGCCTTGCCCATGGCCTCGTCGAGGATGGTGGCAATGATGCCTCCGTGGGCGTGGCCGGGAGGGCCGACGAATTTGTCCGCGATGGTGAACGCGCAGATGTAGCTTTTGCCGGCGGGGCCAAGAGTGAAGTGCAGTTGCAGTCCGGTGGAGTTTGCCGGGCCGCAGCCAAAACAGCCGTCGCGCTCCCATGCGCCCGAGGGTTCATGCTGCTTGTGGGTGAGGCTGGATTTCATGGATGGCGACTCCGCAATCTGATTGTTAGTTTTCCGTTTGATTCAGCATGGGACGCTTTCGATTCGGCCCGGTAAAACCGCCAGCGAATCACTGCTTCGCAAAATATATTTCAGCGGCGAAAGGGCTTTCCGGCATCTAGGAAAAGATGGCTGGTATTCTCTCACGCTCGTCGAACAAGCCCGTTCCCGGTGGAGGCAACCGAGGCCCGGTGCCGCCGGAAGCGACAGGCGGTGGCGGCGGTGGCGGCGGCCGGGGAGATGGAGACGGCCTGCACGATTTTCACCAGCAGCTGCAACGCTACAGGCTGGGCCTGATGTTCACGATCGCCTCGATTGTAATGTTGTTCATCTCATTCACCACGTTGTTTGTGGCGAGGAGAGGCGCGGGCAGGTTCGATCCGCTGACGGGCGGCTTTACGAGCGACTGGGTTCCGGTACCGCTGCCGATGAGAATTCTGCTGATCAACACGGCGGTGCTGCTGTTGAGCAGTCTGCTGATTGAGGTTGCAAGGCGCGCCGCGCGGCTGGAATCCATCCTGGTTCCGATGAGTTCGATCCCAGGGGTTCGGGCGATTCGCCAGACTTCACTGGCGTGGGTAGGAGCGGCGGCGCTGGCCGGAGTTGGTTTTCTTTTTGGGCAGTACCGGGCGTGGCAGCAGTTGCAGCAGCACGGAGCGCTGGTGAACAGCGGCCCGGCCAACACTTTCTTCTACCTGTTGACGGGAACGCACGCGGTTCATCTGGCGGCGGGCCTGGTGGTACTGGTGTACGCATGCACGGCGGCGGGGCCGCGGCTCTCATTGGAGCGGCGCTGCATTACGCTGGATGTGACGTGCTGGTACTGGCACTTCATGGCCGTGATGTGGATGTACGTGCTGCTGGTGCTGCGGCTGATGGATTAAGGAATGAACTATAATCGAGAGATTCGGTAAGCGGCAGATTGCGGCTGTAAGGTGTGGTGCCGCAATCGGGCCGGCTGTCCGTTCTCATTTATGTCCAAGGAAGCGATTGTAGTTCGCGGCGCGCGCGTTCATAACCTGAAGAACATCGATTTCGAGATTCCGCACAATCGTCTGACGGTGGTGACGGGGGTATCGGGAAGCGGAAAGTCTTCGCTGGCCTTTGACACCATCTATGCCGAGGGACAGCGTCGCTATGTCGAGTCGCTCTCGGCCTACGCGCGGCAGTTCCTGGAGCGCATCGAGAAGCCGGACGTGGACCTGATCGACGGCATCGCGCCAGCGGTGGCGATCCGGCAGAAAAACCAGACACGCAACCCACGCTCAACGGTAGCCACGGCCACCGAGGTCTATGACTACCTGCGCCTGCTCTATGCGCGCATTGGCCGCACGTATTGCCCGCAGTGCGGCGAGCAGGTGAAGAACGACACGGTGGACGAAGTGGCGGAGCGCATTCTGGCGCTGGAAGACGGCACGCGCGTACAGGCGCTGTTTCCGCTGCTTCAGCCGGAGGCCGTTGCGGCTCCCGAGGTGGAGAAGAAGCCGCGGACGCGCAAGAAGAAACAGCCCGAAGAAGACCACAGCGCGGCGCTGAAGGAACGGCTCTTCGAACTGCGCAAGCGCGGCTTCAACCGCCTGTACCAGGATGGGGAGCTCTTCGAGTTTTCAGCTCCCGAGTCTCTGCTGGAGATTGATTTCAGCAAGCCGGTCTTCCTTCTGCTGGACCGCATTGTAGTGGACGCCGAATCGCGCGCGCGGATTGTGGATGCGATTGAAAGCGGCTTCCGCGAGGCGGGTGAAGTGGTGTTTGAGACAGCGCCTCGTGAGGGCGAGCCGCTGCGCCTGCGCTTCTCCCGTCGCTTTGAATGCAAGCATTGCAACCTGCGATTCGAGCAGCCGGAGCCGCGGCTGTTTTCCTTCAACAATCCGTTTGGCGCGTGCCCACGCTGCCAGGGATTTGGAAACACCATTGATTTCGACATGGAACTCGTGATTCCGGACAAGTCCAAGACACTGGCCGAGGGCGCAGTGGAACCCTGGACGAAGCCGAAGTACAAGCCGCTGGGCACGGAGATGCGAAGGGTTGCGCGGCTGGCGGGAATTCCGCTGGATGTGCCATGGGCGAACTTGAAGGCGGAACAGCGCAAGCTGATTCTGGAAGGCGACGGGAAATGGTTTGGGGTGCGCGGATTCTTTGAGCATCTGGAAAAGAAGAAATACAAGCTGCATGTGCGCGTGTTTCTGAGCCGGTATCGCGGCTACTCGCTATGCAGCGCCTGCGGGGGAGCGAGGCTGCGCACCGAAGCTCGGCAGGTGAAGATCGCAGGGCTGGACATCTGCCAGGTGTGCAGCAAAACCGTGGAAGAGTCGGCGCGTTTCTTTCACGAATTGGAACTGACGGGCGAGGAGGCAGGAATCGCCAGCAAACTACTGGAGGAGATCCGCGACCGCCTGCGCTTCCTGAACGAAGTTGGTCTGGAGTACCTGACGCTCGACCGCCTCTCGTCAACACTGAGCGGAGGCGAGGCGCAGCGCATTCAGCTTGCGACTTCCCTGGGCTCCCGGCTGGTGGGAACCTTGTACGTGCTTGACGAACCTTCGATCGGGCTGCACAGCCGCGACACGGCAAGGCTGATTCACATCCTGAAAAGCCTGCGCGACCTGGGAAATACGATCCTGGTGGTGGAGCACGATCCAGAGGTGATGGCCACGGCGGATGAGATTCTGGACCTTGGCCCCGGAGCCGGCGAACACGGCGGAAAGCTGGTTGCGAGCGGCACGTACGATGAGATCCGGGCGAATCCGAAGTCGCTGACGGGACGCTACCTGAGCGGAGACATTCAGATACAGGTTCCGCAGCAGAGGCGCGTGGCAGGCAAGCAGTTTCTGCGTCTGCGTGACGCGCGCGGACACAACCTGAAAGACGTGGATGTGACGATTCCGCTGGGAATGCTGGTGGCGATCACGGGCGTCTCCGGTTCCGGCAAAAGCACACTGGTACACGACGTGCTCTACCAGCGGCTGGCGGCCATCAAGCGGCAGACGACGGGAATGGTGAGCGAAGGCAGCTTGCGCGAACTGGAGGGCGAGCAGTGGCTCGACGAGGTCTCGCTGGTGGACCAGTCACCGATTGGCCGCACTCCGCGCTCGAACCCGGTGACATACATCAAGGCGTTCGATCCAATCCGCGAGGTCTTCGCTTCCCTTCCCGAGTCAAAGAAACACGGCTACACGGCGGGACATTTCTCGTTCAACATCCCCGGAGGCCGCTGCGATACCTGCTCGGGCGACGGAACGGTGACGGTGGAGATGCAATTTCTGGCGGACGTGGAACTGATCTGCGAGGATTGCAAGGGCACGCGCTACAAGCCTGAAATTCTGGCAGTGCGCTACCACGGCAAGAACATCCACGACGTGCTGAACATGACAGTGAAGGAAGCTCTCGGCTTCTTTACCGGCGTTCCGAAGCTGGTGGACAAACTGCGCGTGCTGGAAGAAGTAGGGCTGGGATACCTGCGGCTGGGGCAGTCGGCAACCACGCTGAGCGGCGGCGAGGCGCAGCGCATGAAGCTGGCGGCGCATCTGCAACCACAGGGACGCGACAGCCTGCATAAGAATCCCGACGGCACGGCGGTAAAGCGCAAGTCGCACATGCTTTATATCTTTGACGAGCCCACGACGGGGCTGCACTTTGACGACGTAAGCAAGCTGCTGGCGGCGTTCAAGAAACTGATCGACGCAGGCGGCTCCATCGTCGTGATCGAGCACAATCTGGACGTGATCAAGGTCGCCGACTGGGTGATCGATCTTGGACCGGAGGGCGGCGAACGCGGCGGAGAAGTTGTGGCCGTGGGCACGCCGGAGGAGATTGCCGCCTGCGAGCGTTCCTACACAGGGCAATGGCTGCGCAAGGTTCTTCCCCGGCCGGCGGTGGCGCAGTGAGAAGGCAGCGGAGTGTGCTCACAATCAGCGCCTTCGCGCTGCTGCTTGCGACATCGCTCATGGCACAGAAGGGCGGCGCCAGGTTCAAGGAAGAGCCTGCAATTGTGCGCGCGGAGAGCGCGATGGATCGGCAGCAATGGACGGAGGCCGAGGGACTTCTGCGCAAAGTGGTGGCTGCCGATGCAAAAGACGCGCGCGCCTGGTTCGACCTTGGCTATGTGATGCACGCGCAGAAGAACTATGCGGAGGCAATTGCCGCGTATCGCAGCGCGGTGGCAATCCAACCGGAAAATTTTGAATGCAATTTGAATTTGGGGATGATGCTGGCGCACGAAGGCAATCCGGATGCATCCAAGTACCTGGAAAGGGCTACTCACCTGAAGCCGACGGGCGCGCATCCGCAGGAGTCACTGGCCCACGCGTGGGCCGCGCTGGCCGAGTTGGAGCCGGCGACAGACGCGAAAAGCACGCGGGATAAGTGGTCGCACGCGGTGACGCTCGCGCCCGGCGATCCGCAATACCGCCTGGGATTTGGCGCGTGGCTGGAGCGGGCAGGAGACACGGCAGGAGCAGAGCGCGAATGTCGCAAGGCGACGGAGTTGCAGCCTGATTCGGCGGACGTTTGGGCCGCGCTGGCGAATTTGTACATGCGCGGCAAGCACCTGCCGGAAGCCGAGGGGGCATTGCGCCGCCTGGTTACGGTGGCAGCGCAGGATGAGAGCGCGCATCTGCAACTGGGACGCGTGTTGAGCGCGGAGAAAAAGGACGACGAGGCCACGGCGGAGTTGCAGAAGGCGCTGGCTTTGAAGGCGGATGACTGGGAGGCGCTGCGCGAACTGGCCTTTGTGGAGGAGCGCGACAAGCAGTATGCCGCCGCTGAGGAAAACTACCGGGCGCTGGTGGCGCACTTCCCGGATGATGCCGACCTGCACAACGGACTTGGATCGGTGCTGATGCGGCAACTGAAATACGCCGAAGCGCAGGCGGAGTTCGTGCGCTGCGTCCGTCTGAAGCCGGATTGGGGCGAGGCCTACGGACAACTGGCGCACGCCGCCGCGGGCAACAAAGAGTATGAACTTGCCATCAAGGCATTGGACGCGCGGAAGAAGCTGCTGCCGGAGCTTCCCGACAGCTACTTTCTGCGCGCGACCTGCTTTGATCATCTGCGGCAGTTTGCCGAAGCCGTGGAAAACTACAAGGCGTTCCTCGCGGTTTCGAAGGGACAGTTCCCGGACGACGAGTGGAAGGCGCGCCACCGGCTGATTGCGATTGAGCCGGAGGCCAGGAAGAAGAAATGAACGCGCACTGCGGATGGGCGCTCTGCCTGTTGCTGGCCGTCTCAACGGCGGCTCAGCAGGCCGCCCCCGTGCCGGAACAGAAGGAAGAGCAATCGAGCGGCATGGAATGCGTCCACCGCAGCATGCAGGCGGCGCGAGCACAGTTGGAAGATGCGAACCGGCGCTTTGTGGCAGCGGACGTGAAGGGCGCGCACGACTCGATTGACGCCAGCGTGCATTACGCGCAGCGGATGGTGGATTGCTCGCTGCAGATGCACAGAGGCGAGAAGAATGCCGAAAAGAATGCAGAAATCGAACTTCGCAGGCTCTCGCGGCGCATGACGGACATCATGCAGACACTCGACTCCGAAGACCGTCCTCATTTGGCAAGCTCCCTGGTGGAGTTGGACAAGCAGCGCGACCGGTTGCTGCACGCCCTGTTTGGGGATGCCTTGGGCGGCGGCGCAGGAGAGAAGAAGCCGTGAGGGTTCTGGCGGCGCTCCTGCTGGTGGGCTTGTGCGCCACGGCGCGGGCACAGCCTGCCCATGACCCGCTGAACCCGCGCGAGGTCGAAGCGATGCGGGACAGCGCGCAGGAACCGAAGAAGCGCGTCGATCTGCTGCTCTCGTTTGCGAGGGAGCGTGTGTTGGCCATCGAGCGCCTGCGTAGCGCAGCCAAGCCCGGCAAAGACGATGCCAGTGCCATCGCCGAGTTGCTGACGGACCTGGCGGCGCTGATCGACGAACTGGATGACAACCTGGCAATGTACAACGGTCATAGCGAGGATCTTCGCCGCCCCTTGCAGCATGTGCTGGATACCGAATCGGAGTTTCTGAAAAAGCTGGCCGCGCTCGATCAGAATGCCACTCCCGTGCAGAAGCGGCGCTTTGCGGCAGCGCTGGAAGATGCGTCGGACTCGCTGAAGACAAGCCTGGAAGGAGCACGCGTTATGCTCGCCGACCAGATCGCGAAAAAGGGCGTGGAGAAGAATAGCGAGAAACCCGACCGCCACGGGAGCAAGCCGGCAGAGGATCGCTTCCGTGCGGGCGAACCACTGCCTCCGGGCTTCTGATAATCTGAAAGCATCTTGAAGGATTCATTGCTGCTACTGCTGCATGAGACGTACCGGGAACTCCGCCCGCGCGCGCCCATGCCGGAATTTGAATTACAGTTCTATCCCTTCGCCAACATCAACAACACGGTTCGGCTCACGGAAGGACGGATGAAGATGCGTCTCTCCGATCTGCTGGAGGGCGCTCCCGAGTCTGTGCTGAAGGCGATCGTGCATATTCTGCTGGCAAAAATCTACCGCAAGCCAATCGATGCGGCGCACACCTCGCGTTACCGGCGCTACCTGGCCTCGCGCGAGATGATGGAGAAGGCGCAACAGGTGCGGCAGATACGGGGACGCAAGCGGCTGGAGTCTCCACAGGGAAGCTGCTACGACCTTGACGAAGTGTTTGACGCGCTGAATGTCCGCTTCTTCCACGGGCTGCTGGGACGGCCCCGGATGAGTTGGAGCGGCGAGGAGTCGCGGCGTCTGCTGGGCCACTATGATCCGGCGCACAACGCCATCATCATCAGCAAGGTGTTTGACCAGCCGCGCGTGCCCAGGCTTGCCATGGAGTACATCGTCTACCACGAAATGCTTCACCTCAAGCATCCGGTGAAGATGCGCGGCGGACGCCGATGCGTCCACGGCAAAGAGTTCCGCGAAGACGAAAAAGCCTTCCCTCGAATCGAAGAGGCAAGGCAGTTTCTCAAGACACTTTAGGAACTCCGCTAGGTCCGGTAGCGCCCAAGATCGTCGTCGCTCAACCCCTCCAGCCAGCGCCGCAGATCGTCTCCGGTAATCCGCCCCGTGGACCCGGTAGCGATGCGCGAGCTTTGCAGCACATCTTCATCCACGTAGATGGGGCAATCGGTGCGCATGGCCAGGGCGATGGCGTCCGAGGGGCGCGCGTCAATCACAATCGGCTCGCCGTCGCGCGTGGCCCAGATGGCAGCGAAAAAAGTATCGTTGCGCAGCTCGGTTACAACCACCCGCTCCACGGTTGCGCCCAGTCCGGTGATCGCGTTCTTGAGCAGGTCGTGCGTCATGGGGCGCGGCGGCGCGACCTTTTCAATCTCCAGCGCAATGGCATTCGCCTCGAAGACTCCCACCCAGATCGGCAACACGGAATCGCTGTTCACGTCCTTCAGGACGATGATGGGCATGTTGGTGGTCGGGTCCAACATCAGTCCGCGAATTCGCATTTCGACTTCCATGTATTCCTCCTCGGTGGCGCATCCGGCGACAACGCGTCAGCTAACACTGTACGCTACGGGCGCGGGCTGTGCTTCGCCTGCGTGCAGCATCTCTCCCACAAGGCTGTTGGGATGCGCCCGCACCACGCGAACCTGCGTGTAGCCGCCAACCTCCGGAGAGGTCAAGCCCTCGGGAACGGTGAAGTTCAGCGTCTTGTTCTGCGATGTGCGTCCGGTCACCTGCCCGCGCGCCGGCTGGAAACCTTCCACCATTACCTCCAGCACCTCACCTATATGATGCGCGTAATTCACCCGCTGAATCTCGCGCTGGCGGTCATTTAGAACGGCCAGGCGGCGCGTTTTCTCTTCTTCTGGAATTGCGTTCTCCATGGCGATGGCGGGAGTGTTGGGACGCGGCGAATACTTGAAGCTGAAGACGCCGTCGAACTGTACCGCCTCCAGCAGACTCAACGTCTCCTCGAACTCCTCCTGGGTTTCTCCTGGAAAGCCGACGATGACATCGGTCGTCATGGAGATGGTCCTGCGCTTCGCCGCGCGAATCCATGCGATGCGTTCGAGGTACTGCTCGCGCGTATATTCGCGCGCCATGGCGGAGAGCACGCGCGAAGAACCGCTCTGCACGGGAAGATGGACATGGTCGCAAAGCGTGGGCACGGAGTCGATGGCCTCAACAATTTCGCGCGTGAAGTGGCGCGGGTGGGAGGTGGTGAAACGCACCCGGCGGATCCCAGGAAGCTGGCCGACCTCGGCCAGCAATTCGGCGAAGCTGCGGCGGCCGAGCGGATCGCAATAGGAGTTCACATTCTGCCCGAGCAGTTGAATCTCCGTCAGCCCGCCCTCCACGATGCGTTGCGCTTCCTCCAGCACGGAGAGCGAGGTGCGGCTGCGCTCGCGTCCGCGCGTGTAAGGCACCACACAGTAGGCGCAGAACTTATCGCAGCCTTCGATGATGGTGATGTATCCGCGATGGGGATTGGTGCGCGCAGTGAACTCGGTTTCAAAGGTCTCTTCCGTCTCGCGGTCATCCAATCCTGTGGCGCGCCCGCCGCGTTCGATCTGCACCAGCATCTCCGGCAGATTGCGGTAGCTGGCGGAGCCCGCCACGAGCGAGACGTGCGGCGCGCGTTCAAAGATGCGCTCGCCTTCCTGCTGCGCGACGCAGCCAATTACCGCGAACTTCTTTCCCAGCTTCTGAAGGCGCTTGAACTCGGCGAGGCGATGGAAGACCTTCTGTTCGGCTTTGTCGCGGATCGAGCAGGTATTGTAGAAAATCAGATCCGCATCTTCGGCGGACTGCACCTGTCGATAGCCCTGCGACACCAGCGATCCCGCGACCTTCTCGGAGTCATGGAAGTTCATCTGGCAGCCGAAGGTTTCGATGAAAAATGTTTTCTGTTGCTCGGAACTCACTACGCAAATCCTTGCAGGTCGGCGTCCATCAACCTGCGCGAGCCATGTGCCGCGGCGAAAAAACCCGGCGCTGCGGAAAAGATCGCCCTCGCCCCGACGCTCGCTCTTTCCGTCATTATCGCAGATTCCAGCCGTGTGTCAGGCGCCACACTGCGGGCCGAGGGCGCTGTGGATAACCAAAGTTGACGAACTTTCTTCAAGCACTTATGATCGAACTGTCGCACGTAACACTGTCAGCGGCGCTTCATGCTGCCCCCTCGTTCAACGGTAGGACACCTGCCTCTGGAGCAGGGTATCGGGGTTCGAATCCCTGGGGGGCAGCCAATTCTTTGCCCGGCAGCAACTCTGCAACTCCCTTCCCTCCAAACTTAAGAACAAAGTGAGCAGCTCAATGTGGCTGCGTGCGCTTGCGGGCTACTTCCCTGAACAACATTACTTCGTGAAGGTCAG
>Ga0181534_10000029_pt1:12500-110731 | contig 110731 bp, 85 predicted proteins | sample PEATcosm2014_Bin_37_FD_119758 | JGI IMG/M metagenome (GOLD analysis project Ga0181534, IMG submission 119758) | Peatland microbial communities from MTU Mesocosm Facility, Houghton, MI, USA - PEATcosm2014_Bin17_10_metaG | ecosystem: Environmental > Terrestrial > Soil > Wetlands >... | reverse complement strand
TGCACCATGTCCAAAGTATTAAGGACGGGCCCGGAATAGATAATGAAAAAAAAATTTTCGTTGTTTTATTATCTATTGCTAGACTTCCTCATTATCGCTATAGTGAAAAAGCAAGTTGCTTTATGGTACTTAAGCCACTTGGGGGCCAATCACTAGAAAAACAAGCCAGAATCTAACGACGAAAGCAAATTCGAATAGAGGTTGAATTGGAGAGCCGTATGATGGGAGACTATCTCGTACGGTTCGGAGAGGGCTCAAATACCAAAGCATTCAATATGTTTCTGGGAAAGTTCCACTTTATTTAATTGCATGAAAGGATAAGCACAAAAACAAGTGCTTTGTCTCTATTTTTTAGATACGGAGTATGTGGGATGGGAGAGGCAGGATTCGAACCTACGTAGAAAACCTTCAGCAGATTTACAGTCTGTCGCTTTTAACCACTCGGCCACTCTCCCCCAAAATAAATAAGAAATTATTTATTTATAAATTGGTCAATCCACGCGTGTATGTATGGTATGTAACCTTTAATGGTTTTACACTAATCGATAGATGCATGTACCGTTGGTATATATTATTGAGTCATTCATTATGCACTTTCTTTAAGCATCCTACAGGATTTGAACCTGTGACCTTCAACTTAGAAGGTTGTTGCTCTATCCAACTGAGCTAAGAATGCAGTACAATACTAACCTTCATTCATTTGTGAACTGCAAAGAAAGAAGCTTCCTTTTTTTTTCTCTTCCGCTGTCTTCGTATAACGAATGAAGGGCGCGCAGCGTAGGAATGGCGCCAGCTCTCTACCAAGTGAAAATCATACATAAAGCAAAAAAAAAAATATTAAAAATATTTCGCTTGATAATTTGGACAGAGGAAAGAAAGACATAGAAAAAAGAGAATAGCGAGCAAAAAAAATATATATTTTTTTTGCTCGCTACGTGCCTCAACGCATTCCATTTTCTGTTCTATCCTCTATTCATTCACTTGTTCCGAATGAACTCCTTAAAAAAAGAAAAACAAGAAAGGCTTAAATAAAATATACATATTTTTTTTTGCCACAAGCTCTTTAAAGCTTTAGCCATAGATTCCCTGTGGCTGTTTGCGCTACATGCTACGCCTTTTGCTTAATTTAATCTAAATGCTCAGCTGTAAGATGGTTTTAGTACATAGTAATTGCATTATGATGAATGAGTACCCTCAGATGTAGTAAAATGATAAGGGCAAACCCCTAACCACTAATAAAATGGAAATAGAATATTGGCGGGGCCTTATGATTGATTGCACACTTTACCGCACGCAACAAAAGCCAACCCAACGTTTTTTTTCCTTCTTATTGGGTTTAACACACGACGAAATATCACGAATTTTTTATTCAAAACTATTCTGAAAGAAGTTAGAATTCGTTTTTTTTGGATATTTATTTGCTTTAGTTTAACATGGTTTACGTGTTATTGGTTCTCAGAAGATTTGTTTTTTTTGTCAGCGAAACCTTTTCTTATTCTTTCTTATTCAGGTTTTATCTGTACACAATTAACGGAGGCCTTGAGCACGTATGTTACTATTTCTTTAATATCATGCTTTTACTTTTTATTTCCTTTTTTAAGTTATCAAATTTGGTGTTTTTTGATTCCCAGTTGCTATGAAGAACAAAGAAAAAAATACAACAAATTTTTTTACTTAAGTGGTTTTTGCTTCTTCCTGTTTTTTTTTGTCACTTTCGTTGAGGTAGTTCCCAATGTTTGGCACTTTTTATACGAATTAAATAAAACATCAACTAATCTGCTCATAATAAAGTTACAACCTAAGATTTTCGACTATATTGTATTAACTGTTCGTATTTTGTTTATTTCATCAATATGCTCTCAAGTACAGGTACTTGTGATCTGTGTGCTAGAATCAAAAGGTATTTTTGTGAAAAGCTGCATAAAAAATCGTCGTTTTTTTATGGTTCTCTCGCTTTTTACGGCAGCTTTTCTAACACCTCCAGATATCTGGTGTCAAATTGTTGCTTGTTTATTTATTTATCGTATAATAGAGTTGACCATTTTTTACGCATTGATCATACAAGTTTATAAGAAGCAACTAGCCCTTTAACCGAAACTGGCCCATGGCCAGGAACCAAGGCCGCAAGGCGCAACAAAAATCTATATTTTTTTTGATCTTTGGCCCAATTTTGCTTGCTGCTATGCACCAAGCTTTAACCATCTATCTATCCTCCCTCTCTTTGTCCGGCCAGCTTTTTTCTTTCTTTTTTCGGGTGATGCGAGAAGGGGAGGCGCAGAAGCCCAACAGCTTCTTTCGCGCCTCGCCGCCCCCCCCCACCCTAGATGGTTTATGGTTGATCTGGATCCAGTTAAGCGCAGCAAGGCGACGCCATCAAGCAACAAATAAGCGCTTCGCCGAAATGGCTCTAGGAACTGCTCCGCGACGCCTACTATGCCGTAGTCTTCGCCAATTGGATATGATATGACCGGGCTTGCTTATAGCTGTTACAAAGCTAGCTGAAACACAGCAAACGAAAGTATTTTTCACTTTGCACTACTAACGAAAAGAACTCCCCCGCTGGCTACGCTCCTGTTCAGCCCCGAAGACGTAGAGAAAGACGAAGCCGATAAAGCATAAAACGAATGCTCCGTCTGCTCGGGCATACGAGCTTTACTTTTTCTTCTGGAGCAACCGTAGTATTGTCTTTATGTTCATGGCAAAAAGCCAAACGTGTTTCGAAGAAATAAAAAGATTTCCCATAATATATATATTCTTTTCAATATCTACGAGGGCTACGCCCCTCTGTTATTGCTCTGCCAATAAATAATTTACGTACGTTGCTGCTCTAATCAAGAAGGTCTAGATCTATGCTATAAGGGAATTGTATTTGTTGAGGTTCATATAATACTACGGCTTTTAGTGTTTTATAATTTACCTCTAAATGAGTAGGTTTCATTCTCCATATTCGCTTACTTTGAAGATTCTGTCTTATTTTTGATTTAATGAAATATAAAAAATTCTCTTGAATAGATATAAGATCACCGTTAGATACTTGAAAACCAGGAATATTGACCATTTTATAATTGACACAAATTTTCTTATGACTTATTAGCTGCCGTGCTTGAAAAATAGTTAAACAGAAATTAAGACGAAGCAGAATAACGTCCAATCTTTGTTCTATATCGAATAACAAACTGTTTTTTTTATCTAGATAAGTCTGCGTTTCAGACCTTTGCATCTTTTTAATGGGTAATTTTCCATAAAAAAGGGACAACTTTTGTATAGTTTGTAATTGTTTGGAAAAGTCAGATTGTTTTTTATTTGTTTTTTTTCGAAGCTTTAAAATAATGGCTTTTTGTTTTTGAGTAAGTTTTTTGGTCTGCCAAACATTTTCTGAAATTTGACGACAAGTTTTAAATCTTGATGCAGGCATATGAAGTTGATTTGGTTTTTTTAGCCATTGCGGATAACGGGAATCGAACCCATATCTCCTGCTTGGAAGGCAGATAATTTACCTTTAATCCATATCCGCCTAAAATTATTCTTCATTTTTTCTCGCTTTCTCCTCTGAACTTTCATTTACATAGTAAATTAATATTAAGTTGATTATTGCTTATTTTGAGCCGATAATCTTATTAAGATAAGGATGGATGTCTGAGCGGTTGAAAGAGTCGGTCTTGAAAACCGAAGTATTGAGAATACCGGGGGTTCGAATCCCTCTCCATCCATTAATGGGGTAATTAGTTGTGTTTGAAACAAAATTTTTATTTTGTTGGTTGAAGCATGTAACCTTTACAGATCTTAACGTTGTGTAATCATTTTGCAGAATCAAAACAGTGTAGGCAAAAACAAGATATTTGCTTTATAAAAAAAAATATATAATCATTATTTATGATGATTCATTCGACAAAAAGTCATAGTCTTCAGCTTTTGGCTCTGTGTCTGGTAGCTGAAAAATAAGGCAGTAGCCTGAAGAGCTTAAGGAGAGCTTTCCCCAGCAGGGCAACGCATTAGTCGTCGCCCTGTGGCGTGGCTTAGCTCAAGGCGCAACACTGAGCCATGCGGCAAAACGCGCCACGGAGCGAGCAGGCAAAGGCGCCAGCTTCGTCCTTAGCTAATAGCATGCATCGACAGTCTGTGCCAGGTCGCAGGCCACTGGCAACCTAAGGGCGCAGCTCAAATGGATAGGCATAAATAATAAAGGTATCATGAAGAAAGCGCCAATAAGATTATTTGGGACTCCTCGACCTGGAGAACAGAGAGAGTAGAGTTGCTCTCCATCCAAATTGCTTGTTTGTTTATTTAAAAAACTGTTAGTCAGTTTAATTGCTAGGGTTGGCAACAAACGAGTAAAGAAAGCACCTTCTTTGTTGTTTAGTTACTCTATTGTTCCGAAAGAAGAAGATTAGAAATAAATGCATTTGAGCGGAGTCGACCATAGACTCTGCAATATTGGGTCGATATAAGGCGTTAAAACATAAAATCCAACATATATATATAGTTCAGGACAATTCCATCGTGCACTGGACCGAAATATATAGACGTCACAATCTGTATAGTATTGAGTAAATCAAAAATTTGCGTGTTTTTGTAAAAAAACAAAATATCATCACGCACCCAACCACAATATAATATAACAAGGACAACAATAAGAAATAACATAATAAATTCGCCAGTATGCCAATCAAATCACATACAAAAGAAACTACCGGCACTGGTGGTTCATTGCGTAAGAGCAAGGACTCAAATACAATGCTTCGCCCTATTTCAGCGCGGCAGAAAGATACAATGCTTAGATAGTACCTTTCGGACACCCGCGAACGCAAAAAAAGATATAACTTATTTATGGACCATTAATAAGCAAATTTAATCTACTTTATTCCTACAGTAATGAACCATGAGAGATAACTTTATCCACAGGCACGATTAGAGAACTACAAAACACAACATAACCTACAGAGCCTTTGGTCCAAATATGATGTGACTTCGATTATAGTTCGACAAGAGTTTGACTCATCCATGTGACTGTAATTATCGATTGGCAAGAAACAATGCGGCAATCCATGGACCGTTGAGGCATCATCTGAAATAGTCTTGAGGCCATGAGGGGGGTCTGATAATTAGAGAAAGAATAAAAAAAAATTTACGCAGATTGAACCAAGTTTTGGCGGATATGATGGAATTGGTAGACATGCCAGGTTTAGGTTCTGGTAACCATAATGTTTGTGGGGGTTCGAGTCCCTCTATCCGTACAAGTCGGAACTTGACGTTCTGCAATAACTAGGGCTCGGTCGGAGACCCACTGCGGCCTTATCTTTTCCTAGCCCCTATTTGTTTAGCAAATATAGCCTACTATATAATTATTCTTTCTCAGCTAATGCTGCTTCTCAAGATATTATGAGTGCGACCGGCTATCGTAGATTGTTGAGCTGCACTCGGCATATTCAACTAATGGAAGTTGGGTCACTTCGTGACCACAAATCTACGCAGGAGTCAACTGAATATAGATGAAGGATGAAGGTACCCGAGCCACAGCACATAAAAGCACAAAGTATGCCGATATTATGAAGCGATGACAATAGAATAACATAATGATTCTACAATTTTTCCTGAGTAATCTAAGTTCAAAGCTAACTCTAAACTCTGCCTTTATCACAAGACATAACGCTATGACAATCATTTTCAGAAACTTATCTTTCCTTAAATTATGATTATTACTAGCGGAAGTTACAAGGCTCCAAGAACAAGTATTTCTTTAACATTATTATTTCCCATTTAATTCAAATATATCATTTTGATATATTTGATATTAATATGACATGCGTTTTATAATCATAACCTACTTGTGCGGGAGGGACCGCAGTGATCGCACCATCCTCTAATCACTGCGGTTATTTTTCTGTCTCTAACACCTAAAAAAAAGGCTTAGTAATTCAAGTGCTTAAGTTGTAAGATCAATATCAAGATTAAGTGTAACCAGATTGCTTGATCTTCAAATATAGATCCCTATGATGTTTTGAATCTTTTTATTAAAGATTTACGGCCGGAGCCTTCACCCAAATTCATAGACAGCTTTATAACAAAATTTGACAGCGGATCGAACACGAGTCGTGATCAAACTGTTTTTGGGAATTGTGAGAGAAGCCATACTGCTTAATTGGCAAAAAAATAATATACGTTTATTCATCAGAAGTGTGCTCAATTCATAAATCAGATTATAAGCTATTATGTGCTCTATTTACTATGTATGCAGAAGAAAACGACTCAGGCTTAAAGTTATAGATCCTTCATTCACGATATAGATGAATGATTCAGTTATTAAATAATATTGTATATTGTAGGAGAACATAACTAAATTACCCGCCCTTGCGTCGTTTCATTATAAGCCATTGGCGCAGTGGGAAGTGATTTCGTTTTTGTTTTAGGTGCGTAGCACTTTGTAAGCTTTACAAACAAAGGCCGTAGGTAGACTTTTTGGAGTATAGCCAAGTGGAAAGGCTTCGGTTTTTGATACCGACAGGCAAAGGTTCGAATCCTTTTACTCCAGATTTATGTAATTCCCAATTTCATACATATTAAAAAAAAATATATATATATTTTTTTTTAATTCCAATGCAATCTATAGAAAGCCAGCTGGCGTAGAAAACTACACAAGCCTCCCAATGAAGCCAGAATAAAACCTATCCAAATACAGAAAATAAAAGGTAGTTTCATTATGGTAATATACCAGCCTGTTTCGAAACTTCCAGTTCCAATCAGAGCATATAGATCCGTAAAAAGATTGCTATGTATAGCGACTTTGGTAGTGCTTGTTTCTTGATTAGAAAAAGAGAATCTTTTTTCTGGGAACACAGTCAACCAAAGTGGGAAACTATTATGTTCGCGATTTCTCCATGATCTGTCACCATGGAAAAAATGAAAAAAAAAATATATATATTTTTTTTCAACTTCTTCATTCTGGTACAGGGGCGCAGCAATTGGCAACAAGTCGATTATGGCACGAAGTGATCCATCATGCTCAAAAATGAATGGGTTTTTTAAAGACGGTTTATAAATAATTAAATTACCACAAATGGAATGAAAAGTAGGTCCATGTAATTGATCAATACCTCGCAAACAACAACGTTCCTTCCCTATATATAATTCGGAACCCAAAGGCAATAATTGAGTAAACTGTCTCTTTTTTGTGTTAGTCAACCTAAGCCGCAGCATTACTGCAGGGGCTTGGCTTCCGAACCGTACGTGAGCCTACGGCCTCATACGGCTCTTCTCAGGGGGAACCTGAAACCCGAATAATAAAGCAGAGATTTAAATGCCGTCTGCCTATCGGTAAAAAAAAAATATTTTTTCTATTCATTCTGCTCATACGAACTCTCCACCATTCGTTATGCTGCGCCCCGAGTCCCCGCGTCAGCCTTTCCTCCGAGATTTACTTCACTAACGTAAGCAAAGTAAGCGTTTGTCCCAAAGGTTTTGTCTTTTCGGGAGAATCCTGTTCCCACTAGCTTACGGCCCGGCTGGCCTGCCAGTTTTAGTGGAACTTAGTGAGAATTATCCCGTTCCCTGGTTAGATTGTTGGATGTGAGATTTACTCCACGAGGAGCAGTACGAACGTAGATGATATCATCACGACCTCTCTTTTCGTATCGCTGGGAATGCTTAACGCCACTTCGCCAACTAGCGTTACCCGCGGCCTTTCTTGCCATTGGCAAGTCTCTCAGTGTGGTCAGTACTAGGTGTTTTTGAGCAACGAAGCTTATACCCATTCACATTAGTTCATCCTAAGTCCTTGAACCTTTCGCACGAATTTGGGAAGAAGCCGTCTTCCTATCAAGGTTCAAGAGTCGACTGAGCATCTCAGCGGCGGGATTTAGAACCCGAATTCAACCAGAGTTCACGCCTACATGGCGTGGGCTTAAAAACGATGATGGTCGCACATAAGCCGCCGGGTCGCACGACAGAATAACACCCATAATAAAGATGCAAACTCCTCCATGTGAAATTTTCATAGTCATGGGAACTTTTCGAAAGTCATGATCAACATCCATCAGTCTTTTTGGTAAGGCGCGAACAATAAAAAATCTATTCCAATCAAAGCGCTGGGCGCTTTCTTGGTTACACCCTACGGGTGTAACCAAGAAAGCGCCCAGCGCTTTATTTTCTTCAGGGACAGAATAATCAGCTTGCGAAAGAGCAAGCAGAGAATAAAAAGCCAAAATTTTGGCTTTTTCGTTGAGGCCGAAGGTTTTTGAAAATTGCAGCAAATAAATCAAAAATATTTTTGATTTATTTGAGAAAAATAAAAAGTAAAACTTTTCTCTCTTTTCATTTTTTCGTTTCTCCTTTTCGTTAGGCCAAGAAAGCGCCAAGCGCTTTCTTCTCTGTGCCCGCTTACGCGCTTTTATCTTTTTCATTCTAGGCCTACGCCCTTTGTTCGCCAATGTATCGCGCCTATATTTGAATGATAAGGAGAATGTACAAAATAATAAAAAACAAAGCACACCACAAAAAGATTCTAAATATGACAAGTCTCCCAGAAATTTGAAAATAAGAAAATTGAGAATGAAAATAAAAAATAAAAAAAATGCATTTTTAGCTCTAGTTTTTAGAGAGCTTTTTTCAATTATGTTGGGTAATAGAATGGGTCTTGCTATTACCAAAACTATCCTTTCTGTTTCGTCCATAGAGCGTATGAATCCCCTGGAATGTACATGAACCAGAACCAATAATAAAGAGGTAAAAATAGGTATTATAGTACCATGATAAAAAGGAGCACCTGTGGAAACATCTCTACTTACCAACCATTGGAATAGTATGGGTGCTGCCGTACCACAAAGCACAAGCATAAAGATAAGAAAAAAAAAAAAGTTCTGTAGTTGGACCATCTGCTCTATTTGTTTCTAGGATTTTGCTTCTTCAAATAAGAGGATACGAAATAAAAAACTCAAAATTTAAGCAAAAAAATACTTTTTTTGATATGAGTGCTTTTTTTCAATTTTTAGGCTTTATTTTATCTTCCTCAGCCTTCCGCGAACGCTTCGCGCCCCTTCGGTACAGTACCTCCATAGCCATAGCTCCTGGAAGGCGCGGAATCTTCGCATAGCAAATAAAGAAAAGCCAAAGGTTTCACACAAGGGGCCGTGTGGAATCGAAATTAAGCTAGCTTTTTATTTATTTGGCCCGAAAAAAAGGGTAGCTTTCTTTATTTAGGCATTTTACTGACTTTGTATACAATGACTTTGTCATGGCCTTCTTCGCCCCCCATTAGCTTTAATAAACGAATAAATTTGCGCGAGTGCACGAATAGAGTGCTTCGCCGCGAATACCATAAGATCTGGTTTACGGTTTTTGGGGCCGTTAGGCTTTGGTTCGATGATGAATCAAATAATGCACCAACTAGCCTGGTACTTGATTGCTGCTTCATTTGAAAAAAAGACATCAAGGATATGCTAGTAATTAGAAGAAAAAAAAACCATAAAAAGATTCCTCGTGTAGAATCTGTCGCAAAACTATGAACGGAAGCTAGCAATCCAGAACGTACGAAAAAAGTTCCTAAAATACAACATAAAAAAGTAACCATATTAAGGAACAAGGTCCAATAATTCAATTTAGGTAAAATTACTGAATGAATACAAGCTGTAGCCAATACCCAAGGCATAAAAGAAGCATTTTCTACAGGATCCCAAAACCACCAACCACCCCAACCTAATTCATGATAAGCCCACCAACTTCCTAGCAATATGCCTACAGTTAGAAAAAACCAACATGTCAAGATCCAAATTTGAATTTGTTTCCACCCATGGTATTCTGGGCCAGATACCACTGGATTCGCGCCGTGAATCCAACCAAAATGCAAAGACGCAGTATTTGCTTTACGAACAACACACTTCGTGCGCTCGCTCCTCGTGAGATTCAGCCGCTCTTTCGGCCAAAACGAAGAAGGCGCCGCCAAGTGCCGAAGCACTAGCAGGCTCCTATTGCGTAGCGAGATGAAAGCAAAACTGGGATGGAGAGAACAGGGATTTTCAAATATATTTTTGATAATTTTTTTTGCATTCTCCCGGGTAATCAGCCTGTTTGTTATGCGGGCTTCAATTAAGAAAGCGTCAAGCATTTTATTATCTTTGGTCTTGCTTTCCCTTTGCATTGGCAAATAGGGTGCAAAGATACCGTTCATTATTTTAAATAGACATAAGCAAAAGCCAATAGCACTGGCAACATATCCTGCATAAATGCAAGGAGGATGTATAGCTAATATAGGATCTTGTAAAACAGGATTTAATTCTGCAAGTGATTTGGTACAAACAAATGAAATTCGAACAAAAGGATTGGAACTTGCTAATAAAAAAATCGAAAAAAATAAAGCAATGCCCATATAAATTCGCCGTTCATCAATAAACGAAACTTTATCTTTTGCATTTCGTGCCAAAAATAAAAAATCTAGATTGTTCCATAAAACGTAAAGCAAAAAATAAAATCTAGATTTTATTTTTTCAAACTCTTTCCACCTTTTAAGCCCTACGGGCCTTTTATTTTCTCTTGCATTCGCACCATTCTCTAACCTTTTATCTGAGGGCTCTTGACCGAAACCTAAGGGCGCTACTTTGAATTGGCCCTTAAGAGAGCTTTTACAATTTATGGTACCAAACAGGTTCTGCAACAAATGACGTCTGAATCGTTTATTTTCTTTCTTCGTGAGGGAAGCGAAGCGAAAAGCCATTAGCGGTCTGCGAAAAAAAAATATATTTTTACTGCACCCTCGTTTTGAAAGATTGCAGGGTCGAGCCCAATAACCGAAAAAAAATCCATAAAAACTTAGGATCCAACACCATAATAACAAACTGCCCTCGTGATTAGACCATGTTCCTGATATTTTATAAAATAAAGGCGCATTAGCATTTGAGTTGGTAAATACATTGTAATTAGAAAAGTCAGAAGAAATGTAGCAAAACAAAATACCAAAAAAAGAAATAGTAAAAAAAAAAAAATAAAGTGAAACAGCCGCAGGTCTTTTGTTGTAAGTTAATGCAACGAAAATACTCAGTACTAAAAAATAATGGCCTAATTCATTATACATTTCGGTAAAATTTGCTTATAATTGGCAAAAAAAATATATTTTTTGCGTTTTCTAACGCGGGGCGTTGCTCTGCTTCTTATAAAGCCTCAAGGAACCCGCTTAAACCCAATAAAAGCTAACCTTTCCTTAGGTGCTGTTGCTTGATCTATTATTTATATAAAAAAAAACCTGTTTTATATTGTTGCTTTGCAGATTTATTTGATTCTTTACAGAAAAACTAGAAAAGGATAAAATAATTTGACGTGTTTCCAAAATAAAAAAAATCCCGCTTAGACGGAAGAAGCTAGTAAGGATTAACAGAATTGGAATGAGCATAGAAATATGTATTGAAGTACCAAATTGGCTGATGCTTGAAGGTTGATGCAATGTATTCCACCAGTTTACAGAAAATTTAATTATTGGTATATTAATCAACCCTATGCAAATAAAAATAGAAGCAACGTCCGCAGAGAACTGTTGGAAACGCAGTGCACCTAAATAAATAAAAAATAAGATTAATACAGAGGTTAAACGAGCATCCCACACCCAAAAGGTACCCCACATAGGTTTACCCCAAAAACCTCCGGTTAATAGGGTAAACAATGTAAACAAAGCACCTATTTTGGCACCGCTTTTAGAAAATAACTGAAAAAGCGGATGTTTTGTTAATAAGAATAACACACTGCTGATAGCTATTGCAATATAAATAAGTAAACTCATCCAAGCGGCAGGAACATGCACATAGATAATGCGATAATTTTCACCTTGTTGAAAATCAGATGGTGCTACCCAAATACTTAAATAAATAGCCATCGCTGTTAAAAACCAACAAAATCCAATGAGAATTTGTGCGTAGCGAAAAGAACATAACATAAGAAAATAAGGTCGTAGTATTTCAAAATACATAGGAATTTTCTAACGTTTTATCATAAAATAATAAGCCATAAATGGCGCAGCTAAAGAAATAATATGGATCATTTCGTGCTAATGATTAAAACTCGGCAGCATTTTTTTTTCCCTTTCCCACCTAATTAGCTCTTCGCTTTGTAAAAGCCTGCCGAAAGAGGGCCAGCCCAGCAGGGAAAAAAGAAAACAAGTTTTCTTCGCTGAGCTTTGAAGCGCTTTACTAATGAGCCTCCCTAAGAAATTTATGATGCAAAGAAAATACGCTTTGCGCTATGCTAAGCCGGCTCACTGCTACCCGGCCACCTAGAAATAGTTTCCTTACTCGAACTTCACGCTCTGCCCTTGTTTCTCTCTTCCTCTACTGGAATTAAACAGTGTACAAGAGTATAGTATAGAAAAGAAATGCAGAAGGAAAAGAATATATATATATATTCTTTTCTTTGTTTCCTCCACGACATTTACAATGAGTGAGCCAATAAAAACTGGTATACCCTTTTTTTTAGTTGACGCGAAGGCAATCAATTCTATTGGCTTATTAACTTTTGTAAAGTAATTGAAACCGAAATGGGATAGAGAAATAAAAACAAAAGTAAATATCCCATTAATAAAAGACCATGAAACCATTCTGTTTCAATAGAGGTGCAGAAAATGATTAAGGGTAATAGAGTGGGTAAAGTGGTAAGATTTTGCAAGCTGTTCCAACTATGAGATATTATTCCAAGAGCCAAACAAGAATGAATACCACACATAAGAGTAAATACCAGACTTCCTATAATAAGGGTGAACCAATTCATTTTGGGTTGATCGAATTGGTATAGAAGTTGTACCACTGGAAAAGTACAGAAAACACCACTTATTTGAAGAACCCAATGACCTAGCAATTTAGAAAGTAATATTTTCTGCAAACAATAGCCGCTTGAACAATACAATTCGAGTGTACCATCTTCAAAATCATTCTGAAGAAAACGTTCAGGAAGAAAGGAAAACAATAAACGAATCCAGATTAGACCTAAATGAAAATGACACAAGAAGTCTTTAGAAAAGCCTATCATTAAGGGCGTTACTACGATATATGACAAAAATAGAGAAAAAGTCGTAATTAGTATAGATAAATCGAGTAAAATCTGTTGATAAAACAGTTTTAGAAAGAGTTTCAAGGTTCTTTTTCTTAATTTTTCAATCTGAAAAAAAATATATATATTTTTTTTTTAAGCTACGGCCTGCGGCCTCCATTTGAAGGTTTTCGCGAGAGCGGCCAAGCACTTTGTGAAAGAATTACTGTTTTCGTAATCAAATTACAAAATAGATATACAAATTGTATAGAATCATCATTCACTGGAATGGGATAAGTTATTAATTTTTGTAATCTGTTTGAAATATTAGAATCCACCAAAGATACGATAGGTATTTGTAATTGATTAGCTTCAAGTATAGCCATAGAATTTTTATTTGCATTCATTATTACTAAACAATCTGGAATATCGTGTGTCATGATTCCTTCAAAACATTTTCGCATCTTTCTAAAATGTGGAAAAAAATCAAAGGGCGACGATGTAGAGGCGTCTTTAAATTTGGAATGCGCAGAGAAATTCTGAAAGTGTTTTTGTACATTTTTCATATGTTTCCGATTGGTCAAAAAACCTCCAATCCATTTATGATTGATATAGCTCTGATTGGTTTTTTTCGCCATTTGTTTAATTATTTTATTATATTCTGGATTGGTATTTACCAATAAGAAATGGCCTTTTGCACGAATAATAAATTCAATCAAATTACAAGCCCTTCGTAAACAAATAAGTGTTTTTTCTAAATTAATAATAGCCATTTCATTTCTAAATCCGTATAAATATCCTTGAAAATCGGAAGTAGGTATTCGATGGCCCAGATATGCATTTGTACTTAGTAATTTTTGAATAATTAACAAACTAGAATTGTACATAGTTCTTTTTTCATTTTTGTTTAGATAGCTCAGGTGGTTAGAGCAAAGGACTGAAAATCCTTGTGTCAGTGGTTCAAATCCACTTCTAAACACAATAGAGTGAAGCTTTAAATTAAATCATCTTTAAGGAGCTCAGATCTCGAGGGAATAAAGTGGTCTGAAGGTCGATCTTGTAGTGGCTTTGAACAAAAGTATGCTTCGTTCTGGGAGCTGCTTCACAAAAATATATATATTTTTTTTACTTATCTCGCTCCTTTTCCTTGATAAAAAGCAACCTCAAAGTCTGAAACAAAGCCTTGCCTTGATTCAAAAAAAAAATATACCTTTTTTCTGGCCGCAGACGCTTAGCCGGTTGTTGCTTGCACCGTCTGCGTTGCAGATGGCGGATAAGTACAGAGGTTAATTAAGGTTTTTAACCTTAGATAATAAATAGGTGCAGCACTTATACGGAAACGGTATAATTGTAAAGTAGGCTAAGGACGGATTTGAACCATCTTTCTAGGATTTGCAATCCAATACATTACCTTTATGTTACTTAGCCATTTTTTAGACTTTCGGTGCAGGAGAAAATAAAAGGCCATAGTCTTCGCAGCCCTTCAGGCCTCACTGGTTAAAAGCCGCGTATTCATGCGGCGACGGTATCGGACTCTTTTTTGGCAGGATAAGCCAACTGGTGACGAAAAATTGATGATATCAACATAAAAAAAAATATATACTTTTTCGTAGCTTTGGACAAAAAGCCGTCTGATGCAAAACTATTACGTACGGTTCTGTGAGAGGGCACAACCCATATTTTTTTCGCAGCCCGAATCTCGCCCCACTCTTTAGCAATTACTATGTAATTGCATTCCTCATGAAACTGATTATGAGGGCGCAGCGTGGTCTAAAAGCCTCTATAAGCAAATGAATCAGGTTAAAAAGTAAGTACTAAAAAAAAACAAAAAAGCAAAATGAGCTTTACTCAACTATTTCCCCAATATAATTCTAGTTTGAATCCATTACGCGGAAGCGCTATACAATGTTCAGTAAAAAAATTACGACAAAATATGGTATTGGTGGATACAGGGCTGAAAACTCTAATAATTTGTTTCCAACATGAGCTGAAAAGAGTGCCAATTACCAAGCAAACGAGGTTTATTTTGGGAGTTGAAGATGTGGAAGTGTTTGGTGAACCAAAAATGCTTTTGCCGAAACCGTTAGAAAGAAAATGTAAAAGCAAACTAGTTTGGACTGAACTGACCAAAATTTGGCGAAGTGACCGGAATTTAATCAAAGGGTTTATTTTGAATTCGGTTAAAGGAGGTTATGCCGTAGCAATCGCAGGTCATATAGCTTTTCTCCCAAAGAGTCTTCGCAGAAATAGAAAAGTATTTCATAGTCAATGGAGAATCTTCTCCATTTTGAACATGAACTCAAAAATCGGCAATATCGTGGTAAAAGAGATTGGTGATAACAAACTAGATTATTCTTCGTCGGCAAAACCACATCAAAAACAAATAAAGCGTTTAGGCGCAAAGCGGAAACATTTGCGAAACACGAAAAAAAACACATTTTTTCATAAATATGAAAGAATCGAGAAAAAAAAAAATAGAAATTCCAGCTCTATTCCCATGGTTCCTACAACTCAAAAGACCAAACAAAGCTTAAAGCGCTTAGGCCCAAAGCCTCAAGCCCACACTGAGAAAACGCATGAAAATACGAAACAATCCACCACAAACAACGTATTTAGACTCAGAGACCAAGGCCGGACAAGGGATTAAATTTTGTTATGTGTCAACGTAGAGCAACTAAAGAACTAAGTTTGGAGAAAGAATGTCATTTCCATGACCAATTAGTGCGACTACAAGCGATTTATAATCGCCCCACGCCTCCGGTAATGCGGGGGATATGCCCACGTGGAAACTCGATACTACTTTGATGATAGAATGGGAAGTAGTAGAAATATAAGTAGCTTTTAGTTAACCTATCTATAAGCTTAAAAAATATTTTTTTTTTGTCCAGACTCCAAAACAATCGTGGTGTTCGCTCCGCGTTATGTAGAATGCTAATAACAAAAAAATATATATATATATTTTCGTCATGACTCTAGTTTTCTTATAAATTTTTCCGTCTTCAAATTCTCGTGAAAATCTGCGGCCTGTTTGGCAGGTTTTGCTTAAAGAGCTTTAGCATTAAGGGCTCAAAGAAGAAAACTTGTTTTCTTCTCTCGTGATTCAATAAGTATTTGAATCGGCAAAGAAAAAGTAAAAAAAAAATGCCTCAACTAGATCAATTTACGTATTTGACGCAATTTGTTTGGTTATGTGTGTTTTATATGACCTTTTATGTATTATTATATAATGATGGATTACCTAAAATAAGTCGCATTCTTAAATTACGAAAACAGCTTATTTCGCATCAAAATGTAGGCACAGAGCTGGGCGATTACAGTGTTGAACAGGATGCTGTTTTCAAAGAATGCTTTGACACCAGTATATCCTATCTGTACTCAGGTTTATCTGGAGCATCCAAGTGGTGTAATGAAATGGTAAAAAGCTTAAATGCTAATCAATTAAAACAAATGAATAAATCTTATGTATGTTCCTTAGGAGAGATTAGTGTCTCACAAGTAATAAAAAAAAACGCACTCTCAATTATTAGTCCCTCTACTTATCATATCAGTTCTTTAGCTTCACGTCAAAGCACCGCTCTTAACAAAATCTATGTTTTACGCGGACAAAGGAACACCCTAGTAAATATCAAGAACGGACCGAGAAAAAAGAAAAATACGAATGCGTGAATTGGTTATATTTGCTATTTTAATTTTCAGTGTTTTAAGTTCGAAACAAATCTTAATTTATAATGAAGAAATTATTGTAGCTTTAAGTTTTGTAGGTTTTGTTATATTTAGTCAAAAAACCTTTGGTGAAACTTTAAAAGCTACTTCTGATGCGCGAAGCGAAGCTCTTCTTTCCGAGTTACAGCAATTGATGAGTTCTCAAGAAGCTCTGTTGTCTGAGTTGAAGAAACAGCATGAATTACGTAGTATTAGTTTGCGTTCAAGTACGCAAATGATTGGAGAATCTTGTATAAATGATATGCTTAGGCGCTGTGCACCTAAGTGCAAACAGACAGTGCAAGCTGTGTTATGCCAACAAGTAGAGCAAAAGTTAAAAACACTGTTAGCTATTCAAGAGCATTCTCGCAGCAGTTTACAAGAGAAGATAGTAACTTGTTTTCGCGAAACAGTTTGTGACGAATTTCGCTTTTCTAAATTGCGAAAACATCAGTCAAAACTAGTTCAACAAAGCATGGTATTATTGAAAGATGGGGTTCTGAAATGAACAATTTTGCACAAAGATGGCTGTTTTCTACGAACCACAAAGATATAGGGACTCTATATTGCATTTTTGGTGCCATTGCCGGAGTAATGGGTACATGCTTCTCGGTACTAATTCGTATGGAATTAGCACAGCCTGGCAATCAAATTCTTGGTGGAAATCATCAACTTTATAATGTGTTAATAACAGCTCACGCTTTTTTAATGATCTTCTTTATGGTTATGCCTGCGATGATCGGTGGATTTGGTAATTGGTTCGTTCCGATTCTTATAGGTGCACCCGATATGGCATTTCCACGATTAAATAACATTAGTTTTTGGTTGTTACCACCGTCACTGTTACTTCTTCTAAGTTCTGCTTTAGTAGAAGTGGGCGCTGGTACCGGATGGACGGTTTATCCGCCTTTAAGTGGTATAACTAGTCATTCTGGAGGATCTGTTGATTTAGCCATTTTCAGTCTTCATTTATCGGGTGTTTCCTCTATTTTAGGTTCTATCAATTTTATCACTAGTGCGCCGTGCGAGGCTCGTTTTCAATTAGGAATAATACCCATATTCCTACATGTATGTCTGACTCCTCTAAGGAAATACGTGCAGCAGGCCAATGCGGCATTTTGAGCCAATAATCCATTATGTTTGCGAGCAGTTGGTCAATGGGGAGGCCAAAGGGGACTGCCCTCCTTGGTGGTATCCCTTAAGCAAGGTGGTCAGGGTCAGGTTAACCAACTTGATACGCACTCACTGCCTCAAAAAGGGCTACATATCCCAAGCAGAATACGCCGGTATATGTGTGGCAAAGTAACCCAGGACCCAATCTGGGCGAAAGCTTTGACTGATGTAGTGAACGGTCATAGTTGTCGGACAGCCACAAGTGATTCCAACATAGGAACCAGCCTGAGCAATCAAGCAAGTGTGCAAGGACCTTAAACTACTGAAAGCTCTGACAAAGATCAGGGAAAAAACACAAAATAGAGTAACCACGGGAAGTAACCGCTTCACATCGTCTGACAAATGATGCGCGGGCTCAGAGGTCTCATAGTAGCGAGGGGAGGGAGACCAACCTAGCCAGAACACAAAGGTGACTAGTCAGAAAACGATCCATAGTTCTTTTTTATTTGTTTCGGGCAAAAAAAGTTCCTCTCACAGGCCTCTCCGAAAAAATCAGAAGAATGGTTGACAGAGCGACGCCAGTACATATGCTAAGAAAATGGTAAACAATTGTAAAAATAACCAGAGACACTATAATGGACTAATAAGAATTCTATCGGATCCTATATTTCTGGTTTACTGCTATGAAAGTATCCAAGGTAAGCCTGAAAACATTACTTGTAAAACCAGCTTTCCTGGCTTTGCGCAAAAAGGGTCATATAGATTGCATGGGAACTGGTTTTTCAAACTCGTAGAACGTATATGCAAGGGCCGGATCAGAAATTAACCTGCGCCAAAGGTATTGAAACCCAAGCCTAGTAAAAATAATAAAAGGCCCCTAGATATTGCTTCTCCAAGAAAAAATATAGTGCAAGAAGCACTCCAAATGGTCTTAAAACCCATCTAGGAAAGATAATTTATAGACAGCTCCCATGGATTTAGATCAGATAGATCATGTTACTCGGCACTGCGATTTATTTATTTGAAAGGCAGTTACCATTTCAAGATGACATATCCAAGTGCTTCCACGGGATACCACACTGCATCATCAGGAAGAGGCTAGGGCCGTGGTAAAATGTCAACAGACACTAGAACTTGTTATGAAAACCCCGAAAGCAGGTTATTTCGATCTAGAAAGTGGCCAAGTCATCTATTTGCATTCGGGTATTCCCTAAGAAAGCTTTTTAATCCCACTCTTATGTAATATAGTTTTTCATAAACTGAGCCAATTCATGCTCAGTATGGAAAACAGATTCAAAAAAGGTGTTACGAGACGCGAAATTTCTACTTACAAATTCTTCCGTACGAAAAGATATTCTTCTCATGACCCGGCAGATCCAGGAGCTATGCTGATAGAGATAAGTAAAAATCCTAAATATGATGTGATGGATCATCCTAATTTCCGACAATTAAGCTACATAAGATACGCTTACGATTTTGTAGTTTTTATTTTGACATCAAAATAAGGCTAAAAAAATAAGAGTGGAAATCAAAAGCTTCCGTGTGGTCTAGAGCTAAATGTAGATATCCCATAACACATTCAAGTAGCGAATGATTCAACTTCCCAGAAAAGCCCCTGGAATAGAAAAATCATTTTATACAGCTAAATATTACAAAATAAAACAGAGAGCTCACACCCGAATAAAGGTGTTTGTTGTTCCAATCGAACATCTGTTGTTCAAACTAAAGGCGCGGGGATTCTCAAAAAGGGACCGTATTAATATGATATACCCAACTGCGATAAGAGGATTAGTAAGACTATCACACCTAGATATCCATCCTGGCCCATAAGATTATAGGACTGCTTAATTATGACTCTTTTGCGGGTAATAAAATAAATCTGCAAAAAGTGATATGGTTCCTAGTTCACTCATGCACCCTAAGCCCGGCTTTAAAATATAAGCTCTGAACTGGAGAAAAAGCGTTCAATAAAATTGGAGCTAACCCTCAATGCCTGAATACCTAGAGTAGCCTGACCATTCCGGATAACTATAAGGTTCTACATGATCACAAGGTGAACAGCCCAAAGGCCACTCCGGATTAGGTTATCTAGGTTCATTGGGCTGAAAAACTTTATGAGTCTGAGTCAGGCCGAATTTGCGCCATCTGCGATGATAGGAATGTGGAAATACATCATGTAAAGGCTGTTTTGGACGTTCGAGCAAAAATTTAAATAAAAAAATAAGGTTCCCTACCAGGAATGGTTGCCCAAAGCATATAAACGAAAGCAGATTCCATTATGTGAAGCTCATCACGAAGCGTATAGAGCTTAATAGAGAGGAAATACGGATAATATCATACTATCAGTTCTAGGCGTCTATTAAGTAACACATTCCTAGAGGCGCACCTGATACAATAATCTCAGCAATTGAAGTTTTCTGAGTGAGAGCTGTATGACAAAAGATTGTCATGTATGGTTCGGAGGGCAGCATAGACTGACCCCTATCTATTTTCAACATGCGTGGGCCAGGAATGACCATGCATAGATTACCTTTATTCGTGTGGTCCGTATTAGTGACAGCATTCCTACTTTTATTATCTCTTCCAGTATTGGCAGGTGTATTTGCGCCTGACGAGGCAGCAATGTCTTGGTCGAATTTGACTATATGCTGGGAACTCTGCAAAGACGATCAGCAGGGAACGAACCATGATGGTTCACCCTCAGAGACTATACGCCAAACATCTCTGGCCAAACCTACCTTAGCCATCCAAGCAAACAAAAGCTCGGTGCCTATTCGGCCGGCTTTATTTAGAGTGATGGATGCATGATCATAGCTTTTGCAAATCCTTTGGCCTCGTGGTCAAAGGCGCATTAAAATAAGTTTTCAAGCGAAATAAAACGAAAAAAATTTTTAATGCATGTATGCAAGGATCTTGCACGAATAAAATCTAACCGCTGCAAGCCAAAGGGATATTGTGCGCATTAAAGCGGGTATGATTGGGGAGAGATGAAGATATAGTCCAAAACATACCACACCGGCATAGAAAAAAAATCGATTTTTATTGGGCTCAACTGACTAAACGTGTGTGTATAGATTGGCAATTACCATGTTATTAACTGATAGGAACTTTAATACAACCTTTTTTGATCCTGCAGGAGGGGGAGATCCAATTTTATACCAGCATCTGTTTTGGTTTTTCGGTCATGGGCGCGATTGCGCCAATAGAAAAGGTGGTACGCTGCCCTTACAGCGCCACCTAGGCGAGCACAGCTGTTCTGTGCCTCAAATAAACTATCTGCCTGGAATGCAGATAATTGGCAATGAGGTGGGATGTCTGGGAGTCGATGTCATAAAAAAGGTAGAGGATAGTGCCATAGAAGGAAAAAAAGGCGTTTTTTCTTCTGCTTCAGTTTTAAACTCTTTTGGGTTAGACCCCGGTAATAGTAGGGATCTCTTGGGATTGGAGTGTGCCCTCTTTTCTTTTAAGGGTGAGATCTTACACGTTGCGTGCAAGAAGCCTTCGGCCCTTGCCCGGGCGGACCACTCGAGACCCAACATCTTTCGAAAAGACAGATATTCTATTGGTAGCGTTGCCCCTGTGGTGGAACTCTTTTCAAGAGCCGAAATTGGCATTTCCGTTCGACTGGACATCGTTGATATATCCAAGTCAATGATGCCATCACAGGGTGAGATGAGACGTAGGGCTATACACAATAATATGTGGGTAATGCCGAAACGTTTCACGTGGAAAGAGAGACGTGGCTTCTCTAATGGTCCAGGATCTCTAGACAGTCTCTTCGCTGAATGGAAGGAGATCCGGAAAAAATCACGAATTGTTGCCAAGAAAGCCGCGGTCATCATAAACGAGGGTCGGTGGCCAATGTTAGGAAAGAAATTCCTGGCTATCCATCAATTAGTCAAGAACCAACAAAAGATCCTCTCTCTTTTAGCAGCCTCCCTGGGACTCGGGAACCCGCTCCTGAGAGACTGCATGCTTGAAATCTGTACTCAACTAACTTCTCGAATAATTGCTGTAGATAATTTATATTATACTTCCGGAAGTCGAACTCCGGGAGTCGATGGTGAAATACTAGAAGCTTCTTCCCGAATCAGCCTAGTTCGTCGTATCTCTTGGATCAATCTAAAAAACTACAAGAGCTCACTCGTTCGCCATGTTTTCATCTTTGAATCAAAAGGTGGTAAAAGGCTGCTGGGAATACCAACAATATTTGACAGGACCGTTCAGCACTTGTTCGAATTAGCTATTGAACCTGTAACGGAAGCCTTTGCTGACAAGTATAGCTTTGGATTTCGAAGGGGAAAATGCGCACACATGGCGGTAGGTGAAATTGCTTCCATACTGGACACAAGAGGGGAAAGGGTGCGCAAAGTTCGCAACAAAAAAAGGGAACAAGATAGTAAATATTTTGTTTCCAAATGGATGATTAATGCTAGTATAAAAGCCTTCTTCAGCCAAATATTCCACCAATGGATCTTAGATAATTTTCCCATGCCTAGTAGTACAGGAATTGTACTCGAGGAATGGCTTAAGAGTCCAATTGAATATCAAGGGGAACTTGAAGTCTCTGCAATGGGGTTCCGCGGTGTCATAAGCCCTTTAATTGCGAACTTTGCCCTGGATGGATTAGAAAATAGAGTGACTAGCGGACACCATACCACTATGACCGACCTTTCCAAAAGGACAGAATGGATGGAAAGGAAAGGCCATAGGTCTCTCTTTCACCAGACCCAAAAAACAAAATCAGTCCGCCTCATCAGGTATGCTGATGACCTTGTCATTATTATCAATGATGAGATATTAGTGGAACGATTTTTTGAAAAAGCAAAAAGTTTCCTGTCGGAACGTGGCCTCCAATTGTCGCCAGAAAAAACCCGCATATTCCCGTGGAAGATCGGAGAGAGACTTAATTTTATCGGCTTCATATTCCACAAGATTGATAGGGCTCGCTCTCATAGCCAAATCACTTCTCTATGGAAGGTAGGAAAAAGGTTCACTCGCGGAGGCCTCTATGTGTATCCCGATCCTGATAGGATAATGTCGCTGAAATTTAAAATAAAAAATGTCTTTTCTGAAAATATAGATCTCTCTCCTTACCAAGTAATTAAATTGGTAAACCCAATTCTTCATGCTTGGGGCAACTACTTTGGGATTGGCAACTTCTCTCGTACCTTCAGTCTGCTAGATCACTGGATCTGGCATAGAAGCTGGCGATATTTAAATCGTAAATTTCCTAAAACTCCTCGCCCAATACTGGTTTCTCGATTCTATCAGGGGGTGTCTTCTCCCCGTAACAGACTCTGGGACTTCCATGCTACTTGGATCAAGCCTAGTGTAGATGCCAAACGACGTCGTGCCGACGTGGTATGGATAACACTCCTTGCCTCTATGGTAAAAGGAGTTCCTGCTCATATGTTTCGAGCATCTCGTAATCTGGGTAATCCTTTTGTAGATCCAACTCCTTTTGATGAATGGAACCTTCGGATTCAAAGCTATCGGGAAATTTTTGTGGTTGATGGGAGGGGTAATGAATTTAGCAGGCTATTTATTTGCCAGAAGGGTATGTGTCCTATATGCAGCCAAGGCTTAGGTTATTCAACTAGCTCCAATTTAGAGATTCACAACTTGCGGCCTTTTTCCGATAACTCGGAAGTTTATGGTAATGGTAATTTGTTGCACAAATCCCTTGTGCATTCTTGGTGTCTTGTTACAGAACATGCTCGAGAGTAAACTACATAGGTTATAGGCATATTCCGCGAAGAGCCCAGTGCTTTAAGAGGAGCTCGCTGGGTTCCGTGGGGGGCTTTGCTGGGAACGGCAAAATCTATCCCGATCCTGAGGTCTATATCTTAATTTCGCCAGGATTCGGTATCATTAGTCATATTGTTTCTACTTTTTCGAGAAAACCCGTATTCGGTTATCTAGGCATGGTGTATGCCTTAATCAGTATTGGAGTTCTTGGATTTATCGTGTGGGCGCACCACATGTTTACTGTGGGCCTGGATGTTGATACACGCGCTTACTTCACTGCGGCTACCATGATTATTGCCGTGCCTACTGGAATAAAGATTTTTAGTTGGATTGCTACCATGTGGGGAGGTTCAATACAATACAAAACACCCATGTTATTTGCTGTAGGATTTATCTTCTTGTTTACTGTAGGGGGGTGCGACGTGCTAACCGGAATGGATGACGTTTACTTCGCCGTAACCCCGATAAAGGATGGCGACAGACAGACGTATTCTCTCTCCAGTTGACGTTTAGGGGAGACCCCAAAAGCGAAGATGAGTAGGGTGAAAGAACCCCTACTTTGGGGGCTTCCGAAAGGTGGGACCCTGAAAAGGCAACGGAAGGAACCAAAAGCAACGAGGTAATTCGCACTGACGGGAGGCGAGCCCGGCGGACCCCCTACCGGGTCAACGCGTCAACTCTCCCGAAGACCTCGTGGCCGCAGGGCACAAGCAATTGTGAGGCCCGAGTATGCCTCACCCGCTACAAAGGATTTGAGGTTCCTAATATCAACACCTAACCGGATGACGCCATTCCTGTCAAGCACGGGACAGCAGGTGACCCACCGCTTTACTCTGCTGAGGAGGCCTTCAACAAATGAGGTTCAAAAAATATTTTTGCTACACCCTTGCTACGCGGGCTAGGCGCGTAGGCGTGTAGAGACTTCACTAGTCAGGCAGATAACCAACCTGGTAGCGAAAGAACTGCATTCCATTCTCAACAACAACAAAAGCAACCCTAACCACGTTAACCTTAACCCCTGCAGGTTTCTATTTGGAGAAGACTTAATCAAGTTGGCATACAAACATCTTAAGTCCGTCCCGGGGCGAAGTACGCCGGCCCTTGACGGCAAAATATTAGACGTCATCAGAAGAAAGATGAATGAAGGAGAGCATCAAACAACTTCGCTCGAAACGGTTCCAATTTCGACCAAGTAAGAGGCGCTTCATACCCAAGAAGCGGGGAGGCGAACGCCCGCCGCTTACTACAGTGGCCCTCTAGAGAAAAGATCGTTCTAGAAGCAATTGGGACTTGCATATTCCTCTTATGATCCAGTTGTAATACTTGAAATTAGATTGTGAGAGCATATAGTTAAAGTTGTAACGGGGACAGGTTGCTGCACGAAAAAAAAAAAGATCCAGCCTCTGTAGTCTTCCTGTATCTCGCTTTTAGCGCCTTCCAAATGAATCGTATGAGTCTTCTATTTCTAATTCTTTTCTGTAACAAGTTAACTAAAATTAAGTAGTCGATTAAGCCGTAGTATTTTGTTATATGCTCTTTTAGAGCCCAATTGTGGTTTTGCGGTCCAGTTACAATTTACTGTGGGGCCAAATGAATGCAAGGGTCGGAAACCTTGATAAGGGCACTGGTTCGTAAATCACTTATATATAGTATTCTACTATTTGTTCGTTGACAAGTTCTACCGACTAACGAATTACCTAAAACTTGTGATCAGGAGCAGCTGTGTTCGCACCCTAACCAGAAAACTCCGGCGACAAAGAACCTTGAAAACATACAAAAATTTTAGCGCAGATTACGCGGCCAAATACTCAGAAAAGGCCAACTCATCTACAAAAAACTCTCAAAACAACAACGAGCAATACTGAGGGAACGCCTGAAAAAAGCAAACGGCTTACAACTAGAATAAGATGAATTAAGACGAGAGGAAAAAGGGCTTCTCCAGAAGTGCTATATCTCAATAATTTTACGTGAGCGCCACAAGGAAACGAACCTGGAATTCAGTTAGAGTTTACTTTCTGGTGTTCTGCAGTAATAGAAGTATAGGCCGAAACAAAGAGAGCACACGAGCATTGAGGAAACTCCTAACCGCACTCAATTTGTGGGACTTCAGAAAAAGCTTGGTCCCGCCTACAGACCACGCCTCTTTTTGAAATGCTAAGCAGCAGATCTATACTGGACGATAACAAATGCCCAGTCAATAACATTAAATACTCCGGACCGGTAGAGATTCACCACATGCGAAAATTGGGCCAACTCGACAAGGACGTCTCACAGATAGATGAGATAATAACCATGCTCAACAGAAAGCAAATATCCCTTTGCAAACTCGACCACGGGAAATACTTCGGGCTCTCCTTGATCGAAAGGGAGACTCAGAAAAGGAAGAGAAGGAAAGCGAAGGGGCACCGCAGCCTCATTCAACACGTTGATACAGACTATGGAACCCGTGCCAAGTTGTGAGAGAATTAAACGCGCGTGCAAGCCGTATGATGGGAAAACTGTCATGTACGGTTACGAGAGAGGTGCACTAAAAGCGCAAAGGAAACCCAGAATTGGCCCCACGCGAGTAAGGGCACCTACTCTACTCTTACTGGAATAGTATTGGCTAATTCTGGGCTGGACATTGCTCTACATGATACTTATTATGTGGTTGCACATTTCCATTATGTTCTTTCTATGGGAGCTGTTTTTGCTTTATTTGCGGGATTCTACTATTGGATAGGTAAAATAACTGGTCTTCAATATCCAGAGACTTTAGGTCAAATTCATTTTTGGATTACTTTTTTTGGTGTGAACTTGACTTTTTTTCCTATGCATTTTTTAGGTCTTGCAGGTATGCCACGTCGCATTCCAGATTATCCAGATGCTTACGCTGGATGGAATGCCTTTAGTAGTTTCGGCTCGTATGTTTCTGTAATAGGAATTTTTTGTTTCTTTGTAGTGGTTTTTTTTACGTTAACCAGTGAAAACAAGTGTGCTCCAAGTCCTTGGGCTGTTGAACAGAATTCAACGACACTTGAATGGATGGTCAAAAGCCCTCCAGCATTTCATACCTTCTCAGAACTTCCGGCTATAAAGGAAAGCATTTAGACGTCTTAGCAGATGGTGCCACTTAAGCACTTACCCGCTCTGCCCTCTAAGGACCTAGTCCATTGGGGGCGGAGCCCCGCCTCGCCCCCGAAAGGTCATGGCAAAGGGCGTTAGCTTCACCAAAGTATAAAAAAACTAATCATAACCTAATTAGTTTTTTTAGGTTATGAAAAATTTGATGTAATCAATTTATCAATTAATTACAATTTGCCAAGCCTAATAAAATAAATCTATTTCTTGTTTCTTTATTTCTTGTTTCTGTGTAAACGGGGAAGAATTACTACCCGGAATAGCCAAAATAACTGCCAATCATATATATATCATCAAATAGAAACAAATATCATCAAATAAAAACAAATATATTTATAAAAACAAATATATTTGGCCGGCGACGAAGGCTGAACAATTGCAGCGAGTGGACTGTATACAGTAGCGCCTGCGGCCCTCACTAATACTCCTCCACAAAAATATTAATGGCCGCAGGCCGAAGGCTCTCTGTAGGGCCAAAGGGCTTTAGCAGGCGCTCTCTGTAGGCAGGGCTTTAGCTCTCTCTCTTTGTTGGGCTTTGGCCGTGTCCTATACGGACGGTCGGGCGCAGATTAATAAAAGTAAGAAGGCCGCCTATTAATTAAAATTAATTAAGACGGTGGCGTAGAGCAATTCCTGTCGGAACTTTAAAATAATGGGAATCCGCTTTCGGACTGGGGATTAACGTGGACTCCTGATGAACCGAAGTAAAGGAATATTTTCGATATGTATTATTATGTATTATTATTATGTACAATATTGTTAGTTTTGTAAATAGTATTTATGCTATCGCTAGTACAGAATATTCATTTCCTTTTTTATTCTTACCTTCTCGCTGCGCCTTCGGCGCTGCTTTTCTTCTTCGGCGCAGCCTTCTCTCGCAGGCCAAAGAAAGGCACACTTTCCCAGGAGCACAAAAACGAGTGTAGAAGGCACTCACACCGACTTTAGACTGAGCAGCAAAGACGGAAAAGTGCCGACGAACACTGCCAACGAACAGAAACATGGCATTTCCCACAAAAGTAATAGGGCTACGCCCCTTTATATGATATGATAAAGTTGGTGACGCCTACTTAACTTTTCTCTTTTTGTATCAAAGGCCCTTTTTATGAGGTCTTCTTTGCAATAAGGCATTTTGAACTATCGCCAGCTTAGAGGCCTGCGGCCTTCTTTCACAAGAATAAAGAGAAATAAAAAAAATATATAAAAGGGCGTCAGCTCTCTGAAGCCATGAAGACATAGGGCGCAACAAAAAATATTTTTTTTCTGCTCCGAACCTGAGCCTGTTAGGTTTAACGTAATTACTCGTAATAGACGAGCCCTCCCCGAAAGTACAATGTTATATTTAGATGTGTATATAAACTGCCATAATTAATAAATCACAGGGAACTTTTGTAGAAAGATTTGGGTATAGCAGGACTTGAACCTGCGACCATTAAGTTAAAAGCCTAATGCTCTACCAACTAAGCTATACACCCAGAGAGTCTTTATTATGAGGCCGAAGATGTATCATTATGTAATTTAACGATAAATTCACGAAAAACGACAATGACCTGAAAAGCGAAGCGTGAACAGAGCGTATCGCGATTTATCCACTCTCATCTCCAGACGTAGCGAAAAAAAAAATATATTCTTTTTTTTCGCAGCAAAAAATATATATATATACTTTTTTCACCGAAACAAAGAAACTGGAAAAAACGAAAAAATAATTTGAAGAGAGCCAAATACCGACCACAGTCAACAACCACTTTAATAATGAAAGTGGTCAATAATTTGCACAACCCGACCAAGATGACGAAAGAAGTTATCGACAACTTCTTAATAAAGCAAAAAAGCTACGACTAACATGTTTTAGTCTTCTTCACACAGCCATCAGTTCTAGCCTAAACTTCTTGTATGATTAAATTCTCGCCTATACATGCTTTAAATAACCCTATAGCCAAGCTTAGTATTATATCAGGATTGAAGCTATGATAAAACAATACAAAAAAAATATATATATTTTTTCTCATCCCAGACAATGACTCTACGCCTACGGCCTTCTGCCTTTTGGCGGTTGCGGCATTAGGCGCTTTTATCGTTTTACTTCATATTTGTGGCCTTCATTCGTTTTGTCAGGGTGCGAAAACTATATTGTAACGAAGTTCGAGATAACTTCTAACGTATCCAGCTGCCAAGCTGCGGGTGATCCGTAAAGGTTCTACCAAGTCGATCCAACGCGCAGCGTGTTACGCATCCTTGTAAATTATTTCAGTTTAATGTTCATTACTTTAATTCTATAGAATATAGGCTTAGTAGGACTCGAACCTACAATATCACCGTTATGAGCGGTGCGTTTGAACCAATTAAACTATAAGCCCTTGATTCGATATGCTTACTAGCATATCGAATCAAGCGGAACCTGTTGCCTTCGTGAACTATGGGAGGCCAAGAATTAAACAAAAGGGAGCCTAGGAGAGCTGGGAAGTAAGCAAAAAATATATATATATATATTTTGCTTACTTCTCAACTCAGAAGAATAAAATACATGGTTAGTGGCGTAGAACCACGCGGAAGCATTTGATAAGTGGACAAAAACCGAAGGCCACAGGCGCGCAGCGGAGAAAGAACGAATATAGACCCGCAGCCTATGACCTTCGGTTTTATTCTCTTTTCGCGGTTTATTCTCGGCGCCCCTTTCTCTTTAACTCGGGCCTCCGGCCCCATCGTCAATTAAAAAGCACGCAAAGCTATTCATTATTAAAGATTATTTATGCCAAAAAATAAGGCAGCTAGAAAATAAAAAAAAATATAAATTTTTGCCTGCTTCTCCTCCTACTCAATGAGCCTTTGGGGATCTACTCCCGAAGCAGTTGCAACGGTTAAACCCGCCCCATCTTTATTTATTAGTTTTCTTATGCATATGCTTCTGGTGGCAAGTGGTGAAGGGCTCGAACGTACGAATCGTTCGGCCCTAAGGTGCCCATTTTAGGAAATAAAAGATCTAGATTTTTTGGGCGCAGCCCTATTCGCAAAGCGAATAGGGTGCAGCAAAAATATATGTTTTTTCCCCAAAAATCCCAGCACCAAAAAATTAAAAGACAAATAATATTAAAAACGCCATCATTAAGGCAAACAAAGCAATAGCTTCTGTTAAAGCGAAACCTAAAATGGCATAACCAAATAATTGCTTAGCCAATGATGGATTTCGCGCAACAGAATGAGGTTGGATAGGGGGTGGTCATTTTCATATCGCCCTTTGAGCAATCAGAAAGTACCCATAATATGCGACTTCCTCCCCCCCCCCCTGATAGAACCGTACGTGATAGTTGCCCATCATACGGCTCCTCTTTCTTCATATCCTACGTGATTCCTTGATCTTTTCTTTGTAAAGTATTTGCGCCCTGAAGACTCTTGTAAGCTTAGCAAATGTAGCACAGAGAATAGAGCGAGAGCAAGGGCGCAGCATATCAGATATATATTTGCTGCGTCTCTTTTTCAGCTTCATAGGCTTTTAGTCTCGATAGCATTGCTTTGTTTCCGCAATGAGCTTGTCTCTTTGCTTTCGATATAGCGATAGCTTTTTTGTACTCTGGGTTCGTTTACACTCGCTTTGGGAGGTTTGGAGTAACGTTGGATCTTTCAGCGCTAACTTGTTCAGATAACTATTGTGGAGTATGGGTGATATGACACTACCTTGTGGGACTCCTGCTTCGGGCAGGGGTCTTACTTGGTCGGCACAAGAAAAAAAATATACCTGCGACCTATGGCCTTTGCCTAAAATAACTTCAATATCCACTCAATAAACCGTTAATCATGGATTTCTTCCGAAGGCATGAAGACCAAGCAGTGCCGGTCGATCGTGTCAGAACACTTTCTAATGTCAAATTCTAGTAACTACGAGATTCCCATCCACGTTTTTTTCGATCTCCTTAAGTGCCGTGTGGCACCCTCATGCGGGGCGGAATGCATCTAAGGAATTGCAAAAGAGCGGCCTATATAGTTTATCAAGAGTAATATGCATTGCCTTCAGTACAATCTGATCTTTGGGTTCCCTATGCATTCTCTAACGCGCAGCGGAGAAGGAAAAGAAAAAAATTTAGATTTTTTACGGTTAAAACACATAAGATCCCCTTGTAAGGCTCTTTTGGGCTTTCTGAAACAATTCTAGGCTAATACCTTTTAGTGTTTTCATTGTCGAGTTCCATCCCCGGACGTTATATTATTCGAGTTCGATTTCAGCTTATTTTAAGCTGCTATCAGTACGTTTAAGTCCGATATTATCTCCATCAAGTTTTCATACTTCCCATTAGGTCCACGCGTAGGATTAGATAATTTCGCCAGGCAAGCAGCACAAAAAAAGTATTTTTTTTCGCTTTTTTCCTGGTAAAAAGCCAGAACTACATTCCTCGCTAAAGAAAAAATATAGACCTGCGGCCTTTTCTGTGGGAGGTTTTCTATTCATCCCCGAATGTATATTTCTGTCACCAGGATTACCATTCTTGTAGCTGTCATCCTTGTCAACCCGCCCAACCTGTTCAGTGCTTTCTAAGCCTAACCGACATGAGTCGGCGACCACAGGTCGTTCATCCCCCCCCTAGGGGCTCCCTTTCACTGTCGATTCTCAGTATACTTAAGTAAGGGTGGCAACCTGTGATAAGAATAATCCTCCTAGTTTATAAGAGCAGCTATTGTCGAGATTCGTTCACCTACACTTAAACAGGCTACTTCCCTGACTCCGCGGCATCGCCAGCTCCTCATGAGTTGGCGGGAGTTGGATTACTGCCCAAGGCCCCGGCAGAACGCAAAGCGTCATCGGGTTTCAGATGCGAAGCTCCGCACATCGAAGAATTCCGATAGGGTGCTTTTTTTCTCTCCCCCCCGGTCAGAACCACACGTGCAAGTTTCCCCGCATGTGGCTCGTCCATGGCAATTTTTTTGCAGCTTTTGCGGCTTCTTGCCGTATAAGCGCTACTAGTCCTATTTGCACGGGGACGCGCGGCTACTACGCGATTCCCTTTTTTCTCCTTGTGCACCTTATAACTATGGCATTTGCGACATAGTGTGATCTATTTTCTAGATTTGGCTATGGCTGCCTTAACAAGAGCCTTCGGCCTCCCTCAACATAAGGTCTCAAGTGATGTAGTTTAAGCTGGTTTGTGCTACCGCATAAGTCGCATTAATCCTTGTATTGTGAGTAAGCCGCCTGACCCTATCCACGCTTCACTCTATTATAAGGTTCCCTGAGTGTAGCTAACTAAAGCGGGGCTTTTGTTTTATGTAGAACTTTCCTAGAGTTTTCAGAGAAGTAGGTAGTATAGTGACGTTACTTTCTGCCTTTTTTTTCCGTAATCCGCAGGTTCGAACCAAATTTGTAGAAAGCAGCCTCGGCCGACCGTAGGCTATGCTATCTGGCTAAAGTTGGAGCGCAGGAGGCGCCACCGGTCCGCTCTGCCTTTTAGTGGCGTTAGTCCTAGTAGTTGCTTTCGCTGATTCTTACTACCTCTCACAGATGCGGACACGCCGCATCTGTAAGGGGTAGCGCATTACCATCTACAGCCCTTCCCTCAAAGTCTTTCACGTTACGGGCATTGTCGTATACGCGACTTGCTTTGTCCAGTGTATCCTTCGGAGTACTTATGGCTGATCTGTCACCCATTTCTTTTTCGTTTATACTTCGGTCCCTTGACTGGCATGTACCGTACGGTTTTAGCCGGGGTCCATTGGGGTGATCTCTCGCTTTCATGTTTGGGTGTTTGCTCGTGGTTTAGGTTATTGAGCGTCTTTTCATGCTCCTTGCAGTTTCCCCCGGAGGGTTGTTCGCGCCAAGAATTTAGTTGGGCCTTGGAGCCTTCCGGGCCAGGGGTAACGCTCGACCCTGACGCACTCGTGATAACCGTGCAACGAAACTTGACTGGACCCCATGCTATGGTTCCCTACGGTCCGTTTCCGCTACGGGTTAGGGGACCGCCCATGCGAAATTTATTAACCTTCGCTGATCCAAACGCGCTCTGACGAGACGCACACTAAATACGTTTCCAATACCTACAGCAGCTCCCGCTAAAGCAATGGTAGCTGCTCCTGCTCCAATGTTAACCTAAGCCACTCTATTGCTGACGCAGCTCGGCTTCCGAACCGTACGTGAGCCTACGGCCTCATACGGCTCTTCTCATAATGTTTGTATCTTCGCGAGTTTCAACCATGTAGAATAAAAATTTTATGCAGCAATTGAAAGTTTGCATAAGTGTCCTGCTATGCCCTCCGCTTTTTTTGGAAGTAATATGATTCACCCTGCCTGCAGCCTGCCTTTGTTCGACATACCGCACAGCTATCAATCTGGCTTGTACTCCAGCCGTTAGCCCTTTTTGGAGTGCCGGTATTTTTCTTTCCATGGTTATTCTGCCACGAAGCCTTATAGATCCTGGATTGTAATCTGAACACAGACCCTTCGGCCTTTGGCCGGGGCACAGCGTGTCCAGGCCGCAGGTAAAAAAAAATATATTTTTTTTTGCTGCACCCTCTGACTTAAAGGTGTGGAGCGCCCAGTTTTTTTTAAAGTTATGAGTCTCCAAGTGGGCATATCACGATAATTTACCACTGCGCTTTCGCTTTTTGGAGAATCCTGCTACCAATGAACATGTGGCCTAGCTAGCCTACCCTACGATCATTTGTTTGGAGTTCAAGGTAGTTACCCCGTTCCCAAGTCGGATTGTTGCGAAAACCTGAGAGACGAGCAATACTGCGGGAGGTGGAACACGCACGTAGAACGTAGTGGAAGCAACTACTTTCCTGGCCTCTTTTTACGTATTCCCAGAATGCCTATGATTAGAAATCAAGCTAATCATACTGTTCCTCATTGACTTGTGGTCTAGCCCCCAGTAAGGGTTCAGCATACCGAAGGTGATCGGGCACCGAAGCTTTAACTCGTTCACGAAAGTGTTCCTCTCAGTTTTCTTCCTGCGACCATTCTGCTATGAATTCCGGGGTTGCCACTCCCATGTAATGATCGAGAGTTTGCGGGACATTACCGCGCGACAGGGATTACACCTGCATCCAACAAGAGTTAGAATACTAAGTTCCGGCCAAAAAAAAATATATTTTTTTCAAAAGTATTTTTAGGCTTGTGGGCCAACGGGTCGCACTAATTTTGCACCTTCTAGCATAACAATTCAATTTTTGTTTCTATTAAAACAATGACCATTCAAGGGCTGATCAATCGAAATGAGGCCAACCCAACCATTTAACCTAACTAGAAGGGGGGTGATGTCATGTCCATTTCATGTGGTTGGAACATAAATGAAGGCTTAAAGATGTGTTTTATTTAAACAATCTCGACTGGTGGAGCCAGTAGAGGGGATAGACTCTTCGAAGTCGTATGGCTGAGAGTTGCGCTTCATACTCAGTTCTATGAGGAATACAATTACTATGTAATTGCTAGAGAGTAGAGCGCAGCAAAAATATATTTTTTTTTTCGGCCTCTTATCGCGTTTATTGCGTTTATGAAATCTTTTATAAGACAAATAAAGTAGCCCCGGGTTCGCTTTCGAGTCCATTCGATCCTTAAAAAATAAAATCCCTGTAATAAATTGATCCAAAGTTAGTTATTGTTGTTTTTTATAGAAAGAAAGTATCTTTACCCACGAACTTGGCTAGTTTTCATAATAAGGCTCAAAAGGACTCGCACTTGTTGTTATCTTCCCAGATGTAATAGACTCGCTATTAAATACTAGCGAGGGCCTCCTACATTAGCATCAGAAAAAGGTGAAAGCGGACCTGTAACCTGGACACTATGTATTGTCAAGTAATTGAAAATGAATAACTTTATGATGATATTTAAACACGGCGTTTTTTAGGGGGTCGGCATCCATTATGTGGAGTTGGGGTTACATCTCTAATTTTGGTAATGATAAGACCTCCCAGTCGTAAACCACGTAGCGACGATTCCTTTCCATAACCTAACCCTTTTATTTCAACTTCAACCGACTTAATTCCTAGTTGAATGGCAGTTCGGGCGGCATTTTCTGCAGTTGCTTGAGCAGCATAATTGGTTGAGCGACGAGATCCCTTAAACCCCAATGAACCTGAGGAGGACCAAGTTTTTGTATCTCCTTTAGAATCTGTTACAGTAATAATGGTATTACTTAAAGTTGATCGAATATATGCAATACCGTGCTTTTTTTTCTTCTGCATGAGTTTTTTTTTTAATGTTTAGATTTCGTTTGATATCATCGATTGGGTTTTTTTACAATCCATCTTATCTATTTACGAATTAAAAATACATTTTGTAGAAAATAAGAACAAGTTTGTACAAAATAATCCATTAAACAAGAGAGAACGCCGCAGCTTTTGGTTCTCTGGGTCAGAGATTTTATTCTCCGAGCCCGCCCCGCCTTTCGGCAATTACAGCGCGGGGATAGATAAAGAATATGCGATGATCCAAAAAAAAATATATATATATTTTTTTTTGAATCATTGCATATTCTTCCCAAGTCGAGTCCAAAATTACAACACGAAAAAAAAATCTATATATATATATATATAGATTTACTGCGCCTTTCGACCTGCTGCGCCTGTATGCCAATAGGAGCCGGCCTTACCAATCGACGATGTTTTTACGGAGGAAAAGCCAATAACAAAACGTTTCATTGAATTTAAAATTCATTACACATCGCTTTGCGCCTTCATTATTTATTGTGAATGATAAAAAAAAACTTAAAGCCTGCAGCCTGAATCAACTTCGTTGATTGATTGAAACGTTTCTGAATTTGCGACAAGTCTTAGCATTAGTATGAGTTCGTTGACCACGTAAGGGCAATCCTGCATTATGGCGAAAACCACGATAACAACCAATACTCATCAATTGTTTAATATCCCTTTGAATTACTCTCGCTAATTCTGAATCAACCAAATAATTTTGACTTATTATTTTGATAATTCGGTCAATTTGATACTTAGTTAACTTATCAACTTTAATGTTATCATTGAGACCTGATTGATCACAGACTTGAATTGCTTTTTTAGGGCCAATTCCGAAGATTCGAGTTAAAGCAATTTCTACTTGTTCATTCGACACTAAATTAGTTCCTAAAATATATGACATGATTTATTTTTTTTTTCCTTGTTTCTTATGTAGAATTTCGTTTCGATATTGTATACCCTTTCCTTTATAAACTTCAGGAGGTTTACAACTTTTAATGCTGGCAGCAAATTGAGTTACTTTTTGATGATCTATTCCAATACAACAAATGAGATTGGGCTTGAAGCAAAAAACGCGAACTGCAGACGTGACTCGAAGTTGAATCTCATGACTAAATCCCAATTTTAAATATAAAATAGAGCCTTGTGGGTTAGTACTGGCTTTGTACCCAACTCCAATTATTTCCAAAAAACAAAAGAATTTGGCTTCCATAAACTTGACTTGATTTTTTTTGAATAATTAAGATAAGTAAGCCTCCCCCTTCCATAAGAACTATACGTGAAAGCCTTCCCTTCATACAGCTCAAATTGATTATCAGAGGCCCTGTTGGGCGCCCGCAGGCACTTTCAGGGCATTCTTGATTCATTCGCAAATCCAGTATTACCTCGCGTGACTTGCTGATGGCAAGTAGCATGCAAAGGTTAGATGTTAGAAGGATCCCAGCCGCAACCCTTTAACCGAGGTTTTATGTGGTGCAGATTAACCAGTTTCCTATTGTATAACGACTCTCCATAGACTACACACCGGTAATCACACCTGCGGTAGACTATGGAGATATATTTATAAGCATTTTGCGCTTGTAATAAGAGCTCCAGTCTTCGCTTGGGTATAGGTTGAACCCTTATTTCAGAGAATTTGACCATTACGGGTTCGAAAGTTCTTATATTGAACAAAAGCTGCTTCGATGGATCTCTGGTCATTTTCATGGTGAGGGAGACGGTAGAGTAGTATATTTTATTAGTAACCACGGGCGGATAGATATTTTATTGTAAGCCTATTCAAGCATGCTGCACGAGACGTTAGTTCCTTGCCTGCTTTTTGCGGCGGATGATATTTGCGCGTAACTTGACTAACCTCTTGAGAGAAGATTAAAATCTCGTATAATTGTAGCAATGGGGTTGTTTCACGCCATCAACTCGCGCACCTTGGTACGCAGAGAGAAAGTAGCCACACTTTGTAAGCTAGGTAGGATTGTGATACAATAATGGTTTATGCCCAGCAATATTTTGTTGAACTTAGAGCGAAGCCCGTGGTTTCAATATCCTTAATCTTAGAGAACCCTGCTGTCTATTTACTACCTTGATTTTGACTTCTTTGAAAACAAGACCGCATTCTTGTTATAATGGCAATTTTATAACTTCAGTCGGGAAGGTCAGGGCAGCCCTGATGATGACGAAGTCGGCTGCATAACCTTTCATGTGGTTTAGCTTAGGAAAGGCTTTTGCGCATTCCAGTATCACCGCCTTAAAGGGTAGGAAAGCCCAGCAGGCACTTCTCATCCGTCTTGGGTTTAGGGCGCATACATAGCGCGGCGCATAGGTTAAGCTTGTTCAGTATTCAGAGGTCGAAGGCCACACAGCGCTGTAAAGAATTAACGCCAGAAAACATAAAGCAAAAAAAAAATATTTCAAGCAAAAAATATTTTTTTTTGCTGCGCCCTCTGAGTACTTGCAAAGCTAACCTTTATTCCACCGACTACCAACACGATTTGTTTATGCCTATTAAAGAACCTTTAGATGCTAATTCACGAGAAACTATACGAGAAACGCGAAATAACTTATATACGGAACGAGGGCGACCCGTAAAAATACATCGGTTTCTTACTCGTGTTCTGGAACTATTCCTCGGCAACTTAGACGACTTTAAGAAATATTCATAACGTATTTGATTAGGAAGGTTTTTATGTCGAGAAATGGCTTTACATTGCAGTCGCCCTAATTCATATTTAGCCACAAGCAATCTACGTGTGTTATCTCGTATAATTTGATTTGACATATGACTAAACCTCTTTTTGCAAAAAGCCACTCCACAAAATGAAAGTCTCATCTTGTGTTTTGGCTGAAGTAACAATAGTTACATCAAACCCTCGAATATGCTCAAAAATCTCAAAATGATTTTGTATTTCCGGAAATAATCGTAACAACGACGTTGCCATTGATAATTGAATGGAGTTTTTTTGTATTTTTACTGAGTAATCGTAAAAAGATATTATCGTAATAAGTTTTTCTAAGAAATTATACATGGTATGTCCTCGTAGAGTGCTTCGTGCTAGGTAAGTGACATATCCTGTGTCTTTTTTTAACTCTCGATTCAATATAAATTTATTGAATCGAAACGACTTTCCTGTCGAATCTCTGCTTCGTGTCTGTATGAATTTTTGACCACAAACAATCTCCATAGCTAATTTTACATTTTCTATTAAATTAGAGGGTGCCTTTGGAACTACTATTATTTTACACAATCTAGGAACTTCCATAATGTTGGCATAATTGAATTTTAACAACAAATCTTGACGTAATAAATTTTCGTAATGAAAACGGAGTCTATTTGGAGTGAACATAAGTTGGCTGTGTTTCTTTTATTTTAGGTAAGAACGAATATAAGCACTGTTCCCCATCTGCTTTATAAATAGTGGGCTGTTATGCATTCCTTTTACATAATAGAAGAAAAAGCGTGAAAGGACGTAGTAGCCAGCTCTTGATCTGCTTTGCGCTCCAAGAAAGCGAAAAAAATATTTTTTAACTTTTCGCAGCAAATATTTTAGCCCGGAAGCCTTAACGCTTCACTTAAGGGTCTTCGACCTCAGCGCCATGCGCTTTATTATATTCGTCTCTAAAGGGGAAAGCTCAGAAAAGATATTTATTCTCTTCTTCGTTTAGCCACTTACTTTTTTTTGCCGGGCCAGCCTGGCAAAGAACGTGAAAGCAAGAAAAGCGCTGTGTGGGACAATAAATAAAAAACTACGCTACGCAATTTAATCTATTCCATGGTTCACCTAGGAGGTCGCGAACAAAATAATGATCTTGGACTCGAGGCCTTCGGCCTCAACGCATTTTCTTCTCTTTCGTGCATCTTCCCAGGCTAAAATCACTTTATTCGCATTGCAAATAAATTGTAAGTTGCGCCTTCCAAAGGGCACAGCAAAAAGCGGTATATAGATATTTATTTTTTCAGGCTTCTTTTTTATATAAAAAGCCCTTTGAGTTATATTTATTGGGGTTAAAGACCATGAATTATCTATAATAATAAATTTCTTACTCACTGTGCGGTTTTAACACCTCTACCGTCCCGACTGCTTGCCTGTTTTCAGGCCGATAGAGGCCATAAGTTTGCAAAGATTCCTGGTCTTTGCCTACTTTTTCCGCTCTGCTTCGCGTCTCTCGGCTTGCCTTCGCCTCGCTTTTTATTCACTGATCAATTAAAACCACTGAACAAACTTGGTTGACAAACATAGTTTATGCGCTGCTAATGTGGCAGCTTGTTGCGCATCTGACAAACTCACACCATCCATTTCAAATAAGATTTGTCCTTCTACCACACGAGCAATCCAACCTGTAGAATTCCCTTTTCCTTTTCCCATTCTAACTTCAGTAGGTTTACTAGTAATAGGAATATCCGCGAAAACTCTTACCCATATTTGACCATTTCTCCGAAATTCTCTGCTTATAGCACGACGCGCTGCTTCAATTGCTTGATATGAGATACGACCAGCTTCACAACTTTTCATGCCATATTTTCCGAAACAAAGTTGTGTACCGTCTGCTTTGCAACCCTTAAATCTGCCTTTTTGATATTTACGAAATTTTGTACGTTTTGGATATAGCACAACTTGTCCCTTTTTTTGTGTTAAAAATATGAAACCCACACTTTGACACCTAAAATCCCATAAGGAGTAGATGCTTGTGCTTTCGCATAATCAATTTGATCGGAAAATACATGTAAAGATGTTTCACCGTACTTTCTGCATTCGGTTTTAGCTATTTCTGCGCCATTTAATCGGCCTGAACAACAAATACGGATCCCTTTAACATATTGGCATTTTTCAATTTGTTGAAATGTAGATTTACAAATTTGTCGAAATGATTTTTTTTGTTCTAGTTTCCAAGATATTTCTTGAGCAATTAGAGAAGCACTTTGATAAACAGAAGCTATTTTAACTGGCCTAATTAAGGTATTAGTCTTTGTTTGATTAGATAAGAAAAATTGCATTTTTTTCCAATAATAATAACGACTGAACAGAGAGTGAGCTTTCCTCCATTCAGCATCTCTTGAAATAAAGGGAGCACCGAAATCCAATATGGACCAGAGTTGACGAAGGCTTTCGGCCCTGCTTTTTATTATGCAATTACTAGGCCGCAGGATGCCTTGCTCTCGATGGGTTTGAAAACGAAGCCTTAAAAGGCTTTGTTTGCGCAAGCAGTGGAGGGCATTTTGGTGTGGGAACGTTAGTGCCCGGGCAGAGCTCGGGAGCGCCGTGCGCAGAGCTAAAAGCTCTTCTGCGCTCTGCATCTCTGTCCTTCCGGAATTAATCTCTTCAGAGAAAAGCCAAACTGAATAAGCCGTTTGGATGTTCGGAGAATTTTCGGGTCTATTTCTTCTTGCAAAGCCCACTTCATTCGCCAAGCGAATGAAGCGGGTAGAACAAATGCTTTTATTCAAGAGAATAGAACGCATTCTTTTTTTGCTTCGTACCTCTTTTTTTCTCGCTTCCCCCGTCGTATATTTTTCAATTATGCTCCGTGCCACCAAATCGGAAACTATGTTAACAATAGGATCAAATTTAATTCGGTTCTTTGAATGAAAGAAGTATTGCATGACCAAATGATTCAATGGAGCACGCACAGCTGCAAAAATGGTCTGCGGAAATACGTCGCTAATTTGACGCAAAGACCCAAAATAAGAAAACGCATAGCTTTCTTCCGACGTTTTTATGTCATAATTCTCCAAAAGCGCATCGTTCCCACTTAGGCTCAAAGAAGTAGAGTGTTTAGAGGCCATCCAACCGCTGACCCGAAGTAATTGATCGATTTCGTGCATTAATAATAACTTATCATGGTATCCATAGCGTTTTCTGGGCCGAATCTTGACTTCGTTTCGCTGTATCTCTGTAGCGTCGTCAATACGCCTAATCAATTTGACAGATTGTATTGCCCCAAGGCCTGTATGTCTTGATCGGCTAAGTCGATCCGGAAAAAATACGTGAATGAATGTCCTTTTAGGAAAATGATGAATAATGAACCTACCGAGACGAAAGCCAAACGTTTTTCCCGTAGGTAGACGTATTAAATCAAAGTAATCTCTAAAATTTACATCTTGATACAACAATTTTCCATAATAATAATCACTAAACCAACTCGAATCTGAACTACGATTCAGATTCAGTCTTACTGAAATCGGATTTATCTTTTGCGCCATAGTTCACTATCGTACCTTTTTTTTTGGTTTGATTTTGGTTCTTGAGGGCGAAGCTCTCTTCCCAGAGGAAGAGGGTTTCCGTGTAGAAGCAAACTCTCCAAATTTATGACCAACCATTTCTTCAGTAATCTTCAAACCAACAGAACCCTTTCCGTTATAAATTTGTGCATAGCGACCAACAAATTGAGGCAAAATACAAGATCTACGTGACCAAATTCTCCATCTGATTTTTTTTTGCTTGAACAAGCAAGCATCCACAAAAGGGCCTTTCCATACAGATCGTGTCATAAACTAATTTCTGCGTTTTCTTACTACCGTTTTAAATCCACCTTTGGTGGGCTTTCCCCAAGGTGATACCGAAGGTCTACCTCCTTTCGTGCGTCCTTCACCTCCTCCATGAGGATGATCGACCGGATTCATAGCAACACCCCGAACAATAGGGCGTCTGCCTAACCACCGGCTTTGTCCTGCTTTATTAAGCTTACGTTTACTATGATGAAGATTGGACACTATACCGACAGTAGCTCGGCATCGGGAATCTATGAGTTTGTCAACACCCGAAGGTAACCGCACGATACATTGTGGTGTATTTTCAAATTTCTTAATTATTTGAGCAAAGGTTCCTGCAGCTCGAATAAACTTTGCGCCTTGACCTGGATTCCATTCAATATTATGTACCCATGTGCCTATAGGTATATTAGCTAATGATACGCAATTTCCTACCATTTGATAATGTGAATCAAGTATGTTTTTATTCTCACTTAAAGCGTGGTCTCCCCCAAGACGTAGCCGAGCAGCAGCCTGGCTACTCCGAACGGGCTCTTCTACCCCAAGGGATCTTTGGCCTTCATTCGCTGTGCGAACAAAGTGGTTTTGGAACCGAAGGTCTTTATGGGCTATTAAATTATGGGAAGATTTATGTCGGTTGAACGAAGTCGAAGGTTTAGACCAATCACAATTCATCACTGTCTTGCCAGCTTCTGAGTGATCACTAGCTAATATATAAGTGAAAGGTGCACGATCTACTTTGCCCGCTTCAACTCTCGGTTCTTCTTCGCTATGCTCAGGTTTGAAAGAAAAAAATATATTGTTTTTTTTATTTTTATGCGCAGCAAAAAAATCGCTTCTTTTTTTAAGCCAAAAAAGCGCTTTGCGTTCGATTCTATGCACCCAGAGAGCGCTATGCGTTCTCCACCCTCGGCCTTCACTTCGATAAAACGTATTCTCTTCTCTGAAGTCTTTCATTCGCAAAGCAAAGAAATCGGGCTTTGCCACAGCTAAAGCTATCCCCGGTAAAGCAAGAAAGCTACCGAAAGGGCCTAGAGTTGCAGCCCCCCTCTTTGCCGTTGGAGAAGAAAGGGCAGAGAAAAAAACGTAATTTCTCCTTTGAGCTTTCCTGGGCAAGGAAGAAAACGAAAATAAGAGGCCGAAAAAAAAAATATTTTTTTCTCTTCGACCAAGAAAACGCTTGGCGTTTTCTTCTCTTTGACTATTCGCTTTAGAAAATGCAAAGCGCTTTGCGGGGCGTAGCACCCCTTCGACCCATCGTATTAAAGCAATCCAAGAAGAACGATTCGGATCATATTCGATTCTTTCTACAACGCCCGTAGACGAAGTGCTCCGTTGAAAATCAATTCTTCGATGCAATCGCTTTGATCCACCTCCTCGATGAAAAACGGTAATACGCCCTGATGAATTTCTCCCAGCAGACCTCTTTCTTAAACCAAAAGTTAATTGTTTTAGTGCTTTTTCCTTCCAGCAACTATTTATCATGGTGTATTTGCCTTTTCTGTTTCATTTCAAGTATCAATGACAGCGAAAACCCGAATGTACCGCAGGTACACTTCTTTCACTGTCAGCGTCATCAATCATCTACGATGATTGATCGCCATAAAATATATCACGTAAGGTGATCATGCTATTAATAAATGGGCCTTCGGCCTTCTGTTTTTTAAGCGATCCAATCTTGTGTATGTCAAACAGATGCCCTAAGCTTGCATTCTCGGAAGATTTAATAACGATGCATGTTTAGTCAGTCCTTTTACAATTAGTGCTTTTTGTATGCCATTACATAACAATGCCATAATCCTGATGGTTTTATGGGCCGCGGGCGCTTTCATCGTTCCACCCTGTCCCATCATTTGCTATGCCAAAGGTAAAGCGGACAACAGAATAAAATATATATATTTTTTTTTGCCACAAGCTCTCTGCCTTTTGAAGAGAGCTGCGCCCTTTGTTCGCAAAGCAAACAAAGTGCGTAGCTCCGGAGAAAAAAAGCCTCAAAATCGTAAATTGCGCGCATCCCGTAGCAATTCGCCATGTATATACTTCTTCGTAAGTTACGTTGATGAATCATCATAGATGATTCAGCGACGTTCTGAGTTTCGCGGAAAAAAATATTTTTTAGCTCAATAAAGCTAGGGGCCTACTTGTGAAATGTCCTATCTATCTACCTCTCCAAAAACAATATCTTGAGTACCAATTATGGTAACAACATCTGATAGCATGTGATGTTTGGACATAAAATCGAGCCCTTGTAAATGAGCAAAACCAGGTGCTCTTATTTTACAACGATAAGGACGATTGGTTCCATTACTGACTAAAAACACACCAAATTCTCCTTTAGGTGCTTCTACTGCAGTATAAGTAGAGGAAACTGGTACAGAAAAACCTTCTGTATAAAGTTTAAAATGGTGAATTAAAGATTCCATGGATTGTTTCATTTGAGATCGTGAGGGAGGACATAGCTTACGATCATCCGCTTTAATCATGCCACTAGGCATTTGATTAAGACATTGCATAATGATTCGAATACTTTGTCGCATCTCTTCGATACGAATACAATAACGATCATAACAATCTCCTCTGGTACCTACAGGTACATCAAAAATCAATTGGTTATAAACATCGTAAGGTGCTGATTTTCGCAAATCCCAGCATACTCCTGAGCCTCTTAACATTACACCACTGAATCCCCAATCCAAAGCTTGCTGTGCAGTGACAGTACCAATATCAACTAATCGTTGTTTCCAGATACGATTGTTGGTCAACATTTCTTCGATTTCATCAATACGAGAAGCAAATTGTTGTGTAAATAGAAAAATATCTTCACTTAAGCCCAAAGGCATGTCTTGTGCAACTCCGCCTGGTCGTATGTAACTGGCATGCATTCTGGCTCCCGAAACTCTTTCATAGAATTCTAAAAGTTTTTCTCGCTCTTCAAAAGCCCACAGGAACGGAGTCAATGCTCCCACATCCATAGCATGAGTAGTTAAAGCAAGTAAATGATTTAAAATTCGAGTTATTTCACGAAATAACACTCGTATATACTGAGCTCGTAATGGTACCTCACAATTACAAAGTCTCTCTACGGCCAGAGAATAAGCATGTTCTTGGGCCATCATAGAAACATAAATAGAGTCAAAATTTAATTGATACCAGCTATGCTGTACACATTCACTCGCATCACATAATAAAGTGCTCTTCGAACCGTGTGAGATGGTCACCCATCACACGGCTCTCCAACTTGAGTTACCCTTAGGTTTTGAATAACTAGGCCAAGGGCGCAGCGTCATAATGGTTGAGTTTTTGACTTCAAAAGTATTTCTGCTTTTGGGTATAACAAGACTTTGGTTTGAACAAAGCGTCTGACTGCTTTATGCGCCAACAAACAAATAAGCAACGAATCAAATATTCAGTGACTTTTTTCGTTTCCTGGAAGTCGTGCATTCTGGCTTAATTTTCAAAGAGTATGGAGTAGACTGGCTCGAAAAAAATATATTTTTTCCCCCTCCGGGTTTTGACCGGCCTTCTCCGCACTGCTCAAGTGCGCGACATTAGTCCGCCGATTTAGGCTTCTTCCCTTTTGTTTTACAGCAGCACTCCCTTCCTTCCTTCGTTTACATGGTCCTCGAAGCGAAGGGCAGGCAGGTACTACGAGCCCTCTGTCCCACACATCTCTATCTATAAAAATGTGTGGTTCACCGGTTTCACCGAATGCTCCTATCTCTTTACAAGATCGTGTGAGTGTGTAGTTATGTTTTAGATGCTCTGCTATATTCATATTGAATCCTAGTTTCCCTTTCTATCTCCGGTGTACTCGCTTTAGATCTTCGACACACAAGGAAAGACGTTGTGGGGGGGAGAATGCATTCATAAAACTACAAGCCAGCAAAAAAAAATATTTTGTTTGGGGATTAGATATTTTTTTTTCGCTTTGCACCTTTTTTATTTTCTGCTTTACTTTGTTGTCTTTACAAACAAACGCCAAGAGAATAAAGAGTAAGCTTATTCTCCTCCTAGCCCAGCACGTCCGGGTGATCATTCCGCCGGCATCTCTCATTCACGATACTTTCTGTTTAACTGACACTCAAGGATGCAGTTAGAAATAAGGCCAAGGGTTGGCTATTCCCAGTTATCTCCTTTTACGACATGCTGTCGTCGTCGCCATATTTTATATGTCGATCAGTCGTATCTGCTTTGCCGCGGGTTTCTGCAGCACCTCCATTTTGGAGGAGTTCATTCGGTGACTTCGCGGTCGCCCTCTAAACGATCAAAATAAGGTAAAGCTTGAAGATACGTTTTATACTCGATTAATTTTTCTGTGCCTCTAGTCGGGTAGGCGCCGGTCTTTCGGCCGGAACCCCCCTAAGAACCGTACGTGCAAGTCTCCCCGCATACGGCTCGCGCCATTTATTACAGGTGGCCTAACATTCAATAAAAAAAAGCCTAAGGCCTGCAAAAAGAATATATATATACGCTGCGCCCTGCAGCCTTTTTAGTAGCTTGGAAATGCGCATGCGTAAATTTGAGACTGCTTTTCTTCCAGTTCATGTGATTCCATGAAGTGTGGGCAGCGCTGTCTGTCGTACCCTTAACCTGCGGCCTTGGCCCTATGGCCCTACGCTTCAACCACAGTGGGGTCCTATAAGCTACCCATTTTCACTTGCTCTTCCAGCCCTTATTCGAAGCTTTCCATTTCCGTTAAATGACCCGGCCTCCCTGGCTTGACTTTCCGGTTATGTTCTTGCAGCTCTACCGGCTTCCTCCCCGGTTTCCTCGTTGCTAGAATTTTCCCGTATGCTTTCGACGCAGGCCTTATCCCCTAAGGCTCGTGTCTTCGCTAGATAGTATTTGCCAGTAGTGCCATCCTACCCGACCTGAGGTTTTGGTTTGTCCCTTGCAGTTAGCCTACCCATTCCAGGAACAAAAAATTGGCAATTGAAATGGGACCCCGGGCCGGTTACACGTTCCGCTGTGCCGAGATGCGGAGGGGCTGGTCGTGATAATCACCCCGCGGGAATACGCGTGCGCCCTTGACGGGCACTTCAGGACCCGCCGACGCGTTCTTGTTTTCAAGAAAGCCCAGTGGTCGACTTGTAAGTCAACCACAGTGGGGGGCGCCAAGTCCCCCCACTCATCTCCATTGAGACCCCAGTGTGGATAACGAGGCCACCTTCACAACCTTCTCCCCCCTTTCCCCCAGGCGATTCGCCTCACTTGAGTTGCCTGACAAAGCGCCTTTTGCCCGGTGCTTATGACGCGGAAGTTGCCTTCACGCGCCACCCGTGCTGGGGAACAAGCAGGACATAGCTAGCGGCATAGGATATGCCGACTCGGCGTCAGCGGCTTCGTGCCGCACTGAAGTAATCCAATATGCGGTTCCGCGCGTTCTACAACTTCTCCATTCATTTCTAATACTAATCGTAAAACACCATGAGCAGCAGGATGTTGAGGTCCAAAATTCAAAGTAAAATTCTTGATTTGTTTGGTTTTAGCCATATTTAATCATTTTTTTTTCCACAGAGCCTACGACCGGACTTGAACCGGAGACCTTTCCCTTACCATGGGAATGCTCTACCATTTGAGCTACGCAGGCCGATATATAACCACTGTTTTTATTACTAGGAAAAAATACCGTAATTCAAGCCAAGAGCTGGCTCAACACTACGATGTTTCTGTTTCTTGGCTTGGCTGCGAAGCAGCCTGAAGGCTCGTGGGACCGAAAAGTCGCTTTGCGAAGCGGGGCACAGGAATAAGAAATCTGGGGCACAGCTGCCTGCGGCCCTTATCAGATTAGGGCGCCAACTCTCTACTTATTAGAATACAGGGCGCAGCCAAATATTTATCTTTTTTTTTCAGCCAAAATTATATTTTGCCAGCGTTGTAAGAACGCATAGTGTTCTCCATCTTTAGCTTCAACACGTTCTATTCTCTTTTAACAAATTATTCAGTTTGATCTTCAGATTGTTTTTCCTAAAGCCAAGTTCAAGTGCAAAGCATAACGAGATCTCCCACAGCTATTATAAAGCGTAATTTATCCAAGCACTTATGCTGCTTTTTTACAGTAGATCACTCGTTTATTTGGAGACGATCGGATTTGAACCGACAGCTTCATGCTTGCAAAACATGCGCTCTACCAATTGAACTACGTCCCCTACAGAAGAAATGGAATTTGAACCCATGATACAGTATTGTTGTATTTGTTGGGATGAGTAGGTGCTTTCACGCTTTCCCCTCCTCAGAACCATATGTGCGAGTTTCCCCACAGACGGCTCAAGCAACCTGTTCAACATGTCGACCCACAGGAATAATGTTTGACTTATTGGCTACTAGAAAATGTTCCATGTATGACACTATTGTGGCAAGTTAAGTGTAACAATTCAACCTGTGGTCTGCCAAACACTTTTATAAGCTTATGCTTCCCCGATTTGCCATAATAAAAGCCCGGTTCTCATGATCGGATGTCCCGGGGAACTGCTATATTAAATAGCATAAGGGCGTAGCAAATAAGGCGCAGTAAATAGTTTTTTTTATCTCATTATAAAAGATATAACCCTTCAAACCGCTGGCTCCCTGCTCAAGACGCCAACCATTCCAATCTTTAATCTATAGTATTCTATCTAGAAAATATTTGGTTCCGCCTTGGATTCTTCTTGACGAGGTCTCTGTATTGGTTTTTTGCACTGTCCATCCATTGAAGAAAAAGGCATAGCATAATTTTTTTCGATCTCTTTATCCTAGCATTAGCTTAGTATGGAATCCCAACCATCATTACATTGTCTCTAAAGCTTCATACCTCAGGATTACTCCTGACGCAGGGTAGGATAGGGGCGTAGCCCTATGGAATTGAATCATATTACATCGCACAGCTTCTCAGCCATACTTCCTTTGTGATAAAAAAAAAATTTTAACTGATCAAGTTACCAGTTCATAAAGCGATATATATATATATATATCGCTTTATGAACTGGTTTTATAATAATTCATTTTTGAATTAAAATTTTACCGGGAAAAACGGGATTTGAACCCGCGACTTCTGGCGTGACAGACCAGCACTCTAACCAACTAAGCTATTTTCCCAAACATAATGAATCATCTACGATGATTCATCGGGATTTTTCCATTCTACTGGCTACGTCAGTAGAAATCCGAAAGTGAAAACTCTATTTTCTCCGAAAGCCTCGTTCAAGCTTTCAGGGAAAAGAGAGTAACCTGAAGCCACGAGGCTAATATCGCCAGCAGCCGCGCGCCCTGACTGCGCGCGGCTCTTTGCTTCGCACTGGAAGGCACTTGGCAGGAGGAAGGTTAGTTGACCTGTGGCTTTGCATGCTTTGGGCCATTACTGCGTAATGGCCCCAAAGCATGCAACAAGTCTAGATCGGTTTTTAGGCGAAGCCCTTCGGCCTCTACGCTATGCCAGTGGAGCCCTGCTTTTTGCATGGAACCGGGGCACTTTTCAATTAGAAAAACGTCCAAAAATATATATATTTTTTGTCTTATGACCATCTTAGAATTCAGAATCTTAGAATTCAGATTGTACCCTAAACTACGAAAACGCCATGCGTTTTCTGCTTTAGTTGGCCCAAACGCGAAGCAAAAAAAGCGATAATATATATTATCGCTTTTTTTGCTTTGCGTTCGCCACTTTCTTATGTTTCCTTTAACTGTGTTATTCTTTTTCAGAATAATTAGCTCTCATTTGCCATGCGAATCAAGCGGGCTTGCTTTTTGTCTAAAAGCCCCCTTTTTTTAATTATTGCGGTTCTACCACCATTAATAAAATTAGTAAATTTATCCATACGCTAGATTCAATTCATAATTACAGATAATGGAAACCCTTAGGTAATAACGGACTTGAACCGCTGACTTTCTCGGTGTAAACGAGGCGCTCTACCAACTGAGCTAATTACCCTAATGTGCCGAATAATCAACTGGAAAAGAGCACATCATGATTAGTTTATTTTTACAGGGTGTTCGCTTTTTACCAATTGCTTGATGCTTTATTTTATTGCATATTACCTAAATTTATCTTTTACTGCTACGCCACTAAAGTGCTTCCTCCGGCCTCTTGATTAAAGCAAAGTGGAGGACCCGAAAGTAAAAGCATAAAGCTTAAAAATAAAAAGCATAGCAAAAAAATATTTATTTTTTCAAATAACTAAAAAGATAAATAAAAATATCTATTACCACTTTTTTTTCTCGTTATCTAGCACAAAGTGTCAACAGAAGGTATACCGTCTTCATCTGCTAATCTCTTTATTGATTTTATATAATATATCTTTATTGAGCGTATATAATTGAGTATACTATGTAATTGATATATAATGTCTCTTTTTTTTTCAATTCTGTTGAAAAGAGCGCGGGGGAAGCAAAGCATATTATTCCGAAGCTTTTTGGCGAGAGGAGAAAGTAGCCCCGGAAAGCCACTTTCGCCTTTCATTCGCTGTGCGAACAAAGTTGACCTCCCAGCCACTTTTTTCTCTAAGAGGGCTTCCCCCATCGCAAAAAGATCTATTCTATTATTTTTAGGCATTCACTGTGTGGGAACAGACAGTCATTGTTCCGCGAAGCGCTTTAATCTTTTCCACCCGATAGGGTGAAAGAGATTAAACTGCCAAGCAAAACAAAAAAAATCAAACACACGAAAACAAAAGAATTTGGCAGCGCCCTGCTCAATTCACTTGACAGGACCCCACGTCCCAGCATCCTCTCGGTTAATTTAATAAGAGAGCCCTTATATCGTTCCGGCCTTATGGGCTTTGTTGCCGCAGGCTGCACTTTGTTGGCTACGCCAACAAAGGCTCTGGGAGCTCAATCAAATTGATGAATGACTTATCATGCCTACTTATCAAGGTTCATCCCATTTTGTTTGCATAGCAATGTAAAGAATGCTAAAAGCTTGCAACACGATAAAAGCAAAAAAAATATTTTTTTTGCTTTACGTTTTTTGGCTCAGAAATTCCCGGGTTATTCCCAATCCAAAGCGCCCTTTTTCCATTCATATAAAAATCCGATCGTCAAAATCAATAAAAATACTATCATAGACCAAAATCCAAACAAACCAATCTTGTTAAGAGAAACTGCCCAAGGAAATAAAAAAGTGACTTCCAAATCAAATATGATAAATAAAATAGAAACGAGATAAAATCGTATATCAAAACGACTTCTGGCATCATCAAAAGGATCAAAACCACATTCGTAAGCTGACAATTTCTCTGGATAAGCCGAACTGGAAGAAGAAGCAAATAGAAAAGAAACACCAATTAAGATCAAAGAAAATAGCAAACTTATTACTAAATAAACACAAATAGGTGCAAATTCCATAAACCAAGAACCATTTTTTTTTTAGGAGAATAGTTCCAATGGTAGAACAATGGTCTCCAAAACCACAGGTTAAGGGTTCGAATCCCTTTTCTCCTGATTACACCAGCCATAATTTGGTGGAGGTAGCGATCAATCATCGAACATAATTGATTCACTTTAAAAATTATTGCGAAGCAATACACTTAATTTGCTGGAGCCATTAAATATATATTTTTTTTCTTTTAGAACCAAATGAGTTACTAAGAGACTCTGTGTAAATCTTTGGCAAAAGGGCCACGCGTTTACTGTCAATTCACTTGCACATGCATAACCTGCAGCCTCTAAGCGCGCTAAAATTTCCAGACAAGACTGATGCATCACTTTGTGATATGATTCTGATAAAATACTAATTAGGCAATACATAGTAAATCTGATTTGTTGTCTCTATAGGGGGCACCCAGTGAAGAAATTGTAGCGTTCTTTGATACGAAATGTTGCCGGCATTAGAATGCCGTTACTGCATACGTAAATAATATCTAATAGTAGATTATCAAAATATGCGTTCCCGTTCTCTATTCTTTTGGAGTGTAGCCTCACCCAAGGACCCAAGAAAGAAAGGTTTTTACTTCTTCATGTAGAAAAATAAATAAAAACGAAGTGGAGGGGATGGAGGGGAGAAGAGCTCCGCCCATATGACGAAGCCTTACTAAAGGCGTAGCCAGAGGACGTAAGAAAAAAATTTGGCTGCGCCCTGGCCGCTTTCACCCTCCACCTAGAAGCACGGAAACAAAACTTGCGGCCTGAAAATTTTTTTTTAGTTGAATTTTTTTACACTGAATGAGTTGCTAAGAAGCTCTGTGTAAATTTTTGACAAAAGGTAGCCAGTTGACTGTTAATCTGCTCAGTGATGTTTTTTTGTTGTACGATAGCAGAAAGTATACCTGGGTCTATAGACTTCAAAAGCTCATGTTCATATTGATTAATGCTTGAAATAGGAATTTGATCTAAATAACCTTTGACAGCTGCATAAATAACCACGATTTGTTTTTCAATAGGAATTGGGCTATATTGTGGTTGTTTAAGAACCTCTGTTAGCCTAGCCCCACGATTTAATAAATACTGAGTAGCAGCATCAAGGTCTGAACCGAATTGAGCAAAAGCGGCTACTTCACGATATTGCGCCAATTCTAGTTTTAAGCTACCACATACCTGTTTCATAGCCTTCAACTGAGCCGCAGAACCTCGAGAGTAGGGTTCGCGCCCATCTCTAGGCGCTAGCACGGGATAGAGAACCCGGCTCCCTCTCAAAGAACCGCGCGCGATAGTCGCCTATCACGCGGCTCCCTTCTCCTGAAACCTGCTACTTCTAGACGACGACATTCAAATCAATACCGGGCATCGATACCTTGCCCGCGTGTAGTTCGTTATAATGTGAAGCACACAGAGGGATTTGCTTCCTATTGAGTGCTTATTGGATAGCCTCAATTCCTTTTAAGATCTTAACCTTTCTGACGGATCGCACGTTATGCTTCCTAGTTGTTCCAGCCCTTTATAGTCGCCGGAGATGGTGCCCTATATCATTTTCTTCGCATCCTTTAATTGCGCCGCAATGATCTGCGAGAGTACCTTACTTCGACTTAATTTTATAAAGAGCCTATTTATTTGGGTTCCTTGTTAAGAAGCACTTCTAAAATCAACTTATTTCTCTTTCTCTTAAATCAAGTAACGCTGCCAATCTTGTGCCCTTATTCGTTTTAACTAAGTTTTTGCTGAACTTCGGGCTGATCCGATGTGAGCTCGATTTGTGCTTTTTGGCCAGCGTATATACAGCTAACCACCTCAGATGGTAGTTGACGATGGACCTCACTTTGCTGAGGTTCTCATAGCATAAATAGTAGTTTAATATTCCTATGGTCACACTGCAGCAAGCCACAATTTGATGATTAGTAGAGGTAGATATCACACAAAACAAAATAAGGGCACAATACACCACTATATCTCCTCATCCTTATATGTATGTAAGTCCTTCTACTGCTTATTATGCTTACGTGAAATATCTGTGTCCACGTATCCAAAAAGTGTTGATCCTGTATCTTTTCCAAAAAGATGCCTTTTGGGCCTTTTCTGATTTAAGGTGTCGTAGCACTTCCGAATGTCAAACTCAATGAACCAGGACGTTCCTTCCCATCCATACTTTACGCTTGCGAGTGCCGTGTGTTAAAACTTACTCAGTTTGAACCCGTGCGAATCCTCCGAAAATGTTGCTTCGTATATCCTTTTTTTAGGGCCGCTTTGATGGCTTTTTGTGATATCTGCTTTCTGGGACTGATCATTGTAAGCGCTTTCGTCTCCTTGGATTCTCCTGGTTTTGGGATGTTGACCTGTCTCGCGGGTCTAAATGGAGATTTCCCCGCGCGCAGTTGTTCTGCGGTGTGTTCGGACCATCTCCGATTGGCGCCCTCTAAGGAATAAGAAGTTGATCTCTTCTCTTCTCCTATTCGTCATCCCCTCCTGGGTTAATTTGTATGAGTTTAGATCACATGCGTTCGTACGCTGCTACGAGCGCATGTGAGTCAGCTATTATGTCGATGATTTTCCGATATTTTCCGTCGGCGTTAGGTTTCAGTTCCCGAATTCGATCGGCTGCAGCCGCGACTCGGACAGGAGAAGCAGGACTTTCCTGATTTTCAGTTCTATCCATCGCCGAACCGACGAGGTTCCCCTCGTAAGTTTTTGTGGTGGTTCCACTGGGACCGTACGAATCGCAGCCTTTCCTCATGGACAGGTCCCGATTCCCATCAGAAGTTCCCTCTAGGTATTTAACGATTTTTAAAGCCTTGGTCGACTCGTTCGTCGCCGTGGAGTTAGTGTGTTTTCCGACGCAGGGTTCCCCTTTTCCTTCTCGTGTAGTAGAAGTACTCATGCTGCAGACGGCACATATCCCAAGTTCACGCAGGTATAATCCTGGGTGTCTTCCCTCTGAGAGTAGGGCAACCATCATCGAGGTTTGTTTTCCTAAACTTCCGATAGTTAGTTTCTGACTTACCGGCTTTCGACCCAGTTCTAATCAGGTAAGGCAGATTACGCGCTGAGGGATCCTACGCAGAGCTTTCCAACTCCAGCGATCCCATGTGGATCTCACCCCGCTCACACGACTTACAGATAATCCCACGTTAATAGCAGGTCGAATTCCACGATAAAAGAGTTCTGTTTCCAAAAAGATTTGTCCATCTGTAATGGAAATAACATTGGTAGGAATATAAGCAGACACGTCTCCAGCTTGTGTTTCAATTACAGGTAATGCAGTCAAGCTACCCGCACCAGTCTGGTCTGACATTTTAGCGGCTCTTTCTAATAAACGAGAATGTAAATAGAAAACATCTCCTGGGAACGCCTCACGACCTGGTGGTCGACGTAATAATAATGACATTTGTCGATATGCCACTGATTGCTTTGAAAGGTCATCATAAATGATTAATGCGTGCATTCCATTATCTCGAAAATATTCTCCCATAGCGCAACCTGAATATGGCGCTAAGAATTGCAGAGGAGCAGGATCCGAAGCAGTAGCTGCTACAATGATGCAATATTCCAAAGCACCCGCTTCTGAAAGAATCTTAACTAATTGTGCCACGGTTGAACGTTTCTGTCCAATCGCTACATACACACAATACAATTTTTCACTATCTGAGGTGCCCTGTGCGTTGATCTGCTTCTGGTTCAATATAGTATCAATAGCGATAGCAGTCTTTCCAGTTTGTCTGTCTCCTATTATAAGTTCTCGTTGACCACGACCTATAGGAACCAGGCTATCTACTGCTTTTAATCCTGTTTGCATGGGTTCGTGCACAGATTTACGTGCAATAATCCCGGGAGCTTTAACTTCTACACGTCTTCGTTCTGCAGCGCCTAAAGCACCTTTTCCATCGATAGGTACTCCTAAGGCATCAACCACACGACCTAACAAAGCCTTTCCTACAGGAACATCCACAATAGATCCAGTGCGTTTGACAATGTCTCCTTCTTTAATAGCAGTATCACTACCAAATATAACAATTCCTACATTCTCATTTTCTAGATTCAAAGCCATTCCTTTCACACCGCTGGCAAATTCAACCATTTCTCCAGCTTGAATCTTATTTAATCCATAAACACGTGCAATTCCATCTCCAACTGATACCACTCGACCGATCTCATCCACTTGCAATTTGGTGTAGTAATTGGTAATTCTTTGTTCTAATAATGTAGATAGTTCCGCTCCAGCCAACTTATTTCCAGTTAATTTGTTCATAAATTAATTAAACCTTCTACCAATAAATTAAATAATTCCACAATCTGAACCTTCAGATTGTGCCCAATTTATCATCTCAAATGATAGATCAAGACGGGGAGGGGGGGGGCATTCATTAGCTAAGCTCCTTGAAGCCGATAAAGCGGAAAAGGAAGAAAAGACGCGAAATAGAGAAAAAAATTTGGGGCGATTTTTAGGTATTTTTTGGCGCAGCAAAAAATATTTTTTTTTATTTTTTTCTTTCCACCTTTCTTTTTTATGTCAAGCCATTGAAGTAGCGGAGACCCACTTTATTCTCTCGAATCCCCATCACCCGAGCGCGGCGTTTTCACAAAAGGTCAACACTCCCGCTGTTTCGGCTCGAAAAGACCGAGTTTGGTTCAAACAGGCAAAGCGGAGTATTCAGCATGCCATAGAACTGAGCCGAGCATGCAATTACTACGAAATTTAATATTATCAAGATGACTGTAAGCAATTTTTGCTTACTTTCTACTCAATTTGTCACTACGCGAACTTTGTTCCCAAGGACTAGCAAAATCAAAATAACGAAATTCTTGAGTCATCTCAATAGGTTCAGAAACCACACGTTTCTCTGAATCATCATAACGTACTTCCACATATCCACTTAAAGGAAAGTCTTTTCGTAATGGATGACCCTCAAACCCATAATCTGTTAATATACGGCGTAGATCAGGATGATTAGAAAAATAAACACCGAACATATCCCAAACTTCTCGCTCCCACCAGCCGGCTGACGGAAATATACTGACTGCCGAACAAATTGGAGTTATTTCGTCCACACTGGTTTGTACGCGAATGCGTGAGTTATACTGAATACATAGAGTCAAGAATTCCATCGCAGAGCCGCAGTTTCCGCGTGCACTCTCACGATATAATAAAGTGCTCTCCGAACCGTGCGAGATGGTCACCCATCACACGGCTCTCCAACTCAAGTCCACCTAAGGTTGTTCGCGATCATATGGCTCCAAGCGTGGGCTTCCTTATGAGAGTTTTGGCATAAGGGTAGGTGAAAAAAAAATAATATATTTTTTCCCAGAGACCACCGTACATGAAGCACCCATGGCTTTGCATTATGGCCAAAACTAGCACATATGGCTTCCAGAGCTGCTGCGCCCTCGTATTGCTTTCTGTGGTAATTTTCGTAAGCGAACGAGCTATGCGATTCGAGCGGCCTTGCCTCTCACGGTTGCCGGTTCTCAGCCAGCGCTTTGTTGTCAGGTAGCTATATTTGATCATATTGCGTATAGGGAATGGCTGGGAGGTGGCCATTCAGTTCAACCCCGGTCCCTTCTTCGCTGTGCAAACAAAGTGGGTCTTGGCCCGTGTTTTGCAATGGTGTGCCTCCTGCCATGGCGCGGGTGTTTTTAGCCTCAATTGGTTTTAAACCATTTTTGGGAAACACCTTAGCTGAGGTGCCCAGTTTAAATTAGCTGCATATGTTTTGGCCAATGAGGTACGTAGTATGTAGCTCAAGTGCATTGCGTGAATACATTGGTTCTTAAAGTTTGCCAAATGCTAATAGGCGGCGAAGCGACAGAGAATAGAGGTTACGCGCACTACCGAGTAGCTTTAAGGATACTAAAAGTAAGCAAAAGTGGGTTTCGGGTTACTTAATTTATTATAAAACCCCTTCTTTGCCAGACGGTTTATTATCTTACACATATTAACAAGTGAACTAAGCCCACCAGATTAATGGAATCTGTATATTATCTAATTGCCGCCGTATCGTCGGCAAAACTCGTAGGTATATTCTAAATTGCAACTAGTAAGATATCCAAGGAAAGGAATCTTCTTAATTTTGATCCGAGTTATTAGAGTTCTATCCAGGTTAAGCCTAAGCTCAAGCCGCACTTCAATAAAAATGTAACCGAATCAGGTATCTTTTCTGCCAGAGCTCGCGGACCAATTACTCTAATAAAAAAAGTCATCTGTGAAACGCACGTAGTTTACTGAAAATGGATGTCTTGCAGATGGCCTAGACCGAGGTTTCGTGCTATTTCAATTCTGGCTCTATGTGTCGCAGTGTGGTCGGGGAGAGCTAAATGAGAAAAAAGAAAGAAATTATTTGCTGCGCGCTTCTAGCGTTTTTTGCTTCGAAACGGAATTCGAAGTTAATCACCTAGTCCCTCACAATGTTTTTGGTGCTTTAATCAAAGTGCCACATATAGTTTCCCTATAACTATTGTTCTTCGAACCTGGATCAGGTGAAAGCTTCTTATAGGCGGTAATCCACAGATTGATATCTTTTATGAGCCGAAAAAAGCCTTCTGCCTGGAACTGCTCTTTCTGACAATGTTTCCAAAGGGCATGAGGGCGATCGGAATATGCCGAAGCGGCAAAAAAAAATATATATATATTTTTTTTTAGCTGTTCAGTCTCATCCGAGCTCAATCTCGATCTCTTCATGCTGCTTGAGTACGCAACGTACCCCCCCCCCTTAATGGGTAGGAGGGGGGTACGTCGATTTAGGCTCCTTCCCCTCTGCCATACATACAGTGCTAGCACTTTCCCTTCACAGAGTCTGTTTCGAGTAGGCAGGTACTACAGGCCCTCTGCCCCATTCGGAAATCTAAACGTCCGAATGGTTCACCGGTTCAACCGAATGCTCGTAATTGGATGCTCTTGGGCATCTTCGCGCAGTGCGCTTCAGGTGGTTTAGATACCTTGGCCTTTAAGAGAATCAAGCGCTGTGCCTTTGAAGCATCGCTTTTTGCTCTAATTTTCGTAAGCATAGCAAAAAAAATACTTTTTGGGATCCTGGTTCCTTTGTTGTCTTGGTACGATCGTCACTAAGCTCCGTTATACGAAGAAGACGCTGTGATACTTCATTCGAGTCTTGCCGAACGCGCCCGGGCTAATATCCCACCTACACCTCACGTTCACGAATGAAAAAAAAATAAATTTTTTTCCCCGTTCAACTGCGCCTTGAAGACACGGTTGGGTATCGCCTATGGGTTGGCTATTCCCTGTGATCCCCTTTCACGACAGGCTATGTTCCCCATTGGAAGTTCGTTCCGTTGGGTGTCTTTAGCGGTATATCCGTTAAATAAGTCGTGCCCGTCTCGTTGCAGACTTCTACAACGTCTCATTCGTTTGGTACAAATGAGCACTTTATTCGGTTACTTCGCAGTCGCCCTCAGTAAATTATAAACTACTTCAAATCTTTGTTTTCGAGAAGGATAATCAACTCCACAAATATCGATCAAGACTTGAAAACGTGTATTGGTATGATATTTCAAAAACCATAATAATTGAAATAGGTAATCAGGATTGGTATATAATATATTTTCATGTTTTGATTTTTTGAATTGATGTATCCATTTTGGTAAAGTAGCTATCAGAGATTTGAAAAACGATTGGTTATCCACAAATCGTCTCTTTTTTTCTAGGAAGTAAACACATTAGAACACGAGTTAAAGGGCGAAGCAAAGTTTGGTATTACGAAGGATAAGTCATCTAGAAGCTGGGAGCTTCGCTGATCCTGGACACTTACTTTATCTATGTGATTATTCATGAGCAGAATTTATCCATTATAACAAGGCCACAGATTGCGCTTTTCAAGCCTTAACCTACTGCAGCCATTATTTAAAGAGCCACGTTTTCAATGACTTAATTAGCTAAGGACTCACTCAGGATATAAAGTCTCAGGCCCGAAGTCAGAATCTATGTATAGCTTACATTAAAAAGGCCGAAGGTCCTTTAATGGGCTTTCGTCTTCCTCAAATGGGGCAGGGGATACCTTTTTTCATTCCATGAGAATTCTTCTATATGAAGGCTAGATATAAAAATTAAAAATTAGGGCTGCAAAAATTAAAGGTGAGAACCCCTACAGTGAATACGTTGTGTAGCATTTAGTATCCAGTGCAAATGTTAGAATGTTACAGAGTGCTCTGCTACGAATTGAACCGAGTCGAGCTTGTAAACCTAATGAACTTAATAAACCCGGAGAACATAAAGCAAAAAAAAATATAGATTTTTTTATGAATGCTTTTTCATATAGCCGCAGTAGACTATTTACCTGCCTACGATAAAGCATACTATAAAAGAAAAAAATTGAAATAAACGACCAGCCAAAACCTAAATTGAAGTATAAAAGATCCTTTTTGGTAGAAACCCAATTTATTTATTTCTTTTATACGTGGTACATCGTATTTTGAGACTATGCTATGAAACTTTTTCATAGCATATCTTATAAACCGTCAGTTAACTAAGATAGAGATATACGAAAAACTGAAATGAACTGAAAGAACAGCCGCAGGATCCATGAAATACAAAGAAATTAAAGCCATCCACCAAGTATAAAGTCCTAACCGATTCGTTATCAAGTAAGGCTCTCAACCAATAGTCCGCAGAAGATTCCTACTTAAGGTGAAGGTGCTACTTCTAAGTCATCTTAGCTGTCATAAGGAGCGCTTACTTGGCCGGGATAAGCTTCGCTGGACGGTACACCAACAGCACCGGCCGTGCCTTGGACACGATGTTGGGCAATAGAAACAGTAGATGGTAACTGTCCGGATGATTACGCAATAAAACCAGTGGAACCAAAAAAACTATCAGATATGCCCGGTATAAAAATTTCCAGTATAATAAATCTGCTCATAAAAGTTGGTAATTGATACGTTCTAGGCATAAACGGTTCTTGCGTAGTATCCAGATCTGGTATAGAATCAGCCGAATCTCGGCAGATTCATAAAAAGATAAACGAAACAAGATCAATAGAAAAGGGACGGCGACGCAGCACACCTCGGCCATAAGAACCGGTCCTGTTATAATTTATTGGGCTAGGGTAGGGCGTAAGCTCCGATAAATTTGGTACAGAGATGCTGCGGCGCAAAACCTCTCCTTCTATCTGTCGAAGATTTCTCGTGAACTATAAGCAGATAAACTTCGACGAAGTCTCATAGGTCAAGAATTCTGGACAGAAACTTCGTTTGATCCGGAATTTTTGACCGACGCTCGACTCCTTGTCAGGAATACCCGCTGGAATTGCTAAAGCAATCCCGACAAGAATACTTGTTAAAATCCTCTATAATTTCTTTCCAATCTGCACAGAGTGCAATGAAGGGTTTGAAAAGTGGCGCAATTGAACTAATTAATGGAGGAATAATGGGTAGAAAGCGGATACAGGGATTTAGTAATAAGACGCTTAATAAATTGATAGCTTTTCATTTCACAACATAAAGTCAATTCTTAAAAATGTGGGAAAGCTTGCGAGGACTTAAGTCCTCGCAAACATTAGAATTTTGGATTAATCTAGCTTCTAATTCGCCGAGAATAGGCGTAATAGCAAAATAGAAGAAAAAACCAACTGAAGCAATTTGTCCAATAGTAACATATGGTGCCTCCACAGGTTGACATCCAATCCAGCCTAAAAGTAAGCAATCTGCCAAAAGCAACCAAAACAATTTTTGGTGAATTGGTCGAAAACTTGAACTACGTACATATGATGTGTTAATGAACGGTAAAGCAAATAATGACACGAAAACTAGTCCTATAGCAGCTACACCCCCTAATTTATTAGGTATACTTCGAAGAATCGCATAAACTGGTAAGAAATACCATTCTGGCACTATATGAGCCGGAGTTGACATGGGATTTGCGGGTATGTAGTTGTCTGGATGCCCTAGAACATTAGGTGCATAAAAAACAAAAATAGAGAAAAAGATGGCAAAAGCTACCCAACATACTAAATCTTTTACGTATATATAGGGATAAAAAGCTATTTTATCCACAGAAGAATTGATACCCAATGGATTATTAGAGCCATATTGATGTAATGCAGCGAGATGAATGATAGAAGCGGCAGCTATTATAAAAGGAAGTAAGTAATGAAGGCTAAAAAAACGATTTAAGGTGGCATTATCTACCGAGAAACCACCCCAAAGCCAAGTTACTATAGTGTCTCCTACTACGGGTATTGCACTAGCTAAACTTGTAATGACTGTAGCTCCCCAAAAACTCATTTGCCTAAATTCCCTCAAACCATGTCTTTTCTACGTTCTAACCAAAGACCCTTCTTAGACTTCATAGATGAATGATGTCAGGCTCCACCGGTTTTTTCTCATTTCACCATTTCACTCAGAATATGGAGCAGCGATTGGGAGTATTTCTTACTAGAATTAGCCCTGATATGGAATTTTTTATGCAGTATTTTTTTTCTCAAGTAAAACTATTTATATGAATAAGGAACCTTGAGCCCGCGCGCCCTTCGGCCTCATCATTCATAAGTCAATAGGCTAATGCTCTAAGAGTCGAATAGTCAACAATTTTCTTAGGAACTATCTGGACTCCCCCAGAATAAAACATTCGGGGTGGAGCCAATTCAAACTAGCCGAGGTTTTGATTCGAAATCTTAGATACTGGTGGGCCTTCGGCTTTACCATTATTTGTCAAATTAGGTGTTACCTTAGAAAATAAATATCCCCGGAGCAAGAGCTGAAAGTAAAACCAAACAATAAAAACCCTATTAAAATATCTTGGATTTGTTATGGCAGGAGGTTAGAGAGCTTAGGCAAGGCTTATAGAAACCTTGATATATGGCTTAAATAGACTATAAGACTCCAATTCAATAATAGGCCTTCGGCCTTTATTTATTTATTAATTAGAGTAAAATAGACATTATGTTTCGGAGAGAAGTGGGACTATATATTTACCTAGCTGAAGATCAATCATGGACTAGGCACCCCACGTGTAGTCTCTGAGGAACTCTCTATGCTATTTTCTCCAAGGCCGAAGAAGCCTATTCTGGTGTAGCGAGAGTTTTCCTGCGGATTGTCTATGATGACATGCTAAGGATTTTTACTTAGAATTTACACCCACGCAAGACAGCAACGCTAACGTTAGAGGGACTACCAAAGGTCGTCCACTTCGTGCCCTCCATGAGAAAGAAGTACCTTAGTAATAAAGAGTTTCCCGCATTTAGTGGGGTTTTTATCCTTCTATTAGTAGAAGGAGGGGCCAAATTGACCCCACGGTAGTACGTATCCTATAAAAGCTGTTATAATCATTAAAAATAAAATGACAACTCCAAGACACCAAACTAATTCCCTAGGACTCGCATAACTTCCATAATATAAACCACGAAAAATATGAAGATAAACCACAATAAAAAACATACTTGCCCCATTAGCATGCATATAACGAAGCAACCAACCACCTTTCACATCTCTCATGATGTGTTCTACGCTTAGAAAAGCTAAATCCACATGAGGCGTATAATGCATAGCTAAGAAAACGCCTGTAATTATCTGAATGGACAAGCAAAGACCAGCCAACGAACCAAAACTCCACCAATAACTTATATTGCTTGGGGTTGGATAATCTATCAAATGATTGTTAAATGTAGAAAATATAGGTTGTTTGAGAATCGATAGTCGTCTTGCCATATGAATGTTTCGTGCTTTCTTGTTTTCGCGGATCATGGAAACTTTGTGTTCTTCATGATTGACGCAATCCATCATGGGCAGGATTTACCCATCATTACAAGGCCTTAGGTAAAAGAAATATATATATTTTTTTTATTCGTTCTATAACGCTAAAAGCCTGCATTTACGCAGTTAATAGAACGAATAAAAAAAATTATTTTATATTTCTTTTAATCAATTCATTTGGTCTTCAAGCTGCTATTTAACTCTCCCAAGATTCCCTTTTCTATAGGAGTTTTTTTTAATTACCTCCCCAAAAAATATATATTTTTTAATTGCACTGCAGTGAAATTGCTCACTGAATTAAGGAAGCCAATCAAAAGCTACTAGAACACCAGATACAAAAACTACCCAAGCTAATGATAAGGGTAAGAATACTTTCCAGCCAAGTCTCATTAATTGGTCATAACGATATCGTGGAAATGCTGCACGGACCCATATATAGACAAACAGAAAGAAAAGAACCTTAATACTAAACCAGATAGAACCCGGAATCACATGAAAAATAGGAATATCTAAGATGGGCAACCAACCTCCTAAAAAGAGCAATGTACATAGACTGGGAGAGTAAAGGTGCAGCTCCGTAGCCCGCTCGAGCCTAAGAATAATAGATATCCACTCCCTTCTCAAAGAACCGTACGTGACACTCTCGCGTCATACGGCTCCGTTCTGGAAATCTTGAATCTCATCCCCTCTAACTAACGCCGCGCTTAAGTCTTCGAACCACGAAGGCCTCGCATGGATGTCTGAGTGTTTATAATTGGTACAGAGTGGGAAAAATATATATTTTTTCTCCGCCCGGGTTTAAGCTGCTCGGTTTGAACTTGATTCATTCATAATAGGACACCGGTAGCAAGTCTATCGTCCGCGATAGTTCTGAGTACATGGGTGCTGCGCTTCGCGCCCTGTCGTCTCAGTGACTCAGGCTCGCCACGCCCGCCTTTCAGACTAATGCCTACCATCGCCAGTGAGTTCTATCTCCCAGAACCAGAATGATTATCCCTGTTCAATGAGTTTACATTCATCCCTGGATATGGGGTACCGTTTCCTTCCCCGACACCCTTGTAGCTGTCACCTGTAATTCGCGCAAGTGTGTCCGCACCCCCGGATGAGACGAGAAGTTTTTTCTCGGAGCAACCCTCCCTGGTTCCAGACCTAGGAGCGCACTTTCCCGTATGAGCATTCGGTACACGTATAGGTCTGGGGAAAAGTTACGAGGTACCCACTTAAGATATCTCCCTAATCTTAGATAGGTCGTCCGATGGGTTCGCGCTTCATTGCTATGCTTACACACCAGGCTACCCTTCTCCGAAAGCTTCGCGGGACCTACTAGTCTTCAGATCGCCCGGAAGGGTTTACTACACAAGGCCCTTGAGAGGACACTGGCTCCTGCAGAGGGCCGCAGCCCAACGAATGTCAGATGCAAAGCTCCGCACCTCATTAAGATCATATTAGCATATTCCCCTAAGAAAAAAAGAGCAAAACCCATCGAAGAATATTCTACATTATAGCCCGCGACTAATTCAGCTTCTGCTTCTGGTAAATCAAAAGGAGCTCGATTAGTTTCTGCTGAACAAGAAATGAAAAACATAATAAATACAGGAAACAAAGGAATGCCAAACCATATCTGCTTTTGCGCTATTACAATCTCACTAAAATTACAGGAACCTACACGAATTAGTACAGTAATAATAATAAGACCGATAGAAACTTCATAAGAAACCATTTGAGCTGCAGATCGTAATGCTCCTAAAAAAGCATATTTAGAATTACTAGACCAGCCCGCTGTAATAATCCCGTAAACACCTAGAGAAGATATAGCAAATAGATAAAGTATACCTACATTTAGATCCGACAATACCATACCATAATCAAAAGTAGGGGTCGGAGATTTCCCCGCCCTCCGAACCATACGTGACAGTTTCCCGTCATAAAGCTCTCCGCCACTGATTCATTAAAGCGCGTCAAAAAAAATATATATATATTTTTTTTTGACGCGCTTCACGAGGTCTTTATTGAATGAGGTTGTAGCAGCATTTAAGTGTCTGCTATGACCGACCCATCCTCTCGGGAGAGTTAAAGCGTCACCGGCTTCGCCACATCTGTGACAAGGAAAGGGCCGCGCCCTCTACCATCGAATCATGACTGCCGCCCTTCAGTACCTGGCTTGGTTGCTTTCCTTCCCCACTTACTACAGCGACTCCGTCGACCCTCTCCCTAGAGAGTAGGCCGATCCCGTGATTGCGTCTTCGACTTTTTTCACCTGTTCGTCGAGGTAAGATGTCCGCATAGTCTTATTCCCTTACTGAGAATGCTCCCGAAAAAAAAAATATATATTTTTTTCCGTCTTCGGCCTCCGTTATACCTACCAGAAGAACCGATTACGGGACCAAGTCGTTACCCGCTGGCTTAGTGAATGCTGTCGTTCAGCAGCTACGTAATTCGGATTCGTCAGCCTCATCAACCCCAACAGTATCTCTCGAGTCGTCCTTGGAAATACGGGTCTCCTGTGACTTGTTTTCCCAGATGCTTTTCCACGCGCATTGCAGCAACGCTACCTCTGGGTGATTTACTCCATTAACGCAGACTGGAGATCAGGCACCAGGACATGCCCCATAGCGACGAAGGCACCTTGCACGGCGCACGGTATAACAGCCCAAGCAACCAAACTTAACATAAATGTAATTACTGGAGCCATTATAAAAATAAATAAATTAGCACTACTTGGTAAAATAGGTTCTTTTATCATTAATTTCAAACCATCTGCTAAAGGTTGTAACAATCCGAACAATCCCACTACATTAGGACCCTTTCTACGTTGCATAGAGGCCATTACTTTACGTTCAGCTAGAACTAGAAAGGCTACTCCTAATAAAAGAGGTATTATTATTCCAAGTATTCTCGCTAAAATACCAATGATATACAGTCTCATTTTGTTGGCCTTTTTTCTATCTCATTTCATACGAAAAGCTATTGGAAAAATATATATATATATATATATTTTTCCAATAGCTTTGGAAAAACAGGGGTTATGGACCACAGGCTAACGAAGTGAAGCTACCTTACGTATGATTGAAAGTTAAACCGCTTAAAGTAGCCTGAATGAATGATGTCCCCCCAAAGAAAGTTGTGGAATGTCATAACAATTCTGGACATGACACCTTAGGATATGGCCAGAAAACAGAAACCTACCTGCGGCAAAAAATATATATATATATTTTTTTTTGCCATAAGTTTACAAGCAAGAAAGGCTCCTTGCCTTTAGGCATCGACTTCTGATATGTATGTACGCTTTACATAATGGTACTTTTTACAAGCGGAACAGTCCAAACCAAACGGACAAAGAAAAAAGGGGGGGGGTGCGCGGGTTCTCACATAAGCCGCGCACCCCCGCATAATAGACGAAGAAGGCCGCAGGTCTATATTTCTTATTCGGTTCCCACAAAAATGTTACTGGTATACCATCAACACAAGGCCTCTCCGGAACAAAGCGTAAGCACCACCCTAAGCAGGCTGGCATGGGGCAAGCACGCGCGTGCCGCGCGGCGTTAGTCAACTTCTTTGCTTTTCTTATGCAAATTTCACGGTTGCTCTTAAGCAGCTACGGGTTTTTCACCCGTTTGACTGCTATTGAAAAGAAACCAGGCTGCAGCATATTCTGAAAAACAAGCGTTTATAGGGCATAGCAAACATATTATTTTTTCAGCGGTAAGATCGGGACGCCTTTTATGCTCTCTGGATTGACATCATAATGTCCCGTGCTATAGATCTCAGGCTTCCTCTTAGAGTAATAATCAAGTCATTGATAACTTTTGAGTCTACTGGAATATTTGCCTTATGACATCACCGGGTATACCTGTGACATGGGTGACGATTTAATTTCGTCTGGCCCGCTTCCGACACTGCATGGGCGGCGGCAATCACAATTACTACAAGTACAACTACTTTAATTAAAGTAGTTTCACCAAAATTACCTATGCAACCAACTACATAATCATATCCCACTTTGTCATAAATAAATTTTTTATTTTAGAATTCTGAAGAATTAACCAAAAGGAAAGGGATATTACTATAACATTGAAAATTATACAGAATGATATTAACCATAATACCTTCCGAAAAGTACTAGGATCCATATTAGAATCAGCAAGATTAATCACAAATACCACCATCATTACATAAGAGCAACAGCCCCAAAAACCAAACTAAATTGAGTTCTATCTTTAAATAAAGTATGATTAGGTTGGTAAAAAACTGTTTCAGATTTTCTCTCCTTTTTTTAATTACCTCCCCACCAATAAATAGATACAAATAAAAATAACCAAACCACGTCAACGAAATGCCGGTACCAAGCAGCTGCTTCAAAGCCAAAGTGATGCGTTTGGGTAAAATGCCCTAGATATTGACGAATAGCGCATATTATTAGGAAAATAGTACCTATAATAACATGAAAACCATGAAACCCTGTGGCTAAGAAAAAAGTAGAACCATAAATACCATCAGAAATCGTGAAAGGTGCTTCTACATATTCCATTCCTTGAAACCCCGTGAAGACTAAAGCCAGCAAAATGTTAGAGTCAAGAGTTACTTCATAGAGCCGTACAACTCGGTCGCCGTTTACTCGTTTGACATAGTAAAGTGCTCTCCGAACCGTGCGAGATAGTTACCTATCACACGGCTCACAAACCTGATTTTTTACCACGTCTCCATAGGGCACGTAGTCGTTTATTCCATTGTTAAAGCCTTGGGCTTAATTCTATCCAGACATGAAAGTCAGATTTCTCGTGTCAATCAGGTAAAGTCCATAAATGAAAATCATTTCTGTACAGTGATTTAGACTCCTTCTCGCTTTGCCCTTAGACGAATAAGATTAAGTCAATTGCTTTACTGTTGCCAGCTCTCTTTCAAGTAGGCGGATACTACGAGTCCTCCGTCCCAGATATCCGGATGGATCATGGCTATCTAGTTCACCGGTACTACCAAGTTACTCTTATACTTACATGAAAACACATAAGATTTCCAACTAATAGTGCTAGTTCGAACAAAAAAGCAGCCGTGCTTCCAGTGTTTTTTTTCATATTGAAGTTGGAACCTCCTCCTGCTCTGCCACAGGCAGGCTACCATTCTGCCATGGAGGAGGTAGCGCTGTAATATTATCGATTGATCAATAACCTGATCGAACACGCTCGAGTTAGTGTCTCATCCACACCTCACATTCATGAATGACCCATTCGGCTATATTTCGAAGACACGGTCGGAAAAGTTCTCTAGAGTGGGTCAACTCTGTCCTTTCCTTTTGCAACATGCTATTGTCCCAGTTTGTTTAAATGGTAAGTTGCATCCGTCTCATTGCAAGCATCAGCAATGGTATGATTACAGGGAGTAATCAGAAAGTTTCCTTGGTAATCTAACGGTCGCCTGGTAGCTACTAAAGCGTAAACAGCTTGTTTTTTGAATCCAGCTAATATAGCATGATGAGCCCAGGTCACGGCAGCTCCAGATGAAAGTAGAATAAGGGTATTTAGAAAAGGAATTCCCCAAGGATTTAACACATCAATTCCTTTAGGGGGCCAAATAGCTCCAATCTCTACCGTAGGTGCCAAAGAAGAATGAAAAAAAGCCCAAAAGAAAGCTAAAAAAAACATGACTTCAGACACAATAAACAAAATCATACCATAGCGAAGTCCTAATTGGACCACAAATGTATGATGTCCTTCGTAAGTGGATTCACGTATAACATCGCGCCACCATACAAACATAGTATATAAAATCATTCCCAAGCCTAAACTGAGAAGTGTTCCACCTCCCGTAAAATAGTGCATATACATAACACCACCAATGGTGCTTGCCAAAGCTCCCAATGAACCCAAAAGAGGCCATGGACTTGGATCTACTAAATGATAAGGATGCTTTTGAGAGACACTCATAATTCGTCCTGTGTTTGCTTTTTAGTCTAATTTATTTGATACCCAAGAAACATAATCATCCAAAGAAACAGCTTCTACAACAATAGATAGGGGTCAGGAAAGAAATATAAGCCCCTGCCCTCCGAACAGTATGGGAGCCTTTCAGCTCATACTGCTCACCCTCCTAGATCCTAACCTTAGACCTTGCGGCAACTTCCTCCACAATAGTTATAGCTCTCAATATCTTCATGTCCGCCGCAGCCTACAAGTCACTCACCGTTGGCGGCGTCGTGGTATTCGTCGTCCACACAGCGCTTTCCTACCCACACTGGTCATAGGTAACATTCCCGATCGAATTTTAGCTCTCATGTCTCTCACCCCCATGCATATCTACTTGATTAGATTTACAAATAGTACACAATCGAAATAACCCCAAGCGAGCCAACTTGGCGCCCCAGCTCGCATCTACAATCTTCTGCAAGAGCGCTAATTGCTCAGGCTTAAAAACGTTTATGGCCTTCGGCCCTCAGCAAGCCCGCATGTAATTAAAGCCTATTGGGTATATATCCTTGGCGGCCTCTATGGGGCCAAATCCGCGCGAGCGGCCAAGGAAGATAGGCAAAAAAGATGGCCTCCCGAATTAGCCAGAGGGCTTTTTACGCCATGCTGCCGCCCTCGTTCTGCTCTCGCCTGGCTTGAGTATTTCTACTTTACAAAGCGGTGTGAAGAATAACTGACTTTTACTTGGCTTATTGCCTAAATAAGCGAACCTTTGTGGGTTTTTTTTCATTCAGAGTATTCTTTACAGATCTCGGTGTCATATTTCTCGGCTTTCTTCGAATAGCTTCGTACCAGACAGCTAAGAACAAAGCATCGCTCAATATTGGGTCAATCCGTAGTATCTGCCGTGTTTGCCTTTGTAGGTGTTTACCTATATCGCTGTCGAAAGATGAATACAATCTGTCCGATCTAACTTAAGCGTAAAGTGGCGTACAGAATCGTTGAAAACTTGTGTTGTCTTAGTAGAGGAAAAGTACGATCTTGGACTGGCCCCCTTCACATAACCTAAATAGGTCTGTGATACTATGAGGCCTCTGAACTCCCTCAGGACACTGTCATGGGGATGCTTGGCCCCGACTTCCATAGGTCCGAATTTGGTTTTACCTCTTAGTGAGAATTTAGGTCCTTGCGCGGGCGTCTGATCTCTCAGACCTGCTCTGTATAGAGTGCCCTGTGGTTCCTCGAGTGCCGCAGAAGCTAATGCCATCAACTGCGGGTTTGACGCTATTGGTCTACTAACCACTCGCTCGCCACTATATCCTGCTTGAGACGTTCGGTCCAGCTTCGGACGGGCTCCGCGTTTCAAGCTCGTTATCCTAACCATATCCTCTGCTTTACCAGGGAGCCCTAATGGGGGCAGGCCCATCGATCCCCGGCTTTTCCCTACTGCTCTAGCCATTATATTGCTATGATAGCTTTTTGGGTAGCTCGCACCCGGGTTTGCCCCGTTCGAGAAGGTGCGACTGGGCCAGAGTGAGCCCAGCAGTCGGCCTATTTATTCGGGCGCACGCATAAACGCATGATTAGTTCCACAAATTTCACTGCACTGACCATAGTAAACTCCTTCTCGTTTAATAAAAATGGAAGTCTGATTTAAACGACCAGGTACAGCATCACATTTTACACCTAAAGAGGGTACAGCCCAACTATGAAGTACATCAGCAGATGTTATGATCATACGTAGATGAGTTTTTGCTGGTACAACTACTCGATTGTCTACTTCTAATAAGCGTAATTGACCCAATTCTAAGTCATCCTCTGGAATCATATAACTATCAAAAGTTAGTGACTGTTCATCAGAACTGTTATAGTCTGAATACTCATAAGGTTGGGTCGACGGCTAGTTCTTGTTCCCAAGGGCCCATACGCCTCCCACCAAACTGTACTTGCAAGTTTCCCCGCAGACAGCTCTCCACGCCTATTAAAACTCGGAGAGTATAATATTTAGTTCTTTCCCACCCAATTTTATCGGGAATAAAACGTCATATACTCCCCACAGTGGATCTTCAGGTAGCGTTATCAGGGATCTGCTCCCCGTTTCATTAAGCTATGATCTTAGTGAAACCTTTTGAGGTCAAAGCTTTGTCCCTTTTGTTGATATGTCTGGAATAATGTACTTCCACAATTTCGGTAGTTCTACAAGTAAGACACAAATCATATGGGAAAAAAAGTATGGGACCTTACTGCATGATTAACCACGTAAAACGGATTCAATCTAGTTGTCCTTTGTTTGATAAGTGCGAGGTTCGAAGAAAAGAGGTAATAGTCCAAGTTGTAGCAATGGCCCAGTGAACCCATGGTTTATTCTTCCCATACAAAAATCCCCGGGTCGGCCGCCTTATGTCTTTGCTTATTTTATAGCAACAGGTTTTCCGTGTACTTCTTGCTCCTAGCACCTATTAATGTTCCAAGAAACTTACCTTTTTCTGTGGCTGGGTGTGTTATCTTGCTTTTTTCTTCGTCTAGTTTCAGTTCGAATTCCTTTGTTAGGAACTCTTTCACCTTATCTCCGATCTTGACAACTAAGTTTTTTGGCCCGACCACTTTTATTACCTAATCATCCGCGTATCCTACGTAGTGGATTTTAATGCCTACACAAGGGCAAGTAAAGGCCACAGGTCGCTTCTGCTTTTCCAGCTGGGGGATTTGCTCTTTCAATCCCAGATTAGTAGTTCCTCGAGCCTTAGCTCTCTTTTTATCTGGGCTGACAATTTGCTATAGTATCCGGGAGTATTCAGTTGGGATTTTATCTCGAGACCTTGCCAGGCGGACGGAGACTTGCCGCCAAGTTCTTAATACAGACGTCGAATTCATGTAGGTAGATGTTGGATAGCAGAGGTGACAAGATTTCGCCTTGCAGGACACCCATTAAGTTGTGGGGTTCTTGTTTTTTGTTATTTACAAATTCGGCACGAAATAGTATAGTCTATATTGTCGAAGTAACCTTTAATATTCCCTTCGATCAGCCAGATAGTACCGGTCCATTTGCAGATAGTTCTTAGTGCCAAATGTATGGATCTTCCTGGTCCGAATTCATAGCTTCCATCACCCATTCTCGGTTCGAACACAAGCTCAAGAAGCATTTTAATCGCTTCTCGTACTACCTCGTTTCTGGAAGAAGGTGTTCCAGAAAAATGCATATTCCTTTTAGTAAATTTTCTTTGGGTCGGTTGGAACTGAAAGGATCTGTCCTTCATTTTATTAATGATGATAAGACGGGTCACGCCCTTAACCGTTGAGAGTGAAATCGCTGACTCCTGAAGTCATATTCTCAGATTTGAATTTTATCTTGCAATATGCAGTTTTGTAGATCTTTAAGTCAAATAGATTAGAATATTAACATTTCCACCGTAGGTCAATTCTTTGTGACCCTTGAGTTTCCGCCGAAATTGCCCGACGTCCCTTGCGAGCGGCCGAGACTCCGATGCAGTATAAGCGCTAGTCCCCTTCGGTAAAGTGCTCGTTCTTGCTGTTACCTACTGGAGGACCTCCGTCCCCAAAGAAGAAGAGCAAGCCTCAGAGAGGCTCGTTCTTCTTCTTCTTCCGGCAGTTTTGCCACTACCGTAGTTGTTGCCAAGTTAGGGGATCCCCTATTTCGAGAGATGACAGGGTCGGGCCCGTTAGATTCGAAGTCGTATGCCACTGGCTGTGGTGCTGATAGATTTACTACTCCAGCGCTGTTATTGGACATTGCAGGCTGAGCATTCTATTTCTCGTATATTGCCCACACCGAGAAGAGGAATGTGTACCTCCAGCGACTTAAAGAATGGAACCATAGGCCTATTAGCTGGGGGAGCCTTTTCAGTCTATAGGTTTAACCTCAACTCCCTGTTTCTGGCATGCTCTAGTCCCTTAAGTCTTTCGACGTCAAACGAGAATGGTTCTGTCTCATCTTTCTCTTAGTAAGCCAGAAGCTTTGCGGACCATAGAACCAGTCCGGTGCATTTTGTTGCACTTCCATCATTCTCGTAAAAGAGCGCACTCCAATACCGTTGATGTCCAATAGCTTTAATAGTAATTGTTGGATCTACTACCTCGTCCATTGAATATAATAAAGCAAAAGATGGTATAGCAATAAACATCAAGATAATACTAGGAAAAATAGTCCAAATAATCTCTATAGTAGTTCCATGAACAATCCTTTCCGGAATTGGATTTCTTTTATAGTGAAAATGCCATAAAGCGCGAACCAACATCCATAATACAAAGATCAAAATAATTATTAAAAAGAAAAAAATATCATGATGTAAGATAGGGGTCAGCGCTTAGTGCCTGCCCTCAGAACCATACGTGACAGTTTTCCGTCATAAAGCTCGCTACCTCAAACCTCGGCCTAGGAGGGCGAAAAAGCATGCTTTGCCCCCTTCTCCAAAACAGAATATGAAACGTAACGGCGCTACGCGCACCTTGTGGTCTTCCCCGAAATTCAGCGCACTATGGGCTATAATCTCTCTGTGGTTAAGCGAGTTTGTAAAAAAGAAAAAAAATATATTTTTTTTTCTTTTCTGGTCTCTTTTCAACTCTTCAAAGCTTGTGGTTGAGGGCGCGTAGCGCACCTTTGTTCGCTTTGCGAACAAAGTGGGCGTTTATTAAACAGTAAGTCAGCAAAGACGCTTGCAAAAAAGCAATCAAAAAAATATATATATATTTTTTTTTTCTCACTGTATTCTACAAACTATTACGCAATGGCATCACCGAGGCCGTAGGCTGATCGCTTCGTAACACGTAGCTAGGATGGTGGGATCATTGAGGGCGTAGCAATCCATTATATGTTTCATCCTTGTATTTACAGGCTTTCACTCACTCTTTGACCAAGATACGGACACGGGAAAAAAAATAGATATATTTTTTTCGTTCAAAGCCGCGTATGTAGTCCGAGACCTCAGAAAGAATACGAAACAGTCTTAGGTTGATCCCCTTAATAGCTAAAACTATGCATTCTTACTACGGGATCTCTGAATTCTCCCTGGAGAAGGAGTTATTTCCCCAGCTTTCATCATCACGGATTTGTTATCTCCTAAAGGGTTAGATGCTTGCGTGAATGCCTGATTTTTCAGGCTATTCCTGTATAGAATGCCACGTGGGGACTCAAGTCCCGTGTTCGCAATTGATATCGAGCGCGAGTTCAGCCGTTTTGCAGGCTTACTATCCACGCGTATGCCCTGATATTCTGCTTGAGACATACGGCCCGGAATTGGACTAGATTCACGTGTCAAGTTTGTTATCCTGATCTTTCCTTATGCTTCGTCGAAGCATCCTAGTGAGGGCAGTCTCAATGTTCTGCGAATTTCACATGATGCTTTCGGGGCAACCTTATTGCTAAGGATGCCCCACCTGTGTAGCTCACATCCCAGCGATAGCCAGCTTGAGCAGATGTGGCAGAGTTGGAGCAGAGCTCTGCAACCGTGATGATATCTCTAGGCGCACTCAATTATTCCTTGCATCATAGGTGTTGCTGCGTCTTGAAATCCTAATTGCCAAGGTTCCGCAGCGTCACAATAAGCAATTGGAAATAGCCATGTGTTTTTCAAAATCATTTGGTATATTCTTGTTTTTCTCAGAACTACTTCAGCCCTTCGAGAGGCCCGAGCCAGCCAACAAAAAAAATATATTTTTTTTTGCCGGACGCCCATATAGGCGGACCTGCGGTAATAATCCCATAAAAACCCAAAAAATAAAAAGATCGAAGATTAAACCCACCCTTTGAAACCATAGGTGATAGTTTCGCATCATAAAACTCTACGTTCAAATTAATAGGACTTAGGTCCTAAGAGAAGGAAAGACTTAGCAAGCTCAATAAATAAAAGAATCTAAGCTCCCAATGGCTCTTCGAAAAGCGAAGGTATCTTCATATCTTATAAAGACGAAGGAGTTTGCGTTTGGGGCAGGGTACTTAATATATAATTTAGGTAGTAATTTTTTGTTAGGTGCCTGTTGAAGTTCTGCCTATGATACTTGTGGCCTTTTTTTTATTGTAATTTGTTCCGCATACTGATCTCTAGGGTTTTTAGCCTTGTTGCGCAAAGATCCTTAGGCCTGCAGCTTGGTGTATTTAGCTTCTATTACATGCTTAGTAGCATCATATAGACGTGGCTGTTTATCGTCTATCAGTACTTATTTTTTTTCCTACCTAACCAACAAGCATTAATTTCTCTAATTTCACGCTCAGCCTCTTCCAAAAACTAATCCGCCTTTCTAGCTTTATTAGTAAATACCTGACTCTAGCTTCTCTGACTTTAGGTCTTTTTCTCGCGATTCTAATTCATTCGCTTTATTTAGATTATTCATGTACCTAAAATATAACTAAATACCCCCGCCGCAGTAGATGTGCCTATTGCACTACCAGCTATCTTAACAGCCTCTACAGGCTTTTCTCTTGCCAAAATAACAAAAAATTATGAAAACTTTGTGTGGTTGTTTATGTAATTTTATTCAAACAGCCTTTAAAATAGGAAATATCTTAAACTTTAAACCTAAGATTCCACAATAAATGAAGATAATAAGATTATTTTTATTTTTTCATCTATGCAAAAAACCTTCCTAACCTCTAGACGTTGAGGGTACTGAAGTCCCAGATCCTGACCTACTAGGTTTACCTGTACTCGTATGGCTTTTACAGTTTACTGGGTTTTTCAGGGAGACAAACCTAAATCATAGTATAGCACCATGCTAGGCCCACATCAACGATTCAGTATGCTTCGCCTTTCCATTATCAAATCTAACTTAATTCAATTTAGTAAATTTCTTTTATTGCTCGTTTAACAACCAAGTTAAACGAATCTTTATAATAGGTATAACACCAGGACGCAGCTTACTTTTTGTTGATTTAGCTTTATAGGCTGGATTCGAACTAACGACCCAATGGATGGAGTAAGCTTTTTGGAATAATTCTAGGCCATGATGTTAGGCAAAGAAAGCTTCAATAATCACGCGAGATACTTGATGAAAGCAAGTCATACATCATAAATTAACCTCATTTACAACATCGCTGTTATTGAGTCAAAGCCACCATGATATAATCCTTCGAAACGCTCCCTTTCAAACCGTGCTTGCAACATCTCCGAGCACACGGCTCTTGCTCAGTATCCGAAACTAACATAATTGAACAAATATGATAGTCTTTATCAGCATAAAGCAAAAAAAATATTTTTTTTTATGCTTTTATGAAAACTCAGTTCATACCATGACCGTATAATGGTTAAAAAACTTATTGTTTCCCTTCTGATTCATTGTACTATGGAAACTCTGACGCCATTGCTGATGGCTTTAATAACACTGAGAGCACCAGGCCGCAGAGTGCGGCATATATATATATTTATTTATTTTCGCAAGCCGCTCCCTGCTTTGCCTAAACTTCAGGCCCAAATTTACCCACTTTTTCCCATAGCTCATTCTCGAATAAAGGTCCAAAGAAAAAAAATATAAAAAAAATTTAAGCTCTCTTTCTTAATCCTTAAGTAAAGAGGGCTTTTGGAGAAAAAGCGAGCCCGGGGGGGGGCTGCGCTTTTCTTTTATGAGCCTTCAGTGCTTTGCTTTATTGAGCCTGCCTACAAAGGCTTTGGTTATTTGCTTTAAGTATAATTAACCTCCTAATCTATCTAAGTACAAACAGCCAAACCAATACAATGCTTGTTTAAAGTAGCAGATTATGCAACTTGTCGATTATTCATATAGTGGAAAAACCACTTGGCTTTCATTCAGTTATGCAATAACATAGTAATTAGATGCTATGCCATGGATCTACTTAGTAGATCCATGGTTCAGAATTAAACGCTAGGCGTGCCTTAAAAAACATTAAAAATCCACACGATTTATGTTCGATAGCTTAACCATGCCGTACTTACATAAATAGGAGCCAAAAAAACCCGAATGAGTTGCGTTTAACCATAAGATTTATCCATATGAGGCCTAACTTAGACAGAGTCTATACCATGCTGCGTTTCTCAAATTTGTTTCCAAATAAAGGTAAGGTATTGTTCTAGACATGCTCTGAATGATGCCATAGTAAAAAGCTAAATCCTATATCAATATATTCAGCGCACTTAACAGCCATTTGCTCTAACCGCTGAGCTCCTAAAGAAAAAGCACAGAAAAAATATTTGGCTGCGCTTCGCGCCTTTGGCCACAGAGGCAAAAGTTGCAGTAAAAGGCGAAGCATTGAATAGAAAAGATAAATGCATCAAGGGCAATGCAGTAACTTGGAAAAGAGAAGAAGCCGCCATGCCACCACCTCTATTTTTATTTGCTGCTTCGCCCCACGTCTTTTGGCGGTTGCAGCGCGTAAATCGCAGCAAATTATTTTACAAAATATAAAATTTGTTTACCTTTCAATTCTTCGACCAATAAAATGTAAAGCAGGACTTAGGTCGTCCGCCCAGCTTATTATCCAGCATACGTCAAAAAAATCTATATTTTTTTTTTCACCTTTTCTTTTTTTTGCCCTACACTTATTATTGGCTTTACGAAGGACTTTAGTCCCGGAAAACGTTAGCTTTCCGGGGGTTTACCCGCTTTCTTTGCTTCGTGCAAAAGAAAAGCAGAGATTGAAAGGACGCAGCAGAGGAGCACTTCTCAAAAAACGTGTACAAAAAAAAATATATATATATTTTTTTTTGAGCTTCTCAATGGCTTCAGCGAGCTGAAGACCTTAGATATCTCTGATTTTTCTTATAGTATTCTTAAAATCTATAGCATTTTGTCGGAACACATCCTGTCTTTTGACTTGAGTAGTTTTATGCATAGTAAGTACTATAGCTCCAATCATGGCTACTAATAAAATAAGACTAGAAACCAAAAACAAAACAAAATAGGTGGTATAAAGTAAATTGCCTAATGTTTCCAAATTAGTCCAACTTTGTATCTTTTCAGCATAAACTGTATATGTTAAATAGGTTGTACTCAATTTCGTTGGTAATATTGGAATGTAATCATTATCTACAATGAAAAAAATTTCCAACAAGAAAATAACTCCAATAATACCACCTACAGGTAAATAACGCAATACATTCTCGTGAATTTCAGCTATTTTAATATTTAACATCATAACTACAAATAAAAATAAAACGGCAATAGCTCCTACATAAACCACTAGAAAAATCATAGCAAAAAAGTCAAGACCTAACAAAACAAGTAAACCCGAAGTGTTAAAAAAAACTAGGATAAAAAATAAAACAGAATGGACTGGATTTTTGGCACGTATCACCATAACACTAGAGACTAAAGCAATGCTCGAAAAAACAGAAAAAAGTATCATGGTTATTTTACTAAGTCCCTTTTATCATTTGCTTTAACAATGAAAAAAAATATATACATTTTTTTTCTACCCATCATCTGGAGAACAGATGATGCGAGCAAACACAAACCAAACAAAAAAACAACTAAAGCCAACACATTTACACAGCGTAAGAAGCCTCATAAGAGATCCTGCTAAAATTACTAGGGCAGAGGAAGGAGTGCAAAATAAAAGAGCTTTCGATACGAAAGAAGCCTTCAGTTATAAAGTGCAACGATAAGGAAGCAAAAAAAATATGTATTTTTGTTCTTATCCGCCTTCGCCCTGCTTTTGACATAGTCCATTAGAGGGCTTCGTGAAAAGACATCATAAATAAATGTCTCAGGTTCTTTACTCGCTACGTCAGTCAAGTGGATAAATCTCGATATATCGTAATAGTGAATGCATGGCAAACTTTGCGCATAATTAGATACAAAACTATTTTTCGCCCACATTATGAAAGCCGTAGATTATTTTTGATTCGTGAATTTGCATAAAGCAAATTCATAATGTATGATAATTAATGACCATCTTCATTTATAAACTTTATTCTTTGTGCCATTTAAAGAGAGACTCTTAAGCCTTTCATCACCGGAGGCTCCTAGAGCTGAAACCGCTTCAAGTTGTTTCCGTACAAAACGATTCATGAATTAGCTATGTAAATGAGCGCTTTTCACTTTTGCTTCTTGACCAAATCTTGGAAAGCACATGGTTGGGGTCGAAGACCCCACTTGGTTAGCTTGTGGAATGGAGGCAAGGAGAGACTTAGATACTTTGAGTTTTATTCTTTTTTAGAACGAGCATAGATGGCATAAAATCACACGCACCTTATTTATTAGCTTATAAAACGAAAGCGCGCAGCAAACCAACAAAAAATCTAAGCACACAAAAATATATAGATTTTTTTTTCATATATATTAAAAAATGCAGAAAAGTAAAAAAAATATTTTTTTTTTACTCTCCAAATCCATTTGATTATGGTTTCGCCTTCCTTTTCTCCCAAAAAGTTACCATTCATTATTTAAGAAAAGAAAAACACATAGATAGAAAGTAACGCTCTATTCGCTGCGCAGATGTAGGGTAAGTCAGGCTTGACTTCGAGGTATTTTTTCATATATATGAAAAAATGCCAAAAAAAATAAAAATATTTTTTTTATTTCCTCTCAAGACTTTGTCTTCAAAACCGTAAAGCAACAAAGTGGCTTATTGGTTTCGCCTCGCGCTAAAATAAGAAAAAGAGAATTCATCATGGCTTGCAGTCCACTAGAACAATTTGCAATTATTCCATTGATTCCTATTCATATAGGAAATTTGTATCTTTCATTTACGTGCGGAGCTCGCGCCCACTACTCGATGGTGTAAACACTTCGTTGGGGTTTTAGACGATAATCCAACTCCCGTTTAACTCGATGCCGTGGAGTTAGGAAAGTGTTCTGTGCAGGATAGGTTTACAAATCTTGACGATGGCTGCTCTTTTGGAAGGGAGACGAATATGAGGACCAATCTACTCAAATAGCCGATGGTAAACGGTGAAAGGAAGCCCCTGGGTCGGGATACAAACCATGTTCACGCCGGCACACGCCGGTCAAGCCTAGAGAATCCTAGACAGAACGCGCGGGTAGATTAGATGGGGTGACGGCTATGAGAGCGAGTGCCCAGGAGACTGTGGAATGCGCTCAAGGATGGATGGAAAACCTCCCACAAGAGAAGCGGCGAGGAATGTAGTCCTGGCTCTCTTCGGCCAAGTAAAAAAAAATATTTTTTTTTATTCTTTCATATATACGAAAAATGCGGTTTGGAAAGAAACAACCTGGAGATGGTTACCCAAGATGAAGCCTCTATTGAGCCTTCGGCCTCTTCATACGAGGGTCATGAAGAGAGAGGAGCCGTATGATGGGAGACTATCACGTACGGTTCTATAGGAGGGGAACGCCTTTTAGCCCAAGTAAGGTGTACATTGAGCAAAAAAAAACTATTTTTTTCCCCTACCAACCCAATTCATCTTTGTTCATGCTATTAACTATCAGTTTAGTATTGCTTTTAGTTCATTTCGTCACTTTAAATGGAGGACACTTAGTACCAAATGCTTGGCAATCCTTTGTGGAAATTATTTATGATTTTGTGCTTAACTTGGTGAATGAACAAATAAGTGGTCCTTCTTCGATGAAACAACGATTTTTTCCCCTAATTTTTGTCACTTTTACTTTTCTATTATTTTGTAATCTCATTGGTATGATACCTTATAGTTTTACAGTAACAAGTCATTTCATAATTACTCTGGGTCTTTCATTATCTCTCTTTATCGGAATCACTATAGTTGCATTTCAAACGCATGGGCTTCATTTTTTTAGTTTTTTATTGCCGCAAGGAGTACCCTTGCCGTTAGCACCTTTCTTAGTACTTCTTGAGCTAATCTCTTATTGTTTCCGCGCATTAAGTTTGGGAATACGTTTATTTGCCAATATGATGGCTGGTCATAGTTTAGTCAAGATTTTAAGCGGGTTTGCTTGGACTATGCTATCTATGGGGGGTATTATGTATTTAGCACATTTTGCTCCTTTTTTGATAGTATTCGCATTAACTGGTTTGGAATTAGGCGTTGCCATATTACAAGCTTATGTTTTTACTATTTTAATTTGTATTTACTTAAATGATGCTATAAACCTTCATTAAAAGACTGGTGTAGAAAGCATCAAAACAATTGCTACATCACTTCCTTACTTCTTAAGCGCGTCATCATCAACCATAATAAAAGAGCTGGGATGACGAACGCAAAACAATGCACACCAATGGTCGTGGACCTTTAGACGCGCGGGATGCGAAGAGCTATGAAAAAAAAAATATTATATATATATATATTTTTTGCTGCGCCCTGCGGCCTTGTAGAGTTCCCTCTTGGCGGAAGCCAATGTCCCGGGACCTCGGGGACTAATTCCTACTGAGACAAATAGGCCGCAGGTACTCCCCCCCCCCCCCCACTGCTTGATAAAAGCCGCCTCCGGTCGCCCCATTCATAGGAGGTGTGCTGATACTCATGCGCTATCTGCGAAGTACACAAAACAAAACTACGCGAATATGACTAACTTTCTAGTCAAATTTTTAATAAAATGAAACGCCAAACAAAAAAAATATATATTTGCTGCGCCCACTCTCTCGCAACCTTTACTTTGTCCGGCCCAGAAGAAAAAGCAAGCTTGCCTTCAGCTGGGACGCTTAATGTCTGAGTCTCAGAAAAGACGAATAGTTTAATTATGATAAAGGCCATGAAATCAGGGGCCTTTGAGTAGCCAAGTGGGGCACAAGGAGGCGAAGCGCATTATTTATAATTTTCTGCGCTTCGCCTACCCCGTCGCCTGATCCTTTTCCTTACACTTTAAATAGTTTACCACCATCTATAATGCGAAAAACTACGATTGGCTTGAGCAAGTTTATGAAGATCATCCCTTTTTTTACGTGCAATCCCCATCTTTTGGGAAGCATCCAATATCTCATCAGATAAACATTGATCTAAGCTCATGCTCTTTCTGTTCATACGTCGTTTGGCTGCTGCTTCGAGCATCCAACGAATGGCTAAGGTTTCTTGACGATTTGTCGCTATAATAGATGGTACTAATTGAGTAGTACCAGAAATTCTCACTTTTTTCACTTCACAAACAGGCTTGACATTTTCTATGGCATTGACCAAAAGTCTTAATATATCGCCATGATGAGCTAGACAATGAAAAGTTTTATAAACAATAGCACGAGATCTCGTTTTTTTACCATCAATCATGCAAATATGGACCAATTTTTTTATTAATTGTTTTTGTTTACTATTCAAGCCCCGGATATAACTCAAATTTTCTGAGCAATTGTATGTGCTTGCCCCACGACCTTTAGGTCTTGATGGCATATGCCCTTCCAGGGCATAGCATAAATATCTACGATGCGATAAGCGAAGCCCGAAAAAGCTTTCTGAAAAGAAAAATAGATTTTTTCCGCTAAATGACCAAGTTTTTAGCCAATTTTCATTTTTTTTCATTCTCGCCTTTTCTGAAAGTCTTGCTTGGTGAAACCAATCAGAGGATGAACCAAACACAAAGCTGAAATTCAATGATTTGACAAATAAATTCATATAGAATCTTTGGGTTTTTTTGTACCATATTTAGATCTGCCTCGACGTCGACTCGGTATTCCCTGCAAATCTTTAACTCCTCGAATACAATGGTATTTCACACCTGGCAAATCTTTCGCTCTACCTCCTCTAACCATAACAACAGAATGCTCTTGCAAATTATGGCCTTCGCCGGGAATGTAAGCAATTATCTCATTTCGATTGGTTAAACGTACTTTGGCTATCTTGCGTAAAGCTGAATTAGGTTTCTTCGGTGTTCTCGTCGAAACACGCAGGCATACTCCTTGCTTTTGGGGACATTGAGTTAGAGCTCGAGTACGTTGTGTGCGCCGTTTTGACTTTCTACCATGACGAATCAATTGATTTATTGTAGGCATATTTCACTTACTTGGTTTTTTTTAGAAAGTTGCATAAAATTTTTCTTTCCCAATTCTCACGCTTTATTCGTTACGGGAATGGAGCCTTTGGCTACTACATCCTGCGGCCTTTCATGGCTATGCTTCCCACGATTCTTATTAACTATAAGAGCACAAAAAAAAATAACAAGAGAGGACGGTTAAGAACCAAAATAAAGGGCGAAGAGACTGAAAAAAAAGTATTTTTTCAGTTTCTTTTATCCTTTTTTAGACAAAAAATTCCTGCGTGCACTAGAAAGCTCTTTTTGCTTGTCTTTCAGAGCAAGCATAGTAATTGTAAGGAAGGCTATCCCTTACGGGATTCGAACCCGTGTTCTCGCCATGAAAAGACGATGTCCTATACCCCTAGACGAAAGGGACAAAATTACTTCGAATAAAAATGTTCGGCCAGAGCTGCGCTGCGATAAAAAGAACTGCGGCCTGTGGCTCGTTTATGCGCCACTTTTCTCTTTCATCTACGATAATTCATGACGCTTTCAACTAAAAACAAAAACTCTTCACCTAATTAACATTACACCTACACCGAGAGCAACCTTCAATAACGTCTGCATTTTCCCTTTTTTAATAAGGCCAAAATTTTGGGAGAAATGAGCAAAAAAAATATATATATTTTTTTTCAATTCTCAAAATATTTTTTCATATATATATGTTTTTTCTTTGTAGTAATCTAGCTTACATTACACGTAGTGCTTAAGAATAATCAACTTGTGCTTGTAGCTCAATCGGATAGAGCACCAAACTACGGATTTGGGGGTTGAGAGTTCGAATCTTTCCAAGCATGGGCCTATCCATCAAATTATACTAAGAGAATACATCTAATAAGTTTAAAGTAAGTAGTTCCCGTATTTTTTTCTATCGTCTTGTCTTGTAAGAGCTAGCGGAAATAGCTTAATGGTAGAGTATAGCCTTGCCAAGGCTGAGGTTGAGGGTTCAAGTCCCTTTTTCCGCTTGAGTTTTTCTTTACCGAGTTTTCCTTTGTAATTCCACAGAGACAAAGTTATTGCGGTCGCCAGCGGAGCGAGCCGAAGGCACCAGGAGAGAGTGACCAATAAAACCGGGGGTTAAGTTGCTTGGCCTTGAGGCCGCAGCTTCAAATATTTGAAATAAAAATCTAAAAAAAATATTTTTTTAATCATTTGTCACGATTTATTTTTTTAATCATTTGTCACGATTCAGGGCGCAGGTGCAGCCATCTTTTTTCGCGCTGCGGCGGCCATTTCCCTGTGAAACGCGGTGAAACCGGTGCTGCGCCCACATTATTCGCATAACAAATGATGGGGCTGGAAACCGGGAGGATGGAGTAATGAAACGGTACGGAGAGTCATTGGAGGCACAGTGCTTTCCTTGTTTTTAGCAAAGGCTAAATAAAATATCTGCGAAAAAAATTCTTTTTTTTATTGCGCCCCGCGAAAAGCTACGCTCTGTGGCCTTGCTCGAATTCAGCCTTAGATTCAATTCAGACTTGCGGATTATGCAATTATTATGGTGAAATTATTATAGTAAACTTATAAAAAAAAATTTTTATTTATTTTTCCACATACAACTTACAAACATAGACTTAGTGCCATTTGATGGGTGACTAAGAATAGAGGAGAGGGGTATAGAAAGAAAAAACTGATCAGAAATAAAGTAATTGCTAGTAGTAAGGATTTTTCACGATCCATTGGTTTATATAGAATCCATTTTTTAGGTGTATCAAAATACATTATTTTCACAAAGCGTATATAATAAAAACAACTAATAACACTAGTAACAACTCCTATTAAGGCCAGTAAGTAAGCCCCACAGCCTAAAGCAGCAAAAAACAAATAAAATTTGCTACAAAATCCGGCTAACGGGGGTATTCCTGCGTATGAAAACATAGTAATAGACAAGGTAATAGCTAAAATAGGATTAGTTTTGGCTAGAGCACCTAAATCTGCTATATATTTGAAATGGTTTTGACGTAATGCTAAAACTATGGCGAATACATTGATGGTCATTAATACATAGATAAAAACACCAATTAGTAGCGATTGAATTCCTTCTATGGTTCCACATGAAAAACCAATAAAAAGATAACCTACATGTCCGATAGAACTATAAGCTAAAAGTCTTTTGACTTTGTTTTGAGCCATGGCGGCCAATGCTCCTAAAATCATAGAAGCAATGCTGCAAAAAAAGAATAGTTGTTGCCATGTTGGATCATAAAAACTATAAATAAAAACACGTACCATATTGGCAAGGATAGATATTTTAGGTGCAATAGAAAAGAATGCTGTAACCAAAGTAGGTGAACCCTCATATACATCAGGTGCCCACATATGAAAAGGAACTGCTGTGATCTTAAATAAAAAACCTACAGCAATAAATAAAATCCCCATAAAAATACCACTAGATTGAGCACCGAATAAAGTGATTTCATATCCAGTGAAAATCTTAGCTAATTCCTCAAAGTTGGTAACTCCAGTAAATCCATAAATCATAGAACAACCAAACAATAAAATTCCGGAGGAGAATGCACCTAAAATAAAATATTTTAAGCCGGCTTCTGTGGAGAATTCAGAGTCTCTTTTTGATGCTGCGATCACATAAAAACATAAACTTTGAAGCTCAATAGCTAAATACATGGCAATTAAATCATAAGCCGATATCATGAATAGCATACTGCAAGTAGAAAGTAGAATTAAGACAATAGATTCAAAAGCATTCAAACTCTCTTCTTTGAAATAACCCAAACACATAACTATAGTGCTAGCCGTACTTACTAATAGAAAGATTTGGCAAAAATATGTAAAATTGTCTATTATTAAATTATTATAGAATAAATTGGCAACAGTTAAAGGTGCGCTAGAGGCCACCAATAAGATGGTTATTAGATACCGATAGGATTCTTACCCCCCGGTCAGAACCACACGTGCAAGTTTCCTTGCATGTGGCTCGTCCATGATAACTTCTTCAGGTCTACGGATCAATACCCCCTAAGGCTGGGCCTGCATAAGTGAAATAGAACACTGATCATGTTCGGAGTTGGCGTTATGCCATATTGTCTTCCATTCCTTTATTAGTTACGTCCATAGGTAGATTAATTAAATTTGTTGCTTTGCCCAGCTGTTGACCTAGTCTTTTATTCAGGGTCGGTATATTAACGTAGGAAGTCTCATTAATATGAGGCTGAAAGTGGTACTCAGCGAAAAAAATATTTTTTTTTCCCAGTCAGCCAGCCTTTAATGGCATTATCCTAAATTGCTTCTCTGATTTTGCTATACTTTCCAGACGCGGCACGCATCCGCATGTTTCCAGTACAGCGCATTATCACCTACCTCCCTTTCTTCCAAGCCTTTCACTCTAAAGGGCATCGTCGTATGCTCGACATTAATTGCCCGGTGTATTTCTTGGGGTACATTATGGAAGGATCTGTCACCCGTACATTTTTGGCTAAAGCCTGGGTCTCCAAGGGATTTTCAAAAGTATTTTTGAAAATCGTAGCAAAATATTTTTTTTTTGCTACGCCCTGCTTTTCCCGGTCCCTATAGAGTCCATTTGGGTGATCCCTAGTTTGCGCGTTTGGCCGTTTGCTCGTCGTTTAGTTACGTGTACCACTCTTCCTGTTTATTACAGTTACATCCGGAGGGTTGCTCGCACCTGAGTAGCGTTCGAACCCACGTGCCTTCCGGCCCCGCCTTTCGTTGGGGGAAGTTACCTTACTCCTATGCGTACGATTGTTCTTGCGACGAAACGCGGATAGTACCCATGCTATGGTCCCCTGCGGTCTGATCCCACATAAGGTTAGGGAGTCTACCCGAGCGATTGTTTTCAACCTTCGTCTTCCCAAACGCACCCTCCTAGGCGCACAACACTAAGTAAACCAAGCCAACTCACATTACACACTAATGGTGGATAATCATATTTTTTAGAGGTACTAAATACAACTCCATAAATAAGCAAAATGATGGTTGCGTTAATAAGAAAGATCTCTGGGAAAAGCGCTAAAAAATCATGTTCAAACATTTCTTCAAACCTCTTTTTTATGTTTTTTAATCAAATTTTCCATGTTGCACTAAGTTACTTACGGAAGTATGCATACACTCTAGGAACACTTCAGGGTAAACACCCATCCAAATAACTCCAACAATAAAAGGTAAAAATATTAGAACTTCTCTTCTATTCAAATCGGAGAATTTTTGGAGGAATTTGGGTTTGAAATTCCCAAAAATCACACGATTATATAGCCAAAGAGAATAAGCTGCGCCTAAAATCATCCCAAGTGCCGCTAATGTGGCCACTAAGCTATTTCTTTGGAAAGCTCCTACTAAAATAAGAAATTCCCCAATAAAGCTGCTAGTACCGGGTAAACTCATATTGGCTAAGGTAAAGAATAAGAAAATGGTAGAGAACATTGGCATGGTGTTGACCAAACCTCCATAATATTTAACAAGTCGAGTCTTATGTCGATCATATAAAACACCAACACACAAGAAAAGGGCTGAAGAAACCAGTCCATGACTTAACATAAGTAAAATACTACCTTCAATTCCCTGTATGTTTAGACTGAACATACCAATAGTCACAAAATTCATATGAGCTACCGAAGAGTAAGCAATAATTTTCTTCAGATCGATTTGTCTTATTGTAGTCAAGGAAGTATATATAATAGCAATCACGCTTAAAGTATAAATGAAAGGAGTGAAATAAAGTGTCGCTTCAGGAAACATAGGTATAGAAAATCTTAAAAAACCATAGGTTCCTAATTTTAAAAGAATCCCTGCCAATATTACAGATCCAGCCGTAGGTGCCTCTACGTGAGCTTCAGGTAACCAAATATGAACTGGTACCATAGGCACTTTTACGGAGAAAGAAGCAAAAAAAGCAATCCATAGTAATATTTGGCGCCGCTCACTAAATTCTGTGGTTAATAATATTTGTAAATCAGTGGTTCCTGTTTGGAAGAAAATAAATAAAATGGCTAAGAGCATGAAGACAGATCCAAGTAAAGTATATAAGAAAAACTGATATGCTGCTTGTATTTTTCTTTGTCTAGAACCCCATACCCCTATGATAATAGGAGAGTAAGGGATAGGCCCTCTGCTTTGTCTTCCCAGGATAAGTGGGTCGAGAAAAGGCTCCTGTAGGTACCTACTCCCTTCTCAGAGAACCGTACGTGATACTCTCGCATCATACGGCTCCGTCTCGAAATAGCTGATGAGTCAGAAAGAAGGACCAAGCAAAAAAAAAATATATATATTTTTTGCAGAAAGGGCTTTACGCCTTTTTTTGGCTTGTAGTTTTTTGGGCAAAAAAAAATATGTTTTTATTTGGTCTCCTCGTTTGTTCCAGCAACTCATTCTGCGGCCTTGCCAATCGCTTCCCGACGAAGGAATTGACCTGAGGCCTTCTTCCAAGACCAGGACGATTATCCTTGTCAGCTCAATAGGTAGCTGACGAGTTTACGTCCATCCCTGGGCGTCGGGTACTGTTCCCTTCCCCGCCACCCTTGTAGCCGTCACCCGTGATTCGCGCAAGTGTGTCTGCATCCCCTAGACTTGACGAAAACTGTTTTCTCGCCGCAAAACTCCATTCTCCCCTGCCTAGGAGCGCCCTTTCTTGCATGTTTGTACAATACTTGAGTAGGCGGAGTGAAGTCCTGCAAGGTACTCACTCAGAGTACCCCCCCAATCCCAAATAGGTCATCCGACGGGTTCAACCAAAAAGCTATGCTTACACACAAGACTACCCTTCTCCGAAAGCTTCGCGGGGACTACTAGACTTAGATCCGCCCGAAGGGGTTTACTGCATAAGGCTCCTGCAGAGGCGGCGCTTCGCGCCGCGAATATCAGATGCTCAGCTCCGCACAACATAGGGATTAAAACGCTTTCAAAAAAGACATAAAATAGTAAAAGATCCAGCATGCAAAACACAGCAATCATGAAAGATTCACAAATTAAAAACGCTATCATATACTCTTTTTTATAACTTTTAATACTGGACCAACCTACTAGAATGCAAATAGGAATTAAAAATGTGGTCAGGACCACAAAAAATAAAGAGATACCATCTATACCTATATAAAAATTGATGTTTGAATAAGGAAGCCATCGAATAGTTTCCACGAATTGAAATTTAGCTGTGGAATTATCGAATTGTATCCAAAAAAGAAGGGAATACAAAAAAGTAATCAGAGAAGTGCACAAACCAATACTTCGTATCAGTCGTATTCTGAAATCAGGGATAACAAAAAGAATAATGCTTCCTAACAAAGGACACAGAATAAGACCACTGAGATTGGAATAAAATGGAGCTAAAAATTGTAACATAAATGTTTACTCTTTTTCCAAAAGATCCCGAGGACGCAGGTCCATATTTCTTCCTGGCTTTCCAGCCATAGCGGCCCTATGGGTATATCATCATCACCCCTGCACTTATCGTACATAAAGTCCGCAAAAATTGCATAACTTGATGGGCTTTTGTACGCACATACTATGTAATTGCATGTTTCGCCTTTCGCTGCTTTGCCCAACGCTTTACTTTAGGGCTTGCTACTATGACCGGACGGCCCCAGTCAGGGTCGGAGGGATAAGAAAAAGCCGATTGGGCAAAAAATTTATTTTTTTTGCTTTTTAGGCTTCGGGCCTCGGCCCTCCTTCTCAGCAAAGCCGAAAAAAGGGCGTAGCACTGGCTTATCATTGCATCCCTTAAAGTTTCATGGTATTATATGAGGAAGTATGGCTTTTTAGTTCGTGCTAATGTCTTTTTCAAAATGAATAAATAGAAAACTCACTATATAAATAAAATACAATCGATTATCTACCCAAAAAGAAATAAAATCCCACAGACCTATTATGGTAATAAATATGGTTAAGCCAATTAACATCACAAAAGCATAATGATAAACAAAACCACTTTGAAGTTTACTTATCTGCTTGGCTAATTTTCGAAATGTGTACGAAATCCCATAAGGCCCCAAGATTTCAATAGCACCCTTGTCTAAAACCTTAAATGAGACTTCATATCCGAAACGCAAGAAGAATCTAACTATAAAGTCATTAAAAATTTTATCAAAAAACCAGCGCTTATTTAAAAAGCAATATAATCGATTACCCAAAGTACTAGTTTTCGAAGCGAAAATGAATTGATTTGCTACAAAATTTATATTATACGCTATAAAAGCACCTAAAGTACTAAATAAAATAGGAATTAATTTGATAATTGTTGGAGTAGCAAACTCAGATTCGGCAAGAATTTCATTTTTTGGTAGTATAAAAAGGGAATTAGCCCAAAAATTGGTACCTAAACCAATCATCATATCGGTCCCTAAGCCGTTCCATTGCTGGAACGGCTTGGCTTCAAAACCGTACGTGAGGCTTCCGCCTCATACGGCTCCTCTCAGGATTTTTCCGTCTTCCCGCTTGTTTTCAACATGGCAGTGCTTGTCCAGAAGTTAAAGGTTGTGTTCTACGAACACGCAAGGATTTCACTTTTATGTGGTCCACTTTTATTTCCTCGTGGTTTTCTAACATCTTTGGACAATTTATTTAAGAGCCCTTTCAGGAGTTTGGCTACTGCATTTGTAACCTCAGATTTCAGTAGATAGTATTTCCGTTGAAGGTGTGCAGCGGAATAGAGAAGTCAGGACAAAGAAAGAAATATAGATTTTTTTGCTGTTGCGCCCCCTCTTCACGCGGCTCGTAGTTTTATTGGGCTCTTATTTTGTTTTGTCTTAATGTGCTTGTGGCTAGCTATCCAACTCAGTTTGACCAGGTAATATTCTTTCTTCACCCCAAAGGCCGTTGTGTAAGAGTCGTACAAAATCCAGTTATCTTGGTATACTTTCCCTTGGAAGAGCCAGCTTCTCTTTTCGGGGAAGTACTTTTGTTTGATTTTATCACGACCCCATGTCGGGTGCCGTCGGTATACCCATGCTCGGATCTTTTGAAAGATGTCATGGTCTAATCTCCGAAATATATTACTGCATTCAGAGTATTTGAAGTAGTTGCCCCATCCCACTATTTTGGGTACCAGGGTTATAATAAGTTGGTAGGCTGCTTTTCCTTTTGAAAATTGAATGGCCCGTCGAATATCTTCGAGAAATCTCTGGCGAGATTCACGAGACGGAGTTATTAAAGTTCTCACTTTGCCCCATTTCCAGATATGATTAATTGAAAACCCTATAAATTGGAACCCGGACCCGGTGTTGACTATCTGGATCTTATCTGAGTGCAATTCTAGTCCCATGCACCTTAACCATTCCCTCAGGAATGTCTGAGCTTGTTCTATGACCTCCCTGGATTGGTGAAGTATAACGAAGTCGTTGGCATATCTAACCAGTATCGCAGTTGGTTCTTTGGGATATGCTTTCAGTGACCACTCTGTTAAAGCTGTCTCCATCCCATGGAGAGCAATGTTGGCTAGCAGTGGGGAGATGACGCCACAAGTGCCCATATTCCTGGTTTCCGCGTAATTTCCTAATCCGGTCATGAGGTCGACTTTAAGCCAGGCTTTGACCTGTTTGGCTAAACTAGGCATAGTTTTTAATTTATTTAAGAGGGCTTCGTGGTTGATGCGATCGAAACATTTGGAAATGTCCGCGTTCAGAACATACTTGGGCTTGGCTCGAATAGCTAAGAATATAGCTTTGATGGCATCCTGGCAGCCTCGTCCGGGTCTGAATCCATAGGAATTGGGTTCGAAGCGGGCTTCCCATTCAGTTTCTAGGGCCATCTTGGCCAAAGCCTGCTTGGCTCTGTCTTCGATAACAGGGATAGGCCAGGAAGATAAAAAGGCGCGAAGTTTAGTTCGAAAAAAAATATATAGATTTTTTTTTGCTTTACATTTTCCGGGCGCAAAACGTGCTCGATTGACTCTACGTTTTCTTGCGCGCAGCGCAGAAAAGGCGCAACAAAATCTATATATTTTTTCTGCTTGTAGTTCTCTGGGGCGCTCTTTTTCCTTCCAGGGCTTTGATATTCTTATTCGACGAATGGGCGTAGCCTTCCCATCCAATTGAAGACCTCGTGCCATCTCTATTTTTTGTGACCCTGAGGTTACCATCCTCTTGTAAATGTCAGGGTCCTTTTTCCCTGGGTTCTCCTGTGTAACTTGTCTCACGGCCAAAAGTCTGGCGTGTAGATTTCGTATAAGTCTAGATTGTAGAGCACGCATCTTGTCCATATCGTTGAAGCGAGAAGCTTGGTAAATCCTGGTTTGGAGTCTAAAAACAACTGCCTCGACCTTGGGCCAAGGAATTTGTTCCCAGGGTATCGTTTGGGTATCTATGTAGAACCTACTCATAACTCATTCTCCTTTCCAGTTTTTACTGAAATCCTAAATCTCCAAGTAAGCATAATAAAAATGCTGCGAAAATAAATATATTTTGGCTGGCTGCGCCCTGCGGCCTTGGCTTTTTAGAGAATCCTGCTCTCGTAGGGCTTGTAGCTTGGCAGCCCGCCACAAGGGAGCCCTACCAGAGTCTTCCAGTTTCGAGTTTATTGGATAGTTATAGCGGCCCATAGGCGCAAGATGTACTTTGCGGGGTGGTTCCTTGGACATAGTCCTTTCAGACAGTGGCCGTTTAGTCCATGGTCCATTGGATGTTCGGTGCAAGACCAAAAATTTGCACTGCAAGTACCCCCTAATTATTCCCCCTCACTATAGGGCCCGTCCCTCAGTGTGGTCAGTACTTGATACTGTCAGGCAGCAAAGCTTCCACTTGTTTACTTATGATGGTTCACCAAGGCCTCTTTCCTCCTCCCTTTTTTGCTCACTTATGACTCAGAAGCGGCCAGACCTCCTACAAAGGAAGAAGAGTCGACTGAACATCTCAGCCATTGGCGGGAATTTCGCCCGCATCCAATTCTCAATTATCGTTCACCCAACACGAAAAAAATATATTTTTTTCGTGTTGGGTGAGCAACAGCCACTTCGTCACAGGAGTGACTTATGGGCTAACAGGTCACACTTTGGCCACGTATCCTACAAAAATACTTCCAAAAGCTAAAAAAATTAAAGGAATTGCCATAAGAATGGGCGCATCATGACATCGTAAGATGTCTCGTTTGAATGAATTTGTTGGTGCTAAAAAAGTTAGAAAAAGTAAACGAAAAGAATAATAAGAAGTAAAGAAGACAGAGACACTTCCCAACCAGAAAGCAAAGTTACCACTAATCGTATATTTAGTATAAGCGAGCTCTAAAATAACATCTTTAGAGTAAAATCCAGTACAAAAAGGGAAACCTATTAAAGATAAGCTTCCTATAAGCATCATAGCATAAGTAAAAGGTAACAAGGAAGCAAGCCCTCCCATCTTACGCATATCTTGCTCATCCGACATGGCATGAATCACTGAACCTGCACTCAAGAAAGGTAATGCCTTGAAAAAAGCGTGATTCATTAAATGGAATACGCTAACGGAATAGTTTGAAATGCCGCAAGCAAAAATCATATAGCCTAATTGACTACAAGTTGAATAGGCTATGACCCTCTTTAAATCGTTTTGTAATATTCCAGTGGTTGCTGCGAAGAATGACGTCATAGCTCCTATAAAAGTAATAACAATCAAAGCAATGGGTGAATATTCGAATAAAGGAGAGCACCTTGCTATCATAAAAACGCCTGCTGTTACCATAGTAGCTGCGTGAATCAAAGCAGATACTGGAGTGGGCTACTCTTTAATAACCTCTTACGCTTTCATACGGCAAAAAAATAATATTTTAGAGCATTGGGTAATAAGCTGATGAGCCTAGCAAGAGTAGGGACTGGATCTTCCACTTATGAAATAGAGACTCTCCCAAGAATCTTACGGATGGCCGCTGCGCCCTTAACAACTAAGATGTTTTTTCTCTTTTATACATGAGACGCCATCTCAGCCCCATTCTAACGCTTTTCGAAAATATATATATATATTTTGCAAAGCAAAAAAAAATATTTGGGCTTTTTTGAACTGAATCCTGGTAGATCCAGCGCGCAGCGCTTTGGTAACGATGACGATAAAGCTGAGCTCAGGCCGAAAGTTACGATGTAACACCAGGTTGCGCTGGAAAAAAACAATAGATATACTCTTTTATTCCGCTTCTTTCAAATAAGGCTTATAACCAAAATGATAAGTATTTGATTTGATACAAGGTTTCTTTACATGCCCAAACCCTATACGGATCCTTCTATTCCATAAAATCTGCACATCTAGATTATAGAATCTAGAAAAAAATGATTAGACCTTAACGACAAAATAGTGCTTCGTACCTTAGGTAAATCTGGCCAGCTTATCTTTCCAGGGATAAATTCCATTTTGAACAAGAGGTCTCACGTACAGTCTCTGAGGATCCTATAGAGCTCCTTCAGCCTTTACTTCGCTGGGTGGATTTGGCCTTCCTTCATAGGTTTCCTGCTGATTGGTCAAAATGAGAGATTTTTCCAATAAGGACTCTCATTCGGTCGACGATTCCAGCATACAGTGAGATTGTTAAAATGTACCTAATGGCACATAAGAGCCCTCGAATATTTCAAAAACCCTCCATTGCATCAGGTAACCAAGTATGCAATCCTATTTGTGCAGATTTTCCAACAGCGCCAATAAAAAGTAAAATACAAATAACAGTTATGGCATGAAATCTCATATTGCAGAAAATGAAATAATGATGGGGTTCGGAAAAGGCACTAGCACAAGCAAAAATAGTCGAAAAGTCTACTGTTTGAAAGATAGTGAAACAACCCATAATCCCGAGAGCTAATCCGAAATCACCTACTCGATTGACAAGCATAGCTTTTATAGCTGCTTTATTGGCTTGAAGCCGTGTAAACCAGAAATTAATTAACAAATATGAAGCGAGACCTACTCCTTCCCATCCTAAAAATAATTGAATAAAGTTATCTCCAGTAACTAACATTAACATAAAAAAAGTAAAAATAGATAAATAGCACATAAATCTAGGGCTATGCGGATCCTCGGACATATATGAAATAGAATAAAGATGAACTAAGCTACTTACAAATGTAACCACAATTAACATAACTACAGTCAAACTATCAAACACAGAGTCAAAATTTTTACTTTACTGGGGCCTTAAATCGCAGAATCAAACGGTAAATTTTTCGCGTACCGCAATGCGGCGGCCATTCACCCAAGTGAAATAATAAAGTGCTCCCCGAACCGTGCGAGATGGTTACCCATCACACGGCTCACCAACTTGAGATTGTGATTAAGGCTTGGGGTAACTACTGTATGTTTAAGCAGGCTGCAGCAAAAAATCTATTTTTTTTTTATTCGCTGCATATTTTTTTTTCATTGCCTAGTCTCATTCGAAGGTACAGTGCCGCTTACCTTTGCCACTCAAGCGTACGGCATCTGCCGACTTAGGCCTCTTCCCTTTTGCCGATCTCAGTGTTTTCTCAAAAAAACTCGCAGCAAAAAAATTTTTGAATATTCGAAGCTGCGCCCTTTCGAGTAGGCGGGTACTACGAGCCCTCTGTCCCACACATCTCTATCTATAAAAATGTGTGGTTCACCGGTTTCACCGAATACTCTATTGATGTCGAGACATAGGTGCGCTTGAAGTGGTGTGCTGTCCTTATTGGACTCAGGCCCCCCGTTTGTTCGGGCATATGCGCCCTCTTGCTGCCCATATGCAGGGGGAAACGCCGTGTTATCTAGCCTCTATTACATAAGGCCTCGCCTGATGCGCCAAGTTTGGGATACCTCCTCCACCTTACGTTTGTGACCTATGGCCTCACCTGTGTCTCAAAGACACGGTCGGGGCACAGCCAAGGATATTTTTGGCTACGTCCAGTATGCCCTTTTCCCGACATGCTATGATGCTCTAAGGGAGTTCACCCCATAGAGTGAGTCGAGTCCGTCTCACCGCAGAGCAACTGCAGCGTCCGGATAATCTATTTATCCAGCAATTCATCCAGTGACTTCACGGTCGCCAAAGAAGCCCCAAGAAGCATCAAACATCTCGGAAAAAATCCATGGAGCAATTTTTATATAGCAAGCACTAGCTCCCAGTGCAACTTCATAAAAAGCAATCAGAGATAAAATAAAAGATAATGAAACACACGTGGTTGTGACTATAGCAGTTCCTCGTAAACCAAGAAAACGACCAAAAGCACCTGCTACACAACTACCTAATAAAGGTAAAGTTACAATTAATAAATACATACATAAATCATTTTTTTTTTTATTGTGACCAAAATACAATCGATTGGGTAGATAATTGATTGTATTTTGGGCGACAGCCGCACAAGCCAAGACTTAGATGAAGGCTCTTTTAATTTTAATAAATTGACGACACAGCCTAACAAAGCGAGTTTTCTTTTAGCGCATCCAATAGAGTTAGCCGCATGCCATTACTACATAACGACATAATTGAAAGATAGGTAATCTTAGATCACTCCATTTTATTAGTAATCCACTTATCATCTGCAACAAGTATCAAAATTTTGTTTTAGTAAGTGCCTTCATTATGCAAGAACTACGGAAAAAAAATCTTTTTTTTTCACACAGCGGGCGTAACAGGCGTGGCTACGCCGCTGTTATCACTCTATCGGTCCTTGTGGAAGCTGATGGCTTATGCAATCAATATTTTGCTTGGCAAAAGCTCATAAAGCCGTTTGGATAGTAGAAAAGAATAAGGCGGACAAAAAAAAAATTTATTCTTCTCTTCCACTTTAGTCGCAAAGCAATTCAGCAGGGAAGAAGAATAACCCCTGGCTAAACGAAGCCTTTATTTGCTTTACGAGGACGGCGGAAAATAGGGGGCTGGGGCCCTTAGCTTCAAGCACAATTGCGGAACCATAGAATTAAAAAAAAATATATATATATTTTTTTTTACTTCTTCGCCAACTTATTATCTCTTACTATATTATATTATATAGATGGCAAAACTACGTAGAACAAAGCTCAAAAATTTTTTATTCCAACCTTTGCACTTTATTGCTTTTCTCTAGCCTTCAACGAAAAGAAGCATTCTCTTCTTTTAGTTCTAAATAAAGTCAATAGAGGCTTACTTTTTTATTGGAGTATTCTGCCTGTCATACAAAAGTCATTGCCATTGCCAAGGTTTTTGTGACTATGGTTAGATTAAATTGAGTCATTTTTTCGGCACTATCTCAGATTTAAGATAGACTAGTATAAATCAATAAAGAAGGGGTCTCTACACACCTCAAGGCAGAGGGCGCAGCAAAATATAGATTTTTTCAAATATTTGAAAAAATGCCGCAGGTCCGGCCGAGCCGGAATAAGCCGGGGGTGTCTATAAAATGAAATGGTGAAAAGAAAACGACACAGAAAGATTGTGTTTCCACTCTGCGCTTCGCTTCCCTAAGCTCACTTGGTGAAAATGGTAAACACGACAGACTTAAAATCTGTTCCTATGGGTTATCGGTTCAAGTCCGATAGTGAGCATACTCGCTTGGTGAAAATGGTAAACACGACAGTCTCAAAATCTGTTCCTATGGGTTATCGGTTCGAATCCGATAGCGAGTATCTTAATGTCTGAATTGAAAAGAAGGGCGAGTATAACTTAATAGGTGAAAGTGTCAGATTGTGAATTTGAAAACACGGGTTCGAATCCCGTTATTCGCCAAAAAAACAGATCATCCATTAGCTTAAATCTTTACAATCTTTGAGGGCGCTGCTTTTCGCAGCAAAAAATATTTAAAAAAAAAAGTTTCGCTATAAACTACGTGCCCCAGCTCTGTCAATCAAGCCTGCGGCCTTGATTAGCAAAGTGGGGCGTTACTGGGTAGTTAGCCTCTGGTGGTGACGTCACCCCATTGGATCCTTCCCTTTCTTCTCGTATAGTGGATTGAGCATAAAAGGATGGGGCGTTAGACATTGCGCCCACGCTTGGATATCATCAGCAAAAATGGCTGATGGATCACTCTGCTCGTATTAGCTGGTCCAAACAAGAACATAGAGAAGTATATGGGTAAAAAATGAGCTCAAAAAGTTGTTGAAATACTGATGTTGTTTCTAAATTAGCAGCTTTTTTTATATCCATATGATTGACCGAAGTAGATTGAAGTTGTCCGTATAATAAAACTAGATTTTGGTTGTAGAAGGCTGAAGGTAACAATTGTGACCATGTATTATTTGGTGCTTCTTCAATTAAGTACAAGATACAAGTGGGACCTGCACTAGAAGCGAGCTGCTCAATAAAACCACCTTGCTTGTTTTTATGTGGTAGTTTTCCTTTGTAATTTGGTTGAAATAAAGTTCTACCTCGAAAGGCACACAATATATTTTTGAGTTGTCGCCATTGCCGACTTGTCAAGCCACTACAATGGAATAAAAGAATATATGGAGATTTTTTTTCAATCTCTTGGGCTTTTTTCCGTATAACAATTTGTTTTATTAGCATAGGATCATTATTATTATTTTTTTTCTAGTTCCTTTTTTTCTTATTTTTCAACATACCTTAAATTTGAGTAAGTGATGCCGGGTTTTTTTTTACATCGAACAAATGCTATGTTTGTTAATATGCTTTATGTTTTCTGAATAATAAACCGCGTAACACAAATAGTGGAGGTGAGGTCAACCTTGCGTCGTGCTACACGACAATTTTGTTAAGGCTTTATTCCAAGCAGCTGCCTTCCGTACTGGCAGCTTTGACAAAAGGATCACTTCGGGAATATATTCGTCTTGAATTCATAAGACTAGGAGTTTGAAAAATTGTATGACAAGACATCGGCTCAAATAGCTACCCAAGAGGAAGCTCAGTGAATCCCTAGACCTACAGGTGATGCGTACCGTGTAACAGAGAAATATTTTTTCTTCAAACCTACTATCTTCAGCCATACTAATTGCCCCTTCTTGCTTTTCTGAACCTTTGGCTAAAAGACACAAGGCTCGGCCCCGGCCCCATATTCCAGCTTATTTCCGCGATAGGAGCATTTATGCGTTTCCTGATGATGAAATTGAAGCCTGCGTTAAAGCCCTGCTGCGCCCTTCAGCCTCAACAAGTATAAGAAGTAAGTTGAATCTTTTAATTATCCGCCAGGGTTGAAACTACTTGCGCGGCCTGAGCTATTTAACCTTCACCTCGCTTTCAGTTACTTTGTATCCTTATATGGAAGCCCTTTATTACCAAATACTATGGATATATGTCCCTGCTATTTTCTT
>Ga0181534_10000029_pt1:0-5000 | contig 110731 bp, 85 predicted proteins | sample PEATcosm2014_Bin_37_FD_119758 | JGI IMG/M metagenome (GOLD analysis project Ga0181534, IMG submission 119758) | Peatland microbial communities from MTU Mesocosm Facility, Houghton, MI, USA - PEATcosm2014_Bin17_10_metaG | ecosystem: Environmental > Terrestrial > Soil > Wetlands > Peat... | reverse complement strand
GTACTTGCCCAGTCGTAGGTTTCCTGCATTCAATGGGGCAGACTACACAAGTGCTCTCCGGCGATAGTCGCCCATCACATGGCTCTCTAACTTGACTTTATTTTGATTTCTTGTAAACCCTTCCGGCCACTCTTTCGAGTCAGTTGCTTGTCGAAGCGCCCGGCCCCACAAGGCCGCGAGCCACGCGGCGGCTGCACCAAATTGTTGCCGGTGATGCCGCCGCTGTATGGAATTTTACGTCTTTATCTGATTAGGGGATTTACAAGTTACTGCATATATATAACAAGCAGATTTACTTCAGATTCCTAAATAAATCTAATTATTGATTATAACTTACATACATAAGGTACGGCCGCTTCTTGGGATGCTTTCAGCGTTGTTTGTTTTTTACATGGCTTGTCCAATCGCAGGATTGGGCGCCCTGCCCTATGTTATAATGTCGTTTAGTGCCCCGTCCTCAGTAATATGGGTGCTGCGCTCCCTATCCTGACTTATCCTTTACGTATGAATAAAGTAATTAAAAGCAAGCCATTTAGACTTAGTTAAATCTATCCTGCGACGAGCTGGCGAGCAAGCAACGTACATTTGCATGCGCTCCCATTCGCGGAGCTGCAACAATGAATCATCTATGATGATTCATAAGCTACTGGCATCGCGGCTAATTCTATTTTGTTGACATAAAATGAGAGTATAGCAACTCTTGTTTATGTAGTTTGTGAACAAGATCTATAATTAAACCTAAAGGTGTACTGTATATGATTGATCGCTTTGTCAGAACAACATTCATTATGTTGGATTTATAGTTATGCTAAGAAACATCGTAAATCTTTCTTTACCATAGCTTATCATAGAGGGAGATTTAGGGTAAGGTTAGTGACCAGCAAAAGAACATATATATATCTTTTCTTTGCCTCCCACTATGCCGTAGGTTAAATTCCTATCGGAAGAGGGATTTGAACCCCCGTGTGCGAATTATGATCCCGCTGTTCTAACCAACTAAACTATTCCGACATGCGAATTATTATTCCGCTGTTCTACTAATCTGCCGCTTCCTGGCTGTTGGATGATAATTCGCTTCATGCCCTGTGGCCTGGTCCCGTAAAAAAGATATGGCTTCGTCATTCTGAACGATAGGAGTAACTGTGTATGTATAGAGTTCAAACGGAATGGATGATTAAAGCGCCTTATGCCTTGGTCATATTTATAATTGCGACTGAACTTGTGACTGCCGTTATTATGTAGTAGTAAAGGCATTCACGAGCGTAATTAGAAAGGCATGCAGTACTGCGGGGCACAACGGCTCTGACTGACATAGGCCAAAACTTCAATCAAGCCTTTAAAGGCTAATATTGCAGCCTTTATGCCAGCCGCTTTACCTCCGGGCTATGTAACTATAGTCCAAAGAATGAAGAGCACAGGGCGTATCTACAATTTTCAGAAAAAGTAAATATTTTTTTTGTTCGAGAAAGGAGTCAATCCAGCCACAGGTTCCCCTACGGCTACCTTGTTACGACTTCACCTCAGTCAAAGGCCCCACCTTGGTATCCCACATTAAACCACCAATTACTCTGGTAGACCACACTCAACAACGGCATGGAACACTGGAATAATGGGTGATCCTTGGTCTGATGCTTCGGGCGAAGCCAATTCCCATGGTGTGACGGGCGGTGTGTACAGGGCCTGAGTACATATTCACCGCGGCATGCTGATCCGCGATTACTAGCGATTCCAACTTCATGTTCTCGAGTTGCAGAGAACAATCCGAACTGAGGCCATCTTTCTGGATTCGCTCCGCCTTAAAGCCTTGCTTCCTATTGTAATTGCCATTGTAGCACGTGTGTAGCCCAGCCCATAAGGGCCATGCGGACTTGACGTCATCCCCACCTTCCTCCAGTATATCACTGGCAGTTTCTTGTGAGTGCAGTACATGGCATGGATTGTCAATTATTTTTACAAAGACTGGGTGCCACATTGTTATGTGTGCCACGCTATGAGAGCTGTGCTCGTCGAAGTACCCTTCGACAACTGTGTAGTCGTAGCCACACGGTGTTGTGATATCCTTTTTTAATGTTGTGGTCTTCGTTACTTTTAAGTGCTCAATAATCGATCCTTTAATCCAAAACGCATGTCTTAGCAACACAAAACGAGGGTTGCGCTCGTTATAGGACTTAACCCAACATCTCACGACACGAGCTGACGACAGCCATGCAGCACCTGTATAAATTTTCGTACCATCCCATTAAGGACAAGCAAACTTATTCATATGTCAAGGGCTGGTAAGGTTTTGCGCGTTGTATCGAATTAAACCACATGCTCCACCGCTTGTGCAGGCCCCCGTCAATTCCTTTGAGTTTCAGCCTTGCGGCCGTACTCCCCAGGCGGAGTGTTTAACGCGTTAGCTGGGCCCCTGATCAGCCATTTTGCATACAGCGCAGACCAAGGACGAACACTCATCGTTTACGGCATAGACTACCAGGGTCATATTGAAGATAGTTTTTCGCCAGCATTGAGCCCTTGTTCAGTGGCTTAGCTGCTTCTCGAGGTCATGATGGAAAAGAAATAATCCCATCACGATCACTACGTGATGATTATCTTCAAAAATGGACTATATCATTCTCTGAACTCCAATCTTTGCAGTTGCTTTCTTTTTTATTGGCTAACTATTGGTTAATGCACTTCAAAAAAAGAGGCAGAGCTTTCTTCATTTCAGAGATCCAGCGTTGTTGAATTTCAGGATCTTTGTAAACCAATAATATGGCTTTCCTGGGCATGCTCGCCACGGGAACATGTGGTAAGATCATTCAAAACAGTCTCTTAAGTTCCTCAATACCAGACCAAAGGCGGCAGTAAGACTCTTGGCTTGAATTACCGTACTTTCGATTTTTTCGGATAGGCCCATAAACCTTCCTTTTGAAAAGTGTCTAAGTCTCGGGCTAAAAGCTTAACATATTCTTTGTCGAAGTCATCAGTAGCCACTTGTTCTGGCCAAAGCCATCGACGGCTTGCCCCTGCACGGAACTTGGTACCAAGATTTCATGCAGTGAGCCTACTTTCCATCCACCGAAAGTAATTTTCCTTCATTTGGCTATAACGAACGGAGAACCTTGCCATCTCTTAGGAGTTATCCTAAGATAATTGATTTCATTAAATCCGACAAAGATATTTGCTTGAGTCTCTTCAAGTGCAGGTTAGGAGCTTGAGCTTTGCCTATTTTTCTTTATATCTTCTATTTCCCTATTTCCATAGTCTCTACGGGGTGCTCTTGATCCGAGATTAAAGCACTTCCCTCGGGATTGTCTGATGTTAAATGGTACATTCACATCAAAGTTTCCCCGAAATAGCTGGATGCACACTCTGACCTCGCGATCAGAGGGGACACCTTTGACCGTGTTTCATTTAGAGCCCGGCCGGATCTATCTAATCCTGTTTGCTCCCTATGCTTTCGCACCTCAGCGTCAGTAGAGACCCAGAAAGCTGCCTTCGCTTTTGGTGTTCCTTCGTATATCTGTGAATTTTATCTCTACACACGAAATTCCACTATCCTCTATCTTACTCAAGTGAATTGGTTTTGAAAGCATTCCGCCAGTTGAGCTGGCGACTTTCACTTTCAACCGGATTCACCGCCTACGTGCCCTTTACGCCTAGTCATTCCGAATAACACTAGCCCCCCCCGTCTTACCGCGGCTGCTGGCACGGAGTTAGCCGGGGCTTCTTATTCAAGTCTTGTCACAATCGCACACTCGATGAAAGAGCTTTACAAGCTGCGTTGCCCTTCTTCACTCACGCCATATTGCCGGATCAGGCTTTCGCCCATTGTCCAAGATTCCCCACTGCTGCCTCCCGTAGGAGTCTGGGCCGTGTCTCAGTCCCAGTGTGGCTGATCATCCGAAAAGACCAGCTAAGCATCGTAGGCTTGGTCAGCTTTTACCTAACCAACTACCTAATACTACGTGGGCTCATCAAACAGCGCTTTTTAGCTTTCATTCATTCAGGATTTGGCCCAAACTGTTTGGCAGATTCCCACGTGTTACGCACCCGTTCGCCACTTTGTTTTCATTTTGACTCGAAAACAACGTTCAACTTGCATGTGTTAAGCATATCGCTAGCGTTCATTCTGAGCCAGGATCAAACTCTTTTTTTTAAGTATGATTTTTTACACAGAAGTAGGTTTTGAACCTACCAAACTTCCAATATAAAACCTCTGCGTATCACTAATTAAATCATTATCATACTAAAGTTTACTACCCATAAACCAAAAAGGATTCACTATGTAGAACCTTTGGTCCAATCAACTTGTTATGCTTTCGCATTACGTAATTACGTAGTGATTGCAAATTGATTGCAGATTGCCAGTATGCTATGCTGTATGGAGTACCACGGTCTTCACTGTAGGTGGCCTTGTCTAGCTTTCATCTTTCAATATAAAGGTGAATAATTTTAATAAAGAACAGGGCGCGAAGCGCATCTTTGTTGCTCTTGATCCTAATTCCCAAATTCCCTTTTTTGCTGTATCCTGCTTCGAGGCTCTGCCAACATTGCAATAAACCTAGTTGTTCACAGTGAAGCGAAGCAATGACGTAGATTTCGACGAAGGCTTCGTTTCGGTTTTGATAAGAATTATATTTTTGGGCTGTAGTTTTTTGAGGCTGCAAGATTAATCGCAATTTTGAATCCAAGCCGTCGTTATTTATCTATGATTATTCATGGCTATTCCTCATGGAATTACTTAGTTAATAACATAATTAAAAAATTAATAATCTATTATGTTGAATGGTTAGCTTTATAATGCAATTACATGTAATTGCATTATAAAGCTAACCATTATAAAGCTTTATAAATAAGGTGGACAATAACCGACTTACCCCCCTGGCTTCGAGCGAGCATGAAAAAATTGAAACACTCATAAAAGTCCACCAAAAAAATATTTTCGAGCAAAGAACAACAAAAAAGAAACTGAACGAGATGATAGTGGATTTTCCACTAACCCAAAAATATAGTTT
>Ga0181534_10000027_pt1 | contig 118934 bp, 87 predicted proteins | sample PEATcosm2014_Bin_37_FD_119758 | JGI IMG/M metagenome (GOLD analysis project Ga0181534, IMG submission 119758) | Peatland microbial communities from MTU Mesocosm Facility, Houghton, MI, USA - PEATcosm2014_Bin17_10_metaG | ecosystem: Environmental > Terrestrial > Soil > Wetlands > Peat | place... | reverse complement strand
GTTGTCTTCGCCGGGTGCGGTGTACGCGGCGCCCATAGGTTCGGGGTTGCGAAAGACATTCGGTCGATCCTGCTCCGTGGCCGACCAGCAATTTGGAGGGCGCGTCATGCGAATCGAGAATTTCCTCAAGTCGAGCATCTTGGCGGTGGCCGTGCTGGGTTCCTGGGGTTGGGCGTTGAACAACGGGTTGGCCCTGACGCCTCCGATGGGCTGGAACGACTTCAACACCTTCGGAGCCAACATCACCGAGGCGGACATCAAGGGGATCGCGGATGTGATCGCGGCGTCCGGCTTCAAGGATGCGGGTTACGTCTTCGTGAACGTCGACGACAACTGGTTCACCAATCCGGCGCGTGGCTCCAACGGCGTCCTCACCTCGGACCCGAAGCGCTTTCCGGACGGCATGAAGGCGCTGGGCGACTACATCCACGCCAAGGGGCTCAAGTTCGGCATCTACGGGGACCGCGGCCTCAAGACCTGCGACAACATTCCCCAGAGCGGCAGCTACGGGAACGAGGTGCTGGACGCCAAGACCTGGGCGTCCTGGGGTGTCGACTACGTGAAGGTGGACAACTGCTTCCCGCACACGGGAACGGCCCCCGGCTCGGACGGCAGCCAGATGGGCGGCACGGCGGACGGAACCGAACCCGACGCGAGATATCTGGCGGCCCAGCAGACGGACTACACGAACATCTCCAATGCCGTTGTGGCCAGCGGGCGCCCCATGATCCTGAGCATCTGCGCGTGGCGCTACGAGTCCTGGATGCCGGCGTTGGGCAACCTGTGGCGCACCGAAAACGACATCAAGAACAACTGGGCCTCCATCACCAAGGTCATGGCGGGGACCTACAAATACGCCGCCAGCGCCAAGCCGGGTGCGTGGAACGACCCGGACTGCCTGGAGGTGGGGAACATGGCGGTCAACAACGGCCTTCCGATCCTGACGATCGAGGAGCAGCGGTCCCACTTCGGGCTCTGGTGCATCATGGCCTCGCCGTTGATCATGGGGAACGACCCCCGGAACCTGAGTGCCGCGGCCAAGGCCATTCTCCTCAACAAGGAGGCGATCGCGATCGACCAGGACTCCAACGGGATCCAGGGCACCATCGTCCACCAGGCCGGCTCGTCGCAAGTGTGGATGAAGCCCATCGGGAAGGCCTCGGGGAATTCCAAGGCGGTTCTCTTGTTCAACGGAGGCACCAGCACCGCGACGATCTCCGCCACCTGGGCGGAAATCGGGCTTCCCAAGGGGTCGGCGGCGGTTCGGGACATCTGGGCGACGTCCAACCTGGGCAATTCCGTCGATTCGGTTTCCCTGTCCGTGCCGGCCCATGGCTCGAGGCTCCTGAGGATCGAGGAGGGTCCCACCTCCCTGGCCACGACGCTGCCGGATGCGGTCAAGGGGGTCCGGCTCCTGGGCACGGGCGAGGTGGAGATCTCCGGCGACCTGGCGGGGCAGTTGCCTTTGCACCTCAGCATCGTGGGCCTGGACGGTCGTGTGGAATCCGCGACCGAACTCGACCACGCGGGGGTCTCGGTCCTTCCTCGCGCCCTCGCATCGGGGATGCATCTGGCGGTCTTTTCCAGGAACGGGCAGCCTCTGGCCTCCGTCCCTGTCGTCGCGACCGGTCGGTAGGACCGAAAGCGTCGTCTTCAGCAGTCCATAGCAGGGAAAGCTCTCAGCATCGCGATCAGGAGAACCCATCATGAATGACGCAAAAGCCTTCGCCGTCCTGTTGATCCTTCTGGCCGGAGCCTCCAAGGCGGCAGCGGCAACCCCGGACACGATCAGCGGAACGATCACCGATTCGGCGACCAATTCGCCCCTCGGCGCGGTCACCGTGAGTTCCGAGGGATTCACCACCACGTCGAAGGCGGACGGGACGTTCAGTTTGGTCTTCGCCACGACGGGAGTCGTCCAAGGTGTGCAGCAGGATCAAGTGCCCATGCTGCAGTGGAACTCGGCCACGGAGTCCTTCGCGCTATCAGGGTACTCCGGGGAGATTTCGATTCGGGTCCGGGATCTCGCAGGACGGGTCCTGAACAGCTTCGATTCGCCAAGCGGTGCGGCCCCGGCGACGTTCTCGATGAGAGGTCGCCCCCAAGGGATGTATGTCGCCGAGGTGAGGTCGCCAAGCCGCGTGGACGAATACAGGATATTGAATCTCAACTCCTCCGGGAGCGCCCATTCGACCTCCACGGTGCTCGCGAGATCCTTGGCCACGGGGATGGCCCATACTTTGACCTTCACGATGGCGGGCTATACGACCCTGACGTTGACCGTGGCCTCGGGTACGCGGAACGCCATCGCTGTGAAGCTGAGCCCGGTCAAGTCCGGTGCCATCATCAGTCTGTTCGACGGGAAGACCTTGAACGGCTGGCTCCAGGTTCCCGCAGGCACGTTCACGGTGACGGACAGTTCCATCGCCATGACCGGCAAGGCGCGGGGATTCCTTTATCTGCCCACCAAGTACAGCTTCTACCGGGTGATCTTCAGCGTGAGGCAAGTGGCCGGAGTGAATCACTGGCCCACCCAGCTGTTCTTCGGGACCAGCACCACGGCGGATGCCATGGCCGGCATCCAATTCCAGCTGCCCGAAGACTACGGCTGGGATTACCGGCCCGGGAAGAACAACTCCGGTGCTGGGGTGATCTCGAGCGTCGGGAGGGTCCCCAATGTGACCAAGGGCGCCTGGGCACGGTGCGAGTTGCTGGTCAACGCGGCCACCGGCACCGCCCGCGGGGCGGCCGCGCAGCCCATCGGGACCAAGGCGATCGAAGTCTTGGATTTCAAGGACGCCACGGTCACCAAGGCCCCGAGCTATTTCGCGATCCAAAGCCACAACGCGGGCCAATACGACGAGTACAAGAACATCACGATCGAGGTGAATCCCACCGTGAACGATCTGATCACGACGAAATGAAGGCCAAAGCATGAAGAAACCACTGATCCTAGCCGGCGTTGCCGCCCTGTTCCTGCCTCTGTCGGCCCAAGCGGACATCCTCTCGGGCACGGTGATCGATTCGGAAGACAACACTCCGGTCGTTCACGCCCAGGTCGGGACGGATTCGCTCCACTACGTTCTCACCGACTCCTCCGGGAAATTCTCCTTCACCACCGGCACCACGGGGATCGCCCTGGGGCAGGCTTCGGAAGATCCTCGGATTTCCTGGGATCCCCAGCAGGCGACGTTCTTCTGGCCTGGGAATTCCGGTGAAGTCGCGATCCAGGTGCGCAACGTGCGGGGAACGGTGGTGGCCGACTTTTCCTCAGGCCCCCGATCCGGCGATTCGAAGTTGTCCTTGGGTTCGCTGCCTCCGGGGGTGTACTTCGCCACGCTTCGGCTGGATGGCAGGATGTCCGTGCGGAGGATCATGAACGTCCGGGGATTCACCGCCCCGCAGCGGTCCTCGTCGACCGCCTCCGCGAGGTTCTCCGCGGCCATGGCGACGACGTCCTTGAACTTCCAGAAGGCGACCTACTTCACCGCGACGAAAAGCTTCGCAGGCAGCCAAAGCGGGATCGTGGTCAAATTGCTCCAGGACCACGGGAGATCCCGGCATCCCTTCCTGTACGCCGGGGAGTACCAGGGGATGAAGATGGCGAACCAGAAGATGTACATCGTCCGCGGAGGGCAGATCGCCTGGACCTTCAACCTGGTGGCGGGAGGCGAGGAACTCGACGACGCTTGGCTGCTTTCGAATGGAACCATCGACTATTCCCGCAAGACCGGCGCCAGCGGCATGACCATGGCCACCCAGGCACAGACCTGGAACTTCGCCAACACCAGCGTGGACATGCACACCTGCCAGCCCCTGGGCCTGGACCGCGTCCTGCTCATGGCCAACGGAAATCCGGCGCAGGCGATCATCTACAACTTCAAGACCAAGGTCGTCGAGAAGACCATGAACCTGACCACGGGCGCCGCCGCGACGCACGGACAGTTCCGGCTGATCCGCATGACCAAGGCAGGCACCCTGCTGGTGCCCCACATGGACATGGGGAAGGTCGTGGAATACGACACGGCGACCATGAAACCCATCTGGACCTACGTCTCGGGCGGTGCTCCCTGGGGCGCCGTGCGCCTGAAGAACGGCAACACCCTGGTGAGCGGCAACAGCAGCAGCTGGGTGCGCGAGGTGAACCCGGCGGGAACCGTGGTCTGGCAGATCGGAAGGAACGACTTGCCGGGGATCACCCTGAAGACCGTCCAGCAGTGCAATCGACTCGAGAACGGCAACACGGTCATCTGCAGCTGGAACGGGGGAACCCTGGGCACCAACGACCTCGCCGTCGTGGAAGTCACGCCCGCGAAGAAGGTGGTCTGGCAATTCCCGGTGAGCTGGCTGGGACCCGCAACCTCCATCCAATTGCTCGACGAACCAGGGGTGCCGGAAATCCCGGGAGATCTCCAAAGGTGATGGAGTCGGGCGGCATGCATGACGTGCTGGTCGAAGAGGGAGAGTAGGATGCGCCGCCGACTGTTTTCGGGAGGTACGTTCGTCTGCTTGCTCGTCGGTGCGGCGCAGGCCCAGGACCCCTTTCCCGGAAATCCGCCCATCGCACCCCGATGGGCGTTCGAGCCGATCGTCTGGGAAGACAACACCAACACCCGAGCCTCGACGGAAGGCCTGGTCCAAGGCTACCTGGACAGGAAGATCCCCGTGGGGGGAGTGATCATCGACAGCCCTTGGGAAAGGTTCCAGAACAACGGGGTGTTCGACCAGACCAGGTACCCCGGCCCCCAGGCCATGATCGACAACTTCCATGCGAAGAACGTCAAGGTGGTTCTCTGGATCACCGGATTCGTCGACACCGACGACCCCGACCACGCCTACGTGAAGGCGCAGAACCTGGGTGTGAACAGCAGTCAGGATTTGACTTGGTGGAGGGGGACGGGGATCCATGTCGACTTCACCAAGCCCGCGGCGGAGACCTGGTGGCACGGAGTCATGGACAAGACCATGAACATGGGAATCGACGGCTGGAAGGTCGATCAGAGCGCCGACTACGTTCCCGACCCCGTGCAGACGTCGCGGGGCCAGATGACCCGACAGAACTTCAAGAAGTACTACCACGCGGCGCTTTTCGACTACGCCACCACGAAGAATCCCGCGGCCATGATCACCGCCCGCGCGTTCTCCACGGCGCAAGGCGGAATCGGCGCGTCCATTTCCAAGGTCTCCATGTGCTGGCAAGGTGATTTCTACGGCGATTTCAGCGCCAGCGGAATCCCCCTGCAGGTGCATGACGTCTACAAATCCGCATTGCTCGGGTACGGCAGCGTGGGAGTCGAGATCGGCGGCTACTACAAGGCCGTCCCCACGAAGAACTCCCTGATCCGATACGCCCAGTTCGCCGCGATGACCTCGTTCATGGAAAACGGCGGGAGCAACGGAGGCTTGGCGCAGCATCTGCCCTGGTACTGGGATGCCCAGACGATCGCCATCTACCAGTACTTCGCGACCTTGCACAGCGAATTGGCGCCCTACAACTTCAGCTACGGGGTCGAGGCGCACCTTGCCGGAGTGAGCGCTCTCCGAAATGCGGACACCATCCAGTTCCAGCATCTCCTGGGAGACCAGCTGCTCGTTTCCCCGTTCACCACCGACGCGACCACCAAGACGGTCCATTTCCCCACCGGGTCGCAGTGGATCGACTACTGGAACGATTCCATCGTCTACCAAGGCGGAACGAGCACCAACTACAGCGCCCCCCTGGACAAGTTTCCAATCTTCATCAAGGCGGGAGCGATCGTCCCGCTGAACGTCAAGAACGCCATCGCGAACCATGGGGACTCCACGTCGTCCGGGAAGATCACGCTCCTCGTCTACCCCAAGGGGCTGTCCCAATTCACGTTCCACCGCCCGACCTCCGACGGCATCACCTACGAGGACATCGGCATCTCGTCGGACGAATCCACGGGGATCGTCAAGATCGCGGGTGACAGCACCCTGAACTGGCGATTGAGGATCAAGAGCGCGCTCCGCCCCCTTGCCGTGACCGGCGGCGATTCCTGGAGCTACGACCCGAGCAGGAAGCTCGTGATCGTCGACAAGATGGGGTCGTCCTTCAGCATCGCCGTGCAGAATCGATCCACGGCGGTCGCCTCCTCGAAGTCGGCTGCAAGCGGGGCGATCCGCGGCGGAACCTCCGAGGGGACCTTCGAATTGTTCGACCTGAAGGGGCATTCCATCCGTGTCGTCGTCAAGCAAGGGGAGACCCTGAACAGCGCCCTCCGGAAGAGCTATCCTGATGTTCCCCGCGGCGTCTACTGCTACCGGGCTTTGGATGACGGGAACGTCCCCCATGGGACGGCCTTCATCCTGGTCGGAAACTGAACACGGCGCGTCGACACGTGACATGGAGCCATGAGACCCAAGAAAGGAGTTCTCGCGTGAGATTCTTCGGCAAGGCATTCCCGATGACGGCGATTTCCGTCGTCATGGTGGTCGCGGCGCAGCGAGCGGAGTCGGCGCCCATCGGTCCCTGCGACATCTACCAAGCCGGAGGAACCCCCTGTGCCGCGGCCCACAGCACGGTGAGAGCCCTGTACGGCGCCTATGCGGGCAATCTCTACCAGGTGAAGCGGGGATCCGACAGCACCACCAAGGACATCGGAGTGCTGTCCCCCGGAGGCGTCGCCAATTCGGCGCCCCAGGACCAGTTCTGCGCCGGCACCACCTGCACCATCTCCATCATCTACGACCAGTCGGGCAAGGGAAACAACCTGACGGCCGCGCCAGCGGGGGGCCAGGTCAAGACCCCCGACAAGCGGGTGGTCGCGACGGCTGCCAAGCTTTCGGTTTCCGGCAGCGCGGTGTACGCCGCCAAGTTCACCGGCGGCATGGGCTACCGCAACGACAAGACCAGCGGCATCGCCATCGGCGACAATCCGGAGTCCATCTACATGGTGACCAGCGGGGTGTATTACAACGGCGGGTGCTGCTTCGATTACGGCAATGCCGAGACCAACAACAACGACGATGGCGCCGGAACCATGGAGGCCATCTACTTCGGGAACCAACACTCCTCCTGGGGTTGGGGAAACACCTCCACCTCCACCAACGGCACGGTCGGACCCTGGGTGGAAGCGGACCTCGAAAACGGTCTCTTCGCCGGAAACGTCTTCGGTCAATACACCCCCAACACCCCGGTCCCTTTCACCTATGTCACGGCCATGGTCAAGGGCAAGGCTGGGGGATTCGCCGTCAAGGGCGGGAATGCGACCACCGGCACGTTGAAGACGATGTTCGAAGGCACTCGCCCCACCGTGAGGACGGGTTACGACCCCATGAAGAAGCAGGGAGCCATCATCCTGGGGATCGGGGGCGACAACAGCAATTCGGCCACGGGGATCTTCTACGAAGGCTGCCTGACCACCGGCTACGCCACCAACGCGACCGACAGCGCGGTGCAGGCGAACATCGTCGCCGCGAAATACGGAAGCACGACCTCGATCGAGGGAGGAGAGTTCCGTGCGTCGGCGGCATCCATCCGGTACGATCCGTCCACCGCCATGGTGGCGGTCGACTACTCCCTGCAAAACGCCCAGCACGTCCGCATGCAGGTGGTCGATCTGCGAGGCAGGGTGGTCGCCACGCTCCAAGACGCAACAGCCTCCTCGGGTGCGCACCAGGCGACCTGGGACGCGAAGTCGGCGACTCCCGGCCTTTATGCGCTGTCGCTGGAGATCGACGGGCAAATGGCCTGGAGCGGCAGGATCATCGTCGGGCGCTGAATTCCCGACGCGCACCCTGCCTCGAAACGCTGCAACGGGGCCAGGTCGATGGGCCGTTCGTCGCCGATCAGACCGCCTCGCCCCCGTTCCCCCTCATCCACCGATGCGGCGGGTGAACGGTATCGGGGCTATGCCTTGGCTTGGCCCACGCGCATCTCGGCGCGCGGGGTCTTGGGGGCTTCCAGGCCCTGGACCCCACGGCGCTTCACCCACTGGATCACGATCGGGGCGGAGATGGCGATGGAGGAATAGGTCCCCACCACGATGCCGAAGGTCAGGGTGAGGGCGAACGTCTTCAAGGTGGGTCCGCCGAACACCGCCAACATGGTGGTGACGATCCCCGTGGCCACCGAGGTCATGATGGTCCGGGACAGGGTCTCGTTGATGGAATTGTTGACCAGCACCTCGAAGTCGCCCTTGCGGTACTTGCTGGCGTTCTCGCGGATGCGGTCGAAGATCACGATCGAGTCGATGAGGGAGTAGCCGATCAGCGTGAGCACCGCGGCCACCACCGTCATGTCGACCTCGAAACCGGTCGCCATCAGCAACCCCAGCGTCAGCATGGTGTCGTGGGCTAGGGTCAGCACCGAGGAAAGACCGTAGCCCAGGCCGTTCTTGCCGAACCGGAACCAGATGTAGAGCATGATGATGAGGATGGAGAGCAGGGCGGACAGGATCGCGTCCCGCTTCAGCTCGCTTCCGACCTTGGGACCCACCATGTCCATCCCGATGATCTTGACCTGGGAACCCTTGGCGGAGAGCACCCGCTGGACCGCGTCCGACGCCGTCTTCTCGAAGGCCTGCGCCTTCGCGCCGTCCAGCACGTTGGTCTTCACGGTCACCGAGAAGACCTGGCCGGAATCGCTGCTCAGCGTGCGCACCTGGACGCCCTTGAGACCACCGTCCGTTTCCAGCACCTTGGCGATGGCGTCCGTGGCGTCGGGGCTCCCGGCGAGTCCCCCGTCCGCGCGCACGGTCATCATCACGCCGCCCGTGAAGTCGATGCCCCAGTTGAAGGAGGACCTGCCTCCCGGGTGCGGGATGAAGATGAAGGCCAGGATGAGCACGCCGGCACCCCCCGAGACATAGCCGATCTTCCGGAAATTCCCGACGACGTTGAGCTTGGCCTCCTCGAAATAACGGATGCCCTTCCCGATGCTGATGCCGGTGCGGTCCTTGGCGGAAAGCCAGATGTCGAACACCAGGCGCGTGCAGGTCAGGGCTGTGAACAGCGAAACGATCACGCCGATGGTCAAGGTGAGTCCGAAGCCGCGGATGGGGCCCGTTCCCATGCGGTAGAGGACGTAGGCGGTGAGGACAGTGGTCAAGTGGGAATCGATGATGGCGGAGAAGGCCCGCTTGTAGCCCGCGTCCACCGCGGACCGCACCGATCGCCCGTTGCGAAGCTCCTCCCGGATCCGTTCGTAGATCAGCACGTTGGAGTCCACCGCCATGCCGATGGTGAGGATCACGCCCGCGATGCCGGGAAGGGTCAGGGTGGCGTGGAAGATCGCCAGGATTCCCATCAGGAACAATGCGTTGAGGACCAGTGCCCCGCTCGCGACACCGCCGCAGGCGTGGTACTGCCAGAACATGAACAGGAAGACGGCGATCAGGCCGGCGATCGCGGCGGCCATCCCCTTCTGGATGTTGTCGGCGCCCAGGCTGGGTCCCACCGAGCTTTCCTCGATGATGTGCATGGGCGCCGGGAGGGCGCCCGCGCGCAGCACGATGGACAATTGCCTGGCCTCCACGATGTCGGCGAGCCCAGTGATGGAGGCCCTGCCCCCGGCGATGCGACCTTGGATCACGGGTGCGCTGAACACGGCGCCATCCAGCACGATGGCCATCTGCTTCCCGATGTTGGCACCGGTGATGCGTGCGAATTCCTTGGGGCCCCGACCCTTGAGGGTCAGTTCCACCATGGCCGCGCCCCCGCGCATCCCCCCCTGCTCGAAGCTGGGCTGGGCGTCGGCGACGTAATCGCCCTTCATGTCCGCGCGGCGCTTGAGCACGTACAGCACCCGGATCTGCTTGCCGGACTTCACGTCCTCGGGCTTGCGAGCCCAAAGAAGGTCCGTCTCCTGGGAGCGGAGCACCTCCTGGACCTCGGGACGCGCGAGGATCCGCTTGACCATGTAGACGCTGTCCTCCATCACCGCGATGGAGTTCCCGAAGGGGATCAGGTAGGAGATGAACGGGCGCGAGGCGTAGGGAACGTTCTTGGCGGTGGTGTCCTTCTTGGCGGTGTCGACGGCGCTCTTCTCGGCGACGCTCCCGAACAGCTCCCGGGCCACGTTGGCGGCGCTGTCGCGGCGAGCCGCCTCCAGGTGGGCCTTGGAAGCGCTGTCCAGAGCCACTTTCGACGAGTCTCCGGCATGCGCGGTGTCCTTCCTGGCGGTGTCGGCGAACTTGGAACTGCGGTTGACCGCGACATCGATGCGTTCCAGCACCACCTTCACGTCGGCGGGATCCCGCACCATCTTGAATTCCAACTGCGCAGTGCTCGAGAGGAGTGCCTTCGCCTGCTCGGGCGCCACTCCGGCCAGCTGCACCAGGATGCGGCTGTCCCCTTGCTTGCGGATTTCCGGTTCCGACACGCCGAACTGGTCGATGCGGTTGCGGAGCACTTCCAGGGCGCGATCCGTGGCGTCCTTGGCCACATCGGGTTCCAACCCCGACTTGTCCACTTCCAGCACGAGGTGGGTGCCGCCTTGGAGGTCCAGTCCCAGCTTGATGGCCTTGGAGGCGACGCCCGGGTGGTCCTGCGCGAACCGCTGCTTTTCGGCAAGGCTCATGCCCAACGTGCGGAAGGTGGGAACCAGCGCCCACAAGGAGAGCACGATGGCCACGGCCACGATGACGATTCTGAACCTGATGTTCTGCTTCATGCGTTGGGACCCGCGTTGGGTTTGGAGGTGGAGCCTGGGCAAGGTAGGACCCTGGACCGGGATTGGCAATCGGAAGGACGCCTTCCCCCCTCTGTCGAGGAACGGATCAGATCGGTTGCGGCGCCTTGCCGTTGAGGGCAAGCCAGATCTTGGCCTGTTCCGACTCGGGGGATCCCGGATAGAGCCTGACCAGCGCCTGGGCGGCGGGGATGGCGTCCGCGGTCCGGGAGAGCTTCTCGCGGACCAGGACCAGCTGCCACATCACCTGGGAAAGGCTGGGGATCAAGTCCTGGGACTCGGTCTCCTCGGCGCGGTCGGCCGGATCGCCTGTCAATTTCTGGTACGAAGACAGTATGCCCTCGAGTTCGGATTCCGCCAGGGAGTACTTCCCCTGCTCGATGTAGCATGCGGCGATGCCGCGTCGGGCGCCACCTTCCAGCAGCGGGTACCCGGATCCGTCTTCCCGGGCGCGCTGGAACTTGGCCAAGGCGCCCGCCCAGTCGCGATCGGCGAAAAGATCGTGGCCCAACTGGAGCGCGGCCTTGGCGGCCTCGATTCCCGTGTACCCGTTCACCACCTTCTCCAGGATGGCCTTCGCGCTGTCGGGCCGCCCGTTGTCGCGGAACACCATCGCCCTCCCGTAGAGTCGGTGCGCGATTTCCTTGGAGTCGCGCTGCTTCCAGGACCACACGCTCCAGGCGGCCAACGCGCAGGCGACGATCGTGGCGGCGGTGAGCCAAGTGCCCTGGCTTCGCTTCCAGCTCTCGCTGGCGCCGACCCAGACTCCCATGGCTTTTTCCTCGAAGGAACGTTCGGGGAGAGGCATCGGCGAAGGCGTACGTTTGTCGGGCATGTCGTGCGAATCCTTACTTTGGGAGAGCCAAAGAATATAAACCCGGGAAAGGCCCATCTCCGTGGATGATCCAGAGAACCTCCAGACCAGGCAGCTCAAGGCCCGCCTGGAATCCATCGCCACTGCAGGAGAGGTTCTGCGGGTTGCCCTGGGAAATTCCTCCCTGGATTCCGCGGTGCGGACGCTGCTGCTGGGATTGACCGATCTGGTTCCATCCCGCGCCGTGGCGTTGTTCGAGGTGAATGGCAAGGCCCTGGTGGAGCTGGGCCGCCTGGTGGACGGCGAGGAAGTCCCCAAATCTCCCGATCGCTCGCTGGAAGGCGACGAGCCCGCTCTCCAGGCGTTGCTCCAGCACCGACACACCTTGGTCGAGCTGGCACCTTCCCTGGTGGAGGGAGCTCCGGCGGGACGATCGATCTTCATCCCCTTCGAGGGGCGGTTGGGCGGTGAAATGGGCGAGGGGGCCTCGTCGCTTCGGGCTTCCCATCTGCTTTGGATAGACACCCCAGACGCCGAGGAGGTTTCCTCCGACATCCTGGACACCCTGATCGCGCTGGCCAGCCAGGGGGGGGTGCTCCTCACGGGATTCCGCTACCGCGACGACCTCGAGCGGACCTATTCCGCATTGCGGGAAGCGAATCGGCGACTCCAGAAGGACATCGACCGGGCCAAGAAGATCCAGGAGGGACTTCTCCCCCAGGGCACGCCCATCGTTCCGGGGTTTTGCATCGGGTGGAAGTACCTCCCCGCCTCCAAGGTCTCCGGCGACTACTTCGACTGCTTTCCGTTGGATCCCTCCCTTCCCGATGGAGTGCATTGCCTGGTGATCGCCGACGTGTCCGGACATGGAATCTCGGCTTCCATGGTGATGGCGATGTTCAAGGTGCTGCTGCGGCGCGAGGTGCGCCCGGGAAGGTCTCTGGTGGAATCCCTTTCGCGCTTGAACCGGACCCTGCTGGACCAGGTGGGAGGTCTCCACTTCGTCACCGTCTTCCTGGCCCAGATCGACCCTTCCGCCCGGACCATGGAATGGTGCTCCGCGGGACATTGCCCCCAGCTCCTCCGGCACGCCAACGGCAGGATCGAGGAGTTGATGGCCAACGGAGTCTTCGTGGGGATGTTCGAAGACCTGCAAGCCGCGACCCGGACCCAGAGTCTGGAAAGCGGAGATTCTCTCCTTCTCTACACGGACGGCATCACCGAGGCGGAAAATCCGGAGGGGGAGCTCTACGGCATGGAACGGCTGATGTCCTCGCTCCGGACGACGGACCAAAGCACTCCCGAAGTCCGCCTCGAATCGCTCCTGGGCGATCTTGACCGATTCTCTGCGGGCGCCCTTCGGCAGGACGATCTCACACTGGTCGCCATCCAGGTGGAATGAGCTTCCCCGTCCTGTTGCTTCGGATGGGCTCCATCTCCTGCTGGTGCGTGGGGCGCGATCTGGAAGCAACGCCCTTCGACGCGCTGCGGAGCCAAGATGTGGAGCGCCTGTCCTCCCGTCTGGGGGCGACCCGGAAACCAAGGGAAGCCCGCCAGGTGCACGGCACCACCATCGACGAAAACGGGACCAGCGAGGCCTGCGACGCCTTCCTGGTGGGGCCGGGCGAGTCCGCCCTGGTCCGCCACGCGGACTGCTTTCCCGTGGTGATCGCGGACCCGTTCCGATCCCGTGCCGCGCTGGCCCACTGCGGGTGGCGGGGCACGTTGGCGGGACTCGCGGGAAAGTGCGCCGAGCGCCTGGTTCGTGAAGGAAGCCGACGCGGGGATTTGGTGGCGGCCATCGGCGCGGGGATCGGCCCGGCGAGCTTCGAGGTCGGTCAGGAAGTCCTGCAGGCCTTTCCTGAGGAGTTCCGAAGCCGCACCGCCTGGGGGACGCCTTCCATCGATCTGGTCGCCTTTCTGCGCCACGACTTGGCTTCCGTCGGAGTCTCCGCGATCGAGTCCTTGGTTCCGGACACCTTCATGGACACCTCCTGGCATTCCTGGAGACGTGACGGATCTCACAGCGGACGGAATGCAACCATATGTATCGTTGGTGCCACGCCCTCTCAACCAGGAGAATCTTCATGAAGCTCAAGCTCCTCGTCGCCTTGTCCGCCCTGGCCTTCGCGGCCCCCAGCCATGCCCTCGTGGGACTCGCGGTCTCGGCGGGTCTGAACTCCACCACCATCTCCGGTGCCGACCAGACCATGGTCGGCGCCACTCTTCCGAAGGCGTTCAGCAACGACACGGGAGCCAGCTTGGTCGTCCACCGCACCAAGCTCTCCGGCATGACGCAGTTCGGTGTGAAGGCCTGGTTGGAACTTCCCGTGATTCCCGTCGAATTCGAAGTGGCTTCGAACATCGCTTGGGGCTACTACCAGAGCTCCCTGATCCTGAACTCCGCCGCCCTCACTCATCCGGACACCATCAAGGTGGATGTTCCGGCCCCGATCCCCGGAGAGTCCAAGAAGAGCGGCGAAACCCCCTACTTCTCGTGGCTCACCGATCTGACCTTCCGGTACCCCATCCTCCAGTTGCCACCCCTGTCGCCCATCCAGCCCCTGAAGCTCTGGGTCGGCGCCGGCCCTACATACGTGGTCGCGAGCCGCGTGGTGGACCAATCGGACCTGGAATCCATCTACGGGACGGCGGGAAGCTACACGGTTAGCGCAACCGGAGACGCCGCTGCCGAAGCCGCCGCCAGGAAGACCTTCATCAACAACCTGACCACCAACACCTGGGGCGCTCACCTTGCCGTGGGTGCCCAACTAAAGATCCCGGTGGTTCCCATCGCCCTTTTCATCGACGGCAAGTGGTACCTGCACGTGGCCACGTCGTCCGCGGCGAGCAAGTATCCGTTCGTGGTGAACATCGGAGCCGGACTCTCCATCTGACCGGATGCTCCGCGATTGTTGCTAACTTCCCTGGGGCTTTGCGCAAACGGGCGCAAGGCCCCTTTCGTCTCTTGGAGCCGTAGTCCATGCTGATGCAAAAGATTCGCGACAACGCCGCCTGGGTGGTGGGAATCGCGGTGCTGTGCTTTGTGGCCCTCATCTTCGTCGACTGGGGGATGAGCCCCGGCAACAGCATGACCCACAAGACCGTGGTGGGTACGGTGGCCGGCCAGGACATCCGGTTCGAGGAATTCGACCAGATCGTCCAGCAAAGGGCGAAGGCCGAGACCGACCAGGGCAAGGAACTCAACGCCGAGGCCTACGCCAACCTGCGCCAATCGGTGTTCTTCGACCTGCTGCGCGAGCGTCTTCTGGCCAAGGTCATCGACAAATACAACCTGTACGGCACCCCCGAGCAGGTCCTGGACTTCATCCGCCGCAATCCCCCACCAGGGGCGGAAAAGGCACCCATCTTCATGGGTGCCGACTCCCAGTTCAACCAGGTCCTCTACGAGCGCTGGCTGGCCAATCCGAAGACCTTCGACGACCGCTTCATGCAGTTGGTGGAGCAGGAGACGCAGAACAAGACCATCCCCGAACAATCCCTGGGTCGGATCCTGGTGGACGGACAGCAGACCACCTCCCTGGAGGCGCAATTCGGGACGCGCATGGAACAGACCAAGGCCTGGGGCTTGGCCGTGGCGGCCTCGGTCGATTCCTTTCCGGTCCCGACCCCCTCGACGGACTCCCTCCGGACCGAATTCCAGACCTTGTCTGACAGTTTCTGGATCGGGAAGCCCTTCGCCGAGCTCCAAGGAGCCTACTTCCTGAAGACGCCGTCGGCCCAGGACTCCCTGCACGCGCTCCAGGACGCCGACACCGTGGCCGCCCGGGCCCACCGCGGCGACAAGTTCGAGGACCTTGCCCAACAATTCAGCGAAGATCCGGGGTCGGCCAAGAACGGAGGTTCGTTGGGAGGATTGCAGACCAAGGACCACTGGGTGCCCGCTTTCGCACAGGCCGCGACAAGGCTGGAGAAGGGCCAGATCTCCGACCCCATCCTGTCCCAGTTCGGCTACCACGTCATCCGCTGCGTCGACAAGGTGATCAAGCCCCGCACGCCGCCAGCGGTCGGTTCGGACACCTTGTACGACCTCCAGCACGTCCTGATCACGATCGCGGTCAGTCCCGAAACCATCGATACGCTCAAACAGAAGCTGGAGGACATCCGCTCCCAGGTGAAGACGGGGACGAATTTCGCCGCCGCCGCCGTCAAGGTCCACGCGTCCCTCGACTCCGTCCACGTGGGCGAGAGCGAACTGGGTCAGAGCAATATCGGCGCGGTGCCCGGCGCCTCGGCCTGGGCTTTCCACGGCCAGGAAAACGAAGCCTCCGAAATCCTGGAAAACACCAAGGCGCTGATGGTCCTCTCCCAGCCCAGGGTCTACAAGCCCGGACGGGACTTCGACTTGGCGAAGACCGCTGTGACAAAGCACCTGGAGCGGATGGAGTCCATCCGCTTGGCCTACGCCTACCTCCATTCCAATCTTTCCAAGATCCAGGCCTGCGACACCTCCACCGTTTGCGTGAGTCGGATCGGGAAGCTTTCCTCCACTCCCTTCATCGAAAGACCCGCCGCCTCCTGGGTCGCCGGTCTGGGCTACTCCCCTCTTGGCCTGTATGGATTGTTGATGCCAGCCACCCACGCCTTGAAGACTTGGGTGGGTCCGGGATTCGATCCCCACGGTGCCTTGGTCCTGCGTCTGGACTCCATCCACGGACCCACGGATGCGGAACTTTCCCAGGCAGCTCCTGGAGGAGGAGAGCACAAGGAAGGCTACGCGGCCCGTCAAGCCATCGACGACTGGCTGGCCTCCCGCCGTCGCGAAGCCAAGGTCAAGAACAACCTGGATCAGTTCTTCCGCGACTAATCTCCCAGGTCCCAGAATCCGATTGCAGGATTGGCGACCTGGAGGTACATTCGGTGCAAATGCGAGTCCTATCCGCACTCCTCCTCTCGCTGGTGATCGCCGGGACAGCCGAGGCTTCCATGGCGAAGGTCCAAGCCAAACAGTCCAACTGGACCAAGATCAAGGAACTCTTCAAGTAAGACCTGGAGTTCAGGTCAGAGGCTCACGGGGGGGACCGATCCGGATCCCCCCTTTCTTTTTTTGAGGCGATCCCAATGTTCCTCGACGAAAGTCGAATCCAAGTCCATGCCGGCGACGGAGGCAACGGTTGTTCCTCCTTCCGCCGGGAGAAGTACGTGCCGTTCGGCGGTCCGAATGGCGGCGACGGCGGGCGCGGAGGACACGTGGTCCTCCACACCGACCCGCAGGTCCATACCTTGTACGACATCGGATCCGTGCGCACGTTCCGCGGCGAGCGCGGGGAGCACGGGCAGGGCTCCAACTGCAAGGGCCGCGACGGGGAGGACATGGTGGTGCGGGTCCCGGTGGGAACCCTGGTCAAAGATCTGGATGGGCTCCTGTTGGCCGATCTCACCCAGCCCGACCAGATCTGGATCGCCTCCCACGGTGGCAAGGGAGGCCTGGGCAACCAGCACTTCGCCACCGCGCGAAACCAGGCGCCGCGCAAGGCCTTGCCGGGATTGCCGGGAGAAAAACGCGAGCTGCTCCTGGAATTGAAGTTGGTGGCGGACGTGGGACTGGTGGGGTTTCCCAACGCCGGCAAGAGTTCGCTTCTGGCCGGGCTTTCCCGCGCCCGGCCCCGGATCGGGGACTACCCCTTCACCACCCTGGAGCCAAGCCTTGGCATCGTGCCCGTGGGGGAAGGGTATTCCTTCGTCATGGCCGACATCCCGGGACTCATCGAGGGCGCTTCCCAGGGGAAGGGGCTGGGCCACCAGTTCCTGCGCCACATCGAGCGCACCCGCGTCCTCTTGTTTGTCGTGGACCCCTGGAATCCGGAACATCTGGAAGAGACCGATGAGCAGCGCGCCCTGCGCGTGCGCAGCCAGGTCAAGACGCTGCGGGACGAGTTGCTGGCCTACCACCCCAAGCTCTCCGAGAAGCCCTGGTTGGTGGCGGTCAATAAGTGCGACCTGGGCCGTCCCATGGAGCCGTCGCTTCTCCCCCGCTCCCATTACGTGTCGGCCCAATCCAAGACGGGCTTCAAACCGCTTCTGGAATCCCTCTGGAAGGAAGTCCGCAAGGCGCGCGGGGAAGCGGTCGTTTCCACTTCGCAAGTCCCCGTGGAATGACGCAGGATTGGTGAACGCCACCCGCAATTCCCACGACAGAATGGTTGCAGCGGTTGGAGATCGGGAGGATCAAGCCTCCAGCACCCTCGAATCGGTGATCGATCCACTCCGCGTTCCTGCCAAGAAAAGGAGTTTCCCATGCGATTCCCAGATATGATCGGTCCATTGCTCGCGTTGGTTTCCCTCTCCGCCAATGCCGACCTGACCATCGCGATTCCGGCCCCGGCAACCGACATTTCGACCAACTACGGCACGGCGCTGGACTCGACGAGTGCCAACGCCAAACAGATCAAGAGCCTGTGCGGTGCCAGCTACTACAAAGGCTCGGCCAGTTCGGCCGGTCTGACCGAGACCACCGCAGGCGAACTTTCCTTGCAGTACTCCTTGGTATATGCCGACGCCGATGGTGCTTACGGAACGGCCGCGGGGATTCTTTTACCCCTCGATCCCGCATGGGACATCAAGGATCTGAGCAAGTCCACCGCCATCACCTTCCAGATCAAGGCGGCCACCGCTGGAGTGACCACCCATCTGATCATCGGTACTTCGGCCACGGCGACGCAGGGCGGGTACCCGGCCGACGTCTCCGCGGTCAACGGGGCGCTGACCTCTCCGGCCAGTGTCGCGCTGACCACCGCCTACACGACAGTGTCCATCAACCCCAACCTCGATCTCACCATGCCCACTTGGGTGTCGACGAACGACGTCAGCTACAATGGGGAAGTCGGTTGGATCGCCGACGGCACGACCACCACCATCTCCATCGCCAAGGTCGTGCAGGAACTGAACATCCAGCCCATCCTGGACGCGGCTTGGAACAGCACTGGGACGGCGTTCCTCACGACAGCTGCCGCCAAGGCCGCAACCGCGAACACCATCACCATCCGGAATGTTTCCATCGTCGGAGCCAGCGAACCGCCACAACCCGCTGGTTCGAGTTGCACAGGTACCAACTTCGTGACCCTCGACGACTTTGCCGCCACCAACGCAGCTGGACCAAATATTGGACTGGCGCGCAAGGCCTCGGACCCCAACTACTTCGGGGGATACTGGTACGCCTTCACCGACACCGACAACATCCTTGCCGACAACAACCAAGCTCCCGGCGACACCTCCTTGGGCAAATCCAGGATCATCCTCCCATCGGGGACCTCTGCATGGACTCCCATCGTCGGCCAGGGGGCGTTTCTCACCGCCCAACTGGAAAAGAACGACACGGGCAGTTCCTTCCTGTACCACAAATACGCCGGCTGGGCGGACATCGGGACCCGCCTGCCCGGACACAATCCCGACGGTTCCTTGAACCTCCAAAACACACCCGGTGGTGGAGGCTTGACCGGCATCGCCTTCGACATCTACGGAGGTTCCGCCGCCGCGTCGCTGATCCCTGGCGCGACCTTCGATACCGACAACGTGGTCCGGGTCATCTTCAAGGTTGGCCGAGCCAGCGTGAACGATGCCGAGTCCTTCCAGGTCAGCATTCCGCTGGATCAGGTGATCGACCAGGGCAACGGAACACAGAATCTCTGCGTGGACGCGACCGCTCTCCAGCAGCCGAGCTGGTACACGCCCGCCGCCACTTGGAGCGCCAACGACCTCACCAAGCTTTCCTGGGAGATCCGGATCGAAGATCAATCAAATCCCGCGATCCACGCAACCTCGGTCCCCAGCACCTTTGGAATCGCAAACGTCCGGTTCTACGGAGTGACCCAGGCCGATCTCGCCTCGGGGATCAAGGCGACTCGTACACCGGCATCCGCCCTCCGAGCCACCTATACCGGCGTCTTGCAGCTCAGCTACGCCGTGGACGGGACTTCGGCACAGATCGATGTCCGGAGCTTGGACGGCGCGCGCATCGCCTCCTTCCTGGAAGCGGCCTCGTCACAGAACCTGTCCCTGCCGGTCGTCCTCTCGCGTGGAACCTACCTGGTGTCCGTGCAGGGCAGCCGCTCCCGGCAGGTCGCGCTTTTGAGCGTGGTGCGCTGACAAAAACTTGCCGATTTCGGGCTTGAGAATGGATCTTGGGGAGCATGAAGACACTCGGTTCGCTCCTTCTGATCCTTTCTTCCCTCTCCCTGGCCGTGCCGGTGGACACCCTCACCCAAAAAGGCCCCAACGGCTCGCTCAGCATCCTGGCCCTGCCCAAGACCCCGGGCAAGCACCCCGCCCTGATCCTGGCCCCCGAATGGTGGGGCCTGAACGAGTATTCGATCGGGCGCGCCAAGCAGTTCGCCGAAGAGGGTTACGTGGTCCTGGGCCTGGACCTCTACGGCGCGCGCGAACAGACGCACGACTTCAAGAAGGCGGGTGAACTGGCCGGTGCCTTCTACGGAGACCGTTCCAAGTTCCGCAACGCCTTGCGCTGGGCCCTGGACACTCTCTCGCACCGGACCGATGTCGACACTTCCCGCATCGGGGCTCTGGGCTTCTGCTTCGGGGGGACGGCAGTCCTGGAGGGCGCGCGCGCCGGATTGCCCCTGAAGCTGGTGGGTTCCTTCCACGGCGGCGTGAAACCTGGCGAACCCACGCCGGTGGGTGCCATCAAGGGAACCATCCTGGTACTCCAGGGAGGAGCGGACCCCTTCGTGACCCTGGCCGACCTGACCGCCTTCGTGCAGGACATGGAAGCCGCCAAGGCCGATTACTCGGTCCTGATCCTGCCCCACGCCGTTCACGCCTTCACCAATCCGGCCAACGGAACCGACCCGTCCAAGGGGATGGCCTACAATGCCGACGCCGAACATGAATCCTTCGCGGCCTTCCACCGCCTGTTGGCCGCCAAGGGATTCACCCCCCGCTGAAGCCTTTCCGGAAGTCCCTTCCGGCCAGTGGGCTATTCCGGGGCCGACGGAGATTTTGGCGATGGGCACACTGGGAAATTATTAGAATTCCCTCCTCGTTCTTGTTGCTTGCCCGTTTTGGGCACTGGCGATCTAAAGGGGTTTGTCCTGACTCGGAAAGAGCGTCTTCTCACCTGTTCCGCCGAAGTGGCCGAGGCCCGAGGCCTGGAACTGGTCGACGTCGAATTTTTCCGGGCAGGGCGCAGGGAAGTGCTTCGCGTCTACTTGCACAAGCCCGGCGGGATCACCCTGGACGATTGCTCCCAGGCAAGCCACCACATTTCCGTTTTGCTCGATGCCGATGAAGACTTCCAAAACCCATACACGCTCGAGGTTTCCTCTCCGGGACTCGACAGACCCCTGCGGACGCCGCGGGACTGGGCTCGGCGTGCCGGGGAATGGGTGCGCGCGCACCTCTCCGTGGAAGTCGAGGGACGGGTCCAATGGATCGGTCGCCTCGTCGAGAGCGACGAACACAGCGCCTTGCTCGCGCCGGAAGACGGCACGGCGCAGGTGCGCATTCCTTTCACCGCGGTCCAACTGGCCCGCGTCGATGTCCGTTTCGAGGATTGAACATGCCTAGAGCCGCTACCAAGGATCCTGAAGTCAACATCGTCGAGGCCTTGGGCCAAGTCGCCAAGGAGAAGAACATCGGCATGGACGTGGTCCTGCAGACGTTGCGCACGTCGCTCGTGCAGGCCGCCCGCAAGTACACCGGGATCCAGAAGAACATCGAGGTCGACATCGACCGCGAACGCGGAAGCATCCGCGCCTTCCTGCGCGTGGAAGTGGTGGACGATCTCCCCGACCTCCCCGCCGACGTGAGCGCGGAGGACGCGCTGGTCCTGGACGAGAAGTACATGCTCGAGGAGCAGGCCAGGGAGTTCCGCCCCGGCATCCAGATCGGCGAAACCCTGGAGCACGAGATTCCCATCGCGGGATTCGGTCGGGCCGCGATCTCCATCGCCAAGCAGAGCCTGACCCAGCGCGTGCGGGAAGTGGAACGCCAGCGCGTCTTCGACGACTACCGCGACCGCATCGGGACCATCGTGACGGGAACCGTCCAGCAGGTGGACCGCGGCGACATCCTGGTGAACCTCGGGCGCACCGAAGCCATCGTGCCGCTGCGCGAGCAGATCCGCAAGGAGCGCTACCGGCAGGGCGACAGCATCCGCGCCTACATCTGCGACGTCTCCAACAACTCCAAGGGTCCGCAGGTGGTGCTTTCGCGCACCCATCCGGAATTCCTCGCCAAGCTCTTCGAGCTGGAAGTGCCCGAGATCTACGACGAGATCGTCGAGATCCGCGCTGTCGCCCGCGATCCCGGCTTCCGCGCCAAGATCAGCGTCTCCAGCAGGGACGAGCGCATCGATCCGGTGGGGGCCTGCGTGGGCATGCGCGGCAACCGAGTCCAGGCCATCGTGCGCGAGCTTTCCAACGAGCGCATCGACATCATCCACTGGACCGAGGACATGCAGATCTACGTGCGGCGCCTGTTCGCGCCTGCCGAGATCAAGAAGGTCTTCGAAGTCGGTGGAGCGCGCTTCGTGGTTGTGGTGGCCAACGACGACCTTTCCCTGGCCATCGGCCGCCAGGGCCAGAACGTGAAGCTGGCCACCAAGCTCCTGGGCAAGGAGCTGGACGTGTTCGGGGAAGATGAATTCGCCCAGTTGCCAGAGGAGGAACGCTGTTCCATCCTGGGTGAACCGGCACCGGTACCCGCGGCGGTCCAGCCGCCCGTCGAGCCGGAATCGGCCATCGCGGCGGCACCAGAGCCGGAAGTGCAGGAAGAGAAGGGGACCGTGGAGGAGAACGTCGCCGCCGAATGAGCGGCCCGGATCCAGCCACCGTCGCACCAATACACCGAGAGAGAGGCTTCGTGAGCAAGACCAGAATCACCGATGTAGCGACCGAGTTCGAGATCGCCAAGGAATCCGTCCTCAAGCATCTGAAGGATGCCGGGTTCGAGGTGCGATCCGTCCTTTCGCCCATCGAGAGCGCCTGGGTGGACAAGATCCGTCCCGTCCTCGAGGACGAGCGCGCGAAGACCGGGAAATCCAAGCCCAAGAAGGCCGCTCCCAAGAAGAAAGCCGAAGCGACCGGCGAAGCCTCGGGGGAACCCAAGCCCAAGAAGGCCGCTCCCAGGAAGAAGGCCGAAGCCGAACCCGGGCAGGTACCCGCTCCCCCTCCGACACCAGGTCTTCATTCGGCACCCGATGCTCCTGTGCCGTCCGCCGCCGCCGAAGTTGTCGCAGCTCCCGTGCCGACACCCGCCCCCAAGCCGGTTCCGGTGGCCACGCCACCCTCGCCCCAGGTCCCGCCTCCTGCTCCTGCGGTGGTCCAAGCACCGACCCAGGCCCCACCTCCCGCGGCACCGGTACCTGCCTCGACCGCAGCGGACTCGATCCGCCCCGCCCTGACGGCACCCGTACGTCGGCAGCCTTCCTTCAATCCGGACCGGCCGGACAGGCCTCGTCCCCCGGCTGCGGCCGCATCCTACCAGCCAACCCCGCGCGGCATCACGGGCGGACCTCGCCCGGGCTTCGGCCCCGGTGGGGAGCGCCCGACGGGAGCTCCCGGTGCCCCCGCGGCCGGACGCCCCGGCGCACCAGCCGCTCCCGGAGCGTTGGGTCGCGATGGCCGGCCCGACCGCAACGGCCCCCCGCGCGACGGTCGGCCCGACCGCGGAGTTTCCGTCGGTGCCCGTCCGGCAGGCGTCGGTCCGCGTCCCGATGGACGAGGCCCCGCCGGCCCCGCCGGCCCTGGTGGCTACCAAGGTGGCAGGCCTGGCCAGAGCGGGCCGTATCGCGGCGGAGCTCCCGGTCAGCAGGGACCCTACCGCAGCGCACCGCCTTCGGGCAATCCCTACCGCGGAGGACCGGGTGGTCCCCGTCCGGGATTCGGCGGACCTCCCGGAACCGGCACTCCCGGCCAAGGCACGCTCCAACCCGGCCAGCAGGCGGGAGCGTTCGGCGCGCCCGTCGGCAAGGGCACCGCAGGCCGCAAGCGCAAGACCAAGGACCAGATCGAGAGCGAGATCTTCTACCAGACGCAGCAGAACGTCAACAAGGTGATGGTTTCGCTGGATCGGGGCAAGATCCAGCGCCGCTACGCCCGCGGCGGCGGCGGTCACATGGAAGACCAAGGGGAAGAGAAGAAGGTCCTCAAGGTCGCCGAATTCATCACCATCGCGGAATTGGCCAACCTCTTGAACGTGGCGCCGGCCCAGGTCATCGCCAAGGCCATGGGCATGGGTCTCATGGTGACCATCAACGCCCGGTTGGACCACGAGACCATCGGCATCATCGCCGACGAGTTCGGGTTCCAGGCGATCCTGATGGACGAATACGCCGAGGACATCGGCGAATCGCAGGAATACCTCGGCGAAGAGTCCGCGGACGGTCCCCGCTCGCCCATCGTCACCGTCATGGGCCACGTGGACCACGGCAAGACGTCGCTCCTGGACTACCTGCGCAAGACCCACGTGATCACCGGCGAGGCCGGCGGCATCACCCAGCACATCGGCGCCTACGAAGTGAAGACCGACCACGGCACGGTGACCTTCCTGGACACGCCCGGACACGAGGCGTTCTCCGCGATGCGCGCCCGCGGCGCCAAGGTGACGGACATCGTGGTGCTGGTGGTGGCCGCGGACAGCAACGTGATGCCCCAGACCAAGGAAGCCATCGACCACGCCCGCGCGGCCAACGTGCCCATCGTGGTCGCCATCAACAAGATCGACCTCCCCGCCGCCAACCCCGACAACGTCCGCGCCCAGTTGGGCGCCTACGGCATCGAGGTGGAACAGTGGGGCGGCAAGGTCCAGTGCGTGGAAATCTCCGCCAAGAAGGGGACCAACATGGACAAGCTCCTCGACGCCCTCCTCCTGGAGGCCGAGGTGCTGGGTCTGCGCGCCAATCCCACGGTGCGGGCCAAGGGAACCGTCATCGAATCCCGCCTGGACAAGGGCAAGGGCTCCATCGCCACCATGCTGGTCCAGGAAGGAACCCTCCGCGTCGGGGACGCCATCCTGGTGGGCTCCTACGCCGGCAAGATCCGTCAACTGATGGACGAACGCGGCAACCCCCGCGATGAGGCCGGGCCCTCTGTCCCGGTCCAGGTGCTGGGCATCGACGGCGTTCCGCAGGCGGGAGACACCTTCCTGCAGATGGACGACGACCGGGAGGCCAGGGAGATCGCCGGTCGACGCCTGCGCGCCCAGAAGGAGCGCGAACTGCGCCGGGCCCAGCGCATGTCGCTGGAAGACCTTTCCAACAAGATCGCCGCCGGCGAGGAGCAGCAGACGCTCAGGGTCATCGTCAAGGGCGACGTGGACGGCTCCGTGGAGGCCATCGCGGCCTCCCTGGAGCAGTTGACCACCAAGGAAGTGCGGGTGCAGATCCTGTCCCGCGCCGTGGGAGGCATCAAGGAAGCCGACGTCATGCTTGCCGCCGCCTCCGACGCCATCATCGTGGCCTTCCACGTGCGTCCCGACGCCAACACCCGCGAGCTCGCCAGCCGCGAAGGCGTGGAGATCCGGTCCTACCGCATCATCTACGAAGTGGTGGACGACATCCGCAAGGCGATGGAGGGCATGCTCAAGCCCGAGATCAAGGAAGAGGTCTCGGCGGAGGCCGAAGTGCGGGCGGTTTTCCGGGTGCCCAAGCAGGGAGCGGTGGCCGGTTGCTACGTGCAGTCGGGGACGGTGGAGCGCAAGGCCAAGGCCCGCGTGTACCGCAACGGCGTGGAAGTGGCCGAATCCAAGGTCATCACGCTCAAGCGCTTCAAGGACGACGTCACCGAAGTCCGCTCCGGCTTCGAATGCGGCATCGGCCTGGACAACTTCGACGACTACAAGGAAGGGGACGTCATCGCCTTCTTCCGGCAGTTCGAGGTCGCCCGGAAATTGTCGGACACCAAGGCGTGAGCCGCCCGCGGGTGTCGGCGTGAACCGCGGTGCGAGGCGGAGCGGCGCGAGCCGCACCACTTCGGTCGGGGAACAGATCCGGCGCGAGTTCTCCCAGCTCCTCCTGGAAGGCCTGAAGGACCCGCGCATCGGGTTCGTCACGGTCTCCACCGTCAAGGTCTCCTCGGACATGGGCGTGGCCACCGTGAACTACACGGTTCTCGGCTCCGACAAGAGCCTGCGCGACACCGAGATCGGCCTGGAGCAGTCGGCGGGCTGGATCCGACGGGAGCTGGCGCATCGCCTCAAGCTGCGGCACATGCCCACGCTGCGCTTCCTGCACGATCGGAACCTGGAGAATTCCTTCCACATCCAGGGGCTTCTGACCCAGCTCCCGGACGACGACCGCAAGCCGCTGGAGCCGGAAGAGGACTGAACCGCCCGAAGCACCTATTTTTGGAGACACCCGCCTCCACCATTATCCAGGTTCCGAAAGGCGTTCCATGTCCATCCACCCACTCGCGGGAAAGCCGGCTCCCAGGGACTCCCTCGTCCACATCCCCAGTCTGGTCTCCGCCTACTACACGGGGAAACCAGACCCCAACGTGGTGGAGCAGCAGGTGAGCTTCGGGACGTCCGGCCACCGCGGGGACGCCTTCAAGACCGCCTTCAACGAAGACCACATCCTGGCCGTCACCCAGGCCTTGGCCGAGTATCGCCGCGAACAGGGCATCACCGGCCCGGTATTCGTGGGGATCGACACCCATGCCTTGTCCGTGCCCGCCCGGGACACGGCCCTGGAAGTCCTTGCGGCCCACGGGGTCCACGCGCTTGTGCAGCCCGGAGGGGGTTTCACACCCACCCCCGCGGTGAGCCACGCCATCCTAGGGTACAACAAGGGGCGTACGACCGGCCTTTCCGACGGCATCGTGATCACCCCCAGCCACAACCCCCCGTCGGACGGCGGCTTCAAATACAACCCCACCAACGGCGGGCCCGCCGACACCAACGTCACGAAAGAAATCCAGGACCGCGCCAACGAGATCCTGCGCGCCGGACTGAAAGACGTGCTTCGCGTGCCTCTGGCCAGGGCGCGTTCCTCCGGGAGCGTCTCGGAGTTCGACTTCCTGAAATCCTACGTGGAGGACCTGGGATCCATCATCGACTTCGAACCCATCGCGAAGTCCGGCCTCAAGATCGGGGTGGACCCGATGGGCGGCGCGGCGGTGAAGTATTGGGAGCCGATCGCCAACAGGTACGGACTCTCCATCGAAGTGGTCAATCCCTGGGTGGATCCCGCGTTCGGATTCATGACCCTGGATTGGGACGGCAAGATCCGCATGGACTGCAGTTCCCCCTACGCCATGGCGGGACTGGTGGCGCTCAAGGACAAGTTCGGCATCGCCTTCGGGAACGACGCGGATGCCGACCGCCACGGCATCGTGGCGCCTTCCGTGGGCCTCTTGAACCCCAACCACTACCTGGCGGTGGCGATCCGGTACCTGTTCGGAGGTTCGCGTCCCGGGTGGAGCGCCGGAGCGGCCGTGGGGAAGACGCTGGTCAGCTCCTCCATGATCGACCGGGTGGCGGCCTCCATGGGACGGAAACTGTCGGAAGTTCCGGTTGGTTTCAAGTGGTTCGTGGACGGCCTCGTGGACGGCAAGCTTGGTTTCGGAGGCGAGGAGAGCGCGGGGGCGTCGTTCTTGCGGAAGGACGGATCCGTGTGGACCACCGACAAGGACGGTCTCATCCTGAACCTTTTGGCCGCGGAGATCACGGCGAAGACGGGAAAGGACCCGGGAATCCACTACCGTGAACTGGAGGCGGAGTTCGGATCGCCTGTCTACGAGCGCGTCGACGCTCCGGCCACCCGGGAGCAGAAGGCCAAGCTCGGCAAGCTCGGCGCCGAGGACGTGAAGGCGACCAGCCTCGCTGGAGAGAAGATCCTGGCGAAGCTGACCAGCGCCCCGGGGAACGGCGCCTCCATCGGCGGGCTCAAGGTGGTGACGGAAAACGGCTGGTTCGCGGCCCGCCCATCCGGCACCGAGGACGTCTACAAGATCTACGCCGAATCCTTCCTGGGACCGGACCACCTCCGGAAGATCCAGGCCGAGGCCCGCGAGATCGTGTCCGCGGCGTTGGCCTAGTGGCATGAGACGCATCCACCCCAGGGATTGGATCCGTCGGATCCTGGCCCGCAGGGGGCTCGAGATCTCGGGTCCGGAAACCTCGGCGCGGCGGCGTGCCTTCCTGGAGACCTTGGAGGATTGGTCCGTCGGGGATTTCGACCCCCCCGCCGGGGCCGTGCTTTCCGCCGTCGGCATCGTCTTTTCCAGGGATCGGGCCTTGCAGCTCCACGCGCTGCTGGAAGGTTGGTCCGCCTGCGTTCGCGGATCGGCGGAGCTGGTGGTGCTGTGGACCGCCTCCGACCCCGCCCACGAAACCTCCTACCGGGAACTGTCCGCGCTCTGGGAGGGACGGGTGCGGTTTTGCCGGGAAACCGCGTTCCGCGCGGATGTCCTGCAGGAAATCGCGTCGTCCCGGGCCACCCATCTGTTCTTCCTCACGGACGACGCCGTGGTGCTGCATCCCTTCGACCTTTCCACCTGCCTGCTTCCCGACCCCCGGAGGGGGATCTTCTCCCTGACGCACGGACGCGGCCTCGATTGGTGCTTCGTGGCCCGAAGGCCGCAGGGAGTCCCACCTCTGTCGGACGCCGGGACCGGATGCCTTTCCTGGGTCTGGAAGGACGGCGACCAGGGCACCGACTGGGCCTTTCCCCTGTCCGTGGACGGGAAGTTCTTCGCACGGAGCGAGGCCGGCCTGCTGCTTTCCCGACTGCCTTTCCGCAACCCCAACACGCTCGAGATGGCGCTTCAGGTCTTCCAGCCCCTGTTCGCGCGGCGCAGGGGGGTCTGCTTCGGGGATCCGGCCCTGGTGAACGTGCCCTGCAACACCGTGCAGACGGAATGTGTCAATCCGGACACGGGCCTCCACGGAGTCCGGGACCTCCTGTTCCGCTGGCAGGCCGGGGAACGGATCCGGTGGGAGGAGTTCCTGGGCCTTTCTCCGCGGGAGGCGGAGACGAAGATTTTCTCTTTCATGACAAGAAATTGACACTTCCCACTTGCCGTCTCCGGAACGAACCACGATATTATTCGGCCACTCCCCAACTGTCCAAACCTCTCCAAGGAGAAGATGATGTCCACGGCACAGCTGCAAGAGGTCGCGCGGAAGATCCACGAGGCGTCCTCGTTTCTCCCCCAATTGCAGACCGAGCTTTCCCGCTCGGTGCTCGGGCAGGAGCGGCTGACGCACGATATCCTGATCGCCGTCCTGGCCGATGGACATGTGCTGCTCGAGGGGGCTCCGGGCCTGGCCAAGACCACCGCGGTGCGCGCCCTGGCGGGTTCCATACAAGCCAGCTTTTCCCGAATCCAGTTCACCCCGGATCTCCTTCCCGCGGACCTTCTGGGCACCCAGATCTACCGCCCCCAGACCGGTACCTTCGAGATCCGCAAGGGGCCTCTTTTCGCGCACCTGGTTCTGGCCGACGAGATCAACCGCGCCCCGGCAAAGGTGCAGTCGGCGCTGTTGGAAGCCATGCAGGAGCACCAGATCACCCTGGCCGGACAGACCTTTCCCCTCCCCAAGCCGTTCTTCGTCCTGGCCACCCAGAATCCCATCGAACAGGAAGGCACCTACCCCCTCCCGGAAGCCCAGGTCGACCGGTTCCTGCTCAAGCTGGACGTCGGGTATCCCGGTCGCGACGCCGAACTCCAGATCCTCCAGCTGGTTTCCGGGCCTGGACTTCCCCAGCCCAGGCCCGTCGCCGCTCCCGACCAGATCCTGGCTGCGCAGGCCCTGGTCAGGGAGGTCTTCGTGGACCCCCGGGTGCAGGCGTACATCGTGGACCTGGTCCGCGCCTCCCGGGCGCCGTCCGAAGGCGGACTGGCCTCGTTGGAGGGACTCGTGCGCTGGGGAGCCTCCCCGCGCGCCTCCATCGCCCTCGCCTTGTGCTGCAAGGCCCAGGCCTTCCTGGACGGCAGGGCCTTCGCGACGCCCGACGACGTGAAATCGGTGGCCCGCGGAGTCCTTCGGCATCGCCTGGGCCTTTCCTACGAAGCCCAGGCCGAGAACATACGCGCCGAGGACGTGGTGGAGAAGATCCTGTCCGGAGTCGACGTGCCGTGAACACCGTCGACAGCCTGGCCCGCCGGATCGTGCGACGGGTGAGGAAGATCGAATTCCGCGCCCGTGGACGGGTTTCGGACCCGCTGTCGGGCGGACACCTTTCCACCTTCCGCGGGACCGGGATGCGCTTTCGGGAGGTCCGATCCTACGTGGACGGCGACGATCCGCGCAGCATCGACTGGAACGTCACCGCCCGACTCGGCGAGCCGTTCGTGAAGGTCTTCGAGGAAGAAAGGGAACTCACCGCGGCGTTCATCGTGGACCTTTCGGGCAGCATGGGTGCGGGGAGCCGAGGGACCGTCATGCGCGAGGCGGCGGCCGAATTCTGCGCCGTCCTGGCCCTGTCCTGCCTGGGCACCCAGGAGAGCCTGGCCCTCCTGACCCACACCGACCGCGTGGAGTCCTGGCTACCGCCCTTCCGGGGGCCCCAGGTCCTGTCCCGGGTCCTGCGCGAAATCCTGGAGCGCCAAGTGGTGGGCCGGGGAACCAACCTCTCGTTGGCCTGCGACCAGTTGGGGCAGCGGCTCACGCGCCGGTCCGTGGTGTTCGTGGTCTCGGACTTCCACGACGATCCCGCCGTGTTCGCCCCGGCGCTGCGCAGACTGGGCGTGCGCCACGACCTGAACCTGGTGCGCGTGGAACCGGCGGGCTTCGATCCCCTGCCAGGAGCCGGTCTGGTGACCTTCCTCGATCCCGAAACCGGCGCGGAATTCGAGCTGGACACTTCGGACCCCGCGCTGCGGCGGGAACTGTCCAAAGCCATGGGAGCCGAGCTGGACGCGCTCCTGCGCGAGGCCAAGCGCTCGCGCGCGGTGGTGACCCGGCTGCGCACGGGAGCGGATCCCCTGGAGACCGTTCGGACCCTGGTGCGGTCGCGCTCGCTGGCCCACGGGGAGGCGCGGGGATGATCCTCGTCCAGCCCGATTCCATGGCCACCGGCGACACGGCCCGGATCCGATGGGAACTTCCCGCCGGCGCGCGCGTCCTGCGCGGCCCGACCGCCTCCGACAGCTTGTCGGTGCGCGCGGACACGCTCCATCCGGGCCAATGGACCGTCCAGCCCTTTTCTCCGGGCCGCTTCGGAGGCGATACGCTCCAAGCCATCGGTCCGCAAGGCGACACCTTGACGGAATCCGTCCAAACCTGGAATGTCCGATCCCGGATCCAGGGCTCCGACAGCGCCGCCGCTTCCTTGCTGCCTCCCCAACAGGTCCCCGTCCCCTTTCCCTGGGATGTCGTGGGGTGGGTCTCCTTGGGGCTGCTTTTGGCCCTGCTCGCGGTCTGGGCCTGGTCCAAGCGGAAGAAGCGCGCTCCGAAGCCGCCTCCGGTCCCGCCCAGGGACCCCTTGGACGTCTGCCGCGAACGGCTCGACGAGATCGCCGCGAGCTCGGAAGCCGGAACCCCCGCGAGGGAAACCGCCTTCGCCTGCGGGGAACTCCTGCGCGAGCTGCACGGGGCCCTCCACGGCTGGAAGGCCCCCGTGGAATCCACGAGCCTGGAGTGGCGGAACTGGACGCGGGCGAACCGACCGGAACCGGAAAGGTTCGCCCTCGACGATTTCCTGGCCCAGGCCGATGCCCTGCGCTACGCGGACGCCTCGACCGAGGCGGGTCCGCTGCTGGCGGAGGCGAGGCTCCTCCTGGAGGCCATCGGTCGCCACCGCGCGGAGGTGCCATGAACTCCGTGCGCGGTCTGGTCTGGCTCCATCCCCACCTCCTCTGGCTCCTTCCCCTGCTCCTTCCCCTGGGATGGTTCGGATGGAAGTCCCGGCGAAAGGTCCCCCGGATGCTCCACCCGGGACTGCCCGCCGGTTTCCGTCCGCGCGGCAGCGTGCGCAGGCTCCTTTCTCCGTTGCCGCTGTGGCTTCGCGTCGCCGCCGCGGGCCTGATCCTGGCCGCCCTGTCCAGGCCGGTCACCCGGCTGCCCTGGAGCGAGGACACCGTCAATGGCGTGGACATCATGCTGATGCTCGACGTCTCCACCTCCATGCAGATCCACGACGTGAAGCCCAGCCGGATCGAGGCGGCACGCCAGATCGTGTCCGAATTCGCCATGTCGCGCGACCACGACAGGATGGGACTGATCGCCTTCGCCGCGCGGCCCTCGACCCGGTGTCCGCTCACCACCGACCGCGAGGTGCTGCGCGATCTCATCGACTCCACCTCCAACCAGGGGATGGAAGACGGCACCGCCATCGGGGACGCCCTGCTCATGGCCGGCAACCGGTTGCGCGGCTCGCCCGCCAAGTCCAAGGTGGTGGTGCTGCTCACCGACGGGGAAAGCAACATGGGCGCGGTGGATCCCATCTCCGCGGCACGCGCCCTCGCCGCCCTGGGGATCCGGATCTACACCATCGGGCTGGGTACCGAGGGCACGTTCGTGCAGGACTTCAAGCTGCCCGACGGTTCCGTCCAGCACGGACAGGTGCAGTCCGACATGAACGCGAAGGACCTCTCGGAAATCGCCCGGATCTCCGGCGGCCACTTCTGGAGGGCGCTGGACCGGGACGCTCTGGAGAACGCCTACAAGTCCATCGACAAGTTGGAGCGCACGAAGATTTCCACCAAGGTGCACTGGGAAACCAAGGAACGGTTCCGCCTGCTGGCCGAACTCGCCCTGATCCTGTCCCTGGCCGCCTGGCTTTTGGAAACCACTTGGCTGCGGAGGAACCCATGATCACCTGGGCCAATCCCGAGCGGCTGGTCTGGCTTTGGCTGGTGCCGGTCCTGGTGCTCGGATTCGCGATTTCGGTTTGGCGCAATCGCCGCCGCCGCCGGAGTCTCGCGGACGGTGACATCCTCGCCAGGGTCGTCGTCGGGGAAGCGAAAGGGGTGGACATCGCCCGAGTGTTCGCCGCCTCCCTCGCGGCCACCGCGTTGATCCTGGCCCTGGCCCGACCGCAGTGGGGAGAGCACCTCGTTCCCGCACCCCTGCGCGGAGCCGATGTGGTCCTGGTGGTGGACGCCTCGCTCTCCATGTTGGCCCAGGACGTACCACCGGACCGGTTGGGCCTCGCCCGACGCGACCTGGAACGGCTGGTCGACAGCATGGGCCCCTGCCGGATCGGGCTGGTGGCCTTCGCCGGCAGCGCCATGCGGCAGATTCCTCTCACCGAGGACAGGGGCGTCGTGGCCACGTTGCTCGACGCCCTTTCGCCGGACATGCTTCCCTACGCGGGCACCAACATCGGCTCGGCCCTGGGTGTGGCGGCGGAAATCTCCTCCCGGTCGAACGCAACCCGCAAGGAGGTGGTGCTCGTGACCGACGGAGGCGACCACGGAACCGGCGCGGAAGCGGCCGCGGAGGCCATCCAGCGGTCCGGCGCACATCTGTGGGTGGTCGGGGTGGGCGGCGACAAGGAGGTTCCCATCCCGCTGCCGGGCAACGGAGTCAAATACGACCCGGAAGGGAACATCGTGACCGTGCGACTGGAACGGGGGCCCTTGGAAGAGTTGGCGAAAACGGCCGACGGCACCTACCTGGAACTCTCCCCCATCTCCTGGAATCTCGCACCGGTTCTCGCCTCGATCAATTCGGTGGTCGCCGAAGGGGGCCATCCCGGGATGCGCATGGAGAGGATCGACCGGTTCCCTTGGTTCTTGGGAACGGCCCTGTTCTTCCTGCTCCTGGAAATCCTGCTCCCGCGCGGAGGGAAACGGAAATGGTGACGATTTTTGCAGCGCTTGCGGCGGTCTTCTGCGGATCCGGAGCGAGGGAGAACCGAAAAGGGCTCGAGGCCTGGACCGAAAAGGACACGGCGGCGGCCATCCGGCACCTGGAAAAGTCGGCGCAGGACACCTCGGATCCGCGCTACGGGTACAACCTGGGAACCGTACAGTCGCTTTCCGGTCGTCCCGGCGCCCAGGAGTCCTTCGACCGCGCCCTCCACCTGGCCAAGGATTCCGTGCAGCGCGCCAGGATCCTCTACAATCGCGGAACCGCCCGGTTGGACTCCGCGCTCTCCACCCACGGCGATCCCTCCGCGGCGGCCCAGGACTTCCGCGAGGCGCTCAGGCTGCGTCCCGGCTGGCAGCAGGCGGCGCGCAACCTGGAACTGGCCCTGCGGAAACCCCCGCCACAGAAGGACCGGAACAAGGATCAGGACAAGAAGAACGACAAGAAGGACCAGGACAAGAAGGACCAGAAGAACCAGCCGCAAAACCAGCCGCAGAACTCCAACCCCAAGGATTCCTCCAACCAGGAGCAGCCCCCGCAACCCCAACCCGGAGGAATGGACAAGCAGGACGCCCAGCGGTTGCTGGACGCGGCCAAGGCGGACGAAGGCAAGCAGCTCAAGCGTCCGGTCCGCAAGGAGGCGACGGATGGTCCCGACTGGTAGGATCGCGGCCAGGATCGCGACGATTCTCCTGGTGGCGGCGACCGTCGCGCAATCCAGGATCCTGGACGCGCAGGCGCAGCTGGAGAACCGGCAGGTCCGGGTGGGGGAGCGCACCGCGCTCTACGTGACGGTGAGCACCGACAGCGAAGGCCAGGCCCTGCCTTGGCCCGAAGTCCAGACCGGCCCGGGCCTTTCCGTGGTCGACAAGAACCGCAACCAGAGCAGTTCGGAGCAGATCTCCATCGTGAACTTCAAGATGGAGCGCAAGCGGACCATCAACGTGCAGTTCGTGTTCCAGCTCGCCGCCTCCAAGCCGGGCAGCTACGCCGTGGGCCCCATCCTCTTCCAGGGACGGAATCTGGGCAGCGCCCAGATCAGCGTGGTGGAGGCTCCCCAGGATGTCCGCATCGCGACCATGGTGGGCAGGAAGACCATCTATGTGGGCCAGCAGATCCCCTTCACCTGGAGGCTTTCCGCCGACCGCCCCTTCGAAGTGCTGAAGTTCCCCGACGTGCGCACGGCCTTGGGATCCGGGTTCTACAGCGAATCTCCCGACAGCCAACAGCTGCGGATGAAGGTGGTGGACGAAAACGGGAGGAAGGTGGGCCGACTGGATCTCACGGGCAGCCTTTTCCCGCTGCGCACCGGAGGCCAGACGCTCCCCTCCACATCGCTGGACTACCGGATCGTGGAGCGCTCCACGGGCGTGGATCCCATGGATGCCATGCTCTCCGGACAGGACCCTTTCGAAGCCATGATGGGCACGAACCGAGTGATCCAAGGCACCGCCAACACGCAACCGGTGGCGCTTCGGGTCCTGCCCGTGCCGGAGAAGGGACGTCCCCCCGCGTTCCAGGGCGGCGTAGGCGCCTTCCACATGGAAGCCAAGCTGGAGAAGACGAAGCTCCGCGCCGGGGACGGCACCACCCTCACTCTGGTGCTGGAGGGAACCGGCCAGCCCCAGGCCAGCGGTGTCCCCCTCTGGCAGGCGCCTGCGGGGGTGGAGACCTACCCGCCGCGGGACGACTGGACCCGGGTCTGGAACGACGGCGTGCTCACCACCCGGCTGACCCGACGCATCGTGCTGGTTCCGCGCCATGCCGGGCATCTGGTCCTGGATTCGGTCCGCTTCGCCTGGTTCGACCCGTCCGAAGCCAAGTTCAGGACTTCTTCGCTGGGATTGGACGGACTTTCGGTGGATCCCGCGCCGGTCGTGGCCGGAACGGTCGATACCGCGGCGCTTCGCGCGCTGGGACCGGCCCTTTCGGGAACGGACAGATTCTGGATACTCTTCGGGAAGGTTTCGGCGGTCCTCTGGGCGGCGCTGGTCGCGGCCGGGGCCGGCTTCGGCATCTGGCGATGGATCAGCGTCCGGCTCTCCCGCGAATTCGCGCAACGGCGGGCCCTGCAGGTCCTGGAGAAGCGGTTGTCCCTTCTTCCCACCACCCTCCCGACCTCGCGCTGGGCGGGGGAACTGCGCAAGATCCTGGTGATGGCCCTGGCCGTCCGCGCGGGAGAGGAATCCCGCGCCTGGACCTCCGAGGAGATCCCCGCCGGCCTCGTGCGCGTGCTTTCCTGGTCGGAAGCCGACGCGAAGGAAGTCGGAGACTACGCGCTGGCCCTGATGGCGGCGGAATTCGCGAACGATCCCTTGCCGCAGGATGCACGTGCCCGACTGGGGCTCATCCTCCGCCGCCTGCGACCGGTGGGGCCGGAAGTCAAGACCCGGGGATAGAGCCCGGCCTACCAGCTCAGTCCATACCCGTAGGGATACAGCGGCGCGTAATCCGCGTCGCCCACATCGATGGGGATCTGCCCTGCGGACGCCGGCCAGGAGCGCGGCAACACGCCCGTGGGCTTGACGTCCCCGAAGAGCACATCCGCGACGCCCTCACCCTCGGAGCCGGGCAGCCAGGCGGCGACCACGGCGTCGGCTTGATCGTTCGCGGCCCCCAGGATGCGAGGACGCCCCGTCACCAGCACCAGCACGACTTTGGCGCCGCCGCTCTTGAGGTTGGCCACCGCGGTGAGCACGCTCGGGCTCAAACCGAGGTTCGCGCTGGCGCTGTCGCCGTAACCTTCCGCGTAGGGCGACTCCTGCGCGAACACGATGGCGTAGTCGAACTTTCCCGTGGTGCTTGTGACCGCCGAGACCTTGCCGGGGGCCGCATTCTGCAACCCGGCCAGGATGGTGGTGGCACCGGGAACGGTGCCGGTGGTTCCCTGCCAAGACAGGGTCCATCCTCCGCACTGCGGGCCCGCCGTGGTGGAGGCTCCCCAGACGGCGATGGTCTTCCCCGTCTTGGGAAGGGGAAGCGCGGAGCCTTGGTTCTTCAGCACCACCAGGGACTTCTGCACCGCCTCGCGCGCCACCGCGCGATGGGCGGAATCTCCCAGGTCGTCGTCCCAGGCGGTCTTGCGCGTCCAGTCGTCCATCACCCCCGACCGGAACTTGACGCGCAGGATGCGGCGCACCGCGTCGTCGATGCGGGCCTGCGAAACCGTTCCGGGCACGAGCCCTTCGAGCGTGGACTCGAAGAGCGCCTCGGAACGCGGCTCCATCGCCATGTCCACTCCGGCGTTGATGGAGGCCGCGACCTGATCGGAGTAGGAACCCTCGGGAAGCTCCTCGATGGCCAGCCAATCGGAGACGATGAACCCGTCGAAGCCCAGGTCCGTCTTGAGGGTGTCGGTGAGGTAGGCCTTGCATTCGTGCATCCGCGTCCCGTTCACCGAGCTGTAGCTGGCCATCACGGTCTGGACACCGGCTTCCACGGCGGCGACATAGCCCGGCAGGTGGAGGGAATCCAGCGCGGCTTCCGTGATCTCGTCGTTTCCCTGGTCCAGGAGGTAGGCTCCGACGGTTTTCGTTGCCGGTACGGTGCTCGACCCGTACGCCGTGCCGCCATCGCCCATGAAGTGTTTGGCGCATGCCACCACGGCGAAGGCGGAGTCGAAGTTCCCGCCTTGCAGCCCGCGGATGTAGGCCGCCCCGAGGGACTCCACGAGCTCCGGACTTTCGCCATAGGACTCGTAGGTGCGGCCCCAGCGCTGGTCCCGGGCCACGGCGATGCACGGGGCGAAGGCCCAGTCGCACCGGCCCGCCCACATCTCCTTGGCCGTGTTCTCTCCCAACCGCCGCAGCAGATTGGTGTCGCGCGTGGCACCCAGCCCGATGTTGTGGGGAAGGACCACGGCGTTGGTCCACTTGGCGTGTCCGTGGACGGCGTCGATCCCGTAGAGGACGGGGATCTTCGACTTGGTCGTGCGGGCGTTGGCCTGCAGCGCGTCGAAGTCCACAATGGTGTCGCCGCCTCCGCTGAGGACGGACCCGAGCTGGTCGGTCGAAACCAGGCTCCCCGGATTCTTGCTGACCACTCCTTGAGTCATCTGCCCGATCTCCTGGGCCAGGGTCAGGTTCTTCATCACCGAATCGATCCGCGATTCGATCGGGTCGCGCCGAAGCACCACAACCAGGCCCGTCTGCCCGGACTGGACCTGTTGGGAAGATGGCAGCATTCCCGGCAAGCGGGCTCGGAGGCGCCAGCCCGAAGCATCCAGCGCGCGCGCGCCGAGCGATGCCGACACGGCGGCGGGGACAAGGCGGGGCGTTCCTCCGAATCCGCCGTCGGCAACGGAGAGGGTCCCGACGGAGCCCGAGGTCCCCGCGATCTCCACCGCCCAGACGCCCGCGGGCAGGCCGGACAGGGCGGCCTGGGGATTCTCGAGGCGCCAGATGCCGGTGGTCGCGGGAAGGGAGAAGGATCGCGCCGTGGTTCCGTCCAATCCGATGACACGAACCCGCAGGGTCTCCCTTCCGGAAACGGCGATGCCCTCGGACATGGTGCGCCGCAGGGGAATCACGGCCCCGGGGTCGGGGACGACCATGGAAAATCGTCCCTGCGCGTCCGACAAGGTCCGCGCCACGGGCAGAGGCGCGCCCGAAAGCACGGTAACGACGGCAGATGGAATGGGGTTGGAGAGGCTGTCCACCACCGTCCCCGAAATCAGTCCCGCTCGCGATGACGCGGAAAGGAACAGGACCAGCAGGGATGGGAGGACGCGAATGGACGGCATGAGGAGCTCCGGTTGCGGTCTGGTGCAACTCCCAAACTAGACAGGAACCTCTCTTGGCCTGAAGGGGGAAACTCTCCCGCGCTGGACTAGAGTCCCTGCACAAGCTCCAGCAATTCGCCGAGAAAACCGGTCGGATCCCCGGTGGGAGCGGCGTTGCGACGGATGCGGAGGGGTTCGTCGCCCAGGCCCAGGTCCTCCACGAACCTCCGCAGGATCCCGTCGGATCGGTAGTGCGCGGCGCGTTCCACGGCGCCCGAACGCAGGATCTCCATCCGCGACGGCGAGGCGAGATGCTCTCCGATCTCCTGGGCGAGTTCGGGAAGGCAGTCGGCCAGGACCCCGGAACGGCCATGCTCCACGATGTCCCTGGGACCCTGGACCGAATAGGCCGCGACGGGAAGTCCGCACGCCATGGCCTCCACGACCACGCAGCCGAAGGTGTCGAAGCGGGACGGAAGGACCAGCAGGTCGGCGCTGGAATAGGCGGACGCCAGACGGGAACTGTCGCACCAGCCGAGGAAGATCCCGTCCGGCACGAGTTCCTTCAGGCGCTCCTCCTGCGGACCCGCGCCGGCGAACGCCAGGCGCACCTTCAGCCCGCGCTCCCGCAGCCGCAAGAGGAGCGAGGGCAGTTCCAGCACCCCCTTCTCCTCGGAGATCCGGCCCGCGTAGAGCAGCACCCGTTCGTCGGCCCCGACGCCGGGAAACAGTTCCGGACGACGCGACGGCATCGGCGAAAAGCAGGGATCCGGCCAATGGGCCGTGGAATGGAGGCGATCGGTCGGAATCCCCATCTGGTCGCCCTCCAGCCAGGCGCGCATCTGGGTGTTGAGCACGAAGAGGCCGTCGAATCCCCGGTAGAAGGCGCGCAGGATCCGGCGCAACCGGGAAAGGCTCGACTTGTCCCAGTCCAGCGCGCGCCGCGCGAAATCCATCCAGTCCGTGTGCACGAAGAACCAGGCGGGAACCTCGAAGGCGTTCTTCAGGTAGAGGGAAACCAGGCCCATGGGTCCTTCGGTGGAACAGACGATGCGGTCGTACCCTCCCCGGTGGAACAGCTTCTGCACGGCCAGGAGATCGGGGATCCGGATGGGTTGGGGATAGATGGAGTTCTGGAAGACCGCAACGGGCGGCAACACCCTGAGGTTCGGCTCCTCGCGCAGGGTGTCCGAGACGGCCAGGACGTCGATGGGAAGATCGCGCAGACGGATTTCGTCCAACATCTGGCGCAGCACCGAACTGACGCCGTTGCGGTCGCCGAAGGTGTCGGTGAGCCACAGCGCCCGGTGCGGATGGCGGTGGCGGCCCAGGCGTTCGGCGAAGGCGTCCAGGAACGGACGCTTCTCGTGCAGCACCCGGGCCGCGGCGTACTGGGAACCCGCGATCACCGAGGCCGCCAGGAGCGGATAGGGAAGGCCGTCCGCGAGGGCGGCGAGGCTCGGTCCCTTGGAATCCTGCTTGCGGTCCTTCCGGGGCGCCGGTCCCACCAGCGCCCGCAGGTGGGAGGGCAGTTCCAGTCGCGAGATCCACGATCCGGCCTCGGATCGGGGCTCGGACAGGATCCGCTCGAAGTGCCTGGATTTCCCCGCCACGCGCCCCGCCAGGACGGATCCCAGATGGGAGAACAGGGCCGGAAGCGCGGTGTCCACCTCGCGCGAAAGTTCGTTGGAGCCCTTCCGGCGCGCCTTGGCGATGCGACCCAGGATGTCCAGCAGGGGCCGGAAGTCGCGGTTGGTGGCGAACTTGGCCGCGATGCCCGGGGACTGCCCGCCGAAGGCCCCGTGGACCATCCGCAAAAAGTGCATGGTCACCGAATGGCGGCGCAGTTCCATGGCTCCGTTGGTGATCAGCATGGCGAGAGCCTTCTCCGACGGATCGCCCTTGTGGAGCAGGATGCGCAGGAGTCCCGGATCCTCCATGTGCATCACGATCTGGCAGAAGTAGTCCAGGAGGGCCGCGGCGAGCTTCTCCTCCTCGTTCGCCCCTCCGTAGGGGGCCGTGCCGCCGTCGCGCAGCGCCTGGAGCGCCAACTCGGACGGTTTCCGACCCGACTTGCGCTTTTCGGCCAGGTTCGGCACGTGCAGCAGCGTTCCGGTGGAGCCCGCGTACATGGCCATGTGGTCGTCGGATCCTCCCGTCATGCGCTTGACGTAGGGCCTTCTCGCGAAGAGGTCCACCGGTTGGCGCGCCCGCCGGGCCATCGCGTGGATCTCCTCCTCGTCCATGCCCTCCACCCAGGCCGCGGTCAGGACGTTCTGCCAGGCGTCGCGCTGGCCGTTCACCGCCTCGAACCGCTCGAACAGGAGGCCCAGCCGGTCCATCACCTCCATGGGAGGAAGTCCGTTGGGGCAGTGGAACTGGAGGGGATGGGCCAGCACGGTGGCCAGGTCGTGGTCGTTGCAGTAGTCCACGAACCTGTAGACGTCCTTGCGCAGGACCCCGAGCTTCTCCTCCTGGGCGGGGGTGAACCCGAAGGTGAGCACGTGGATGCCCACCTGGAAATCGGGAAGGGTGCAGCTGAATTCAGCGCCCGGGAGCACGTCCATTCCGCGGTCCAGGAGTTCCCAGCAGGTGCGCGCGTTGTTGTGGTTGGTGACGGTGACGAGATCCGTCCCGTTCTGCCGAAGCGTGCCCAGGAGATCGTCGGTGGAGACCCAGGTTTCCGGCACGCCGAGCATGCGTCCCAGGCGCTCGTCGGGCTTGTCGGAGTTGTGGTCGTGGCAATGCAGGTCGATGCGAAGCCGTTCGTCGGCGGGCACCAGGCTCTGCCAGCGCACCAGGGTGTTTTCCAGTTCGTTTGCCAGGCGGGTGCGGAACCCGCGGGCGTCGTTCGGTTTGTTCATGGTGTCTCCGTGTCGGGTTTTCCGTCGGGTCCCAGGACCATGCGTCCAGTGGACGACGGCAGAAGGTGGTGGCGACGGATTCCGTCGCCATGTGGCATCGCAAGGACGATCGTTCCCGCTTCCTGGCCGTCGGATCGGATCAGGGACCATTCGACCAGCGTCCGACCCGCCGGCCGGGGTCGGATTTCCAGGTCCAGCGTCCCGAAGGACGTGGTGGCGCCGATCAGGCGCACTCCGCCCCGCGAGATCCAATCGGCGGGCGTTCCGGACAGCAGTTCCAGTCCCCCGGGGGTTTCCCTCACCAGGATCTGGCGCAAAAGCGACAGGAATTCGGCGGCGGCCCATCCGTGGTCGCCGTCGCCCATGCAACCGCCTCCCGTGCGGGGATGGATGGCCTCGGGCCAGCACCAGGTGGAGCTGGCCGACCGCGCCAGGGCCCGCAGGATTTCCATGCAGCCTTCCGGATCGCCCAGCGCCAGCTTGGCGCGGGCGAGTTGGACGGACAGGTAGGGATTGAGCCCGGTGTGCACGATGGGTTGGAAGAACAGCCCGTCGCGCAGGCAGTGGCGCGAGAGGTGGTCCACCGTGGGCCGCACCCAGGAGGCCGACGGCGGGACCACGCCCAGGGGACAGACCGCCACCAGGTTTCCCACGGAAGCGGCGTCCACCCGCCGGTAGGGAGAGCTTGGAAGCGCTCCTTCGCCGCGTTCCACGGCCCATGCGATGGCGGCTTCCAGGTCCGTGCGGTAATCGGCGGTCTCCGATGCGATCCGGTCGGATTCCGACGCCTTCCCCAGGAGCGCCGCCATGCGGACGGCCTCCTCCATCCCCGCGATGGACCAGAAATTGTCCCAGAAGTAGTGGTCGTTGGGTCCGAAGTGCTCGGCCGAGAATCCGGCCGGCAGGAGCCCCCGGTGGGGGGACCTGTCGTCCAGGGTGCGCCTGCGCTCGCGCAGGATCCATTCCACCCCCTTGCGCACCTCCGGCCAGTACCGCTCGGCGAGGCCCGTGGATCCTCCCCGGCGCAGGTGGAGTCCCAGTGTCCAGATCGCCTGGCCGTTGCTGTCCCATTCCCCGGTCTGGCTCCGGAACAGTCCGTCCCGGCGCTGTCGAGTGCGCAGAAGCGCCGTCTTGGGGGCCACGGCCCCGCCGCGACCCACGTTCTCGAACCCCAGGGACAGAAACGCCGCGTCGCGGAACCAGTGTTCGTGGTAGAGGAAGGTGCCCGGAGTGAACTTGTCTCCGTCGTCGAACACGTGCAGGCGGGCGAGCACGGCGTCCCATCCGGCCTGGAGCCGCTCGTCGGGAATGGAAAGACGGGTCCCGCAGGCCATCTGGCGCTTGTGGATGGATTCCGCCCGCTCGCGCGCGTGGCGCACCGAGCGCGGACCCGGAAGGCGGATCCCTTCCGAATCGTCCAGTGGCACCAGGCACGAGGTCTCCCAGGCGCCGCCCGCGGGAAGGCGCACCTCCCACGCCGCGAGCGCGGTGGCCATCCCCGATCGCGAGCGCAGGACGCGCAGCGGCAAGCCCGACCGGGGCCGGACCAGGGGATCTCCGTGGTGGCGGTCGGACACCACGATCCGGTCCGGTTCCACGGTGAAATGCAGGGCGGTGCGCCCGTCGATCCGGATCCGGGACGGTTCGGATCGGATCAGGCGGATGGGCCCCAGGGACAGCGGGTTGGAGGGACGCAGGCAGATCCCGGGCGAGCAGACGATTTCCGTCGCACCGCTGTTGCGCAGCCGCATCTCCACCACCACGGCCTCGTGCCCTTCCACCTCCGCGGCGAGCATGTCCCACTCCCACGCCAATCCGTCCAGCCCCGCCACCTCGGTGCGGACACCGGGAACCCCGACGAGCAGTTGCTGTCGGACCCGTCCCGACAGGAGCGGAGGGACCAGGATCCTGTCGGTCAGGCCCAGGCAGGGAAGGGCCGACCAGCTCCAGGCCCGCGGAGTGACCATGCCCACGGGATCCACCATGGCCTCGTGCGAGGACCCGGGAACGCCGATGGAGGTCCAGTTGCGCAGCGTCAGGTTGGTGGTGATCAGGTTCAATCCGGTGGGGATGAAGGCCTGGTCGTCGGGATCCGTCTGGCGGCCGACCCATACCGGCCAGACCCAGTCGGGATTGCTCTGGACCGCCATGGTGTTGGCCAGGCCCGACAGGGCGATGGCGATGCCCTGCTCCACCAGTTCCGGGGGAAAGGCGATGGACGAAGGCCGCCCCAGATGCAACATGCCCTGGAGGAAGGAGGCGAGATGGGAACGACCGGTGACGTGGAGAAGGTGGCGGATGAGCCCCTTCAGCACAATCAGCTCCTTTCCGCGCAAGATCGCATCTGGGAACCAATGTGCCAGGGGAATACGGGGATTGCCAGTGCGCGCAACGTCCGCGCAACAGGTGAAACCGAAGCGAAACCTCGCGCGAGGTCAGCTCACCAGAACAGGTTCAGCCCCAGGGACCACACCACCGGCATTCCGTCCCGACCGCTGCTGAGGACGATCCTGGGACCGGCTTCCAGCGAGAGTTGGGTGGTTGCGGTGCGGAACATCTGCATTCCGCCGGTCGCCGAAAGCGAGAACCCGTTGTTCCAGCCCTTGCCGTCGGCGAAGCCCCATCCGAATCCCGCGCTCACCAGCGGGGAAAAATCGTTGCGGGAGAAGAAGTAGGCCATGCCCAAGGTGGCGTCGCCCTCCCAGGCGTGTCCGGGGGAGAAGTCCGTGTTCGCCTGGGCGCGGATGGCGGCATCGGGAGTGGCTTCGCGTTGGACTCCGGCCACCAGGTGGTACGCAAGACCGTCCGTTCCCATGTTTTGGAGGAGGGAGGGACCGAATCCCACCTCCTCCAGGTTCAGGGTGATGACGCGTTGCACCACGGCGGTCTGCTCCGCAGGGCTGATGTTGCCGACTTCCGCGGCCCGAAGGGCGCAGGCGGAAAGTCCGAGGAGGACGAACCAACGACGTGTGGACTTCATGAAGGTCTCCTGGGATACAAAAGGGGGCGAGCAACAATTTACACCCGTCCAGGCCCGGGGCGCACGGGCTTCGTGCCCTCGCGGTCCGGCATCGTCCCGCCCATGCGCATCCCGTGTCACATCGCGGAAATTTTCGCTTCCCCTATTGCTTTCGGTGAAATCTCGCCGTAACGTATGTGAAGCGGCCCGCCAACAGGGTCGCATGCAGAAAGAGACAGCAGACATCGAGAATCGCCACAACAGAGAATGGTCCGGCGGACCCTCGTTCGTGCGGACGGAAACTGTCTAGAGATCCCTTCGCGTGGGATCCGACCTCCCAGCGACGCGGCCTGAATGCACCGGCGTCGCGGAAGTCCAAACGAGAGATATCGGGAACGGGGCGGGACGCTGCCCCGTTCCCCTTTTTGTTTCCGCCTTTCGCATGGTTCCTTTTTTCACCTGCGGTGCGGCCCCCGTCTTTTGCGCCTTGGCAGGCGCTTGGCTTTTCTGGGGCCTGCCCGGCCCCAGGCCCCGGCCAGGGGAGAACCGAGGCCTTCTCCCCTGGACCCCGCGCCTGGCGGGGGACTGCCGTCCCCCTGCGCCCCAGCGCCGGAGCCGTTCACGAGGGAAGGTTGGCGGTTCGTCAAAATCTGCGCGCCCGCCTGCACGGCGATGCGCCGTGGCGGCGGGAGGGTTGATACCGTTTGGTCAGGGTGGTGGGAGGTCAGGGTGGCGGGAGGTTTGAGGCCATCTGGTCAGGGAGGAGGTGAGGCGATGGGCCTATCCAGGATGGAGGATTTGGGCTGGATTCTCGGTCCATACGGCCGTCCTTCTCCGTCGCGCACGAAGGGAGCACCGCTCATGAGAACCGGACTTCATATCTCGCCAGGGCTTGGTGGATGGAAGAGCGACTCTGGAGCAGGCAACAGGCGGAAAGTCATCGGCGCTACAGGGTGTGACCCGTCCCCTCAAGCGCAAAAAATGACGGTTTCCTACGCGCAAAGGGGAATTCTGCATAAGAAACTGTTGCCTGCATATCAGCTACAAAATGAGCTGCAATCCGCAACATCCTGGCCCCAATACACAACGGATACTCAAACCAGATCTATTTATCAAAGATAATGATGATGCTTGACTTTCATGAAATTCGCGTGTAGATTTGTGTGTGAACCTATGCGTGGAGGTGCGACATGCCAACAAATCTAGCCCTTGATGATACCCTTCTGAATGAGGCTCTGGTCATCGGTCATCTGAAAACCAAAAAAGACACCGTGACTATGGCTCTGAAAGAATTCATTGCTAAACGTAAGCAATTCCGAATCCTTGAATTGGCCGGATCCATCGAATATGATGAAACCTATGATTATAAATCGATGAGATCCCGATGAGCCAAGTTTTGATTGACACAAATATATGGAGCACTTTTCTTCGACGAAAAAATCCTGAAGATCAAAAGCTCCGCGATAATATTGAAATGCTGCTGAAGGAAAATCGGATTTCGTTAATCGGCCCAATCCGGCAAGAAATTTTGACTGGAATCCGTGACCACAACAAATTTCTGATTCTCAAAGAATATCTTGAAGCCTTTGAAGATGAACAAATCACAACCGAAACCTATGAAAAAGCCGCACAGATTGCTAATGATTGCATGAAACGTGGAATCGCAATCAGTGCTGTTGATGCGACCATCGTTTCAGTTGTCGTAACCAATAGATTTGAAATTTACACAAACGACAAAGATTTCACTCGATACAAAACTGTAATTCCTTTCATGGAATATCAAGAACGATAAAACCCTAATCCCGGGCCAGGATGAAGCAAAACAAAATCTCGCAGGTAACTAGCCCGTTCCACCTTGATTTGACTACGCCAAACACGGTGAACAGCGGCCCGTTACCCACAACTCCCGGGGGGATCAGCAACAATGAGCAACAGAACGGCCTTCGGCCGTGGACAAGAACAAGCCGGATCGAATGCATATCAAACCGTGATGCACTGAAAATTCATCTTGGACTAAAGGTGTTAAAACAGAAGTCTAAAATGAACAAATTCCCCCAGTGCCATTCAAACGATTTAACAATATGAATCATCATGCATAACGGCGCCTCCACTACCCAGCGGCGCGAGCCGCCAAAAACGGTGGGGGATCCAAAGGGGGGCAAAGGTATTCGGAGGGCGTCCAACTGGCCATCGGCCAATGTTGGTCGATGGATGAATTCCGGTGGGACGCCCGGAGAGTTTTGCCCCCCTGGCACGCGGGTTCCCCAAGGGTCCTCGTGCAAGGATCCTTGGGCTGCGGGGATCACAGGGGCCGCGGCCAGGTCCCTGTGCGTCCGCCGCGCCGCAGGCGCAAAACCCGGAAACTGTCAGCGCAGCGCCTGGCGTCAGCGCCGCGCCGCAGGCGCCATCGCCGCCGAACCCGTCTCCAGGAGGGTCTTGAGGTTCGAAAGGACCTTGGGCCACCCCCCCGACACCGCCACGATGAGCTTGGACGGTTCGCACTCGATGGTGTGGGTGATGGAGAGCTTGACGACGGTCGATTCCGGCGCCAGCTCCATGGTGCAAAGGGAATGGCCTTCGGCCTTGAGCTCGGGCTTGCTCTGGTCCTGCCATCGGAACACCAGGCGCTTGGGCGGGACCGATTCCACGATCTCGCCGTCCCCCATGATCTTGCCGTCGGAGGCGACCAGTTTCCAAGGGGATCCGGCGGTCCATTGGCTCTCGCCGTGCGTCCCGAACCAATACTCCTTCATGAACTCGGGTTCGGTCAGCGCCGACCACAGCTTCTCGGGCGTGGTGCGGATGTAGGTCACATACACGAAGGTCGATCTAGCCATTGTTGTCCTCCAGTTTTCGTTTCAGTTGGTCGAGCGCCTTGAGGCGCGGTTTCTCGAACTTGGAGATCCACCGTCCGTAGATCTCCTGCAGGGGCACCGGGTTCAGGAAGTGCAGCTTCTCGCGTCCACTCCGCACCGTGGCGACCAGATTCGCCGCCTCCAACAGATCCAGATGCTGCGTCACACCCTGCCGCGTCATGTCCAGGTGCTCGCACAAATCGTTGAGCGTGCGCCCGTCGTGCGCGTGCAGCAGATCCAGCAGCTTGCGCCGACTGGAATCGGCCAGAGCCTTGAAGAGCAGATCGGATTGTTGGGAAGGTTCAGTCATGGAAGCCTAAAGGGAAGCTACTCCTTGCCTGATGAAAAGGCAAGCAATAACTTGCATATTGCCTCCCATCCCTCCACGACACTCGCAGGACGGGACGCGACACACCCCCGCAAGGGCTTTGAGCACTACCTTGTGCGCAACGGCGCCGGTCGAGGGGGAACGACGTCGCCAACCGGGGGGGATTCCCCACCACCACCGTTCCCGATGCACGGCCATACGAGGAGGCGAAAGCGATGGGCAGGATCCATTTCATCGGCGGGGAAAAGGGCGGCGTGGGAAAGTCGCTGGTGGCGCGGTTGATGGCGCAGCACCTGATCGACCGGCACCTTCCCTTCACGGCCTTCGACACCGACCGCTCGCATGCTTCGCTCCTGCGCTACTACGCCGACTTCGCGACGCTGGTCGAGGTGGACGAGGTCCAGAGCCTGGACCGCATCGTCGACGCCGCCGCCCAGTCGCCCCAGCAGCGGGTTCTGGTGGATCTGGCCGCCCAGACCTCCCCCGCCCTCTCCCGATGGATCGAGGAATCCCAATTGCTGAACGTGGCCGGAGAGATCGGTTTCTCCCTGGTCTGGTGGCATGTGATGGACGCCGGGCGGGACTCGGTGGAATTGCTGCGCCAGCTCCTGGACCGGTTCGGGGGGCGCATGGAGCTGGTGCTGGCCCTCAACGAGATCCACGGCGACCGCTTCGACCTGTTGGAAGAGTCGGGCCTGCAACGCAGCGCCGAGGAGATGGGCGCCAAGATCGTGCGCATCCGCAAGCTCGGCGACGAGAGCATGCGCCGCATCGACGCCCAGGGCGCCAGTTTCTGGGCGGCGATGAACCCGGCCGACTCCGCCCACGCCGCCTTGGGTATCCTTGAGCGCCTGCGCGTCAAAACTTGGCTGGAGCGAGCCTCGGCGGAATTCGATCGCGTCGGGGTGTGACCTTCCCTTGACAGGCTCGCCGTGGGAAGTTCTTATTAAGAATGCGTCTCATTCTTAATAAGAACTTCCCGCGAGGAACGATCTTGGATACCACAGCCCTCCGTGCCCTTTCCACGGCGCTGGCCACCGCGGCCTTCGCGGGGGCCGCAGACATCGACACCGCACGGGCCATTGCGGACACCGCGGCCTTGCGGCCCGCTTCCACCGCGGACAATCCGGGACCGATGGAAAAGCCCGCACCCAGCCTGGAGTCCACCTCCATCGGCGGTTATGGAGAGATCGGTTACAACCACTACCTGAAGGCCACCGGTGCGGACCAGGCCGACCTGAACCGGTTCGTGATCTTCCTGAGCCACACCTTCGACGAGCGTTGGAGCCTCTACAGCGAGGTGGAGTGGGAGCACGCGGTCACCAGCTTCAGCGACCAAGGGGAAAGCGAAATCGAGCAGGCATGGCTGAGCTACGCCTTCGCCGGAGACGTCCAGCTCAAGGCCGGCCTTTTCCTGATGCCGATCGGGCTCCTGAACCAGTCCCATGAACCACCGGTTTTCTTCGGGGTGGAGCGCAACGAGGTGGAGACCCGGATCATCCCCACGACCTGGCGCGAAGGAGGCGTGGGACTGTACGGCTCGACCGCTTCCGGGTTCGCCTGGGATCTGGGCCTGGTCACGGGATTCGATCTGGCCAAGATGGACGACGCCGGGTACCCCCTCGCCACCAGCCACCAGGAGCTCCAGTTGGCCAAGGCAAGCGACCTCTCCGGATACGCTGCCCTGAACTACCAGGGGATTCCCGGCCTGCGGGTGGGAGCGGGAATCTACGCGGGGAACACCTTGCAGGACAACGCCGACCACAGGGCCGACCCCAGTCTCCCCGATTTCTCCGGCCTGGGCGGTTTGTTGGCGCTGGGCGATATCCATGCGCACTGGCAGCGCGGCGGTTGGGATCTGGAAGAGCTCTGCACCCTCGGGGCCATCCGACAGGCCGGGCAGATCGACGACCGGATCCGGACCTACGACTCGGCGAACGCCGGAGCCGTCCACCCGTATGTGCCTGGCGAGATCTACGGATGGCTGGTCCAGGTCGCCTACACGGTCTTTCGGCACGGGGAATGCACCTTGACCCCGTTCGTGCGCGTGGAAGACTACGACACCGAGCTGCGGATGCCCGCCGGGTTCGCCGCCGATCCCGGCGACGCCGACCAGGTTTTGACCGCAGGAGCGTCTTTCAAGCCCATCTCGGCCATCGTGGCCAAGGCCGACTACCAGTGGTTCCGGAAGGAATCAGACAAGGAGAGGGTGAACCTGGGCCTGGGCTGGATGTTCTAGACGCCTTGGTCCCCGCGACGGCGGTTCAAGCGGTCACGTTGACAGCGTTCCCCTTGGTGGGGGTGGAAACCGGCGGCGTTTGCTTCTTGGCCGACTGGGCAGCGGCCAGTGCCAACTTCCTGGTCGCCTGTTGATCGCCTTTGGAAGCCTCCGCTTTGGTCTGGCTCGCGGTTTCCATGGCCTCGTGGGCGGCGCTGTCCTGGCCCTTCACGGCCTTCGGGGGCGGAGGTGGCGGAGGCTGGGGGGTGCCTTGGGTCGCGCCTTGAACTGGATTCATGGAGATCGCTCCTGGCTGAAGGGAATGGAGACGGAGTTGCCCCCAATCCATCCTCATCGGCAGCATGGCGGTGTCACTGGACCGAAAACCTTCTGCATGAAGACGACCGAATGCTCCGTTGTTCCGTTGCCGGTGGCTCAGTGCCGGGTCAGATGGACGAACGCGGTCTCCAGCAGATAGCCCACCAGCGCCGTGGAGGGGATGGTGAAGACCCAGGCCACGACCATCTGGCGCGCCACGCCCCACCGGACGGCGCTCAGGCGTTTGGAGGAACCCACCCCCATGATGGACCCCGAAATGCAATGCGTGGTGGAGACGGGCAGGCCCAGCCGGCTGGCGGAGAGGATCACGGCGGATGAGGCGATTTCGGCCGCGAATCCGTTGATTGGTTGCAGCTTGATCATCTTGGAACCCATGGTCTTGATGATGCGCCAACCGCCCGTGGAGGTTCCGATCGCCATGGCCAGCGCGCAGGCGATTTTCGTCCACATCGGGATGTAAATGTGGTGGGCGTCCATCAGACCCGCCGACACCAGCGCCATGGCGATCAGGCCCATGGACTTCTGCGCGTCGTTGGAGCCGTGCGAGAGCGCCAGGAACCCCGCGGAAAACCACTGCATCACCCGGAATCGGCGATTGAGCTTGCCGGGAGCCGACTTGCGGAAGATCCACATCAGCGCCACCATGATGGCGAATCCCAGTCCGAACCCCACCGCGGGCGACACCACCAAGGCCTTCACGATCCGGAGGATCCCCCCGTACTTCAGCGCGGCAAGACCGTTGGAGGCCACCACCGCCCCGATCACGCCCCCCACCAGCGCGTGGGACGAGCTGGAAGGGATCCCCTGCGCCCAGGTGAGGATGTTCCAGAGGATGGCGGCCACCAACGCCACGGCAACGGTGGAGGAGTGCACCAGGGAGGCGTCCGCGATGTCCCCGCCGATGGTCTTGGCCACGGCGGTGGAGAGGAAGGCCCCCAGGAAGTTGAGGCAGGCTGCCATGAGGACGGCCCAGCGCGGCGAAAGGGCACGGGTGGAGATCCCCGTCGCGATCGCGTTGGCCGCGTCGTGCATGCCGTTGAGGTAGTCGAAGAAGAGTGCCAGGACGACGATGAGGACCAGACTGGAGGTCATGATGGCTCAGCCGTGCTTCAGGACGATGCCCTCGACGATGCCGGCGACGTCCTCGGCCTTGTCGGTGGTGCCCTCCAGGAAATTGTAGATGTCCCGCCAACGAATCACGTCCAAGGCCTCCATGCCCCCGGAGAAAAGGTCCCCGAGCGCATGCCGGGTCACTCGATCCGCCTCGTTCTCCAGCCGGTTGATCTCGATGCAGTAGGGGCGCACCAGATCCCATTTCAAGGACTTGACCAGAGGCATCATCTTCACGATCTGGTCGGCCTGGGCCTCGATATGCTCGGAAAGCGCCTTGACGGGCTCGGCGATGGTCTTGATCCCATAGAGGACCATGTGGTCGGCGGCGGCCTCCATGGTGTCCATGCAGTCGTCCAGGGCCAGAGCCAGCCGGTGGATGTCCTCGCGGTCGATGGGCGTGATGAAGCTCCGATCCAGCCGGACAAGCACTTCGTGGGTGACCTGGTCGGCGTCGTGCTCCAACCTCTCCAGCTTGGCGGCGTTCTGCCGGAGCGTGGATCCGTCCTGGGCGATCTCCCGAAGGATCCCCGCCCCCTTTCGGAATAGAGCCGCCGACTGGCTGAACATGTCGAAGAACTTCTCGTCCGTGGGGATCAGCTTGAACATTCCGGTTGGGCCTCCTGGACTCGGCATCGAGTTCGGGGGGCAAACGTAGGACGCGATGGTCCGCTGAAACATCTTTGAAATGCTTCTGCAACACGGGATCCCTCCCCCAACCCACCCCCTCTTCCCAGTGGCCGGGGGGGTGCCCCAGGGCCAGGGATGTCGAGGGCAGCATCGCTTCAAGTCGGCCTGGATGGCCCTTCGGTCAAAGCAGAATTCAACAGATTTGTGGGGCCCTCTTGGAGACATGAAGCGAGGGATGAAGTCCCCCGCTACGTTATCAAAATGGCCAACAAGTCCTACCTACACCCGATCGAACACATCCGACTCAGCGAGTTCCTTCCATTTCGGAGGTTGCCGGGTGCCTCTTGGCTGCTCCTGACGCTCTGTGCAATGCCGGCGCTGTCCGCAGGGACCGCCTATTATGTGGATTCGGCAACGGGAAACGACAACAACAATGGCATTACGACCAGTACGGCTTGGAAAACTCTGACGAAAGTGAATGCAACGACTTTCAGCCCCGGAAGTCAGATTTTATTTAAGGCCGGATGCAGCTGGACTGGAGAACTCTATCCAAAAGGGTCTGGGACTAGCGGCAATCCCATTGTCATTGATGAATATGGAACCGGATCCAAGCCAATCATTTCTGCGAATGGCGCTATCAGCGCAGTCTATTTGCTGAATCAGCCTTACTGGGAAATCAACAATCTTGAAGTCACAAACAAAACGACACTATGGGGAGATTATCATGGCATTTTGATCAATGGGAAAGATTTTGGCACCATAAATCATACTTACATAAGAAATTGTTATATTCATGATGTTCATGGATTGGTGGCTTGGATATCCAATAGCGGCTCCAATACCGCCGGAGTCATCGCCGTCGCTGGTTGGGACGGATCCAAACACAGCGGGGGCATCGTATTCGATGTCTCCACTGCGACATCGGTGAAAACCAATTTCAATGACATCAGAATCGAAAATAACGTGATCAGCGACTGCTCGTTTGGAGATATTTGCATCAAGCAATGGCAAGGCTCCGTGGGTTGGGGGGGGAGAACCTCTGCATCCGACCCCAAATGGTATCCCCATACGAATTTGCTCATCCAGAACAACTATCTAAGCCAGTACAATACGGACCATGGCTGCAACACGATTTATGTCACCAATGTTCGAGGCGGGATGATCCAAAACAACGTGTGCGCCAAATCCGGCGTCAGCGCAGTTGAACTGTACTACACAGACAGCATCACCGTTCAGCACAATGAAATGTATGGCACGGTTCAACGATGCAACAGTGCCGACTTCAATGGCATCGATGCCGACAGGGGCACGACTGGGGCCCTATTCCAATACAACTATGTTCATGACAATGGAGACGGGATATTATTTTGCCAAATCTCGTTTGGCACCGCCATCGTCCGGTATAATATTTTGCAGAACAACAGCCGGAACACGTTTAATTTGCATTCAGACGCATCCGCAACTGCTCAAGCTTACAACAACGTGCTTTATTCGAATAAGACATCCGGTTCACTGATCAATTCGTCTGGTGGCACGGCAACGCTAGACCTTGGGACTTATGTGTTCAATAATAACATATTCGACGCTGCATCGAACGGACCAACAATGAATAAGGGCGCGAAATGCACCTTCGATCACAATTTGTATTATGGGGTAACCGCGGTCTCCGCAGACGCACACAGCAAAACCTCCAATCCGCTATTCGTCAATCCGGGATCCGGGGGAAGCGGTACCGCTTCAGGATGGGCATTGAGCACCCTGGGTGGATACAAATTGCAATCAACATCTCCCTGCATCAATGCCGGTGTATCGATCGCGGGCAATGGAGGCATTGATTTCTGGGGGGGCTCCTTGTACAACGGTGCCGCGGATATCGGCGCCAACGAATATGGTTCTACCGTGGGCCTGCTGGATCCAAGTCGGATGTCCGGCCATATCCTGTATCCTCGAACGGGGCCGGGAGTGATCTACGGTTTGAATGGCAGGATCATTGGCTATTCCAAGCCCGGCGAGTCTTCATCCTCCAAATTCGGCGTCGCAAGCTCGGCCGGCATCATGAAGCCGGATGGCAAAGATGAACAGGCGGAAACTCAACTACTGATCCAATAGCCTACGGCCAAGGATGCCGGGGGTAGCGCCGCTTCAGGTCGGCTTTGATGGCAGGGTAGGAACGTTCCCAGAATCCATCCAGATCCGCCGTGCGCTGCACGGGCCGGTGGTTGGGCGCCAGGATCTCGAAGAGCATGGGAACGCGGCCCTGGGCGATGCGGATGGAATCCTGCCTGACCCCCGCGAAATCGCCGATTCGAGCCGATACCAGCGCGGTCCCATCGCTCTGGTAGGCGATCCGCGCCTTCCGACCGCTGGCGAGGGTGGCCTGCCGGGGGGCCATGCGCTCGACGAACCCGACCTGTTCGGATCCCTGGACCTCGCGCAGATAGGGAAGCACTTCCCGACTTTCCACCCCCGCTCCCGCCAGGCAGCCCTCCACCAGCGCCGAGCGGACAAGGGCCAGGTCTTCCTCCACGAACGCGCAAAGGTCCTTCTCCGGGAAGATCCTCGCCACCAGCCGGGTCCGGGCCACCCAGTCGTCCTCGTCCTCTCCCCACTTCCAGCGGATCGCACCCGATTCAACGAGCCCGGCGAGCCGCTCTTCCACCTGGAGCCTGGGCAAACGATTGTCGTCCACGGCCACGGCCCAAAGCTCCATGCCATCCAACCTGGCGACCTCCCGACCCGCGATCCGGCGCGAGCGCGGATCCCAATCGATCTCCACGGAAACGGCGATCCGCCCGGGGAACGCGTCCTCCACCCATTCCGGTTCGACGGGTTCGATCTCCCGCAGCTTCAGCGACGTCCCTCGGGAATCGGCGGTTTCCTGCACCTCCAGGGCAAGCCCGATCCGCCCATCGCCCTTGCCTTCCGCGACAGGCCCGTCCGGAAGCCGCCACCGGTTGGATCCGGTCCGTACAGCGAGGCGATCGACGAAGGCAGGCAGCAGCAGGCGGCCCAGCGGAACATCCCGGGCGGGAGCGGAGTGGACGAGATCGCGCAGCACCTTGCGCAACCTTTCGCCATCGCCTCCCCGCGATTCCCTTCGAACGGCCCAGTCGATCGCCGTGGCTGCACCCCCCGACCGGCGCGCTTCCACGAGGACTCGCGCGGTCCGAGGAGCCACAGGCATGGCCGCCAGATCGTTTCCCATCGCGGTCCGGCGACCAAAGGCATCGATCGCGCCAAGCCTCGCCAGCAGCTCGCGGGCGGCCGTGACCCGTTCGATTGCGGGCGGGGTGGGCCAAGGAAGGGACGAAGGATCCCCCGTACCCGAGAGCTGCAGCCAAAGGGGGGACAGTTCCACACGGAGGATCTCCGGAATCTCGTCGTCCGGAGGCAGATCCGTCTCCTGCCACAGGCGCCAGCAGGTTCCCGGTGCCACCCGGCCCGCGCGGCCCGCACGCTGGTCGGCGGACCGGAGGCTGGCCCTCACGGTGTATAGGGTGTCCAATCCTCGAACGGGGTCGTGGCGGGCCGAACGGACATAGCCGGAATCCACCACATGCCGCACGCCGGGAAGGGTCAGGGAAGTTTCGGCGACGTTGGTGGCCACCACGATGTTCAAGACGCCGGGAGGCGCCTGCCGCAAGGCGGCGTCCTGCTCGTCCGGTTCCAGTTCGGCGTGCAGCGGAAGCGGGCGCAGCGCGAAGGAGGGATGACGAAGCGGAGCCAGGAGCTCGATGGTGCGGCGAATCTCGCCCACCCCGGGAACAAAGCAGAGGATGTCCCCCTCGGGTCCGGTGCGCACCAGCTGGCGGACCGCTTGGGCAACGGATTCGGGGAGGGAGGAGCCTGTGCGAGGGGGATGGTGCGAGATGACGACCGGATGCGATCTGCCCTCGCTCTCCAAAACGTCCACCCTTCCGGCCCGGGAGAGCCACTCTCTCCAAGGGATGGTGTCGATGGTTGCGGACAGGATCCAGAGAGCCGCACCCTTTCCATCCAGCCGATCTCGCAGCACCAAGGCGGCCAGGGCATCGGCTTCCGCTCCGCGTTCGTGGAACTCGTCCAGCACCACGACGGAAACGGAGGCTCGGATCGCAGGATCTTCCCACAATCGAAGCGCCACGCCAGGGGTCAGGAAGAGCACCTTGGTCCGATCGGACACCTTGCGGTCGAATCGCACCTGGTACCCGACGCGACCCCCGGGCTCCTCACCGATCCCACCTGCCACCCATCTGGCCAGGGTCCGGACCGCGAGCCTTCGCGGCTCGACCATCCACACCACGCCGAGGGCGCCGGAGTCCAGCAAATGGAGGGGAACGCGGGTGCTTTTGCCGGAACCCGTGGGTGCCTTCAAAACAAGATGCGCCCCATCGCGATGTGCCGCGACCAAGCGCTCTTTCAGGGAATCGACCGGAAGGCTCAGCGAGGAGCCACCGCTCACCTCTTCTTCTTGCCCTTCTTGCTCTTCTTGGCCTTCTTGCTGGGGGCGGGCTTTTCCTCCGGCGGGGGAGCAGGCGGTGTCTGGAGCTTCTTGATGTCCTGCCGGATGGCGTCCAACTGCTGGTTGGTGGTGATCTTGTAGTAGCCCACGGAGTCCTGCGCGGTTTTCAACTGGCGGTCGAAAGTGGACTTCGCCGCTTCGATCTGGACCCCGGCCAAGTACCACGAGGCACCCACCGAAATCAACGCGAACAGGATGGCGACGAAGATCACGAAGCCCTTGCCCGTGCCTCCCGAGGCCGGTTCGGACTCTTCCACCACGCGTTCCACCACGCGGGATGGAGGAGCGGGTCGTTCGAACGGCGGGGGTGGGGTCGACTCCGAGGCGACAATGGGTCTGGAGACCGGCGCGGCCTTGGAAGGGTCGCCAACGACCCATGTCGAAACACCCCGGATGTCCACCTTCATCAACACCTGTCTCTTGGACAGAAGCTGTTGGAGCGCTTCCTTGACAATCGCCTCGTCCAAGTCGGTTCCAAAGGCGACATCCATCGCCTCCGTACCTGGATTCTTCTTGAGGTATTTGAGGACGAGAGCTTCTTCCTTGGCTGCCATGGGTTCTCCTAAGGGGCTGTGAGGAGCCGGTCTGGTACGAAAGCTTCCATTTAAACCCGAGACCGGAGTCGGGATGACACGATTCGAACGTGCGACCACCTGCTCCCAAAGCAGGTACTCTACCAGCTGAGCTACATCCCGGGAGCGGCTAAATCTACACCAAGGAGTCCGGATCGAGCCGGTCGATTTTAGCGGAAATCGTCAAACGCTCGGGATGGGGGAAGTCGTCCACTCCGTGCGATCGGCCCACCAAGTGGATGTTGCAGCCCTCCAAGGCAGCCAGGGCCGAAGCGGGAGTGCGCGATGCCACCCATCTCCGGCTCCTTCTCGCGAGTTCCTGCACCTCGTGCGCGGAAGAAAGGTGCGCCAAGGCCACCCTGGGTCCGAAGGAGCGGACAAGATCGTGGATGGATTCGGGCAAGGCCTCCGAGTGCGCCAGGAGGATCGGGTGCTTGTTCGCCATCTCCGTGATCCTGCGGATCCATTCCCTGGACCTGGCTCCCTTTTCGAGCAGATCGGGCGGAACTTCCACCAGGACTGGTCCGGAAGCGGAAGGGGGCCGATCCCGAAGACCGGGCAATTCGGGCTGCAGAACCCTCAACAGTCGGCGGGTGCGGCTGTCCAGGGAGGATTCCGGATCGGTCTGGATCAGCACGTTCGCCGCCTTGGACTGGCACGCGCCAAAGGCGGCAAAACGGGTCCCCATGCCGAGCCAAGCCAGGCAAGCCTCCTCCAGCGCCGTCGGGTGCGGCGAGACCAGGAGGCACCAGTCGGCACGGTGGGCTCGGTGGTATTCGAGCCACTCCGAGAACGTCCTTCCCCCCAGGGTTTCCGGAATCTCGATGGGAGCGGTTCCGGGCTGGTCCGGAATCCAGCGCAGGCTTCTGGGAGGACCGGCCAGCCGCACCGGGCAGGAGAGCTGGAGACAGAAATCCCGGACCGCCAACGCCGTGAGCGCCGCCTCCACGGGGTCCGCAGGGACCAGGATCACTCCCGAGCCGTTGAGGAGGGAACGAGGTGGTGGCGCGGAGGAGACGGTGGACTCCAGCGCCTTGCGCACTTGGCGAAGCAGCCTAGAGCGCGGCCACCAAGCAGTGATGCTTCGGAATCCCACGATGCGACCAGCTCCTTCCCGCTTTGCAGTCCAGACTTGAAAATGGTAAGAAAGGGAACCGAACATACATTTGACGGACTGGGAGGTTTCCCTAGTGGGCGTGTTCCTTCAGGCGTTGGCCTCCATCCTGTGGATCCTGGCAGCGACGGGATGGTTCGTGGGATCTCACCTTCTCCCGGGAATTTCCGGGGAGCGGGGACTGGTGATCTTCGGATTGGCCAGCGCAGCTGCGGCCTGCTTCGCCTTGTTCCTGCGCGCCGAACTGCGGAGGTCCGGGAGCTTCGGAGCGCTTTCCGCCTTGGGAGCGATACTCGCCCAGGTCCTGTTGACCCCTGAAAATCCGCTGTGGTACCCGGTCGCTCTCGGGATCTGGATATTGCCCTTGCTCCCCATCGCAGGTTCCAAGCGCGACCGCTGGCATCTGGTCGCGGCGTCGGTTGGCATCGCGTCGGCTCCCTTCCTCGCCGGGAAATTGGCTCTGTGGGGAGCCGTCCGACTGCCGGCCATGGAAACGGAGTCGCTCGTCCTTCAGGCGGTGCTCTGGGGTGCGCTGTTCATTTTCTGCCATTACGCTTTCCAGAAGGCGAACTCCCCCAGGGCCCGAATGGACTCGACCCCGGGTGGCAGAGGTGGGCTGGCCCTCTCCTCCACGTCCGCGGATGCTCCGGCCACCTCGCCCTCGGGCGTGGCGGCGGCTTCCTCCAGCGGATCCTTTCCCCGAGCGATGGCCTCCGGAATCCTCCCCCCGCCGCCGCCGCCTTCGGACATGCGCGCGTCCGGCGCCGTTTCGCGCTCCCGGGTGAGCAGCGCTTGGGAAGACCCTCCCGGGTCGGGGCTCGACGAGGTCGATCCATCCCCTTCCCAGGTCCTTTCCAGGTCCATCCTCTACGAACAGGACGAGCAGGCCCGACAGCAGATGTCCAAGTTGCTGGGACCCGTGGTCCATCTGATGCACAAGGTCTTCCGTGCCTATTCCGCCCTGGGCTTCCTGGTGGACCCCTCCACGGGCGACATGGTGCTGAACGCCAAGTTCGGCAAGGGAAACGTCCTGCCGGACGCGCGGATCACGCCCGGTCAAAATCTGGTGGGACACTCCATCCGCTCCGGGCTTCTCACCGGGGACATCGCCAACTACGGGGAGTCGCCGGAATACTACCCGGAAGGCGAGCGGGTCCTGTCCCTCATGGCGCTGCCCGTGCGGAACGAGGAGTCGGGTGAACTCCAGGCCCTGCTGGTGGTGGACCACAAGAGCCCGCGCGCCTTCAACGACGAACACTACCAGTACTTCAAGCGGTTCGCCGGGATCGCCTCCGCTCTCGTGACGGTCCAGTCCGCCCGCAACGCCGTGCAACGCCAGGCGGCCATCACCAACACCTTCTACGACATCCAATCCCGCCTCACCCGCCACCTCCAGCCGGACGACCTCCTTTCGGTGCTCGAATCCGCTCTTCGCGACCTGTTCCCGTTGGAACGCATGGCGGTCAGCATCTGGAATCCCCAGCGCAACATGGCCCAGATCCAGATCGTCGCAGGCACCGTCCCGCTCCCGGCGAAGGGCGCGTATTTCGACGCGACGGATCCGAACTCCGTCGTGGCTTCCGTGTTCCGGACCGGCCGGGAGGCCCTCGTCCGGCAGGCCGTGGAAGGCTCGCATCCCGTGTTCGAAGCCCGGCTGGACGCCGAAGTGGGGTGGAGCGGTCGAGAGACCATGGCGGCACCGCTGCTCAACGACGATCGCCAGTGCTTCGGGGTGCTGACCCTGGAGTCCGCGCGCGTCGGCTCCTACGCGGAGCTCGACACCCGGCTGCTGGCGGCCATCGCATCCATCGCCGCGGGAGCCCTCACGAGGGCCCGCATGTACCAGGAGATGGAGAAGCTCGCCACCATCGACGGTCTCACGCAGGTCCCCAACCACAGGCACTTCCAGAGCTTGTTGAACCAGCAGATCGAGGTGGCGAGCCGCTACGGGCAGCAGATCGGGCTGATGCTGTTCGACATCGACCACTTCAAGCAGTTCAACGACACCTACGGCCACGCCATCGGCGACCTGGTGCTGAAGGAGGTGGCCCGCTCGGCCCAGGCCGCCATCCGCGCCTCCGACGTGCTGGCGCGCTACGGCGGCGAGGAATTCGTGGTGCTCATGCCGCAGACGAACACGGCGGGATCCATGCTCGGCGCCGAACGCGTGCGCGCCGCCGTGGAGGCCATGGCCATCCCCCACGAAGGCAAGATCCTGCGGGTGACCATTTCCATCGGAGTCTGCCTGTTCCCGGACATGGCGGGGGTGAAGCAGGACTTCATCGACGGCGCCGACAAGGCCATGTACTTCTCCAAGAAATCGGGCCGCAACCGCGTGACGCTCTTCGGGCCGGAGTCGGAAGAGCTGGCGCAACAAAAAGAAAAGGTGGGCGGCGGGCACTGATGAGGTCCGTCTCGGAGCGCATCCTCGCTTCCTCACCCACTCGGCGGACCCAGGGTTCCCATTCCGCCTTGGGTGGAATGGGAGGGCTTTGGCGGACGCCGTCGGGGATCGGGCGCATCGGCTGCATCTCCGATCCGGACCTCCGTCCATCTGGCGGGTCCTTTGGGGCGCCTTCGCTTCGCTGGTCAACGTCCTGCGGGCTGAATGGGTGGGTGCGAACGATCTTCCCCCAGAATCCTTCGCAGCGCACCGGTCGCGTAGAGGGGCAGGTGCAGGAGGTCCGCTTCCCGGCTGGGAGAGCCCGTGTGAAGACGGATTCCCACCGAGCTTCCCGGATGGGACGCCAGGAAGCTTCGCAGGCTCTTGAGGCGTCCCGTGGCGCCCGCCTTCACCTCCACAGGCACCACTTGCGAGCCGATGGCCACCAGGAAGTCGACCTCGGCCTGGCTGTTGCGAGCCTCCCGCACCCAGAAATGGAGATCGGAGGGATGGTCGGGGGCGGCGGTGGCCAAAAGCTCCTGGGCCACGAACTGCTCGGCCACGGCTCCGCGGTGGATGGCCAGCAGGTCCGGATTCTGGACCAGTTCCGCGTCGATCCCCAATGAGGCGTGCGCGAGACCCACGTCCAGGAACACAAGCTTGGAGATCCGTTCGTTCTCGTCGACGGACAAGGGCAGGCCTTGCCCGGAGGTGTGCCGCACGCGACGGGCGATCCCCGCCTTCTCCAACGCCTCCACGGCATCCTTGACGTCCGCCGCACGAGCGTCGGAATCGACATGCGCGTATTTGAAGCGCCCGCCCACCAGTCCGGGGGCCTTGAGGAAGAGCGCTTCGGCCAGGTTCGCCTTCACGCGGGGCGCGTACTTGCGGAAGTCCTGCCGGTACCCCTGCAGCAGGGACCAGTGGATCCGACGGCACGCGGCCGCGTCGGTGGCGTTCGTCCACGCCTGCACCGCCTCGGGCATTCCACCGCAGAACAGGTAGGCGCGCAGTTCCTCCAGCACCTTCTGGTGGACGATTTCCGGCAGCGGAAAATCCACGTCGTAGGAGTCCACGGCATCGGCCAGGGCGGAACCGCCCCGCGCCCGCAGGAACTCCGAAAGGCCCATCGGGTGCATCCAAAGGAATTCGACACGGCCCACCGGCATCGGGAACGCCCGGTCGTCCATGGAGAATTCCAGCAGCGATCCAGAACCCACCACATGGAGCAGGGGCGCAAGCTCCTGGAAGTAGCGCAGGCTGGCGATGGCTTCGGGGCAGTCCTGTATTTCGTCCAGGAACAGGATGCCCTCTCCCGGCGTCGCGGAGGGAAATCCCAGAAGCGAAAGAGTGCGCAGGATTTTCTCCGGATCCAGGTCGGCGAACGCACTCTTGGCCTCCGGACGCAGTTCGAAGTTGATCTCGACCAAGGGCACGCCTTCCGACCGCGCCAGCTCGCGAATCGCCCAGGTCTTTCCCACCTGCCTGGCTCCGCGCAGAAGGAGCGGCTTGCGACCCTTTCTGCGGTACCATTCACCTAAATGTACTAAAATTGATCTAAACACATTTGGAAAATATCAATTTATCTGACTTAATCCAAATATATTTGGAGTGAATCTACTCCTGTGCCACGCGGGATTACTTCGCGGGGCAGCCTCCCCAGGCCGCCACCAAGGCCCGGGCGGCCTTCAGCGAGACGTCGCGGGCCAGGATGGCGGGGTCTTCCTGGGCGGCGGTCTCGCGGTGCACCACGGTCCAGGAGGTGCGGCCATCGGGGTCCACCACGTCCAGACGGATTCCGACCGCGGTGCTCGCGCCCAGCAGGTGCCCCCGCTTGTAATCGGTGACCCTCCCCACCACCGAAAGGTCCGCACCCACCCTCTGGGCGATCCGGGAGGCCTCCTCCCATGTGATGTCGCCGTTGGCGACGCTCCCTTGGACCAGGGTGTCCAAGGTGTCCAGGTCGGCCAACGGACAGCCGCGCTTCCGAAATTCGCGGACCAGGGCCTCGCGGACCACGGCTGGGGCGTCGTCCGAGAGCTCCCGGTCCGGGGGACCTGTGCGGGCGTCGGTGGGCAGGAACACGGCGAGCTTCACGGGCGGGACCGGCGAGGCCTTGCCGAGGGGAATCGGGACCAGGGGCGGGGCGCACCCGCAGAGCAGAACGGTCGCGATGGTGAAAAATCGCCGCATGTATCGGTTCCAAGGTAGATCCCGCCTCGCAGGAGGGACCACCACATCCACCCTGTGGACGACGGAAGCGTGCCCTGGCCTGGAACAGGCCGGCGGCTATCTTTGCCGCATGGCTTATTCTCTTGTGATCGGGCTGGAAGTCCACGCCCAGCTCTCCACCAAAACCAAGCTTTTCTGCGGTTGCGAGCTGTCGTTCGGGGAAGACCCCAACATGCACACCTGCCCGGTATGCCTGGGGATGCCCGGCACCCTGCCCGTTCCCAACGCGACCGCCGTCGAATACGCCGTGCGGCTGGGACACGCGCTGGGCTGCACCATCGACGGGAACGCACTGTTCACGCGCAAGAACTACTTCTACCCCGACCTCCCCAAAGGGTACCAGATCACCCAGACCGGCGGCATGCCCATCTACGACCGTCCCATCTGCGTGGGGGGGCACCTGCACCTGAAGTCCGACGCCATCGACAAGGACATCTCCATCGTCCGCATCCACATGGAAGAGGACGCCGGAAAGCTCCTGCACGACCGCGGCGCGGACAGCCTGTTCGACGCCAACCGCTGCGGAACCCCGCTGTGCGAGATCGTGACGGGACCCGACATGCGCTCCATCGCCGAGGCCATCCTGTACCTGCAGAGGCTCAAGCAGATCGTGGAGTACCTGGGCGTGTGCGACGGCAACATGGAGGAGGGAAACTTCCGCTGCGACGCCAACGTCTCCTTGCGCAAAGGGGAAGATGCCCCCCTGGGCAACCGCGTGGAACTCAAGAACATGAACTCCTTCTCCAACATCGAGAAGGCCATCCAGGTGGAGATCGTCCGCCAGGCGGAGATCTTGGACAACGGCGGCGTCGTGGCCCAGGAGACCCGGGCCTACGACGTGGCCAAGGGCACCACGCGGTCGCTCCGCTCCAAGGAGGACGCCCACGACTACCGCTACTTCCCCGAACCCGACCTGGTCCCTCTGGTGGTGTCGGCCCGATTCGTGGAGAACGTGCGCGCCACCCTGCCCGAACTTCCCGAGGCCCGGGTGCGCCGCTACGTGGACGTGCTGGGCCTGCCGGAATACGACGCCCGCGTCATCGTCGCGGACAAGGCCCAGGCCGACTGGTACGAAGGGATCCTGGCTGCCGGAGCCGGGGCCAAGCAGGCGTCCAACTGGTTCATGGGCGAGGTCCTGCGCGAGGTGAAGGAGACCGGCAGGACCGTGTCCGAACTGCCCATCGGACCCAAGCACATCGCGGACCTGATCCTGCGCATCGAGGACAAGACCATCAACGGCAAGATCGCGAAGGACGTCTTCGCGGCCATGGTGGAATCGGGAAGGTCGGTGGACCAGGTGATCGACGAGAAGGGCCTGCGCCAGGTGACGGACTCCGGAGCCATCGACGGGGCCATCGCCGCGGTGCTGGCCGCGAACCCCAAGGAGCTGGAGGACTACCGCGCGGGCAAGGAGAAGCTGTTCGGGTTCTTCGTGGGCCAGGTGATGCGCGAGACCAAGGGGAAGGCGAATCCGGGTTCGGTGAACGATCTTCTGAGGAAGGCGCTGGCGGGTTGATCTGGGGCCTGCTCCTTTCCGTGACGTTTTCCGTCACATTGCCTCCGGGGGTGAGCCCGTCCCAGATGCAGCAACTGCAGGGGAAATCCTTCTCGACCACTGCCGATTCCGTCGCGAGGGCCTCCACGAGCCTGGCGGATTCCCTCGCGCGGACCGATTCCGCGGCGAAGGCCGTCCGGGACAGCTCCCAGTTCAAGAAGCTCCCCGATCGCGTGCTTCCGCTCTCGGTGCAGATGATGTACGCGGGGGGGTTCATGGTCTTCCTGGCCCTGATGATCACGAGCCTGCAGAACCTGAACCCCAACGACTGATGGACCTCGCGGACCTGGAATGGCTCGCGGGCGAGGGCGCCGGGGTCCTGGAGAGATGGACCGCCGACGCCCCGGAAGACCCGTTGGAAGCCGTGACGCTCCTTCGCCGTGACCTGGGACGGGAACGCGCCGCGCTGGTCCTGGAGCAGGTGGGTCTGCGCCGACGCGCCGCGCGCAAGTTCGGGCCCGACGCCTCGGGGATGCTTTTCACCGCGAAGCTTCTGGAGCAGGCGAGCGGGCCGGACGTGGGCGCGTTCAAGGCGCGCCGGCTGGCATCGGCGGGCGCCCTTTCCGCGGCGGACCTCTGCTGCGGCGCCGGTGGAGACGCGCTCGCCTTGGCGCGGGCGGGACTCGCCGTCCATCTGGCGGACCGCGACCCCCTGGCCTTGGCCCTCGCCTCCCACAATCTCGGCAAGGCCGGATTCCACGAGGCGTCGCGGACGGAGACGACGCTCCCGGAACTGCGCGACCTGGTGGCCGACGTTTTCCACCTGGATCCGGACCGCCGCGCCAGGGGAAGGCCGGAAGAAGGCGAGGAGCGATGGGACAACAAGGGATTGAGCCCGGGTCCTGACGGAATCCGTCAAATCGCCTCCCGGTTCCGGGGCGGGGCCGTGAAGCTTCCCACCGGGGCACCGGCCGGATTCCTGGACATCGAAGGGGAACTCCAGTTCCTGGGAGTTTCCGACGAGCTGCGCGAACAGGTCCTTTGGACGGGCGAGATGGGGATTTCCGGTCGATTGTCCGTGGCCGAGCTGCGCCATGGCGGATGGGAAGAGTACGCCGGAACCCAGGCCGACGCCCAGGACGCCTTCGGGGAGGAACCCGCCGAGGAACCGTGCGCCTGGATCCACGAGCCGGTGAAGGCCATGGTCCGCAGCCATCTCTTCGCGGCCTTCGGACGCGACCGCGGCCTTCTTCTCCTGGACGGATCCACGTCCTGGCTCACCGGGGCCGCCGCCGATTCCAGGCTGCTCAAGTCCTATCGCGTGCTGGCCCACGGGCCGCTGCGGGCGGGCGCGGAGGAGGCCCTGCTGCGCGAGGCGGCCCGGTCGTGCGGAGCGGTGAAGAAGCGCGGCGTGGCGGTGGTCCCCGAAAAGGCGCTGCGCGAGCTCCGCGGACTGCCCGGCGACCCCGCGATCCTGTGCTACCTGCGCTCCCGAGGCCGCAAGTGGGTGGTCGTGGCCCAGGCCGCCGGAGACGGAAATTGACGCACCAAGGCACCCCCGAGTTCGACCGGATCGCCCGGGCCTTCGGGTGGAGCGGCGATCCCCGCCGGGTGGGCGACGACGCGGCGCTGCTCCCGGGCGGTCGGCTCCTGTGCTGCGACGCCCTCGGCGAAGGCGTCCACTTCCGGTGGGACTGGTCTTCGCCGGAGGATGTGGGTTGGAAGGCGGTGGCGGCCAATGTCGCCGACATCCTGGCCATGGGAGGCCTCCCGGACACCGCGGTCTGGTCCATCGGGATGGGAGAAACCTGGGGCGATGAAGTCTTCGCGGGCCTGGCCAGGGGGGCGCAGGAGGCATGCCTCGCCTATGGCTGTTCCCTTGCGGGTGGCGATACGGTGCGCTGCAAGGGCCCCGGATTCGTCAGCCTCGCCCTGCTCGGGACGCTGCGCTCACCGAATCCCTGGAAGCGTTCCGGAGCCCTCCCCGGAGACCGGCTCGTGTTGGCGGGAACGCTGGGTCGCTCCGCGTCGGGTCTCGCCGCACTCGCCGCGGGGATCGGACTGGATTGGGCGGATCTCGTTGCGGCACACCGCCGTCCCATGCCACCGTTTTCGGTGGCTTCGACCTTGTTCGGGCCGAACATCCACGCCGCCATCGACCTTTCGGACGGGCTCTCCTCGGATGCCGCACACTTGGGCGCGGCCTCGGGCGCGGCCCTTGTCTTCGACACCTCCGGACTGGCGCCGACCGTGGACCAATCCGAACTCGGGGCGCGACTGGGCGCGGACCCCATGGATTGGGTCCTGCACGGCGGGGAGGACCATTCCCTGCTGCTCGCGGTTCCTCCGGAATTCATCCTGCCGGACGGGACCCGCGAGGTGGGACGGGTGGAGGCCGGAGAGGGAATCTGGCTACAGGGCCCGTCCGGGCGCCATCGGCTCGAGCCTGGCGGCTGGCGCCACGCCTGATCCTCTTCTGCGCCGGCGGCGTGGGCAGCTCGCCAAGTGGAGGTCGCACGGTCACTTCCCTGACCAGACGGTATCACGCGCCTCGCCGCCACGCCGCCTCGGCGTGCAGGCGGGTGCGCGAGCCGGGCAGCCCCCGCCCACCCTGGCACGTCCGCCGCTCCTTGTGTTGGGGTGCAGGGGGACGGCAGTCCACCGCTGGCGGGGTTTCCCACCGTACCCCTTGGGCCCGGGTCCAGGGCCTGGGTAGGCCCTGGGAATAAGCCCGGCGCAGCCGTGAGCCCACCGCGAGGTGTATGGCCCAACGCCAGTTGGAGGCCCGGCGCGGCCGAGGGCCCACCGCGAGGTGAACGGCCCAACGCCAGCTGTGAAATCAAACCGCGAGCCGAGAGAACCCGTACCTTCACTGCCTGACGCGATGAAGGAGAAAAGATGCCGCCAGACAAACACGTCGTGATCGTAGGTGGAGGCTTCGTGGGGCTCAACTGCGCGAAGGAGCTGGGCAACGCCCGGGGGATCCGGGTCACCATCCTGGACCGCCGGAACCACCATCTCTTCCAGCCGCTGCTCTACCAAGTGGCCATGGGCGGTCTCAGCCCCGCCGAGATCGCGTCCCCCATCCGCAGTCTCCTGTCCGAATTTTCCAACGTCGAGACGCTCCAGACCGTCGTTTCCGGGTTCGATCTGGGGAACCGCCGCGTCCTGTGCGACGCTGGCGATGTCGCCTACGACTACTTGGTGGTCGGGACCGGTGCCAAGCACAGCTATTTCGGGAACGAGCGCTGGGAGGAATTCGCGCCTGGACTCAAGACCCTTTCGCAGGCGACGGAGATCCGAAGCCGGGTGCTCCTGGCCTTCGAGAACGCCGAGAAGTGCCGGGACCCGGAAGTCCAGAAACAATTCCTGACGTTCGTGGTCGTCGGGGGCGGTCCCACCGGTGTGGAGCTCGCCGGCGCACTGGGCGAAATGGCGCGATTCACCTTGACCAAGGAATTCCGCCACATCGATTTCGGCCAAGTGCGCATCCTGCTGGTGGAGGGTGCCCAACGCCTGCTTGCCGCCTTCACCCCCGCGCATTCGGCCAAGGCCGCCCAGGTCCTGGAACGCCTGGGCGTGCATGTGCGCACCGGCGTCCACGTCACCGACATCACCGCGGACGGGGTTTCGATCGGCGAGGAGTTCATCGCCGCCAAGACGGTGCTCTGGGCCGCCGGTGTCTTCGCGAGTTCGCTCGGATCCAAGTTGGATGCGCCGACGGACAAGGTCGGCCGCGTGGCCGTGGAGCCCGATCTCAGCATCCAAGGACACCCCGAGGTCTTCGCGGCCGGAGACATGGCGCAGGTCAGGAAGAAGGACGGAAGTCCGGTTCCGGGCATGGCCCCCGCGGCGCTCCAGGAGGGCAAATACCTGGGACGCCTGATCAAGGGCGAACTCCGGGGGAATCCCAGAACGCCGTTCCGCTACCTGGACAAGGGACAGATGGCCACCATCGGCAGATCCCAGGCGGTCCTGGAGTCGGGCTGGCTCCAGATGTCGGGTTTCCCGGCTTGGCTCGCCTGGGTGGTGATCCACATCTTCTACCTGACCGGCCTGCGCAACCGGGTCTTCGTCGTGTTCTCCTGGGCCTGGGCCTGGCTCAACTTCGACACCGGAGCCCGGCTGATCGTCCGCAAGGAGTGGAGGTTCTGGGGGCCTTCGGCCTAACGAAGCGAGCCCCCTCTCCACTTGTTGGAGAGGGGGTGAGGTGGGTCTGGTTGGTGATGGGTGTGGTTTGGTCTGGGAAGGTCCTGGAAACGGCCCAACGCCAGTTGGATGCTCCCGCATGGGACGGCCCCGCCCAGCGGATGCTAAACTTGCTTGTACTCACTTTTCACGGGAATCCATTGGCCCAGAGACGACGCAGGAAGAAGATCGGCGAGATCCTCCTCGCCCAAGGCCTGATCAACCAGGAGATCCTGGACCAGGCCATGGAGGAGCACAAGAGGACCGGCACCAGCTTGGGGACGGTGCTCGTGGTGATGGGGCACATCACCCAGGACACCCTGGAGAGCGTGCTCGGCTTGCAGTTGGAGCTGTCCGGCCAGCGAAAGCGCATCGGCGAGATCCTGGTGGACCAGGGCTTCATCACCGACGAGCAGATCGGCCAGGCGCTGGAAGAACAGAAGAAGTCCGGGAAGCAGCTGGGCAAGATCCTGGTGGAAAAGGGCTTCATCGAGGAGAACAAGCTGCTGGACGTGATCTCGGCGCAAATCGACGTGCAGCGCGTGATCCTGGAAAACATCAACCTGGATGCGGCCATCGTGAAGCTGCTGCCCCAGGAGATGGCCCGCTCCTACAAGGTGATCCCCATCTTCGAGCGGGACAACGTGCTCACGGTGGCCATGGCGGACCCCACCAACCTGCGCACCCTGGACCACATCAAGTTCAAGACCGGCCACGACGTGGAGCCCATGATCGCCACGGAGAAGGAGATCGTGGCCGCGATCGACCGGGTCTACGCCACCGCCAGCGGCGGCAATCTCCAGGAGATGTTCCAGGGGTTGGCCGGGGACGACAAGGAACTCGACGTGGTGAAGAACCAGGTCGAGGAGGAGCAGCTCGCCGACGAGGAAGGCCGCCAGGTCGTCAAGATCGTGAACATCATCATCAACGAGGCGGTCGCCCTGGGCGCCTCCGACATCCACCTGGAGCCGCAGGAGAACCATCTCCGACTGCGCTACCGAGTGGACGGCGACCTCATCGAGAAGCCCCAGATCCCCGCCAAGCTGATGTCGCAGATCATCTCCCGCATCAAGGTGCTGGCGAGCATGGACATCGCGGAGAAGCGAAAGCCCCTGGACGGGCGCTTCACCATCCGGCACAACCAGAAGGAAGTGGACCTGCGCGTGAGCTCCTTCCCCACCATGTTGCGCCAGCGCGGGGTGAGCGAGAAGATCGTCATGCGGATCCTGGACCCGAACGCGAACAACATCGCCCTGGAGAAGATGGGGTTCGCGCCGCGCATGTACAAGGTCTTCGAGGAGATGATCAACCTCCCCGACGGGATCATCCTGGTGACCGGTCCCACGGGATCCGGCAAATCGTCCACCCTGTATTCCTGCATCCGCAAGGTGATCTCGCCCGAGGTCAACATCGTGACCATGGAAGACCCGGTGGAAATGAACATCGGGGGCGTCAGCCAGGGCCAGATCAACAACCTCGCGGGCTTCACCTTCGCCGCCGGCATCCGTGCCATCCTGCGCCAGGACCCGGACATCATCATGCTGGGCGAGATGCGCGACAGGGAGACGGCGGAAATGGCCGTGCAGGCCGCCCTCACGGGCCACCTGGTGTTCTCCACGCTCCACACCAACGACTCCGCGGGAGCCTTCACGCGCCTTTTGGACATGGGGCTGGAGCCGTTCCTGGTCTCCAGCTGCGTGAAGGGCGTGCTGGCCCAGCGGCTTGTGCGCAGGATCTGTCCCAAGTGCCGCGAGGAGAAGATCTACCCCGACGACACGCTCATCCGGGTGGGGATCCGCCCCGGCACCAAGTTCTTCGCCGGCAAGGGCTGCAAGAACTGCCAGGGAAGCGGATACCGCGGACGCATGGGCATCTTCGAACTCCTGGCTCCGGACGAGGCCCTTCGCTCCATGATCCTGGGGCGCGAGAGTTCGGACGTCATCAAGAACTACGCCAAGGCCCACGGGATGATCACCCTGCGGCGCGACGGCCTGGAGAAGGCTCTCCAGGGCCTCACCACGATCGAACAGGTGATCGCGGCGTCCCAAGCCGACACCTGAGGGAGAAGAAATGACCCTGGAAGAGCGGATCCGCGCCGAACTCAATCCGGCGCAGGCGGAAGCCGTCCTCGTGAACGACCGTCCCCAGTTGATCCTGGCGGGAGCGGGATCCGGGAAGACCCGGGTGCTCACCTGGAAGATCGCCTGGCTGATCGGCGGCCTCGGTCGCCGGCCCGGCGAGATCGTGGCGCTGACCTTCACCAACAAGGCCGCCCGCGAGATGCGCGAACGGGCGGAGAAGCTGATGGGGCAGTCGGCGCCGCATTGGATGGGCACCTTCCACGGCATCTGCGCCCGGATCCTGCGCTCGGACGCCGGATACCTGGGATACGGCGACGCCTTCACCATCTACGACGACGACGACCAGCGCAAGGTGATCGCCGAGGCCTGCGCGAACCTCTCCATCAAGACCCCCACGCCGGACGTGTTCCGCCGCATCATCAGCTCGTGCAAGAACAAGGACCAGGGTCCGGAAGACCTCGCCGCGGCCTTCGACCCGGTCTCCAAGAACGCCGCCAAGGTGTTCGAGCACTACCGGAAGGCGTTGAAGGCCGCCGACGCCATGGACTTCGACGACCTCCTGCTCAACGTCCTGGACCTGTTCCGCCGCTTCCCCGAACGCGAGGAGGCCTGGCGAACGCGATTCGGATACGTGCTCATCGACGAATACCAGGACACCAACTCGGTGCAGTACCAGATCGTCAGGCGTCTGGCCACACATGGGCGCATCATGGTGGTGGGCGACGACGACCAGTCCATCTACTCCTGGCGCGGCGCCGACATCCAGAACATCCTGGACTTCGAGAAGGACTACCCCGGAGCGCACGTGGTGAAGCTGGAGCAGAACTACCGCTCCACCGCCAACATCCTGAAGGTGGCGGGATCCGTCATCCGCCGCAACAAGGGCCGCAAGGCGAAGGAGATCTGGACGGCCGAGCCCGACGGCGAACCCGTGAGCGTGTGGAACGAGGACGACGAGGGCATGGAGTCGCGCCGCTGCGCGGGGGTGGCGAAGGGAACGCTCGCGGAAGGAAAATCCATCGCGGTGCTCTACCGCACCAACAGCCAGTCCCGATCGCTGGAAGAGGCGATGCGCCGCGAGGGCGTGCCCTACGTCATGATCGGGGGCACCCGGTTCTACGACCGGGCCGAGGTCAAGGACGCCATCAGTTGGCTGCGCCTGCTGGTGAACCCCAAGGATTTCCGCGCCCTGGAACGCGCCTCCCAGGCGCCTCGCCGCGGCATCGGGGAGAAGACGCTGGATCTCTACCGGTCCGCGGCGGAATGGAAGCACGGAGGCGACCTGGTCGAGGCGCTCTGCGACGTGCCGCCGGAAGGGGTGCGCGGGAACAAGGCCGGTGGGATGGGACAGATTTTGCGCAAATGGCAGTGGGCCCTCAAGGAGGAGGTCGCCCTCTCCGACATCGTGGAGCGCGCCGTGGTGGAGTCGGGACTGGAGGGGGCCCTGGAGGCCGAAGGCACAGACGAATCGCACGAGCGGCTCTCCAACCTCCAGGAACTCGTCTCGGGTGCCGCGGACTACGCCGAGCGGAATCCGGACGGAGGCTTGAAGGGATTCCTGGAGGAGGTCGCGCTGGTTTCCGACGCCGACTCCAAGGACTCCAGCGGCAAGGCCGCGGTCCTCATGACCCTGCACAACTCGAAGGGCCTGGAATTCGACGTCGTCTGCCTGGCCGGATGCGAGGAGGGGCTGTTTCCGCTGCTGCGGCAGGACGGCGGGCCCGAAGCCCTGGAGGAGGAGAGGCGGCTCTTCTACGTGGGCACGACCCGGGCACGCAAGAAGCTGCACATCCTCAACGCGAGGGTGCGTACGCGTTTCGGGATCCGCGACGCCTGCATCCCCAGCAGGTTCCTGGACGAGATGGACCTGGATGCGGTGGTCTTCGAACTCGGTTCGCCGCGTGGCGGCCTGTTCGCGGGCGGAGATCTGGAGAACGACGATTCCCCGAGGCGGGCGCTGGGACCTTCCGGAATCCGCTACCAGACGCGCAAGCCCGCCTTCCCCCCCGGATCGCTGCGCAGCCAGGAACGACCGGGAACCTTCGCGCGTCCGGCATCGGGGCCGTGGGCCGAAACCCCTCGACGGAATCCGTCCCCTTCGGAGGCCGTCGCCTTTCCCGACTACGAATCCGAGAACCAGAGCCTGGGCGGATCCTACAAGCCGGGCATGCGGGTGCGGCACCCGAAATTCGGAACCGGGCAGATCCTCAAGATCCACGGGTCCGGGAACGCGGCCCGGTTGGACGTGCTGTTCGGCAAGGAGACCAAGCGGCTGGTCGCGAGCATGGCGAACCTGTCCATATTGGGCTGATCCACGGAGAGCGGAAAAGCAGGGCCCCCGCTAGGCGTGGGACGCGTACTTGGGAGCGCTCCTGGCCAACGTCGCCATCAACTTGTCGAACGGTTGCTTGAATTTCTCCACGCCTTCGTTCTCCAGCTGCATGGTGACATCGTCGATCCGGATCCCGAGTTCCGGAAGGCTAGCCAGGACCGCCCGGGACTCCTGGAGTCCTTCCTCCAGGCGCGCCTTCGGGTTTCCGTGGTCCCGATACGCGTCGATGGTCTCCAGCGGAGCCGTGTCCACCGTATCCGGCCCGATCAGCGCTTCCACGTACTTCACGTCGCTGTAGGCGGGATTCTTCGTGCTGGTGCTGGCCCACAGCAGCCGCTGGATCCGAGCCGCGCGCGCGGCGAGCTTCCCGAACCGCTCGCTCCCGAAGACCTTCTTCTGGATCTGGTAGGCCGCCTTGGCGCTGGCGATGGCCACCTGCCCCTGCGCCGCCTTGGCCAGAGCCGCCTTTTCGCCTCCCTGGGCCGCGATCTTTTCCAGCATCGGATCCACCAGGGCGTCGATGCGGCTCACGAAGAAGCTGGCCACTGAAGCGACATGGTTCAGCGGTTCGCCGCGCGACGCCCGCGACTCCAGACCCGACAGGTAGGCTTCCACCACCTGTTCGTAGCGCGGGATCCCGAAGAGCAACGTCACGTTGACGCTGATCCCGTCGTCGATCAGTTGCCGGATGGCCACCAACCCCTCCGAGGTCGCCGGAACCTTGATGAAGACGTTGGGGCGGTCCAGTTGGGCCCACAGCCGCCGACCCTCCTCGACGGTCCCCGCGGCATCGTGCGCCAGATGCGGGCTCACTTCCAGGCTCACGTACCCGTCGCCGCCTTCCGTGCGGTCCCAGAGCGGACGGAATTCGTCTGCGGCGCTCCGCACGTCCTCCAGGCTCAAGGCCTGGTAGATGGCGTCGGGGTCCTTCCCCAGAAGCGCCATGGACCGGATCTCGGTGTCGTACTCGTCGCTCTCCGCGATGGCCTTCTCGAAGATGGCCGGGTTGGACGTCATTCCCCGCAGGCCGTCTTCCTCGATCATGCGCTTGAGCTCTCCGCTCTCCATCAGGTCCCGCCGGATGTAATCCAGCCAGATGGACTGCCCCAGCGTCCCCAGGATCTTCAAAGGATTGTCCGCCATGTTCCACCCCCCCTTTTCGTTTCGATGTGGAAATCGAGAGGGCAACATCCAAAAGTGGACGCGACTCGTCGCAAAAGCGCCATCGCTCCCCGCGAAATCACCAGGAGGAAGCCACGGAAGCCGCCGCCAGGACCAGGGGGATGACCAGGGAAACGATCTTGAACCAAGGCACGCTCCAGGAATGCGGGCTGGGTGGCGGGGCGGCGGTGGAGTCGGTGCCCAGGAGCCGGTGCGCGATCCAGGGAGACAGTTCGATGGGCCGCGAGGGCCACGATGTCTTGTCCAGGGTTTCCACGGATGCCACGGTCCTGCCCGTCGCGATCTCGGTCAAGGTCGCCTTCACCAACCACCCGTCCTTTTCCAGGGCGGCGCTGGTGCGCAGGAGGTAGGCCGCTCCCGTCCGGCACCGCAATCGAGCCAGGGAAGCGGAATCCATGTCGCCGGCCAGGGAATCGACCCGACGGAGACCCAGGATCTGGTAGGCGCCGTTTCGGGCGAGCAGTCGAGCGAGGGTGTCCCGGAACACCGCCGCAAGGCTGTCCCGGGCACCGCTCCAGACCGGGGCGGCGATGGCCAACGCGGCCTCCAGAGTGTCCCGCGAAACGCAGGAATCGCAAGGCCGGGCAGCGGGGACCAGCGAATCCCACACGCTCCTGGCCAGGCGGGCAAACGCCCCCGAGGCCGCACCGGAGTCGCGCAGGCGCACGGAATCCGTCCATTCGTCGCTGGCGACGTCGTAGACCCCGGCGGAAAGCAGCCATGCGGAGTCCGAACCCCGCGAAAGGACGGGCCAGAGGATGTTCCCGATCTGGTGGCTGGTGGCGATGGAATCGTAGCAGGATGGATCCGGGCAGGGAACGCTTCTCGGAAGGGAAACCACGCTCGCCGTCCTCTGCAGGGGAAGGACTTCGGCGAGTCGCCCGAAAAATTGGAGGCCCGATGCCGAATCCAGGCCCCCGGCGGGCGCGACGGCCCAATTGGTCCGCAACATGCGCAGGGAGTCGAGCCTGCACGCGTTCCCGCAAGGCGGATCCTCCTGGGCACCATAGGCCGCGACGTGCCTGGAGAACCAGGGCAGGACCCGACTCGCCGGTCCGCCGCGGCGCAGGACCAAGGTGTCGGCCGCGCCGGAGCGGAGATCGAGAATCCGGACGCGGAGCGTGTGCAGCGAGTCTTTTCCGGTCACGGTCGCCACGGCAAGGCGTTGGACGCCCATCGCGCGGACGGCGGAATCCCATGGCGCGGTCTGCCCGACCCCCGTCGGGGCAGGAAGGAACTGCCTGTCGAGCCGCGCGCGGAAGGCCGCCTTCAATCCGGCCGAGAGGGAGATCCGGTCGAAATCCGTTCCGAGACCGTCGGGAACTTCGAAGCTCCAGACCTCGCGGGAACTCCGGGGTGCGCAGGAAAGGACGCAGGACGCGGGGCTGTGCAGGAGTTCCGGCAGGACCCGGGCGGCCAGCAGGGACGGCGCCGTCGCGACGACGCGGAAGGAATCGACCAGGCTGTCGTCCACGGCGCGCACCACCCGCAGCGCGAGCTCCCAGGTGGAATCGGCCGGGTGCGACAAGGTGGACTGCAGGACCCGCTCGATCCCGGAGGCGGCCGCGGTCGAATCGAAGCAGCGCAGGTCGTGGCATGGTCCCCACGCCGACGCCTTCCAGCCGGCGAGACGGGATTTGCCCAGGCCGGCTTCCAGGGAGTCCTGCACCAGGCGGGCGACGGCGGAATCGGAGGTCGGGTTGGCCGGCTCCGAGACCGTCCAGACCCTGCGCACCATCGCGAGGGAGTCGGCGTGGCAGACGGAATCCGTCGCGGACGGCAGCAGCGCACGGACCAGATCGCCGGCCAGACGGTCGGCGGAGCGGTCATCGTCTCCCGCGCTCCTTCCACCCGCCGAATCGATCTTCCGCCCGCTGGACAGTTCGAAGATCCAGCTCATGGCGTTGCGCGAGCCCTGGACACCGGAGTACAGGGCCGTGTACAGCATCTTGGAGCATCCCGAGGCCCTGGCCGCTTTCCAGGAGCCGTCGAACCCGGAACCTGTGTCCAGTCCCGGTGCGGGACGCACCGCGCCGGATTTCCGCAGTTCCAGGGTCAGCCGAGATTGGAGGCGCTGGGAAAATTCCGGCGACTGCGAAAAATCCCGCGGCTTGGCCACGAACCACGTCCGAGCTCTTTCCAGGGAATCCGAGCGACGGCGAACCTCGAGTTCCACCAGGGAGTCGGCGCGGCGCGCCGAATCCAGGCGGACCGTGGCGATGGAATCTTGGCGGCGGGGGTGGATCTTGCGGTGGAGCGAATCGAGATGCCACAGGGAATCCAGCACCCTGACCGGGGCGAACCGCGCCAGGGAGTCCTCGCGCCGCAGGGAGTCCGTCTCGGCGGCGTCGGAGACTTCGGCGATATGCACCGGCCTCTTCTTCCCCTTCTTCGCGGAGGAATGGATGGGAGCCGAAGGATCGGACTGGGCCCAGGCGACGGAAAGGACGAACCCTGCGGCCAAGAGGACGAGGGCTGGATGGGACGGGAACTTCATGGACGGTCTCCCATAGATCCACCCAGAATACCTCAAAAGACTCCGGTCTGTCGAGCCTTCCCTGCGTTTGGCGTTCGCGACCTCCTATCTTCCCCCGTCCATGCGACTGTGGGCACTGTCCGACCCCCATCTCACCCTGGCCACGCCCCAGAAGGCCATGCACGTCTTCGGCGAGGTCTGGCGGGACCACGAAGCCCGCATCGAGCGGGCCTGGCGCGAACGCGTTTCCGAACAGGACGTGGTGTTGCTCCCCGGAGACATCTCGTGGGCCGGCAGACTGGCCGACGCCCTCTCCGACCTGGAATTCCTGCACCGGCTCCCCGGGACCAAGGTCCTGCTGCCGGGCAACCACGAACGATGGTGGGGGTCGACCTCCGAGGTCCGCGCCGAGCTGCCACCCTCCCTCAAGGCGATCTCGGGAGACCACGTGGAAGTGGGCGACTGGTTGGTGTTCGGCACGCGTCTCTGGGAACACGAAGAAATCCGTTGCGACGATCTGATCCGTTGGAACCACCTCTCCGACAAGAGGCCCGACACCCGCACCGAAGCCGATCGCGCCTCCAACACCCGGATCTACGAAAGGGAGTTGGGCCGTCTGGAGCGTTGCATCGCCGCCCTCCCGAAGCGACCATGGCTGAAGCGGGTCTGCATGACCCATTACCCGCCCATCGGCCCGGACCTGGAACCCACCCGGGCCAGCTCCCTGGTGGAGAGCTCGGGAGCGGATGTCTGCGTCTTCGGACACCTGCACAGCCTGAAAGCGGAATTCTCGCGACCGGCGCGCGATCTCATGGGCGAGGTCCGGGGGGTCAGGTACGCGCTCGCGAGCTGCGACTACCTGGACATGACCCCGATGCTCGTCGACGAAACCTGACCATCGGATCCACATCGCCCGCTGGCCGCCTCGACTCAGTCCTGGTTCTCCTTCGCCTTCCAGGCCTGGAACGCCTCGCGTCCTTCGCCGTCGAACCAATCCTTGAACTGGTGGCGGTCGTGCCAGCCACCGAACGGACCGCGCCTCCATGGGCCGCCGCCGCGATGGTGGTGGGGTCCCACGTGCCCCACCAGGAGTCGTGCGAGCAGGACCATCCCGATGGACTGGAGCCAGGTGAGAAGGGGAAGATGGAATAGGCCCGGCATCAGCGCGTTCCAAAGATGTTCGACGATGAAGCCGAACAGGGTGGCCACGGCGATGGCGATCAAAAGACCGCCCACCACGCGGCGCAGGATGTGGAGGGGGCTTGCCCGGAAGCAGGTGTTCATGGTTTTTCTCCTTTGGGTTGCGGTTGGGTTCGTTCGAAGTCCATCGCGACCGCGAGCTTGCGGATCGCGCGTGATTTTCGCGAGAGGAGGGTGCCGATGGGCACCTGCCACTCCTCGGACAGTTCCCGGAAGGTCCGGCCTTCGAATTCGGTCTGGCGGATGAGCTCGCGTTCGCGTGCATCCAGCGTTTCCAGGCCCTCGGAGAGCGCCGAGAGTTCCTCGGCCTCGAGCAATTCTTCCAAGGCGTCGGGTCCGTCGGAGGCCAGGATGTCGGCAAGGACCAATCCTTCCTCTTCGCCCAGAGGCTGGTCCAGGGAAACGTACGTGCGCCGTTTCCGCAGCGCGTCGATCACCCGGTTCCGCAGGCTTCGCCAGACGTAGGCGGAGAGGTTCTCCACCTCGGCAAGGGGGTCGGCCCTCTCGAACAGGGCGGCGAAAACATCCTGCACCAGGTCCTCGGCCTCGATTTCCGCGCTGTCCTGGATCTTGCCGCGCACGAAGGAGACCAGGCGGCGGCCTTCGCGTCGGAAGAATTCGGTCAATGGATGGGTCGCGTCGTTCATTCGTTCTCTCTCAGGGCCGACGTGCCAGGTCGTGGTTCTATTGCACCACGCCGATGGCGGCGGGCACGTCCGATGCTTCTGCATGGCGGCTGCTCCAGGAGGCTAGTTTTCCGCGCTTTCCACGACCACGAAACCAGCGGGGTGCCCTGCATCCCGGCGACGGAAGGATCCTTCGATGTCCCACACCCACAAGATCGCGGTGCTCGCAGGGGACGGCATCGGGCCCGAAGTGATGGCACAGGCCGTTTCCGTGCTGGAAGCGGTGGGTCGGATCGACGGATTCTCCTTCGATTGGACTCCGGCGGCGGTGGGTGGCGCCGCCTACGACGCACACAACCATCCCTTGCCGGATTCCACCGTGGAAACCTGCCGCGCCGCCGAAGCGATCCTTTTCGGGTCGGTGGGTGGCCCCAAGTGGGAATCGCTCCCCCCCGACCTCCAGCCCGAACGCGGAGCCCTGCTCCCGCTGCGCAAGATCTTCGGGCTCTACGCCAACCTGCGCCCCGCCACGGTCCACAAGGCGTTGCGCGGGGCCTGCCCGCTCCGGGCGGACATCGTGGGAGAAGGCTTCGACATCCTGGTCGTGCGCGAACTCACCGGAGACGTGTATTTCGGGAAGCCCAAGGGCAGGGAGGGCGAAGGAGCCGCGCTGAAGGCCTTCGACACCATGGTCTATTCCGTTCCCGAGATCGAGCGCATCGCCCGCGTCGCCCTTCGCGCCGCAAGGACCCGCCGCAACCACGTCACCTCCATCGACAAGGCCAACGTGCTGGCCGCGAGCGTGCTTTGGCGCGAGGTGGTTTCGCGGGTGCACAAGGAGGAGTTCCCGGATGTCCAGCTCTCCCACATGTACGTGGACAACGGGGCCATGCAACTGGTGCGCAACCCCCGGCAGTTCGACGTGATGCTCTGCCCCAATCTCTTCGGGGACATCCTCTCCGACGAAGCCGGAGCCATCGCGGGGTCGTTGGGCATGCTGCCTTCGGCGTCCCTCGCGGAAGGGACCTTCGGGCTCTTCGAGCCCTCCGGGGGCTCGGCGCCCGACATCGCGGGCAAGGGGATCGCGAACCCCCTGGCGCAGATCCTGTCCGGAGCCATGCTCCTGCGCTACGCGCTGGGCCGCGAAGCATCCGCCTCCCGGATCGAAAAGGCGGTTTCCCGCGTCCTGGACGACGGCATCGCCACCGGCGACATCCGCTGGCCGGGAGCCACCGTGGTGGACACCAAGGGCATGGGCGCGGCGGTGCTGGAGAGGCTCTGACAAGGTGGTGCAGGGGATGTCCCCCCGCAGGCGCCGGAAAGATGGTAGGATGCGTCTCGTCGTTCGTTCCCTGAATGACGATCAACAGGTCTTCCAATCTGTTTTTCCGCGAGACCGGCATGGCACCGGGGAGGTTGATGCCCAAATGATCACCCAGTGGAAGTGGATTCGGGCGTTTTGGCCGATCCTCGTTCCGTTCGTCGTGTTCCTGCTTTGGGCGCATCTCGTGGGGACCTCGATCTCCCTCCTCGGATTCCTGCTCCTGTCCACCATCTCCGCGGGGGCCATCCTGACCCTGCTCGGCCAGAAGAAGGTGGCCGAGGAGACCGTCCGCAGGCTTTCGACGGCAGTGGAACACAGTCCGGTTTCCCTGATGATCACGGACACTTCGGGTGCCATCCAATACGTCAACAAGCGATTCCTGCACGGGACGGGGTATTCCCTGTCCGAGGTGCTGGGAAGGAATCCCGGCTTCATGAAAGTGGGCGATGTCCCCGAGGAAATCTACCGGAACCTCTGGACCACGATCACCTCCGGAGGGGTCTGGCAAGGCGTGTTCCACAACAGGAGGAAGAACGGGGAAGCCTACTGGGCGAAGGCTTCCATCGCGCCCCTTCGCGGGTCCGGGAAACGCATCACGGGATACATCGCGGTGAGGGAGGACATCACCGGGCAAAAACTGGCCGAGTCCAAGCTCATGGAGACGAATTCCAACCTGGAGATGGCCTCCGCCCGCGCCGAATCCCTCGCGGCCCAAGCGCAACTGGCCAATGCCGCGAAAAGCGAATTCCTGGCGAACATGAGCCACGAGATCCGCACCCCGATGAACGGCGTGATCGGGATGGCGGGCTTGTTGCTTGATACCGATCTGGATCCGGAACAGCGCCGCTACGCCGAAATCGTGCGGTCCAGCGGGGAATCCCTCCTGGCTTTGCTCAACGACATCCTGGACTTCTCCAAGATCGAAGCCGGCAAGCTGGAGATGGAATCGCTGGAATTCGATCTGCGTCTGCTGTTGGACGATCTCTCCGCGACCCTGGCCCTGCGCATGCACAACAAGGGGCTGGAATTCATCTGCGCCGCGGCGCCGGAAATCCCCTCCTGCCTGCGGGGTGACCCGGGACGGTTGCGCCAGGTGCTGAACAATCTGGCGAGCAACGCCATCAAGTTCACGCGCGATGGGGAAATCTGCCTCCGCACGCGGCTGGTCTCGGAAACCGAAGAGGAAGTGTGCATCCGATTTTCCATCGCCGACACCGGCGTTGGAATCCCCGCGGACGCCCAAGCGAAGCTCTTCCAAAAATTCACCCAGGCCGACGCCTCCATCACTCGTGAATTCGGGGGAACCGGTCTGGGTCTGGCGATCTCGAAGCAGCTCGTCGAACTGATGGGCGGCGAAATCGGCCTGATCAGTCCGGTGAATTCTCCGGAAAACGGAGGGGGCGACGGCAGGGGTTCCGAATTCTGGTTCACCGCGCGGTTCGGAAGGTCGACCCCGCAGGAACCTGCCGCGACGGCGGATGTCCGTGGAGCCCATTTGCTGCTCGTGGACGACAACGCCACCAGCAGGGAAGCCATGATGGCGCAATTCGATGCGTGGGGAATGCGGGCCGAGGCCGCCGAAGACGGCCCCAGGGGTTTGCACGCCGTCGCCCGCGCCCAGGAGGCGGGCGACCCCTTCCAGGTCGTGATCCTGGACATGCGGATGCCCGGAATGGACGGCGCGGCAGTGGCTGCCCGGCTCAAGGCGGACGAGACCCTGCGACATATTCCGCTCGTGCTGATGCCCTCCATCAGCAAGCCCGGCGATGGGAAGCGCATGGCGGAAATCGGTTTCGCGGCCTATCTCCCCAAGCCCGCCAGGCATTTCGAGCTTCTCGGCGTGCTCGCGACGGTACTGGGTCAGGTCCCCCAAGACCGTCCCCAACCCATCGTCACCCGACACAGCATCCGGGAGAGACGGAAAAGATCCGTGCGCATCCTCTTGGCGGAGGACAACATCACCAACCAGCAGGTCGCTCTCGCGGTGCTCAAGAAGCAGGGATTCCGCGCCGACGTGGCCGCCAACGGTCTGGAGGTGCTCAAAGCCCTGGAAGACATTCCCTACGACCTCGTGCTGATGGATGTGCAGATGCCCGAGATGGACGGACTGAGCGCCACCTCCCGGATCCGGGATCCAACTTCGGAGGTTCTCAACCACCGGATCCCCATCATCGCCATGACCGCCAACGCCATGAAAGGCGACCTGGAGCGCTGCCTGGCGGTGGGAATGGACGACTACCTCTCCAAACCCCTCGCACCTCGCGCCTTGGCGGCCATCCTGGACAAGTGGATCAGGGAGAAGCCGTACCCCTCGGGGGTCGCGGAAGCACCCACCCCGATCGAATCCCAATCGCGGATCTTCGATCGCGCGGGTTTCCTGGAGCGTTTGTACGGCGACGAGGACTTGGCCAAAAGCGTGGCCAGGACTTTCCAGGAAGACATCCGAGAACGGATCTCTGCCCTCCAGGCCATCCTGGACGCGGGGGACAGTGCCGGCGCGGCCAGGATCTCGCATGCCATCCGGGGTGCCTCCGCCAATGTCGGTGGCCGTACCCTTTCAGCCGCCGCCGCCGAGCTCGAACGATCCGCCAAGGACAACGACATGGACGAGGCCCGTGCAGGATTCCGGGAACTCGAATCCCAATTCGCGGCCTTGTGCCGGGAAATGTCCAACCTGGAGGGTCCAACGGTCGGGACCCGGATCCGCGAGGAATTTCCAGACCTGTGAAAAGGGCGTCCCTCCCGCTTTGGGAAGGACGCCCGAAAATCCAGCGGTGCCGGAGGGAGCCGAACTATTCGTCCGAGCCCAGGCGCTTGGCGCCGCCGTACTTCTTCTGCAACTCCTCGCCCACCATCTTGGGCACAGGTTCGTACTTCGCGAACTCCATGGTGAACTCGGCCTTGCCCTGGCTCATGGACCGAAGCTCGGTGGCGTAGCCGAACATCTCCGAAAGGGGCACTTCGACGTCGATGCGGGTGTAGTGGGTGTCCTCGGTGGTGCCCAGGATCACGCCCCGGCGACCGTTGAGGTTGCCCATGATGGAGCCCTGGAATTCCGTGGGCGTGTCGATCTGGACCTTCATGATGGGTTCCAGGATCTGGGGCTTGGCTTTCGGGTAGGTTTCCCGGAACGCCATGCGCGACGCGATCTGGAAGGCGTTGTCGGACGAATCCACCGGGTGGGTGGCGCCGTCGTTGATGCCGCAGCGGATGCGCACGATGGGGAACCCGATGAGCCCGCCGCCCGTGAGGCACGACTGGAAGCCCTTGTCGCAGGATCCGATGAATTCCTTGGGGATGGCACCGCCCACGATGTCGTCGACGAACTCGTAGTCCTTGGCCTCTTCCACCGGAATGGGCTCGATCCATCCGCCCACCTTCGCGAACTGGCCGGAGCCGCCGGTCTGCTTCTTGTGGGTATAGCTGAACTCGGCCTTCTGGGTGATGGCCTCGCGGTAGGCCACCTGGGGCTTGCCGGTGGTGACTTCCACGCCGTACTCGCGGCGCATGCGCTCCACGTAGACGTCCAGGTGGAGTTCGCCCATGCCGGAGATGATGGTCTCGCCGGACTCGTCGTCCACGTGGCAGCGGAAGGTCGGGTCTTCCTTGGTGAAGCGGTTCAGGGCCTTGGACATGTTGACCAGGTGGTCGCGGTTCTTGGCCTCGATCTTCAGCGAGATCACGGCGTCGGGCACGAACATGGACGTCATGTTGACGTTCACCTTGCCGTCGGTGAAGGTGGTGCCCGAAGAGCAGTCGATGCCGTACAGGGCCACGATGTCGCCGGACTGGGAGTCGGTGATCTCCTCCATCTTGTCGGAGTGCATGCGCACCAGGCGACCGACGTTCACCTTCTTCTTGGTGGTCTGGTTGTAGATGGTCAAGCCCTTCTGGAGCTTGCCCTGGTAGACGCGCACGTAGGTGAGCTGTCCGTACTTGGACTCCTGCAGCTTGAAGGCGTAGGCAACCAGCGGCTTGGTGTCGTCGCAGAACATCTCGATCTTCTCTTCGCCCTTGTCCAGGTCCAACGCGTAGTTGTGGACGTCGTAGGGGTTGGGCAGGTAGAGGTTCACTCCGTCCAGGAGCTTCTGGACGCCGCGGTTCTTGTACGCGGACCCGCACAGCACGGGCACGAGCTGGAGCGCGACCACGCCCTTGCGGATGGCGGCGCGCACGATGTCGACCGGGACTTCCTTCTCTTCCAGGCGAAGTTCGTCGATCCGCTCGTCGAAATGCCCCAGGCCGTCGAGCATCTTCTCGCGGTAGAAGTGCGCCTCCTCGGCGATGTTCTTGAACTGTTCCAGGTGGGAGGCGGGCAGGTCGGTGGGGATGTCCCGCTCCACGACGGTCTCGCCGGACTCGCCTTCGTTGTAGTAGGCCTTCATGGTGATCAGGTCGATCACGCCCTGGAGCTTGTCCTCCAGGCCCAGGGGGATCTGGATCATGACCGCGTTGAGGGAGAGCTTGTCGCGCAGCTGGTCGGCGACGCGGAAGGGGTTGGCGCCGGAACGGTCGCACTTGTTCACGAAGGCCACGCGGGGCACTCCGTAGCGGCGCATCTGGCGATCGACGGTGATGGACTGCGACTGCACGCCGGCCACGCCGCAGAGCACGAGGATGGCGCCGTCCAGCACGCGCAGCGAACGCTCCACCTCGATGGTGAAGTCCACGTGTCCCGGCGTGTCGATGATGTTGTAGGTGCAATCCTCCCAGGCGCAGTAGGTGGCCGCCGACTGGATGGTGATGCCGCGCTCGCGTTCGAGCTCCATGGAGTCCATGGTGGCTCCCACGCCGTCCTTGCCGCGCACTTCGTGGATGGCGTGGATGCGACCCGTGTAGAACAGGATGCGCTCGGTGAGCGTGGTCTTGCCCGAATCGATGTGGGCCGAGATGCCGAAGTTGCGGACGTTGTCCAGGGGTCTCATGGAGGCTCCGGATTGGAAGGTGGTCACAGGTGGAGAGGGCGGGAAAGGTAGTTGCCCGCGCCCCGCGGATCAAGCCGCGGATTCGTCTCCCTCGATCACCGGCTCCACGTCCACCGAGACCTGGACCGCCTGGGTCCCTCCGCCCAGCAGGAGTCCCTTGAGTGGCGAAACATCCCCGAAATCCCTGCCCACCGCCAGCCGGATGTGACGTTCCCCGGGAGCCACGCCGTTGGTGGGATCCAGGTCCACCCAGCCGAAGCCGGGCACCCACAGTTGCACCCAGGCGTGGGAGGCGTCGGCTCCCACCAGGCGCGTTTTGCCGGGGGGCGGAGCGGTTTCCAGGTATCCCGAGACGTACCGGGCCGGAAGTCCCAGGTGGCGCAGCCCCGAAAGCATCAGATGGGCGAAATCCTGGCAGACGCCGCGCCGGGTGCGCAGCACTTCGGCCACGGGGGTGGCGACGGAGGTGGAGTGGGGAGAGTACTGGAATTCCCGTGGAATCTTCCGGGTGAGGTCCAGGGCCGCTTCCAGGACCGGACGCCCGGGCAGGAAGCTCGCCAGTGCAAGGTCCAGGCAGGGCTCCAGGAACGGAACGAACGGCGAGGCGTGGCGGAACCCCGCCACGAGGGCCTCCTGCCCGGAAGGGCGGTGCCCGATCCCCCGGGCCACGGCTTCCCACGGCGGCGTGCTGGATGCGTCCGGCCAACGCGGAGGCAGGACCTCCAGCTCCGATTCGCAATCGACCACGAATTCCCGGTGGCCCTCCTGCACCTGCACGAAGTGGACGTGGTTCCCGAAGCTGTCGATGTGGCCCGAGATGCCGCGGGGGTCGGGACGGATGACCAGGGAGAAGGAGCGCAGTTTCTGTCGTTCGTCCGAGACCGGTCGAAGGTGCGCGAGGTTGTGCGAGAGCATGACCGGCTCCGAATACCCGTAGCACGTCCGGTGGTGCACCTTGTAGAGCATCAGATCTGCCTGCGCAGGGGGTTGATGGTCTCCGAATGCGAGAGCCACGCCCCGGAAAGGGCTTCGGAGAGGCGTGGAACGTCGTCCAGGGTGGCCTCCAGGAATTCACGAAGCTGCGAACCCGCATCCCCGTCCGGCTCGGCGGCGAAGGCGGGCCAGTCCAGGAGGCGCAGCATCCCCAGCCGCTCGAGCACGATCCGCTGGTCCCGGCGCAGGTGCGGGGAATCGGACAGCGCCGGAAGCTGGTCCAGGTGGTCCTGCAGGGACAGGAGCTGGTAGAGGAGCGATCGGGGGTTGGTCTCGTCGGCCAGGAGCAGGTCGAGGACCTGGGGCAGCTCCGGGCTGGACAGGTACCGGGAACGGTAGGTGATGGAGACGTCCGCGGTCTCCAGGATCCCTTCCAGGGCCGGCCGTTCGGAGCGGGATCCGTCCAGGGCCGCCAGCGCCAGTTCCACCGTGAACTGGGTCCGTTCCAGCCGGTGTCCGATGTCCAGGAAGCGCCAACCGTGCCCTCGCGTGGTGTTTTCGGCCGACATCCCGGAGAGCGCGGAGAGGTGGAGAAGGATGTGGTCCAGGAGCGAGATGATCTCCCCGACGGTGGACGAGACCGCCCGTCTGGAAATGGACAGTTCCCGTCCCAGGAGGTTCAGCACCCGCCAGGTGTCGTTGGAGATCCGGTCGCGCACCTGGAATCCCGCCTGGTGCAGGGAATGCAGCGTCTGCTGGAGGCCGCCCGAACGCGAAGGCAGCATGATGGAGCCCACCAGCTCGTGCTCGGCGCCCTCCGTTCCCGCCCGTCCCGTGGGCGGGGCGGGAGGAAGGATCCCGAGCTGGCGCAGGAGGTTCATCAGGGCGCCCACCTCGCGGTGGTCGGAAGGTCCGGCCTCCCCGGAGACGTGGGACAACGCGGCGCGGGAGAGGCGGGCGATGCCTTCGGCGCGTTCGGCGTAGCGGCCCAGCCAGTACAGGTTGTCGGCCACCCGCGAGGGTATGTCGATCCCCCCACGGCTGAAACCGTCGGCGCGGCCCCCTTCGCGCAGCAGGGTCACGCCCGCGACTTCCTGGTCGGAGAGCACCCACATGTCCTTGGTGCCGCCGGTGGACTGCATGGAGATGGAGGCCCGGCCCGGCTCGGCCGAGGTGCGGACCAGCGCTCCCGGCACCACCGACCATCCGCCCGGTCCGCGGAACACGAAGACGCGAAGCGCCATGGTCCTGGGGCGTGGATGGGACCCGGACCATTCCACGGTGGAGGACAGCGGGACCAGGGACTGCGCGCACCAGGCGTCCGGATTCTGCCGGATGCGGTCTGACAATATCTGTCTGCCCTGTTCGCCCAGTCGGTCGCCGAAGACGGGTTCGGCGCGCAGCGCGGGGAAGCTCGGCTTCACCACCAGCTCTCCCAGGTTGCGGACGGTCTCGGCCAGGCCGGCGGGATCCCCGCACCACCAGCTCGGGACCGAGCGCAGGAGGGGTTCCTCGCCCAGCAGGAATCGGGAAAGTTCGGGGACGTAGGGCAGGAGGGCGGCGCCTTCGGCCATCCCCGAACCCAGGGTGTTGGCCACCACCACGTTTCCCGCCCGCACCGCCTGCACCAGCCCGGGAATTCCCAGGCTGGAGTCGCCGCGCAGCTCCAGGGGGTCGCAGAAATCGTCGTCCATGCGGCGCAGGACCACGTCGACCTGCCGCAGGCCGGCGAGGGTCTTCAGGTAGACCCGCTCGTCGCGGACGGTGAGATCTCCGCCCTCGGCGAGGGTGTAGCCCAGGTACCGCGCGAGGTAGGCGTGTTCGAAGTAGGTCTCGTTGAACGGCCCCGGCGTGAGCAGCACGGCCCGCGGATTCTCGCGCTTGGCGATCCGCGACAGGTTCTGCCTGAGCAGCAGGAAGTCCGGCGCCAGGCGGCGGACCTTGCAGGCTCGGTAGGCCTCGGGGAACGTGCGCGAAAGCACGATCCGGTTCTCCAGCAGGTAGCCCGCTCCGGCGGGGGCCTGGGTCCGGTCGGCCATGACCAGCCACGTGCCGTCCGGGGAGCGCGCCAGCTCGCACCCGTACATGTGCAGGAACTGTCCTCCGGGAGGCGCCACGCCCTGGAGGGGACGGAGATAGCCCGGATTCGCATGCACCAGCGACTCCGGAAGAACTCCCTCCGTCAGGACCCGCTGGGGCCCGTAGACGTCGGCGAGGAGGGCCTCCAGGGTCCGCGCACGCTGGACCACCGATCTGGACAGCTCCTTCCACTCCGCTTCGCCGATCACCTGGGGGATGGCGTCCAGTTGCCACGGACGGTCTCCGCCGCGGGGGTCGGCGTAGACGTTGTAGGACACTCCGTTGTCGCGCAGGATGCGCTTGGCCTCTTCCCAGCGGGTCCCCAGCTCCAGCGGGCCCATCCTGCGGAACTGGTCCAGGTAGGTCTGCCAGGCGGGGCGGGGCGCACCGTCCGACCCGCGGATCTCGTCCATCGCTCCCAGGAGGGGACGTACCTGGAGAACCAGGTCCGCCACGCTCTTGTTCTGGCTTTGAGACTGCGTCTGGATCATACCAGGCATAAGTTAACCCCCACCGGGGGCACGACCGGCCTCATCGGTCAGACGCGAATCGGGTCGGGAAGGGGCGAATCGACCCCGTTTCTCCGCAGTCTGGTGGGCACCGAGCGCAGGGTCTGGCCCAACTCCGGGCAGTTCCGGGAGCGGCTGGCGAGGTTCGCGCCCCCGGGAACCCAGGTCGCGTCTATGTCCCACCATGTGCCTTCGCGGTCGGCGATGGCGGGAGCCAACCCCAGGACGCGCCGAGGCCCGGTGGAAAGCCACAGGATCCACTGCCCGGGAGGAATGTCGGGTTGGGCCGTGCGCAGGGCCGAGAAGCAGGTTTCCAGCCCGATGGCCCCGTAGGGAGAGACGTCGAATTCCGCGAGCTTCGCCTCGGTGGGCACCGGGCGGTGCAGGGAACAGATCGCGTCCAGCGTACCGTCCAGCAGCCCCTGCCAGAGGGCGCGCTTGTCCGACTCCGAGCGCAGAGGCGGGAAAAGCTTCCACTCGGAGGGGAATCCCTCCAGGATGGACTCGTCCTGCAACAGGTGCCGGAAGGAGACGTCGGCGGTGACGGGAAGGCCTGCGAGCCGACTCTCGCGGACCATGGAGACCCCTTGTGCGGTGGACAGGCGGGACAGATGGACGCGGGCTCCGGTCCGTTTGACCAGGGGCAGCACGGTCCCGAGTCCGATCTCCTCGGCGAGCGAGGGGATTCCCCGCAGTCCCAGCCGTTCGGCCACGGGCCCCTCGTGGACCATTCCCTCCGCGGCGAGGGTGGGGTCGCAGGGGTGCAGGAACACGGTGAGGTCGTTCTGTGCGGCGTATTCCAGCACGGAGCGCAGGAAGGCGGCCGAACCCGGCAACACGTCGCCCAAGGAGACCGCCCCGGCTCCCGCTTCGCGCAGAAGCGCCATCTCGGAGAGCGCTCCCTTTTCCCTGGTGGCCGCGGCCAGGGGAATTAGCCTGCAGGGGCTGTCCGCAGCCAGATGCCGAACGAGCTGGATCTGGGCGTCGGTGTCGATGGCGGGATCGGTGAACGGCTCCATGGCCACCACGGACCAGCCGCCGCGGGCGGCCGCGGCCAGACCCGAGCGGATGGTCTCGGCCTGCTCGAATCCGGGCTCCCCGAAGGCGCATCCCAGATCGCAGAACCCCGGCAGGAGGATCTCAGGCATTCTTCCTCCCCGCCAGAAGATGCAGGACGGCCATGCGCACCGCCACGCCATTGGTGACTTGCGCCAGGATCACGGAATGGTCGTTGTCGGCCACCTCCGAGACCACCTCCACCCCGCGGTTGATGGGCCCCGGGTGCAGGACCAGCGCCCCCGGCTTGGCCAGCGCCAGGCGGGATTCGTCCAACCCGAAGCTGTGCCTGTATTCGCGCAGCGAAGGCAGAAGGCCGCTGCTTTGGCGCTCGTGCTGGATCCGCAGGAGCATCACGGCATCCGCATCCTCCAAGGCGTGCTCCAGGCTGTGGGCCACCGTGACCGCCGGTCCGAAGGCGTCGGGGTGGCGCGGAAGCAGGGTGGCGGGTCCCCACAGCCGGATGGAAGCTCCCAGGGTGGGCAGCGCCCAAATGTTGGAACGGGCCACGCGGGAATGCCGGATATCTCCGATGATCGCGACCCGCTTGCCGGAGAGATCTCCCAGGCGCTGGCGCATGGTGAGCGCGTCCAGCAGACCTTGGGTGGGGTGCTCGCAGGCGCCGTCGCCCGCGTTGACCACCGCCGCCGTGGTGTGCGAGGCGATGAAACCGGGGGTCCCGGCGCAGGAGTGGCGCACCACGAACACGTCGGCGCCCATGGCCTGAATGTTCCGCACCGTGTCGCGCAGGCTCTCCCCCTTGGTGGTGCTGGAAAGGGAGGCGCTGAAGTTCATGGGACTCGCGCCCAGCCGCTTTTCGGCGGCCTCGAAGGAGAGTCGGGTGCGGGTGCTGTTCTCGAAGAAGAGATTCACCACCAGGACCCCCGAGAGGCTCGCGGGCACCGGTTCCCCGGAATCGAATCCGTCGCGGAAGGCCTGGGCGGAATCCAGGATCGCGACCAGGTCGTTCCCGGAAAGCCCGCGCAAGCCGGGGAGATGCCGGGTCGAAAGGCTCCCTGGAACGCCGAATGCGGACTTCGTCATGGCGACAGGGTATAATAGAAACGAGATGGAGCACTTCCGTCCTTGGAGGATCGAGCGTGGAAGCCCAATACAGACGGTCCGTCCGCAGGTCGCTGGACCTCGAACAGTTGCAGGACATCCGTGTCCCCGTGCGGCTGCATCTGGGCGGGACGCGGATGACCGTCGACGACCTCCTGAACCTCCAACCCGACCAGGTGATCGAACTGGACCGCTTGGCCGGCGAGGCCGTGGACGTGGTGGTGAACCACAGGCACATGGCCAAGGGCGAGGTGGTGGTGGTCAACAACCATCTGGCGGTGCGTCTGATCTCCCTCCTGTCCCCGGATGAAAGGCTCAAGCTGATCTGAAGTCGCGGGGCCCGACGCAAGGGGAACAGGCGAGGATCAGTGGCCGACCTTTCCGCCCGCTTCCATGGCTTGGTTGTGGCGGATCGAACGTTCGACCGTCTCGCGCACCACCCGCCCCATCCCGCTGTTCATCACCCTGTGGTGGTCCACCAGCCATTCGAGGGCCTCCACCCGCAGGTCGTGGGCCAGGGCCACCGAAGGTCCTTCCTTCTGGAAACGGGTCCTGGCGTCGGACAAGTTCCCCAGGAACTTCGCATGGGCGGTCCGGTGGACGGTCAGCGCCTGGTCCCGGCAGAGTTCCATGGCTTCCTCCTCGCGGCCGAAGACCCGGTTCGCCAAAAGGCCCACCAGACCGAATCTCCGATCGACTCCGGGACCCTCCTCGTGGTTCAGGACCGCCTGCTGCAACTCCTCCAACCGTCCCACGAGCTTCGGGAACATTTCGTCGAGGTCCGCAAGATGGAAGGAAACTCCGGATAATCGAGCTTGGACGCTCATGATGCGGAGAAAAATACCCATCCAAGCGTGTTCTGGCGTCGAGTTCGAGTTTGCGAATGAGACGCGTTATATATTTGCCCATGGATTCCGCAACCCAGCCGGGAGAAACCCATGTTCCTGCTCGAGATCGTCGCCGCCGTCGTCGCAATCGCCATCGTAGCCGTCCTGCTCCTGGCCGCCGGGAAGCCCGACACGTTCCGGGTGGAGCGCACCTTGGAGATCCGGTCCGCCCCCGAGGCGATCTTCGCCAGCATCGTCGATTTCCGCCAATGGGTCGGGTGGTCGCCGTGGGAGGGCATCGACCCTGGCATGGCCAGGGAATACGATGGCACCCCCGAAGGCCAGGGTGCCGTCTACAGGTGGTCGGGGAACGGCAAGGTGGGAGCCGGGACCATGGAGATCACGAGGGTCCGCGTGCCCACCTCGATCACCCTCAAATTGGACTTCGAGAGGCCCTTCGAAGCGCACAACACCACCGAATTCACCTTGGTCCCCGTGGGCGGGTCCACGCGCGTGACCTGGGCGATGTCGGGGCCGAACCGCTTCCTCGCGAAGGTCTTCCACGTATTCCTCGACATGGACCGCATGGTCGGCAAGGACTTCGAGAAGGGCCTGCACAACCTGAAGACCCTCGCCGAAAAATGACCACCGGCGAATAGACGCCGGGCGCACCCGGAAACCACCACCCAAAAGGAAACGACATGGCCACGGCATCCCCCTCCCCTTCCTTCGCGCGCCACCTGCCCGCAGCGGGTCGCATCCTGCTGGGCCTGCCCCTGCTCGTGTTCGGCCTGATGGACGCCTTCCATCCCATGACTCCGCCCCCGAACATGGCCGAGGGCGCCAAGGCCTTCAGCACGGCCCTGGCCCAGACGGGCTACATGATGCCCATGATCGGCCTGGTCCTCTCGGTGTCGGGCGCGCTCCTCGTGATCAACCGTTTCGTTCCGCTGGCCTTGCTCTTGCTGGCGCCGTTTTTTGTCAACAGCCTGCTGTTCCACGGTTTCCTGGAGCACAGCGGACTGGTTCCCGCCGGCATCTTCACCGCCCTGGAACTCGCCCTGGCCTGGGCCTACCGCGGGACCTTCTGCGCGGTGCTGCGGGCCAGGAACGCCCCGGGGGGCGGCGATTGCAAGGCGGCCGGGTAGAGGAAAATCCTCCTCGGCCGGTCGGCCTGACCGAACATCGGCGCGACAGGGGCCCTACCGGTACTCCCCGAGCCGCACGAACTGGACGGAAGAGGCCGGCCCGCGCACGGTGAGCGTCTTGGTGGATGTGTTGGTCACCGAAGTGGCCCCACCACTGCCGGATGCAGAATGGAGGACGCCGGGGAGATTGCTGTTGATGTCGTTGAAGACAGCTTGGCTCCTGGTCACCGTGAGCCCTCCGGAACCGCCGAACGAGCCCAAGTTGGCGATCTCGAAGCCGCCGATGATGGTGGCCGTGTTCGTGGTCCCGGTGCCACCGAAGCTGCCCGCCGTGTAGGAGGGCGTGGTACCGGCGTAATACACGAACCCGTACAAGGTCCCCCCTCCGCAGACCCCGAAGTTTTGCAGGACGCCACCGTTGATGACATCGAGAACCTGGATGTTGGTGGGGCCGGCGGATGCGGCCCAGTTGCTGTGAGCCTCGAGGGCGGCTCCAGCGTCGATGACCCAAAGCGCCTTTCCGATGAACGGCGCATAGGTCGTAAAATTTCCCAGATTCATGCTGCTGTTGACATGGACCACCATGTAGCCATTCACCAGCCAACCTTGGCTCGTGAAATAGGAAAACAGTTTGTTGAAGAAATTCGGATCATCAATGGAACCGCCCATTCCACCAGACGAGGAGATCGAAGCAGCGGTAAGGATCGCATTTGTCAGGGTGTGCATCCGGCTGGCAACGGTGTTGCTATGGGTATTGTCAACGTAAACCGTATCCATAGGGTCGGAAGTTGCATTGACCGTGGTGTCGATTGCTCGCATCCTTCCGCCATTGGGGTCTGACAGGGTGCGAGGCGTGTCGATAGCCATCGTCACTACCGGAGTCCAAATCACAGGCGAAGTACTGCAAGCAGTGCTATTCGACGTCAAAGAATTCAAAACCCTCGGATCCGCCCCACCGTAAAACGGATTTTTCCCGGGTTCGGATGCAGTCGACGTGCCGGACATTCCAGAATATCCAATCCCATTTGATGGATTACAGTTGCCATTTTGGTAGTAGGTCCAAGTTCTACTTGCTGCCGGAAGAGCGGGGTTGAACCTCCACGGGGAGTTGTCCCCGGGGTTGTTCGGCTGTCCAAATCCTTTGTCGAATCCAATACCCCCGACGCTGCTGGCGTATAGCGGCCCTTCCAAGGTGGCCCCACCAGCAAACCAAATCGTCGCCAGATTGTTGGGATTCAGGTAGGTTGTCCCCTTAAACCAGAAGGCGTTCGGTGCGTTGTCCGATATCGCACCAATTCCTCCATTGATTTCAACATTCAGTCCAACCTGTAGGGCTGGGGCGGTGGGGTTGTTGAATTGCGAGATCTGAGGAACGAATCGAGCGTTGCCACCAACCAATAGACGGCTTCCATTCAAAGTAATGTTCCCAGCACCCAAGAAAGCGGCGATTCCATTGACATTCAGTGTCTGCAAAAGAATAGAACTGGTGGCGGAACTATTTCCGGTCACAACCACATTGCCGTAGATTGTGCTGTTGGAGCCTGTATTCATGTTGAGCCCCATGTGGAAATAGGCATTTCCCGGATGTCCCGCCACCCCAACGGTCAATGGCCCATTGATGGATTGACTGTTTTGTGCGAAGTAGAGTTGTTTTCCAACAGACAGGGGAGCGTTATTCCACGAACTGGTTGTGGCGGACCCATAGATGTTCAAGATGCTGTCCACCTCGAGGCTGGCGTTGTAGCTGCCACTGAATCCGCCACCCACACCCAAGCTTTGATGAAAAATGATTGGGGCACCGCTGTTGGTCGACAAATCGCCTTGGATCCAGGAGCTGGAGTCGACGGTAAGGGCCGCGTTGGAGGTGTAGCTTCCGCCCAACTTCAGTCTTCCGTGGATAGCTATGGTCCCACCGCTGTTCCCGGTGAAATCACCCCCGATGAAAGTGGAGCCATTGACATTGGCCGCGACGTTGCTCGAGCTCAAATCTCCATTCAGGTAAAATGCGTAGTTCGGAGTGCCCGTGGTGGAGGTGGTGGTCTGCACAGGGACATCGATTCCCAGCATCCGGTAGGTGGAGACGATGGTGAGCTGGTCGCCGTTGCGTCCTTTTCCGGTGCTCTCCAAGGTGATGGTGATCCCGGCCCCGGTGTCGCTTCCGGTCGCGCCTCCGATGTCCAGTGCGACCACGCGGACCATGACTCCCGAGGGGTCTCCGCCGGTCGCCAACGTGGTGAACGAGTCCGGTTTGGTGCCGACAAGCGTGAAGGACCCGCCGGAGAAGTCGAACCACTGGCGCTTGCTGGTGGTGGAAACCGAACTGTCGGCGATGAATTGCTGGAGCTGGGCCACGGTGGCGGCGGGATTGGCCTGCATGATCCCGATCGCCAGGCTCAAGCCTCCCCAGGCCGCTTCCTCCTTGGTCTTGATGTCCACCAGGCTGCCGGAGACCTGGGAATCCTTGCTGGCCATCGCCAGGCCCATGAACCCCAGCATGGTGAAGAAGATCACCAAGCCCAGCACCACGAACATGGCCACGCCGCGGCGGCGCGCTGGTGCGGTCTCTTCAGATGCCATTGTTCACCACCGGAATGATGCGTTGGTACAGGATGTGGGACTTCAGGCTGTCCGAGCCCGAAGCCGTGTAGGAAAGGGGCGGGGTGCCGGCGTCCAGGTTGGTGAAGTGGGCGGTCTTTCCTTCCTTGTCGGTGTTGGCGGTCTTGACCAGCAGGTTGATCTTCAACGCCTTCACGTGTGCTTTCTGGGCGTGGCTCGGTGCGTTCAGCCAGCTCCAATACTTGCCCCGCGAAACGACGGCGATGGAACCGTTGGAAACGGTGATCCCCTGGCCCTTGGCGGCGGTGTTGGAGCCGCTCCTCAACTTGGAGCAGATCCCGAAGTACCGAATGCCGGAACTTGTCGGGTTGATGTAGGCCTCCACCCGGCGGTAGGCGGGGGCGCCCGGGTGGGAACCGGGGTACTGGTAGAGCGTGTCGCCGGGGGCAGATGCCACGCCGGAGTTGCTGAAGAACCCGATCCAGAACATGGGAAGCCCCGATGTCGTGTTGGAGTCGATCCCGTTGGTTCCCAAGGCGTCCGTCCCGATCCTCATGCTGTCGTTCATGGCCAGGTCGAACACGACGTGGTAGGTGTACAGCTTGTTCAGCGCGATGGGGACGCCCGAAAGCCGCGCGACGGTGTTGGACGTGCCCCAGCCGTTCATGGCCACCCCGGAGCCGGATGCGGCGGCGGTGACACCCCCCCATTTGGCGGGGTTGGCGAAGGCGGCGGCGGTGACGGGGGTGTCGGCGGTGTCCACCAGCAATCCGTACTCCACCTGGAAGGTCACCACGTTGTCCAGGAGGGGCACCCAGTTGGGAACGGCGAGGGTGTCCTGCCTCGTCATGCGGAACAGGGTGTCGTGGGACTGGAAGTACCCCACCTCCTGGAAGTTCGCCGTGCATGCCACGCTTCCGTCGACGTTGGGATAGATGTAGCGGACCCTCAGGGTGTCTCCGGAGAGGAGGTCGCTGTTGCCGGGGGAAATGGCCGACCGGTCTCCGTCCAGCACGTTGGCGTCGCACGACGTGGCGGTTCCCGAAAGCCGCGAACTCTCCATGGTGATGGAATCGCGGAACCCCGCGTTGCGGACGTCCTCCTCGATCACGCGCATGGCTTCGCGAGCGTCGTCCTGCATCCGGATCTTGTCGCGGGTGCGGGTGTAGTTGCCCTTCTGGCCGGAGAACATCCCGAAGGCCACCCAGGCCACGATGCCGGTGACGACCATGGCCACCAGCATCTCCAGGAGGGTGAATCCCCGCCCTCCCCTCACCGCACCACCCCCTGGATCGTGACGGATTCCGTCCGTCCTCCGTGGTTCCAGGAGACCGTCGTGGCCACCTTCTGCGCGTCGCCCGCCCCGGTGTACGTCCACGACGCCGTGTACAGGATCTGTCCGATGGAATCGGAGGCGGTCCTGGCGACGCTGCTCCGCTGCGCGATGGGCAGGACGGAAAGCGAATCGATCACCATCTGCCCGTAGGCCGCGGCCTGCTCCAGGCGGTAGCTGGTGACCTGCGCCTTGCGCGAGCCGATGACCATGTAGCTCAATCCCGGCAAGGCGATGCCCAGGAGCACCACCGCCACCAGCACCTCCACCAGCGTGTATCCCGAACGGGTCTTCATTGCACGGTCCATCCGGTGGAATTCCAGACGTACTTCCGCAGCGCGTAGCTGGAGAAGCCCGTCGTGTAGGGGTTGAACAGGATCGCGTAGGCCTTGCTCTTGGATCTCGTGGAGGTGATGTACAGCGCTCCTCCGGACATGTCCCCGACGGTTCCCCCGCAGACCACGATCTTTCCGCCGCCGGTGGCGGTGTAGGCCCAGGTCGGGACGCCTTTGGTCGGGGCCGGATAGATCCTTCCGTCCAGGCAGTCCTCCTTGTTGGCCGGGTCCACGGCGCCGAAGCCGCCCGGGGCGACGGCGACCGCGGCTCCCAGGGGAAGGCCGACGACCGACGGCACGGTGAACCCCGGTGCGAACCCGAATCGGGAGGTGCCCGCGAGCGAATCCCGCTTCACCATGGTGTCGGTGGCGGTGTCGAAGGTGCTGTCTCCGTTGTCCTTGTAGATGGTCCAGGACTTGTGGATGGTGTCCAGGACCACGAACAGCCGAGTGCCGGTGCGGGTGGGACCCGAGCTCAGCTTGGGAGCTTCGGTCTTGGCCCATTGGAGATCCAGCATGAGGCGGTTGGCGTCGGCGTCGAGTTGACTTTCGCCCATGGAGGTGAGAAACCTCGGCGTGGCGATCGCCGCCAGCAGTCCCACGACGACCAGCACCACGAGCATCTCCACCAAGGTGATGCCTTGGTTCGGGATTCCAGGCATGCACAGCCTTCCGCGAACCGTATTTCCCATCGGACCTCTCATTCTACCACTAGTGTACGATCCAGGTTCCGCGTTTGGAAGGCGAATACGCCCCCCTCCCGGGGATCCCGTACCCTTTCCTGCGCTCACTTCGGGTGGGGGAACACGCGCCGGATTCGCGGGGAAGGGTCCGGAAAAGATTTTTCGATTTCTACTATTGCCCTTCCTTCCTCCGAATCCGACGATGATCCTTCGCCGGAGGTCGGTTCGTTCACCACAGCCACAGGAGCCAGATTGGCCAGATTCCAATCCTTCGAGATGCCATCGACCGAAAATCGCACCCGCGTCAACGACATGATCCGCATCCCCGAGGTGCGGTTGGTCGGGGCCGACGCGCAGCAGATCGGGGTGGTGCCCACCCACATCGCCAAGCAGATGGCACAGGAACAGGGACTGGATCTGGTGGAAGTGGCGCCCATGGCACGTCCTCCGGTTTGCCGCATCATGGACTTCGGCAAGTACCGGTTCGAGATCGCGAAGAAGGACAAGGCGTCCAAGGCCAAGCAGCACATCGTCAAGGTGAAGGAGATCAAGTTCCATCCCCGCACCGACGACAACGACTACGAATACCGCGTCAAGCACGCGATCGAGTTTTTGGAGAAGGGCTGGAAGGTGAAGGCCTCGGTCCTGTTCCGCGGTCGCGAGATGGCGCACATGGACTACGGTCGGCGCCTCCTGGACCAGATGGTGAAGGACCTCGAGGAGATCGCCGTCGTGGAGCAGTCCCCCACCATGGAGGGACGCACCCTGGGACTCCTCTTGGCGCCCAGCCGCAAGGGCAAGACCGCCCGGTTGGACGGATCGGACCCGCACGAAGTCTCCGCTCCGGCTCCCTTCCGTCCTACCTTTGCGCCCGCCGAACCAGCGGCGACCTGACTTTCAACCAACCAAACACGAGGATCGTGCGATGCCCAAGATGAAGACGCTGTCCAGCGCCAAGAAGCGCCTCCGGGTCAAGAGCTCCGGAGCGGTGAAGTGCAAGCAGACCAAGATGCGGCACTTGCAGAAGAACAAGTCGCAGAAGCTCAAGCGGGGCCTGCGCAAGGGCGACTACATCGATGCCGCCGACCGGCGCCGCATTGACAACATGCTTCCCTACGCGTAAATTTCGCGGCTCTCCTTTCCGAGGTAAACAGTCATGCCCAGAGCGACCCAGCGGGTACCATCCCGCAACCGCCGCAAGAAGATCATCGCCGCCGCCTCCGGATATTTCGGTCGCAAGAAGAACGTCTTCAAGCTGGCCAAGATGGCCGTGGACCGCGCACGCCAGTACGCCTACCGCGACCGCCGCGACAAGAAGGGCCAGGCCCGCCGCCTGTGGGTGGTGCGCATCAACGCCGGTGCCCGCCTTTGCGGAACCACCTACAGCCGCCTGATCGCCGCCCTGCTCAAGGCCAACATCGTTCTGGACCGCAAGGTCCTGGCCGACATCGCCGTCTCCGACTTTGCCGCCTTCCAGCGGGTCGTCGAGGTCGCGAAGGCTGCTTGAGGTGTCCGGCATCGACGAAGTCCGGGCAGCCTGGGCTTCGCTCGTGCCCGGTTTGGACGCCGCCGACGAGAACCATCTCGCCGAGCTGCGTTCTCGTTTCCTGGGCAAGAAGGGCGAGATCCCCGGCCTGATGCGGCTTCTGGGGTCCGTTCCTTCCGCCGACAAACCCGCCTACGGCGCCTCCGTACAGGCACTGAGGCAGGAAGTCGAATCCGCCCTGGACGCTTTCCTGGAGAAGCTCCGCTCTCGAGCCCTGCACGCCCGGTTGGAGTCCGAGAAATTGGACCTTTCCCTGTCCGGCGAATTTTCCGAACCGGGGACCCTGCACCCTCTCCTCGCGTTGCGGGACGAGATCCTGGACCTGTTCGTGGGCATGGGCTTCGAGATCGCGGACGCCCCGGAAGTGGACGACGAGTGGTTCAACTTCTCGGCGCTGAACGTCCCCGACGACCACCCCGCCCGCGACATGCAGGACACGTTCTTCTTGGAGCGCGAGCCCGGCAAGCCAGCTGTGGTGTTGCGCACCCACACCTCCAACTACCAGATCCACGCGATGCGGGACCGCGAGCCCCCGTTCCGCCTCCTGCATTGCGGACAGGTGTACCGCTGCGACGCGGACGCCACCCATGCCCCCATGTTCTGCCAGGTGGAAGGGTTGGTGCTGGACAAGGGCATCGCCTTCTCGCACCTCAAGGCCACGTTGTTCACCATGGTCCGCGCCCTCTACGGCCCGCAAGCGATCCTCCGGTTCCGCCCCAGCTTCTTCCCCTTCACCGAACCCTCCGCCGAAATGGACGTGGATTGCCGCTCCGTGGGTCTGGACCGCGACGGCTGGATGGAGATCGGCGGTTGCGGGATGGTGAACCCCAAGGTGCTGGCCAACGTGGGCGTGGATTCCGAGGAATTCCAGGGCTTCGCCTTCGGATTCGGGCTGGACCGGATGGTCATGCTGCGCCACGGCATCAAGGACATCGGCCTTCTCACCGCCGGAGACATGCGCTTCTTGCGCCAGTTCCGGGGACTGGCATGACCGCCTTCACGGGAGACACGCCGTGAAGGCGAGCTTGAACTGGCTCAAGCGACTGGTGGACCTGACCGAGTCCCCCGAAGAGATCGCAGCCCACCTCACCGCCGCCGGGTTGGAGGTGGAGGAATGGCACGCCGTGGGCGACCTTACCGGGGTCGTGGTTGGAGAAGTGGTCCGGTGCGAGAAGGTGGAGGGCACGAAGCTCTCCCGCTGCGCGGTCTGGGACGGCTCCCAGGAGCTTCCGGTGGTCTGCGGGGCTCCCAATGTGCGCTCTGGCTTGAAGGTGGCCCTGGCGACGGTCGGGAGCGTGCTTCCGGGAGGTCTGGAGATCCAACCGGCCACCATCCGCGGCATGGAGTCGCGCGGAATGCTGTGCGCCGAGGACGAATTGGGTCTGGGCGAAGGGCACGATGGGATCCTGGAACTGGATCCGGATCTTGCCGCGGGCGCGCCCTTCTCCATCGCGACAGGCGTCGCGGACGTGGTGTTCGAGATCAACGTCACGCCCAACCGCCCCGACGCCACCGGCCATCTGGGATTGGCGCGCGAACTGGCCTTGCGCCTTGGCCGCACCCTGCGCAACCCCTTGGAATCCGTGGCGCTGCCGCCGCCCTCCGGACCGGCGAGAGTGCCGGTGGAACTGGAGCCCGGCGCGGGCTGCACCCGCTACGTGGGACGCACCCTGGAGGGGCTGCACAACGGCCCGAGCCCGGCGTGGATGCGGAACCTCCTGCGCGCCGTGGGACTGCGCCCCATCTGTGCCCTGGTGGACATCACCAATTTCGTGCAGATGGAGATCGGGCAGCCCCTCCACGCGTTCGACCTTTCCAAGCTCCGCGGAGGTCGCCTGGAGGTCCGCGGCGCGCGCGGGGGGGAATCCCTCCCGCTCCTGGATGGACGGAATCTGTCGCTGACGCCCGGGGATCTGGTGGTCTGCGACGCCGAAGGGCCGCAATGCCTGGGAGGTGTGATGGGGGGCGCCGATTCCGGCGTGTCGGAAAGCACCACGGGCATCTTCCTGGAAACGGCCCGCTTCGAGCCATCGGCCATCCGCTACCTGGCCCGGCGCACCCAATGCGCGTCGGACAGCTCGTACCGCTTCGAACGGGGGGTGGATCCCTTCGCGACCCGCGCCGTCTCCGACTACGCCACCGCCCTGGTCCTCTCGCTGTGCGGCGGGATCGCCTCCCAGGCGCAGGATCTGTCCACTCCGGACCATCCCACCGCCCCTACCCGCGTCCGGCTGCGCGGCTCCAAGTTGTCCGGGCTCCTGGGCATGGAGGTTCCGAACGGCCGGGTATCCGCCTACCTGGCGGGAATCGGGTGCGCCGCCACCGGTTCGGACGCCGAATCCACCACCTGGGAAATTCCCGGGTGGCGACCGGACATCGCGGGCGAGTCCGACCTGGTCGAGGAAATCGCCCGCCTCGTGGGCTACGACGACATTCCGGCGGAGTTTCCCTCCTTCCCCATCCAGGCGGTGAGGATCCCGGCCCGCGAGAAGTGGCTTCGCCGACTGCGCCGGGCCCTGGTTTCGCGGGGACTCTCCGAGACCTTGTCGCTGCGCCTGATCGGGCAGGCCGACCACGACCGTTTGGGCCTTCCCGCGACCGATCCACGCAGCCCTCTGGTGGCGCTTCTCAATCCGCTGTCCGACGAGACCGCCTGTCTGCCGAGGTTGGCGATCTCCAGCCTGCTCAAGGCCGCCGCGCGCAACGCGCGACGCCAGGAGCGCTCCGTGCGCCTGTTCGAATGCGGGCGCGTGTTCGGGCGCGACCTGCCCGAGGCCTTCGCGGCCCATCGCAGGACCGGGATCGGCGAGGCTTCGCGCCTGGCCGGGATCGTGTCCGGCCCTTGGACGGCGCGGCGCTGGGCCGGCGAGGAGATCGATGCGGACCTCTGGCGCTCCAAAGGGATCCTGGAAGGGGCCCTGTCCGAGCTCGGGCTGGACCCGGTGTTCGTCCCTTCCGGTGCCGAACCGTTCCTGCACCCCGGCCGCCAAGCGCGGGTGCTGCTGCGGGGCCAGGACGTGGGATTCTTCGGGGAGCTCCACCCCGGCGTGCGCGAGGGACTCGGATTGCGCAGCCCGGCGCATGTCTGGGAGCTGGACCTGGACGCGCTGTCGGCGCTCCTGGAGAAGGCCGCGCCGCCGCAGTCGGTCCGGATCGGAGACTTTCCAGGCACCCGCCGCGAGATCAACGTGCTGGTGGAGCGCGATCTTCCCGCCGCGCAGGTCGTGCGGAGCGTATCCGAGCTGCCCGAAGCCCGGGACGCCCTGGTGGAATCGGTGGAGCTGGTCTCCGTCTACGAAGGCGCCGGAGTGCCCGAAGGCCGAAAGGCCGTGCTGGTGCGGGTCTCCTATCGTTCGCCGGACCGCACCCCCACGGATGCGGAAGTCAACGCGATCCAGGATGCCATTCGCCAAGCCGTGTCGGGAATGGCAGGCTTCGCGCTCAAGTAGCGGATCGGCTCTGGGATTTCCGCGTCGAACTGCCTTGAACGTCAGGGGATCGCGAGCTTCCCGACCAGCCTGGCACCTGGGCCGGACAGGGTCGCGTAGTACAATCCGCTCGGCAAGGTCCGGAGCGAAATCCTCGTGGTTCCGGGAGCCAGATGGACGCCGTCGAGGATTCGCGTCCCGTTCCAGCGATAGATCCCCAGATTTCCGTCCCCGTCGGGGATGTCCACGGCCAGCACCCGTGAGCTTTCCATCCGCATGGATCTGACTGCCGACGGGATAGCCTGCGGCGCGATCGCGTCCACGGTGCCGAAAGTCCACTCGCAGGAATCCAGGTACTGGGCCGCGCCCTTGAATCCCACCGCCTTGACGATGTTGGGACCCTTCTGCAACTTGACCTGCGCCCAGCGGAACACGCAGCTTCCATCGGAGACCACGGTGCTCTTGTACATGTTGTCGACGTAGACCTGCACGGAATCGACGTTCGAGTAGACCTTCACCGGGACGGTGTCCACCGCGCGCGGCGTGTAGCGCCGACTGGCGATGTACACCAGCGGGTCCGTGGTCCAGTTCGCCTTGTAGAAGTAAAAAGCGTCCTTCCTGGTCTTCCTGTCGTACGTGACGAGTCCCTTGTCGTTCTCGCCGTGGGTGTCGCCCTCGATGCGGGTGTCCGAGGCGAAATCGAAGAGCGTCCAGATGAACTTGCCCCACAGGTATTTTCTCGCCTTCATCGCGGGCCAGTAGGCCTCGTGGAAAAGGCCCTGGTACTCCTCCGGGTGGGGAGTGCCGTACGGGGCCGGGGGGGTGGTCGAGAGGCTGTGCTGGGAGATGGCCGCTCCGGCGCCGAATTCGCTGATGGCCACGCTGCGGGTCGGGTAGGTCTTGTGGAATCCGTCGGCGGACTTGGCGAAGTCGGCGAAAGTGGTCGGCGGAGCGCTGTACCAGCCGTAGTACCTGTTGTAGCCCTGCACGTCGGTGTGGAAGTTCACCGGCGAGGTGCTGTCCTTCGCATCAGACGCGTAGGTGGTCAGGCGGGTTGGATCCTCCTGGTGCGCCAGGTCGTTCATGTCCTGGAGCAGGGTGTTCGAGGGGGTTGAGGAGGCGACTTCGTTGCCCACGCTCCAGAAGAAGATGGAGGGGCGGTTGTAGTTCTGCCGGATCAGCTCGGTCAACTGCGACTCGGCATCGTTGAAGAACGCCGTGGAGTTGTTCACCGCGTCGATGTAGGGGATCTCCGCCCAAACCACCATGCCGTTCTTATCGCAGAGATCGTAGAAGTAGGAGGCGTGCTGGTAGTGGCTGAGGCGCAGGGCGGTGCACCCCATCTCCATGGCGAAGTTGAAGTCCTGCAAGTGGTCGGCTTGGGTGATGGCCCACCCCGTGTCCTTGCGATCCTGGTGTCGGTTGGTCCCGTGCAGGTCCAGGTAGGAACCGTTCAGGAAGAATCCCTGGTTGGGATCGACGCTGTAGAACCGGAACCCGAAGTTCTGCTGGATCACATCCGTCAGGGTGGTGCCATCGTAGACCAGCACGGTGGCCTGGTACAGGTAGGGATCGGCCTTCGCGTTCCAGAGATGGGGATTGGCGACCACGGTGTTCTGCACGATGGAACCGGTCCCCCCCGCCGCCAGCGTGGTGGTGCCGGGAAGGGTCGTGACAACAGCTCCGGAGGAATCCGAGATGACGGTGCTGATGGTCACTGCCTTGGAAACGGTATTGTCGTTCTTGAGCTTGACGGTGATCTGGAGGTTGGCGCTGGCCGCGCTCACCTGCGTGGGTTTCAGGTAGACACCCGGGGAGGCGTAGTCCAGCGGGGTGATGGAGAGCTTGTCGGTGACCAGGAGATCCACGTCGCGGTAGATGCCGCCGAAGAAGGTGAAGTCTGCATTGAGCGGCGGGACCGAGCTGTCCTCGGCGTTGTTCACCTCCACGGCCAGGACGTTGTCTGCACCCACCTTGATGGCCGAAGTCGCATCGAAGTCGAAGGCAGCGAATCCTCCCTTGTGCTGTCCCAACAGGTTGCCGTTCAGGTAGACGGTGGTCGCGATGTTGGCGCCGTCGAAGCGGATGTAGAAGCTGCGTCCGGTGTAGGAATTGTCCACGGTGAAATGCCTTCGGTACCAACCGATGCCCCGGTAGTAGTCTGATTTCCCGTCGTATCCGTCGGTGGCGTTCCAGGTGTGGGGCAAGTTCAGGGATGTCCAGGAGCCGTCGTTGTAGGTGATCGCTTGGGCCCCTGTGACGTCTCCCTTATGGAATTTCCAGGTCGTGTCCAGGTTCGCAAGGACGCGATTGGAGGCCGGCACAGGGTAGCCGGAACCGAAAGCTCCTCCGCCCAGGACCAGGAGAAGCGGCAGGGCTGCGAGGCTCGCGCGGAATTGGGGTTCACCGGTCAAGGATCTCATGATTTTTCGCCTGTCAGTATTGGCAACGCGCCATGGCCATCTCGGAGGGAGTCCGAGGCATGGTAGGAAAATGATACCCCTGTCCCGAGCGAGCCGGTTTTTCCCTCTCAGCGCCGCGTGGTCCATGCCTTCAGCGCGCGCAAGGTGTCTCCCACGCGCAACGCGTGGGCCGCGAGCCAACCGCGGTTGACCTCCAGCGCATATTGGATCCGATCGGAAGCGGAGGGATATCGGCGCAGGTTTTCCGGCGAGACCCCGGGTTCGGCGACCATGGTCTGCTCGTCCTCCACCACGCCCTCGCCGTCCAGGTAGGCGATGTCCAGGTCGAAGGAGCAGTCGATCATCCAGAAGGTCCGTTCCTGTTCGGAAGGGAACACGAAGAGCATCCCGCGGTTCCAGGCGAGATTCGACCGCTTGGACAACCCCCGCTCGCGCAGGGAGTCGTTGTCGGCGATCTCCAGGCGCAGGGCGGTGTGGTGGACCTCGATCACGGGAGCGGGAACCGCGGCCTTTGCCTTTGCCGAAACGGCGATGGCGAGAAGGAGGGCCCAGATCAACGCTGCCCGCCCTTGAGACGGTTCCAGATGCGCCCGATCAGGTTGGGCTTCTCCGGGGCGGCACGGCCCTGCGAGGGCGAGGAGGAGCCCGGCCGGGCGCTTCCGCGGCGGCGATTGCGCGACCGCGAACCCCCTTCCCCGGCGACCGGCGACTGCCCGCGCCGACCCGGTTCGGCGGATCCCCTGGGCCTGTCGCCGACGTCCCTGCGCGACCGTTCGCCGCCGTCCTGCCGGGACGATTTCTGTCCCTGCGGCGCGTTGGCGCCGGAATTCGTCCTGCCCTGGCCCGACCTCTGCCCCTGCGCATGGCCTTCGCGTCCGCGAGAGCGCTGCTGGGGAGCCTTGGGCGCGGAGGTTCCGCGGCCCGCCGGGACCGCGTCGGACCCGATCCATTCCACCTTGCGTCCGATCCGCTTCTCGATGTCGCGGGCGGCGTCGCCCTCCTCGTCCGTCACGAAGGTCACGGCGCGACCGGAGGCTCCGGCGCGTCCGGTGCGTCCGATGCGGTGCACGTAGGTGTCGGGGTCCACGGGGACGTCGTAGTTGACCACCAGGCGGATCTCGTCGATGTCCAGCCCACGGGCCGCGATGTCGGAGGCCACCAGGACCTCCACGGCGCCGGTCTTGAAGCCGTCGATGGCCTTGGTCCGGGCGCCCTGCGACTTGTCTCCGTGGATGGCCTGGGCGGGAATCCCCGACCTTTCCAGCCGCTTGGCGACGCGGTCGGCGCCGTGCTTGGTGCGCGTGAACACCAGGGTGCGCCCGGAAACGCCTCGGATGAGATCCTCCAGGGCGTCGGGCTTGGATTCCCTGGAGACGCGCTGGAACGACTGGTCCACGGTCTCGGCGGAGGTGGCGGCCGGGGCCACCTCGATGGTCACGGGATCGCGCAGGAGTCCGGCCACCAGATCCTGGATCTCCACGGGCATGGTGGCCGAGAAGAACAGGGTCTGGCGGTCCTGGGGCACGTGGCGCACGATCTTGCGGATGTCCGGCAGGAAGCCCATGTCCAGCATGCGGTCGGCCTCGTCCAGCACCAGGATCTCGACGCCGGACAGGTCCGCCGCCCTCTGCCCCACCAGGTCCAGGAGCCTGCCCGGACAGGCAACCAGGATGTCCACGCCGCGGCGCAGTTCGTCTTCCTGGGGGCGTTGTCCCACGCCGCCGAACACGACGGAAACCGTCAAGCGCAGGTGCCTGCCGTAGGTGCGGAAGCTCTCGCCGATCTGGGCGGCCAGTTCCCGCGTGGGAGCCACCACCAGCACCCGCGGCACGCGGCGCCCCTGCATGTGGCTCGGGCCCGCCTCCTCCAGTCGCTGGAGGATGGGCAGCGCGAAGGCCGCCGTCTTGCCGGTTCCCGTCTGGGCGATGCCCAGGACGTCGCGGCCCTCGGCGACGGGCGGGATGGCCCGGGCCTGGATGGGCGTGGGTTTGTCGTAGCCTTCCTCCTGGACGGCGCGCAGCAGGGAGGGGGACAGGTGGAGATCTGTGAATCGCATTCGAAGTCTTTCGCTCTGTTTCGCCGGATCGATCCTTCCCGATCGGTCCAGTGACGATGTCTAGGTCGCCGGGACCTTCCGCGAGGTCGGAATGTCCCAGAAAGGTCGGCTGGATGGTTGGGCCGTCGCCGGAACGATCCGGACGGTCCTGGCGACCCTTCGCGGGCCGCAGTTCTCCAAAGTATAGCCCCTCGAGGGTTTCGGACCAGTGGTGGTCAGGACGCGTGTTCCTCCAGGAACCGTTCCACCTCGGCGTAATAGGAGAGCATGGTCTCCGTCTTTCGCCAGCCGTGACCCTCGCCCTGGAACACCCGATAGTGGTGCGGCACACCGTTTTCCGCCAATGCGAGCGCGATCCGCTCCGCCTGGTCGGGTGGCACCACCTTGTCGTCGCTGCCCTGGAAGATGGCGAGCGGGTCGCGGAAGCACCGCGCCATGTGGACCGGCGACCGCTCGACGAACAGGTCTTCGCGATCCGGATAGGGACCCACCAGGCTGTGCAGATACCGGGCCTCGAACTTGTGGGTGGTCTTTTCCAGTTGCACCAGATCTCCCACTCCGTAGTTGGAGATTCCGGCCCGGAAGAACCCGGGATGCCGCGCCAGGGCGTTGAGGACGGTGAATCCCCCGGCCGAACCGCCCTTGACCACCATCCGCAGCGGATCCAGGCCGCCTCGGGACACCACGGCCTTCGTTCCATCCAGGCAATCCTGCACGTCCAGGATGCCCCACTGCCCGTCCAAGGCGCGCCGGTACGCTTCTCCGTATCCCGTGGAGCCCCGGTAGTTGACCTCCAGCACCGCCCAGCCCAGATCGGTGAAGAAGCAGGTGTCCGGGGAGAAGGTCATGGCGCGCTGCGACGTGGGACCGCCGTGGACGTTCACGAGGAGCGGCCAGCCGGAAGCGGGAGCGTCTCCGCGCGGCTTGAACAGCAGGCCGTGGACGGAATCGGAACCGCTTGGCCAGGAAACGGCCTCGCACGAGGGGAGGGACGAGGGGGGAGGAGGTTCCGCGACGGACACGGCGAGTTCCGTCCAGACCCCCTCCTCGAACATCGCCACGCGGTCGGGAAGGTCCGGCGCCGAGGCGATCACGAGGAATTTCTTCCCCACCGGGGATGCCGACAGCTGGGAGAAGGCCCGGTAGGGACCGGTGTCCACGGCGCGGACGGAATCTCCCTCCACCTGCCAGATCCTGCCGCGCCCAAGGTGGGCGTCCAGGACCCAGAGGGTTCCCGAAGGGGACCAGGCCAGCGACCTCATCCCCTGGATCCACGCCGGCGGAAGGAGCGCCTGGGAAGAAAGGATCGTGCGGACCGCCCCGCTGCGCTCGTCGCGCAGGCGGAGCATCTGGGAATCGCCGTCGGATTCGATCCAGGCGAGCCGCGAGCCGTCCCGGGACCAGCAGGGCTGGAACACGGCGTGCGAATCGGTTCCCGCGACGTGACGGATTCCGTCCAATCGGCGGCCGTCTTCCCCCAGGCGTCCTTCCATCAGGCGCGTTCCCGTCCACGGCATCAGCGGGTGGTCCCACTCGACCCAGGCCAAGCGACGGGAATCCGGATGCCACGCGGGCTGCATGTAGAAGTCGGCGCCCCGCGCCAGGTCCACCGGCCAGCGGTCGCCGGCGGTGGGCGCGAGCGCCAGCACGTCCGTCCCGTCCAGGCTGTGGACGCAGAGGATCCATTTTCCGTCCGGCGAAGCCGCGGGCGAGGCCACCGATCCGAAGCGCGGCAGCACGGGCTGCGCCGGGGACCCGTCCGGACCGAGCCGGAACAGGGGGCCGCCGCGCTCCACGAAGTAGAGGTGGTCGCCCTCCACCGCGAAGTCGCCGCCGCCGTACCCCACGCCCGCGCGCACCGAGCGCGAGGGGGTCAGTTCCCGGATCCCCTCCGGCCCCATGCACATCACGGTGGACCGGTCGGACCGGCCTTCCAGCCACACGGGCTCGCCGTCCCCGGTCCAGCCCGCGTCGTCCAGCCGCGACCGCGACGACATCCTCTCCGGCGTCCACCACCGGCGGGCGGAGGTCATTCCTTGTCCTTCCAGTACTCCTCCACGTGCAGCGACGAGGGCTGCGCCCTGGTCCACCTGACGTAGCCCGCGGCTTCCACTGAGAGCGAAATGTCGCGGACCATGCCCGGGCTTCCGCACAGGTAGATGTCGGATCTCGTCGGATCCGTCTCCACGCCCGCCTGCTCGCGCAGGAGCTTGCCTCCGTCCTGGAAGTAGACGGTGAGCCGTCCGGTCTGGCCCTTCCAGAGCGGATCCAGATGGGGCCGGGAGATGGCCGGAAGGTAGATGAAGTTGGAAAGCGCGCGGGAGAGCGCGCGGAACTCGGAGAGGTAGCCCAGCTCGGCGCGGCGGGTGGCGCCCTGCAGCAGCACGAACTTCAAGTCGGGACGCGCGGCGGCGTGCTGGCGGACCAGGGCCAGAAACGGCGCGATGCCGGTTCCCGTCCCCACCATCACCAGGGTCTTGGTCAGGGCGTTCTCCAGCGTGAAGTTCCCGATGATGCGCCGACCCACCTGGATGCGGTCGCCCGGTTCCAGGCTCCACAGGCGCGGGGTCAGCGAACCGCCGGGAACGTGCGCCACGTAGAACTGCAGCACCTCGGTCTCGAAACCCGCGGAGGCGATGGAATAGGCCCGCAGCACCATCTTTCCCTCCTGGGGTGGGCGCATCTCGGGAAGGATGGCCCCGGTGCGGGGGACGGAACTTTCCAGGCCCAGCGTCACGTACTGTCCGGCCAGGTAGGGCTCGAAGGGTTGGTCGGGCTGGATGTAGTACGTGCGCAGGGCGGAGGTGTACTCCGTGCGCGCGACCACCGTGGCGTTGTAGTGGGGCGAGTCCGGGATCGGCATCGCCAAGGGATTTACAAATCGATCCGGGAATCCGTGGTCCCCGGTATGGATTCCGTTCGCGAACCGGCCATGGGCCTCCCGATGTAATTTGGCGTTCCTGATGGTCACCGAAGAATCCGTTCTGCAAAGCCTCCGGTCCGTGTCCGACCCGGATCTCCACAAGGACATCGTCGCCCTGGGGTTCGTCCGGAATCTGTCGATCTCCGGAAAGGGAGAGGTCGATTTCGACCTGGTCCTCACCACTCCCGCCTGCCCCGTGAAGGACCAGCTCAAGGACCAGGCCACCAAGGCCGTCCGGGCGGTGCCCGGCGTGCTCTCCGTGGAGGTGCGCCTTTCCGCCCAAGTGGCCGCGCGACCCGGCATGGACAAGGGCCAGCTCCTGCAGGGCGTGCGCAACGTGGTGGCGGTGGCATCGGGCAAGGGCGGCGTGGGAAAGTCCACGGTCACGGTCAACCTGGCGGCGGCGTTGGTGCGCCAGGGCGCCAAGGTGGGCATCCTGGACGCCGACATCTACGGCCCCTCCCAGGGCATGATGCTGGGGGTCCGCGAGGACCCGGAGATGGACGCCCAGAAGAGGATCCACCCCCCCGTGTCGCGCCGCATCAAGGTCATCTCCATGTCCATGTTCTCTGACGACGAGGCCCCCGTGGTCTGGCGCGGCCCCATGGTGAGCCAGATGGTCCAGAACTTCGTGCGCCAGGTGGAATGGGGAGATCTGGACTACCTGCTCATCGACATGCCACCAGGAACCGGCGACATCCAACTCACGCTCACCCAGCAGACCCCCATCACCGCCGCCATCATCGTGAGCACGCCGCAGGACGTCGCGCTCCTGGACGCCAAGAAGGGCCTCCGGATGTTCGAGAAGGTCTCGGTGCCGGTGCTGGGCATCGTGGAGAACATGAGCGGATTCGTCTGCGACGGCTGCGGCAAGGTCCACGACATCTTCCGCCGCGACGGCGCTCTTCGAATCGCGCGGTCCCTGGGCGTGCCCTTCCTGGGCACCGTGCCCCTGGAGGCCGGGGTGGCCCTTTCCGGCGACCAGGGCGAGCCCATCGTCTTCCGGTCGCCCAACGCGCCGTCGGCCGTAGCCTTCGCCGAGATCGCGGGGAGGATGGCCGCCGAGCTGTCGGTGCTACGCGCCGAGAGCAGCGACGTGATGGTGGAATACAACCTGGACTGGAAAACCCTTCCCGAGGAAGACCTGGAGGTGGTCGCGTGAGCCGCGTGGCTCCGGTTCGCATCCACCGCTTCGCGGGCGGGTTCCTGGGCGTGGACTGGTCGGACGGCAACCGCACCGCCCTCCCCTACCGCTGGCTGCGCGGCAAGTGTCCCTGCGCCCGCTGCGTGGACGAATGGACCGGCGAACGCAACACCGGCGAGGCCGAGGTTCCCTTCGACGTGCAGCCGGTCACGGTGACCTCAGTGGGACGCTACGCCCTGCGCGTGGTCTGGAACGACGGCCACGACACGGGCATCTACAGCTACGAGTACCTCCGGGAACTGTCGGGCCGCTACGCGGAGGGGCCGGTGGTCCCGGACGGGATTCCGGCGTGCGGGTCGAAGGGTGGGGCGGTCCAGCCTTAGGCTTCGCCTTGCCTCCGGCGGGTTTGCGGCTGCGCCGCGGCTTGCGATCTTCTCTTTTTTGGCCTGGCGGCCCGCCTTGCACAGGGGCCAGCCGCGGCCCCTGTGAACCCGGCGGCCCAAGGGTCCTTGCACGAGGACCCTTGGGGATCCCGCGTGCCAGGGGGGCGAAACTCTCCGGGCGTCCCTTCCGACCGACTCCATCGGCCCGCAAGGGCCGATGGCCGACCAGGACGCCCTCCGAATAACTTTGCCCCCCTGGACCCCTTGCCGGTTCGGCGGCTCACGCCGAAGGATGGCGGGGCGGGCGATTTGTCGGGAATGGTCGCGGAAATGAAATCAAACTCAATGCCAGCCCGACGCTTTTGCATCTGCAAACGAATGAAGGGGATGATCTTTTGTACGGGATGCCCCCAACCTCTGAAAGAGAATACAATACCATCCATTTCTTCTTCGTTCATCGCATGATGTGACGAATTGACAACCCTAACCGCTGCATCGGAGTCTTTCTGGATTAGCGAGGGGATACCACGATTTACGCACCCCGAGAATCCACTTGATAGGAAAGCTATTACTATAAGCTTTCCCCATTATCAATGTCCGTTCACGTTCATCGGATAGTATGTGACAAATGCTCACGGTGCGATATCCATGTTTCTACTTGTATTTACCCATATCATGACCCCAACGGCCCGGTGGGACAAAGCTGTGAAACTATGGCCGAACAAATAAAACTCAGCAGAACGCCAATCACCAATCGTTTGTACCACCTGCCCAAATAGGCGATAAAGCAGGAGACTCCGCAAGATACGGCTGGAACATAGACAACACCACCCACAATCCCCACTTTATTCGCCACAATCAGCCCCCAGAAAAGTCCAGCAGCGATTCCGAAGATTGGCAATACCTCGAAAACGCGCCTCGGCGCCAATTGGAAAACAATAAATGCTCCCCATATTAGGGCAGAAGCAAATGCGGCCAAGGCGCCATTTGCCGGAAGGTATGACGCCAAAATAAGTGCGTAGGCGACTGGGAGCAACACAAGAACCCATCTTCTCATTTCAGAGACCGAGCCTTTTCAGAGCTTTTGCAAGCTCTATTAAATTATTTGCTTCTGATTTGCAGTTGTTCGCAACAACCCCATTTGGGTGCATGAAAATTGGATCTATCATTAAAGAATACGCTTGCTCAATATAGGGATCCAGATCGTCGCCCCCAACCTGTGTACCAGCCCACCAGGGAAAATTCACGGCCGTTTGAGCAGCTGTTAAATCCTCCAACTGATTTTTATTCCAGCCATTTGGGTTTGCCGAATTCCCCCAACTGTAGGTATTGTCAACACTTCCATCACTGTTCGTAGTAAACACAAATGTGTGAGAAAATGGTTGGAATGTGGGTTGCGCCAAATTCCCGCCCAATGTTCTATTTACAAGATACGCAGCAGAACCATTCATGTCGATGTAATTGACGGGATCTACGAATGAGTACCCATATAGGTTCGCTCCGCCTCCGTTGAATCCAGTAGGATCTTTTCCAGTCCACCTTCCGACATGTGGATCGTAATCTCGAGCACCAAACCGCACCAAGCCCGTGGCATCATCGCGCAATCCACCCGCAAACCCGAATGGCTGGAAGGACAAGTTCTGGCTAGATGTGATGTTCCCCCAGACATCGTAGTCAATCTTGGAGACCACAGATCCTGTTGAAGCATCCACAACTAGTCGGACCGACCCAAGATGGTCGGTCACCAGACGGTAGTTCACACCACCCTTAACCATGTAGTCCGGCACTTGCGGACGACTGCCATAAACAAATCGAGAAACCACATTGCCAGAACCGTCCAGTTCCGCCACGATTTCCACTTCATTCCCATACAGGAATCCCTGCACCAGCGTTCCGTTCACCTTTCGGCCCACCCTTCGGCCACGCGGGTCCACCACATAGCTGATGTTCTGGGGGCCGGTGGCCGAGATCAGGTTCCAGAGGGCGTCGTAGGTCCAGGTGGCGTCGCCTTGTTGGATCAAGCGGTCTTGGGCGTCCACTAGGGAGCCTGCCCGGTTGCCGTTGGCGTCCCAGCCGTAGGTGCCCACCACCACGCCGTTCTGGGTGACGCTGGTCAGGCGGCCGTTGGTGTAGCCGTAGGCCCAGACCACCTGGTCGCCGTTCACGATTTCCGTCTTGCCCGCGATTCGGCCCGAGGCATCGTAGGTCAGATCCTGCACGTAGATGCGTGCGCCCCGGACCTTGGTGGTGTCGGCGATCAGGGAGCCGTACCCGAACTGGTCGTAGGTGTAGCTGTCCTGCAAGCTGCCCAGGTTCATCAATTGAAGGTTTCCATACAACAATCCAGTGGTGTAGGTGGCATCCCCCGCTGCCGAGATCTGCCCCCCCAGCAGCCAGGAATAGGCGATGGGCGTGCCCGCCACAGTAAGGACGCCCAGGTTGCCCTGGAGGTCCTTGGTGCGGCTCACCGCGCCAGAGACCTGTCCGGTCCAGGTCTCTCCGTAGACTTCACCGCCGTAGGAGGTGATGGCAAGCGATTCCGTGGTGCCATCGGTGTTTGTCCTTGTCCCCTGGGAGAACAGGTCGGAATTCCCCTGGTACTGGAAGGAAACCGAACCCGCCCCGAAGTTCAGGTTGGACCAGCGGCTCTGGGCGTCGAAATCCGCCACGATGCTGTCTTGACTGGAATAACGGACCTTCGCCAAGCGACCCACATTGTCGTAGTCGTATCCCACCTGCCCTTGGGTATTCCCCAAGGACGGCGGGAGGTACAGGGAGTCGCCGCCCCAACTGGTGTAGAGGAACTGGTGTTCTGGCCTTCCGGCCGGAGTCAAGCCCACCAGGCGACCGCGGTCATCCCATCGCAGGCCCACGTTGCTACCGCCCGGTTGGGGAACGTTGGTGGGTTGCTGGTCGTCGTCGCGCACGTAGCGCAGGGTGTCGCCGTCGTTGGTCCGGACGCTGTCCACTTGGCCGTCGCCGTTTTTCCAGACCTGCGTTGTGCGGCCTTGCTGCAACCAGAGTTCCTGATGGTGCGCGTCGTCGTACACGATCTTGAACGTATCTCCGCTGGGCCGGATCTGCTGGACCAATCTCTCGCGAGCGTCGAATTGGGAAGTGGTCACAAGACCCGCCGGATCCGTGTTCACCTGGACACGCGTCTGGGGGTTCCAATCGGTCAGGAAGACAGCGGCACCCACCTGTGTCGTGTCGACGCGTCTGGGCAAGCTCGAGGGGTTGTTGGGGTCCGCAGTTGCGATCCAGGCGCGATGTCGAACGACCGTCGAATCCCCGTTGGGGAGCTTCCGGATTTCGTCGTAGAGCGGTGCGGCCATCCCCCATTGCGGGTCGGCGATGGCGGTGGCCCGGGTGGTGGTGCCATCCGATTCTACGCTGCCCAGGTCTCCATTGTTGTAGATGACGCTCAAAGGTCCCACTGCACCGTTGACCACCTGATGGCGATAGGTCGCAACGCTGGTCTTGTTCTGGATGTACTCGGTGGTGGCTCCCGCCGCGTCTCGGTGGACGATGTGCGAGGTGTCGCCGTTCTTGGACTCGGAGATGGTCTGTGCCGGTGCGTCGCCGTCGGCGTCGCTCACCAGGGAACCCAAGGAGTCGTACTGGAAGTGGGAGATTCGTCCGTTGGGCTTCCGATAGGATTCCAGAAGTCCGCCCGACCGGTAGGTGAAGGCATGGACCTTCCCGTCGGGCTGAACGACGGATGTCACGTTCCCCCCGGCGTCCTTGTTCACCGTCGTCACCCGCGGCTGGCCATCCGATCCAGGGGACCCGGTGTATCGCACGGTGCGATCGCCGAGATATTCGATGCGCGTCGTGTCGGTGCGATTCCGGATCTGGATGGTACGCCCTTGGTCGTCGTAGGTGAAGGCGCGGAGGGTATCCCCGGTGAAGGAGCTCCTGGTCAGGACATGGCGTCCCAGGGAATCGAACACCCAGATGTCGCTCGACTTGGAGTCGCGGATCGCCACTTCGCTTCCAGATCCGAACGGATTCCGGATTTGGATCTTGCGGATTCGCTTGTTGACGACATCGCAGAAGTAGGCCCAATCATCGTGTCCCATGGACAACCCGGCAGGTTCGCTCAAGTCGGATTGGGTGGCATCCTCCCCATCCGCGCCTTCGCCGCGAACCCCGGTACCCGCCACGGTACGGATCAAGCCATCCGGAGAGATGCACCGGATTCGATTTGCGTCCCCGTCGGCGAAACACAGATCGTTTCCGATTTTCGTGATGTTGCAGGGATTCATGACCTGTGCATCCCTCGCGAATCCTCCATCTCCGCTGGTGATCGCCGTGCCGTCGCCAGCCAGGCGCCAGATCCGCCCCTCACCATCCACGCGGAAGATGTATCCCTGCGATCCGATGACGAATTCCGTATCCGAAGTCCAAAGCGCCACCCACGGATGATACAGATCGATGCTGGTCGCGGAGACTCCATCGGTCGGCACCCCGCGGCCACCTCCTGCCACCACGACGGAAGCACCACCCAACGTCTCCTTGTAGACCTTGTCGGAAAACGGGGTGGTGACCAGTGCCTCGTCCTTGCCATTCACATCCACTCCCCATGTTGGTTGGGACCTGTGGCGACTGAACACGGAGATCGCCCCGGTTCCGGTGTCCATCTTCAGGATGTCAGCGTCGCGACCTTGGTCGCCCCATGCCTGGGCGATCAGCAAAGTGCCGTCTGCAAGGAACGCGAACTCGTCCACTTGGCAACCCGGACAAGGGATGGTCCGGAGAAGGGTTCCGTCCGTCGAGTAGTGGAGGACTTTCTGAGAGCGATCGGTGGCAACCCAGAGCGAGCCGTCGGGTCCCACCCTGAGATCGGGCGACCAATCGGGCAATCCTGTTGCGACGGTTCGAATGGGCGTCGTGCCCAATGCCGTGGGAGCGTTGCGGATTCCGCCTGTCCCGAGATCCACGGTTCCCGCCAAGGGATTGAGCGACTGCCTGGATCCATCCTCCCAAGACGAAGCCGCCGCACCCTTGAGAGGGTATGTGTGCGATTGTCCGAAACGGAATTCATTGGTCTCCCGGTTCGCGCCGATCGCGTATCCCGTGCCTTCGTACCCGAATCTCGGGACCGACTGGTAGACGCCGTCGTAGACGTAGTTCACACTGATGCTGGCCTGGACCTCGTGAGCTGGTCGACCCCAGGCATCGTTTCCATCCCAGGTGAAGTCGTAGGATTGCCCTGGATTGGGAGGGAAGGTCTTTTTCAGCACCTGTCCACCCGCGTTCACCTGGAGTTCGATCGCCTTCAACGAGGCCGGGACCGAGTCGCCCGAGACATTGATCTTGATATGACGGAATCGGTTCATCCCGGATGTCCGATCAGAAGAATAGACGAGGGCTTCGCCGGTTCCCGGAATGGCAATCGCCTCCCCGAGACTCCGATCCTGGATTCCGAGGATGGAGCCCGAATCCCTGCAGCAATCTTGGTCTTCGACATCCAACTCCGGTTCTGCCTGGTTTGAATCGGCGTCGGAGGGAGGACTTACGCCCCAGTTCGCATCCCAAGCGGTGAAGTGGGGGAGGAGCACTCGCCAGAGGGATTGCCCAACCTGATAACGCGAGCCGAGCCGATCCAATTCGTCAACGCTCCAACCGCTTGCCAGTAGAGAATCTTCGGGGGCGGCGAGCCCACTGCCCGTCACATCCACCTCCGCCCTGCCGTTTTCGATCCCGACAATTTTCAGGACCACTCCGGATTGGTCGGGATCCCATTCGGCATAGTCTCGATCGTAGGATCCCAGGGGAACTGGAATTCCCGTGGGGAAGCCGAGGAAATTTTCCACGTAGAACGGAATGGGGCGATCGAAATAGATCTCGCCTCCCGGAGCTTCGTCCGCCGAGAATTCAACCGCATAGGTGTAGGCGACTCCTGGAGGCAGGATCCCGGGCATGGCCTCGGGTCCATGCTCTCCCACCGTATATTCGGTGGCCCGGAAGGTCAGGGAAGTCGGTTGCGACTGCTCTCCGTTGGAATCCACCATCGTCGCCTGCAACCCGGCGGGGACAACAAGGAACAGAGTTCTGCTTCCATCCTGGTCGGTGGTGGTGGAACCCACCATGGTCTGGACCGTAGTGGAACCAAAAGCGACCGAAGTGGAAACGGGATCCAATCCCACCAGGCGCACATCGGGAGCGATGGAATAATCGCTGGCCCGGACTTGGACCGTGCGTTGCGCAGGGAGGAAACGTTCGCGTTGGAAATCCATCACGACAGACCCCACGGCAAGCACCGCCATGTCGTAGCGGCCATCGGCTCGGGTGCGTGTGGAACCCCATTCGTCGTGGTCGAGAACCGACACCACTACGCCTTGGAGGGGCACTCCATCCCTGGTGAAAACCTGTCCGCGAATGACCGCTGTCGCCCCCTTGGAAAGACTCCCCGAATCGACATCCGTCTGGATCGCTCCTGGACCGTTGAACAGGAAGGAAATACCCTGGGTGAACGTCGGGGGGAGAAGTGGATCGATGTGGCTGGGAACAGGTTCGGGACCCGCCGAGACCGTGTCCACCTGGGCTTCGCGAACCACCACGACCTGCGCGGTTCCGACGTTCCCCGCGGAATCCGTCGCGCTTTTGTCGATGGAGTTCGAGCCCAATTGCAAGGCGAGGGACACCGGCGCCTGCTCTTGGCCGTCGATGCTCCAACGGAGCAGGACGGAAGATGCGGTGGTGTGCAGTCCATCCGCTGGAGAAATGATCTTCACGTCCGGAGGAACGGTGTCCAACACCACCTTGATCGATGCGGTGCCCACGTTTCCCGCCGCGTCGGCCACCGTCTTCGTCAGGGTGTTGAATCCCCCCACCAGCACCTGGCTGTACGGCGTCTGCTCCACCCCGTCCACCGACCACCGCACGGTGATCGGGCTCGTGTTCACCGTGGCCCCGTCCACCGGAGACAGGAACTGCACCACCGGCGGGTGCGTGTCCAGGGTCACATGGATGGTCGAGGTCCCCGTGTTGCCCGCCGGGCTCGTGAAGCTTCTGGTGATGGTGTTGGTCCCCTCCACCAAGGTGATCTGGGAGCTGCTTTGCGCCACCCCGTCCACGGTCCACTGGACGGCCTGGACCGCTTGGTTGGTGACCAGCCCATCGGTGGGCGACACGATCACCACCACCGGGATGTGCGTGTCCCGGGTCACGTGCACCGTGGCCGAGCCCGTGTTCCCCGCGGAGTCGGTCTGGGACCGGGTCAGCGTGTTCGCACCCTCCACCAGCGAAGACGAATCGGCATGGGCCACCCCGTCCGCCGTCCAGCTTACGGCGATCCGGGTTTGGTTGGTGACCAGCCCATCCACCGGCGAAAGGATCTGGACCACGGGGGCCGTGCGGTCCACCATCGCCAAGACGGAATCGCTTCCGCCCCCGGACGTCCGCTTGATCCAATGCGGACCCTCCGTCGGCAACGCCTCGGTGGTCTGGGTGGTCTGGGCCACCCCGTTGACCGTCCACGAAACCGCGACGCTGGTGGCGTTGGTCCAAAAGCGCCGAGGGCCCTGGATCACCACCGTGGAGGCGCTGTCCCAGGTGGCCTTCACCCCATTGGCCGCGAACTTGCCCCACGAGTCGTTGTTCCAAACCACGCCATGGCCCAAGACACGCCCCCACACCTTGGTCTGGTCTCCCAGGACCACCGTGCTTTGGGGGGCGATCAATTGGAGTCGGAGCTGGTCCCCATTGCCCAAGGTCACGGTCTGGGACCCGCTGACGTAGACCGCGAACCGTGTTCCAGCTAGGCTGTCGGAAAGTCCAGGGTAGGCGGAAATGAATCCATCCATCCACTGGACGGCCCCCTCCACCACCAGTTGGACGCCTGCATGGGTGGTGTCGCGGGAATGTCCGGTGGTGTCCACCTTCACCGTGGAACCCCACTCCACCGTGAACGCCCCGATCCGATACGCACCCGGCTTGACCAGGAGGATCCCTCCCGAATGGACCAGCACCGAGCCGTGGAACGACGTGTCCAAGCTGCCCGTACCTCCCCAGGTGACCACAAGCTGGGTGCCAGCAGGAGCTGGAAAGCTCGGAAGAGTGGGCAAGGCGCAGGTGGGGGCGGCATCCGTTTGACGGACCGACCCGATCCAAGTGACACGTTCGCCCACAGTCAGGGTGTCGGACAGCCCGAGCAGGGAATCCGAGCAAGCGGGAGCGGCTTGGGCGGCCCAAGGCAGGGCGGCGAGGAACAAGGACAGCACGGCGCGAGAGGACACGGGAACCTCCAGAGACCAGCGGCAAGGAACTTGGTCGTCAGAATCTGGACTCTGTTCTCCGTCAAGTCAAGAGGAAATCAGAATTCCGGCTCTTCCCGTTTTCGTGTGGGTAAAATCTTGACATAAGCTGTCATCACCATGGCGGCAATGTGGTGGTGAGGACTTTGAGTCGGAGGTATTCTTCGTCCCGGATTCCATAGGCTCGCCTCTGGATCGCCCGGATCTTGTTGTTCATCCCCTCTACGAAGCCCATCGGGATTTCATCCTTGCGTCCTGCCATGGCGATGATGCCGTCCCAATGACGTTCGACCATCTCCGCGAACTTCTCCAAGGGACCCAGTCTCTGCCAGCGCAGGCTCTTCTTCCAGCCGTCAAAGAATTTGCGCGCCCAGGTCGGCGAGCTGTACGTCCAC